>Ga0335074_10000667_pt1 | contig 47673 bp, 44 predicted proteins | sample Lox_Sample_23_FD_206715 | JGI IMG/M metagenome (GOLD analysis project Ga0335074, IMG submission 206715) | Soil microbial communities from Loxahatchee National Wildlife Refuge, Florida, United States - Lox_Sample_2.3 | ecosystem: Environmental > Terrestrial > Soil > Wetlands | place: USA...
TAAAAAAGGAATGATCATATGGACGCTTATTCCCCGCCTGACAGCTGTGATGCTATCTTAATTCAGAACGTGTCGTTTACATCTCTAGATACGTCTTCCCAGAGTCAATATCTGAGTATCGTAGATCAGTCCACGTGGGATCAGAACAAGACTAACGCTTCATTTCTGGCTATGGTGAACGACGTTCTCGACGAAGTGCCACCGCTTCAAGCCTCAGCCTCATTTGACCAGTTTGATGAGGCTCGCCAATCCTATTTTTCCAAAACGCAATTCAGCTCAAGTAATCAACAACGTTTCATCGCTTTTCGGCAATACATTACTGACGCGCAAGCTAACGCGTGGGCTACTTGTAAAGCGACGCGGGCACAAAACTACGGGCCGCAAATCTTTGCAAAACAAATTACCAATAATGTTGTTGCTCTGGAGATATTTTGGATTGCACCACCGGGATTTGGCTCAACAAAAGTGGCTGCTACTGGAACAATCTCTGGAGGACTAACTGTTGGCCTAGGCAATTTACCTGCAAACCAGCTACTCCCTCATGGCTTTATACTCAATAATCAGACTGGCGCAACAATTCAGATTAACCGCGATCAGACGGACGATCTTGTCGTGTCAGTGAATGCGCCGCCAACTGGAGACGCTGACTACAGTCTACGCTCACCAGTGAGTTCAAAGTTGGCGGTAGCCACGCCCGTTGGGACGATCATTCCATCGATGCTACCGGCATCAAAATACTTTGATGCTACTGGCGAACCAGTTGGCACGGATTATTCTGTTCGCGCCTGGGTGCCTGCTGATGGCCGTCCGGTACCTGGTTCATCCTATGAAAAGCTTATTGGTTCAAATGTTCCTGACCTTCGTGGAGTGTTCCTCCGCTGTGTGAACGTAATAGAGAACAACCCTCAAATTCCGCTAGATCCGAATCATAAAGATCCCGTTGATCGTCCAGCGGGCGATTTTAAGGCCGATATAATCAAAGCTCACCGTCATAACGTCTCTCCATTCTACGCGGTTAACCCTTTTACCTCTAACCACTGGAGTGACGGAAGTGGTATGTTTTGCGTGTTGCAGGCAACTCCGGTCTCTCCTACCGCCGGTTTCGACCCAGACGGCAATGCGTCGGGAGAAGAAACGGCACCTAAGAACGTTTCTGTATGCTATTATGTGAGAATCAACTGATTGACATGATCCGATGCAACAGGCGGTTGGCAGTAGTCACGCCCGTTGGGACGATCGTTACATCAATGCTACCGGCAGCAAAGTACTTTGATGCCATTGGTGAACCGGTTAGCACGGATTATTCTACCCGCGCCTGGGTCCCTGCTGATGGCCGTCCAGTACTTGGCTCATCTTATGAAAGGCTCATTGATTCAAATGTTCCAGATCTTCGCGGAGTGTTTCTCCGTTGTGTGAACGTAATAGAGAACAATCCTCAAATTCCGCTAGATCCGAATCATAAAGATCCAGTTGATCGTCCAGCGGGCGATTTTAAGGCCGATATAATCAAAGCTCACCGTCATAACGTCTCTCCATTCTATGCGGTTAACCCTTTTACCTCTAACCTCTGGAGTAACGGAGGGAATATGTGCGTGTTGATAGCAAATTCGGTCTCTCCTACCGCCAGTTTCGACCCAGATGGCAATGCGTCGGGAGAAGAAACGGCACCTAAGAATGTTTCTGTATACTGTTATGTAAGAATCAACTGATCAATCTGAACCGATTTTACTTGTTAACAGAATAGGTTGGTTGGAAATTATTCTCTATTTGGGAAGAAGACCATAACAATGGACCTCTTTTATAATCCTTATTTTGATGGTATCGCCACACTCATCGCGTTTTTCCTTCTCTATGCATTCATAACCGGGCGCTGGAGTCCACTTGCCATTGTTCTTGGTGCAGACGGTCGACCAAGCACTTCTAAAACGCAGTTCTTCCTCTGGACAGTGATGGTCATTTTCAGCTACGTGACGCTCAGTATAGCCCGTGGGTTTCACGGTTATTTCGACCCGGTTAACAATATTCCGCAAAATATCCTCATCACTATGGGTATGAGCATTGGTACCGCTGTGTCAGCCAAAGCCATTACCGTATCCTATCTTGATAGCGGTAAGATATCGAAAACACACGCAAGCACCGACAAAATGGTCGCGGGACTCTCTGCAATCCTCATGGATGATGACGGTGATATAGATCTCTCCAAGATTCAGATGATGGCATGGACGCTAATCGCCATGGCCGTTTACGGCGCTAGGGTAATTCATTTGGTCAACAACGCTTCTTTCACCGATCCGAAGCTTCCTGACATCGATGGAGCCCTCATGGTGCTCATGGGTCTCGGCCAAGGTGCATACGTGGGACAGAAGTTGGTCACCACCAATTCAGCAAAAATCACTTCTTTATCCGTCACCCATGCTGCCCCCGGTGCAAGTATCAACATAATGGGTCAACTCTTTGGACCTACTCAGCAAGGAAACACAATCCTGATCGATGGAACAATGGTTCCTATAACAATAATCGCTTGGTCGGATTCGCAAATCACTTTCACGATTCCCATTCGGCATCCTGATGGTACGGTTCTACCTGTTCCAGGTTCTGGATGCAGTCGGCAAGTCGCTATCAGCGTTGTTATCGATGGCGATGAAAGTAACCGTTGGAATTTGCTAATTCCTTAGTCCGCTGAAAATGAAGGAGATTTCTGTGCCTCCAATAGTAATCATTCATGGTTGGAGTGCTGGTGCCAGTGATTTTAACAACTTAGCTAAAGCACTCGCTTCACACTATAAAGTACCCGTAACCACAATTGATTTGGCACAATGGGAATCCATGAATGATCAAATAACCTATGATGATCTCGTCACAAAGATGGACGCGGCATGGAACGCCGCAAAGTTGCCAAGGGGCCCATATCAAGTTGATGTCATAGTCCACAGTACTGGTGGCTTGTTAATCCGTGATTGGCTTCTCCAATACTTCGCTTTTGCAGGCACGGAAAACTTGGGGCTAGGTCTACCAGACCCAACGACAACAATAATTAGTGGTAAAGGACTTACACCACCCGTTAAGCACTTGGTAATGTTGGCTCCAGCGAATTTTGGCTCACCGCTAGCTGTCGAGGCAACAAGCCTCATTGGACGCGTGATTAAGGGATGGGAATCAGGAGAATTCTTTCAAGTCGGGGCACTATTATTAAAAGGGCTCGAATTGGCAAGCACATATACTTGGCGACTGGCACAATGGGATCGTTTTGGTCCGGTCGATTTTTACAAATCTGGTGGCGTACTTGTGACAGTGCTTGTTGGCAATACAGGATACAGTGGAATTGCAGCGGTTGCTAATGAACCCGGTTCAGATGGAACAGTGTTAGTATCAACGGCAAACTTGAATTCAGTATATGTTACCGCTGATCTTACCGATCCCAAAGAAGCGAAATATACAGTACAGAAGTCTAATGGAAATACAGCATTTCGAATTATGGATGGACTAACCCATGGAACTATCATTGATCCTAATCAACCGGGTGTTATGGATGCCATTACTGCTGCACTCGATGTCGATGATGCAGGTTTCGATGCGTACTGCGAAACGCTTGATGATGTAACGAACGATATAATAAAAATTCGACAAGGCCAGTCCGATTCATATTACTGGGGATATCAAAATACTGTTTTCTTTGTTCATGATCAATTCGGCATGCATGTAACAGATTACTTCATTGAGTTTTATGATGATAAAACCAGCATATTCGAAGATTGGTTCTACCAGAAAATTCTCAGAGACAAATTTGCCTTTTCCGATGATAATGCCTATCGAGCTTTCCTAATTGATATAAAGGTCTTGGGAGAAGCTCTTGAAAAGTTGGGAAACAATCCTGTTAGAATCAGTTTGACAGCAACACCAGAATATTCAGTAAATAAGCGAGTTGGATATCGAACATTTAACGACGAGGATATAAGTGCAATTAGTTTGACACCAGACAAAACAGCGGAATTATTCCAAGCAAATCGGACGGTTTTAATTGATTTATTAATCCAACGCGTTCAAAACGATAACATCTTTACCTTTATCCCAGCACCAGCACCTTAGATTTAAGGATATTAAATGACTGTCGTGTAAAATGCCGATTTTATTTCAGAGAATGCAATAGTTAGAATCCGCCGTACTGTTTATAAATTTGATTTCAATTTACTAGGGAAACTAAAAGCAAAGATGATTTGATTGTACACATTGCTGGAAACAACTTATGCAAATTTCTGCCGAGATTCGATGGTTCTGGTTCGAATACCCACCATTCGCCTTCAAGGATTGGTTTTGCAAGGCAGACAGTCATCGAATTGCCGCCGGAGGCGGTGGGTTACGGTTGGATGAGTATATGTGCGATCGGAAACAAGTAGAATTGGGGGTGAAACTACGGGGTGGGAAAAAGGGGGTTGAAGTGAAAGGTTTGGTTTCCATTATCGAGAATGGCCTGGAAGTAGAACCTTTCATGGGATCAATTGAAATATGGACTAAATGGTCATCTGAGATTCTTGAACTGAATCTGAAAGAAACGGTTAAGACCATCAAACGTCGTTGGCTTCGCAAATTCGATTGTTTTACGGCTGAACCTATAGAAATCGAACTCGATCATAAAGAGAATCCGAAAAACGGCGCGACGCTACCGTCTCAGGGATGTAATGTTGAATTGACCGAGGTTACTCTGGCGAGCCAAGATATCTGGTGGACCTTTGGCTTCGAGGCCTTCGGCACAACCGAAACGGTTGAAGAAAACCTTCGTAAGGCGACAACTACAATATCTAAGCGGTTGCACGGAGAGTTTACTAAAGGGCATTTGGCTAGCTACCCTGTATGGTTGAAAGACTACGCGTCGATAAAACACTGATGCACCGGCTCTGTCTCAACCATCTTTTTTTATACGTGCATCACGTTGTGAGTCATGACTCACAGGATTTCTGCGGACAACCCAGAACATCAGCCATCATCAAAAATGATTAATCACAAATGATGAATGTCATTTTCTTCCATGTTCGGTGATACTCCGCTCGCCAGTATCGCAAATGCGATACGGGTAGATTGATCTTTCGTTCGTGGTAACCAATTATGTCACAGATTACCGATAGAGCCAGATTGCTTTTGAATCAACATCACACATATCGACGAGGTTGTAGCGGGTTTGTAACAAGTGTTTACCAAATTCCATACAGAACAGCAAATTCCTTAATGGGCCCCAATCCAGAAATGGTTGGTGTTAAAGGACATTACAAGAATATCGTTCCTGGCAATGTTGTTGGTTGGAAAACCCCAAACGGACATGGACATGTAGGCATTTATATTGGAAAGCAGAAAGGACGGTCTCAATTTATTGATGTACATAGCGAAAATGAAAAACCACGAATAGTTCATTCGTATGGAAATCATCCACTTTATAAAAGTTCATATTCTTTCCCAAGAAAGGTTCAAATTTTCAGTCGGCGAAAAAAGCCACCTTAAAATGACAACGGTTAAAACTATAAGACGGTCTCCGCCTCTTGAAGACGTTTGGGCTTCATTATTGGCTCAATTGATTTCCGTTATTGTTTATAGAAAGGTAATGCACCATGCGTAGAAAAAAAAACAAGAATCAGAAGCGATTATTAAAGCGCATATCAAAAAGGTCGGAACCACTTACATTGGATAATACGTCTCCAGTGCTGACGAAGGAGCCGCATTTCGCCGAACCAGCTCCCACGCCAGACCCGACAAAGTTCATTGTAAAGCATGGGTCTGATAAAAAAGCATATTCTATACTCGATAGCGAAAAGTCGACTCTCAAGCCACGGCCCTTTCCGGTTCTCGAGGGGACTAACGAACCGGTATTGGATTTTGCCGACACGCTTGGTGATGCAGGACCGGATGTGGTCCAGCAAATTCAGAAAGCAGGACAAATTGTTTTCCATTCGGTGGGCGATACTGGCAACACGCGAGGACCGAAGGACGAGGATCTTGTCTCAGATAAAATGGTCGCCGATTTCGACGATACCGATCCCAAAGGGGTGCCATCATTTCTTTATCATTTAGGCGATGTTGTCTATAGTTTCGGTGAATATCAATATTATTACGATCAATTCTATGATCCATACCGTGATTATCCTGCCCCAATATTCGCGATTCCCGGAAATCATGATGGAATGGTTTCACCATTCTCTTCAACACCGTCTCTCCAGGCTTTTATGGAAAATTTCTGCACGGATGGTCAGCCTCTTCACAAAACCCCGGAGGCAGGTGAATTAGTCAGAACAGCTCAAATTCAACCATCGGTATATTTTACGTTTGAAGCGCCATTCGTACGCATCTTGGGTTTATATAGTAACTGCTTGGAAGATCCTGGGGTAATCTCAGATCAAAAGGGTACATACCCATCTTTATCTAACGCACAATTGATTTTCCTCAAAACTGCACTGGAGCGTGTCAAAAGCGATGAGTTCAATGGTGCATTGATTATTGCTGTCCATCACCCGCCTTATGTTGCGCAAACAAAAAGTACTCGTGGCGACAACGCCGGTCGCCACGGTGGTAGCCCAATAATGTTGGAGGAAATTGATGCGGTTTGTGAAGCTACGGGTGTTTGGCCACATGCATTATTGTCAGGCCACGCGCACAACTACCAACGTTTCACACGCTCTAAGGATGAGCGTCAGACGCCTTTCATAGTTTGTGGTAATGGTGGGCATCACATCACACATTTAACCGGCAAGGGTGAACCTACATTACGGACACCAATGCCTCAAACATCCTTAAGCGACGGCACCGATTCGGTAACTTTTGAGAATTACGACGATGATGATTTCGGTTATCTGAGGATTATTGTTGATACTAAGCAGTTGAGGATCGAATATCATCCGGCCTCTGACGGTGCTGATGCGAAGACCCCAGATGATTTTGTAACCGTGGATTTGTCGACGCACACCCTTGTTCATTATAACCCAATCGAATGAACTCATTAAAAATATAACTTATGCCACGATCTTCTTTTTTATGCTATTTCGTATATATCTGGCTGCAGCAAAATCATCAAATCAGATGATTTGTTGCAGGCTTAACTCAAATTGCAAAGTCTGAGTAAATCCGATTGAATTCGAAAGAAAGTCTAAATGGCTAATACAAATGAAAAATTCTACGAGCGAAGAGATTTTATCTTTGTAATAGAATTGATCTGTCTACTGTTCCTTCTAACATTAGGACTATTCTATTTCGTCAAACCAAATTGGTTTTGTTTTCTTTCCAAATGTTTTGGTCCAATTCCCCTGGGCGTACCATGGTATGGAGCATTAGGAGCGGTATTGATGGGGCTATCTGGCGTTTTTGAGCACTCTGCCAGCTGGGATGCAAACTATGCGCTTTGGCATATTGGCCGCCCGTTTGTCGGCGCAAGTCTGGCGGTTATCAGTGTTCTAATATTTCAAGTTGGGGTTCTGTCTGTCGATTTGAACCCGAACGCTCAATCGTCAACTATTCAAGCGCCATCTAATCCCACAACACAACCATCCAATGGCTCAATTGCTCAAGATCAGACAAACTCCAGAACTCAAATGTCAACTAACCCGACCGATCAATATCGCAATAATCTATTGTTTTATTTAATTGCATTTCTAGTTGGTTACCGTGAGCAAACTTTCCGTGAAATGATCAAACGCCTGACGGATGTCATTTTAGGGCCTGGCGGCAATGCTGTTGGGGCGAGCCCCGTGATTAGTTCGGTTACTCCGTCAACCGCGCCTCATGGTCAGGCGTTACCGGAGATTACTATTAGTGGGTCGGGTTTTGGCAAAACATCATCGGTCAGATTTGGAAACATTCCTGCAAAGATTCAAAATGTTTCTGATGTCCAACTGACAATAACAGTACCCACTGCATCTGGCGCGCCCGGAACAGCAAATGCATCCGCAGGTACAGTGCCGTTAACTGTGACCACCCCGAACGGTTCAGCAACTTTCTCGTTCACGCTGACATAAAACAGATATTACCGGCAGGTACTAGCATGCTCAATCAGATCACTCATTCACTGTAATCGTGAAAAGGGCTTCTGGCCAAAATAGCAGAACTAACTAAAAAATGAGTAAAATTTCAATTATCAAAGACGCAGCAGAAAAGGCGATGGAAGCCGAATTTAGCAGGACAGAATATTTATTGGGAAAGGCAGAAAAGTTTGTAGCTAGTGTTGCCGTCGTAATGGGGTTTCAATTGTTCGACGTGAAGTCATTGCTAAAATCCTCTTCGTTGCAGGTCGAAGTCTTATTCCTGTTGGCTTTCATAGTTTTGATTTTTTCTCTATTTTTCTCCCTGTGCAGCATGCGAGTTAAAAATTATGTCAATTATCCACGAGGAAATAAATTATGGCATGAACTTGAGGAAGAAGCAATATCAGAAACTAATGCCGAAGAGATCGTAGCAAAGATGCTACTAAAAGCGAGAGAGCATAATGCTCAGTTAAATGATGAAAAAGCCAGATTGCTCTTTTGGAACGGCTGGCTGCTTCTTATTGGGTATTGTCTGGTTTTGAGTAGTCAATTATTGGCTGCTCTTAGATGAAAGGAATTCAATATGACTGAACTAGTAATTAATTTGAATGAAGAAGATTCCCAGCGTCTTAAAGAATTGGGAGATAGATTGGGATCGCCAAGCAAGGAAGAAACCTTATTAAGAGCCTTGACACACGCCCACGCAACCTTTTTTCCAGAAGGTATTATTCTTTGTTGTTACAATAAGCCATCAGGAAATATTTTTGTCGGTAGATGGGAAAAGAAGCTTCCTGAATTAGAGCCCGGCAAATTTACACTGGACATTCCTCATTTGAACCTCGGCGCCTCGTCCATGGAGCTATATAATCTTGTGATTAGAAAGTGCAATTTGAAGACGGGACATTTTCAAAGAGCTGTACCGGAAAGATTTTCTCGTGTTTGCATAGAAAGTACATTTTTTGAATTTCCAAAATAGCACGTTTTAAGAGGTGAAATAGACCCCTAGAGTTTTGAAAAGTTGCAGCCCTTTTTCAGCCATTTTTTAATGTGAGCATCACGTTGTGAGTCATGACTCACAGGAGTTCTGCTTGCAAATCTAAGCACCAGCCATCATCAATAATGATTAATCAATAATGATGAATGTCGTTTTCTCCAGCTTCCTGTAATACTTCGTTCACAATTATCGTAAATAGTGACGTAGATATAATTGGAAGAGAATCAAAGTAAAGGGACTTGCCATGGCCAATCAACTTCCCGCGATCAAACACATTGTCCAGCTTATGTTGGAAAATCGTTCATTCGACCAGATGCTTGGCTTTTTGTATTCGGATAACGGCAATAAATCGCTGACAGGCCAACTATTCGAAGGATTGACAGGCAACGAATCGAATCCGGACGATGCTGGCAGAGAGGTGAAGGTATACAAGATTGATGATACTCTCGAACATCCCTACCTTATGCCTGGAGCAGATCCAGGCGAAGGGTTCTTCAATACAAATTACCAGTTGTTTTCGACAGATCATCCAGCGGCAGGAGCGATCCCGACAAATCAGGGATTCGTCATAAACTTCAAAGCCTCGATTGCTTCCGATCAAGCCAAGCACTATAAGGATACTCTTCCGGGCACGGATCCTTCGGAAATTATGGGCATGTATACGCCGGAAATGCTACCCATAATGTCGGGATTGGCTAAGGGGTTTGCGGTTTGCGATCATTGGTTCGCGTCGGCTCCAACGCAAACCATACCGAACCGGGCGTTCGCCAATGCGGCAACTTCGCAGGGGCATCTGGACAATCACGTCAAGATTTTTACCTGCCATAGTATTTTTGGCGCATTGTCGCAGAAAAACATCGACTGGGCAATCTACGGCTACAATCGTGATCCGATGACTCAGCATGATTTCCCGGATACGCAAAACGCGGACGAAAGCCACTTTGGCCATTTTCGCGATTTCAAAGCAAGAGCCGCCGCGGGTACACTGCCTGCTTATACGTTTCTTGAGCCGAGCTTTGGCGCGGGTGGCAATAGCCAGCATCCCAATTATGACGTGGCGTTGGGTGAGCAGTTAATTCACGATGTGTACTACGCACTACGCAATGGCCCAGGCTGGAATGACACGCTTCTAGCAATCACTTACGACGAGCATGGTGGGAACTACGACCATGTTCCTCCTCCGTCGGGTGCCGTGCCACCAGATAACTCGGTTGGAGAGTGGAGTTTTGATTTTACACGGTTCGGGGTTCGGATTCCTGCTTTGCTAATATCGCCCCGTATTGCAAAGGGCACCGTTTTTCGGGCCAAAAGTGGAACGATCGATCATACATCGTTGCTGAAGACGATTGAACTGCGGTGGAATCTTAGTCCTCTGACGGCACGCGACAAGGCAGCACCAGACTTAGGCGACGTGCTTACTCTCGCTATGCCGCGCGCGGACGATCCACTACAAGGTGTCCAAATACCGGTTTCGAACATATCTCACCCCGATCAATCAAAGCCTTCAGTGATTGACAAAATTCATGCCGGGAAAGTTTCGTTATTACCTTTGCGTAATGATCAAGGTAGTTACGATCAACACACACCGCCGGATTTATCATCCAGCGCGGATATCGGTGACTATATTCGCACACGCACTGCGGCGTGGAGTCAACACATGCAGAGAGTTCATCGGCGCCGCAAATCATCTGGAAAGTGAATAGAAGCAAAGAAGTGAAGTTGCAGCACAATTTCAGTAAGTTACTGATAAATCTTGCACCATCGAAGCAGCAACGATAACATGATCTGACGTGACTGAATATGAGCTATTTCAAAACTTCTGAAAAACCACTGTTCGCGGTTTGTTTAATATACGTATGAGCTAAGATAGATGGATAGAGGGCAAGCTGTGGCAGTCTTGGATATTGATCTTCTACAATAAATATTTATGGGGGACAAAAGTATGCATCGTAAAACCACTCCCAAGCTTTGGATAGTTGTTAACGAAGTCGCAGCACGAGGTACTGGTAACAAAGTCGTATCTGGACCCACCACCGTATTTCACTCAGATACTCATCATATGTTATTTGGGAAAATACCGGAAACTCAGAAAATAATTGCCGTTAATCTAGATAAGCAGACATCGAATCAATGGGACTCCTGTTTGGACGCGGTTCAATCATTAATCAACAAGATTTCTGAGAAATCAATTCAAAAATGGTCCGCGGAAGAAATTTCTGTTGGAATGACTATAAGTGCAGAGGGTCAGTTAGCGTTTATTGCCAAAGCAGGACTCGCTGCTTCCATTAACGTAGTTTATAAGAGGCGCACGGACGGAGAAAAAGCAGCCAGCAATGAAGGGTAGTGAAACATATGCGCAGTTTCGCCGACCCGCCCTTCAATTTCCCGGCGAAGCGAGGAAGCGCCGAGAATTTAGCCCCTTCAACTTTGCTCAGGGCAGGAAGTTGTAAGTAGAAAGTAGAACACGGATTATACGGATGGTGGCGATGCCTCGCCGAGACGGATGTAGGCAGAAGGGGAGATGGGTAAACAAGCACAGCAATTCCGGGCGAAATGCCCATGCTCCACAGCGCATACTGTACCTTCTTGCGCGTTCGCAATTTTGCGAACATCCATATTTGCTCTACTGTTCGCCTGATCAACTGTTCTACTTTCTCGGCGTGGCTTCGCCGCGCCGGTTGGTTTCCCTATTCAGTATAAAGGCTCTTAATGCCGGTTCTTTGAGAAGTAAATATCAACGGGTGGCCTCGCGGCACTATTCCCTATTCTCTCCGCTGTGTCGTGGTGTCGTTGTGGTAAAACTAATCTGCGCCCATCGGGATCGTTTCGTTACGCGTTCGAGAGGTATTTGCCCCCAGTGGAAAAATCTAACCGCAACAGCGCTACAACCCCTGAAAATATAGATGTTTCTTCCACTCTTAAAGGCGCAACAAGCACTAATCATGTTACGGATCAGAAAGTGTGAAATACTCTATAAAATAAGCCTTTGTAACGTTGTTGCGCTTAGAAGGCCAAAAAATTGAGGAAAAAAGTGCCTCCCCGGAATTGATTTGACAGAATGGAGAGTTGAGGGAAAAGACGGCTCGTCGCTGTCCTCCCGGCGCGTTCGCAAATTTGCGAACATCCATATTTGTTCGACGGTCACCTGATCAACTGTTCTACCATCTCGGCGCCGTGATCTCATGCCGCATGAAAAATCTAACCGTTACGGCGTTACAACCCCTTAAAATACTGATGTTTTCGCCATTTTCGAAGCCGTAACAAGCCCCAAAAGTGTTACGGATCAAAAAGTGCAGGATACTCTACAAAATAAGCCCTTGTAACGTTGTAGCGCTTGGGAGGCCCAAAAATAGGAGCAATAAACCCGACTATGTAGTTAGGACATTGAGGAACAAAATACAGCCGTCGTTGCGGTGAAAAATCTGTATTAATCATTGCAATCTGCGGATCATTCACTGTCCCCTGTCACCCATTCCCTATCCCCTCCACTGTGTCGTTGTGCCGTTGTGGTAAAAATCTCTCTGTGCTCTCTGTGGCTAAAATCTGTGTTATTTTGCGAAATCTGCGGCGAAGCCGCTAGTACCAGCTATACCGTGACGGATTTCGTGGCAGCACCGCCTGCTGTAAATAGCAGATCGGTTTGTATTGTGAAATGCGATTCAGGTAGGCGCGCAACTGATCCTCATTAAATTTTTCCAGAAAATCCACCCGCGCCGAACGATTGAGTTTGACAATGGCCTCTATCAATTCATATTTATTGTCTGCAATGTTCAACATTACCGCTGCTCCATTTGCCGGCATCAATCTTCACCCTGATGAAGTCGATGGGCACACAACTAAGGATTATCGGTCGCTATAGTGAAAAATATTAAAAAAAGACGGTTGTGCTGCATCTCCAGGCTTATTCGCCATGATTGGGCGCTGCGAATACAATGCGCGCATGCTCAAATACATCAATTGGCCGGGTCTTAGTGCTCTGGGACTGCTCGCCATTATTGTTGGTTTTTTCATTCCAGCAACGGTTGGAAACACACAAACCCTTATTGCTCAGACGGTTGCGGTCGCGCAGCAACAGGAACCGGGAAAACTTCTTGCGGCCGGCGACGGCAATAATATTTGGTTGCTTTCGCCTGTTTGGACGGACAGCGCACAAACTCAAGCCGGCTTTGTTTTACTTAATCATCAAACCAATGTACTTGCCGGCAACTATAGCTTGTGGACCCAGGTCGCAAACATACCTTCTATTGGTATACCCGCGGATGCCGTGGCAGAGTCTGAATTTGATCCGCAATATGACGGCGGCTTGCTGGCGATATTCCCTCAAGGAGTGCTGACTCGTTACAGCTTGAATCAGGATAATACTCTTTCTCAATACACTCTTAAGTCGCTTCCCTTTCATATCCAACCGTATGCGGGAACAAGCTCTGCGAATGGATTTTATGTACTCGGTTATGGAACTATGAAAGTTCCCGTCAAAGGAGCAACTTTATCACCGGCCGCTGCGACAACGCATCAAGCAGTGCTCAAAGCAGCCGGCGAATCGGTATTCACTGGTTTTGCCATACAGTCATCTTCCCCGCTGCAGTCGCTTCCACCGGCGTGGTGGGTTTTTAATTATGTCTCGGGAAATTGGCAGGCTCAGCCCGGGCCGGATATGCCGCCGCCTGACATTGATCATCCCGCGAACATCCAAATGGCCTGGCTAAATGGGCGTTTGTGGGTTTTCTGGTTCGATCAAAATGATCCGACAACGATAAATGTAAGCTCCGCGAACATATCCGCCGATCAGGAAGACAAAACCATTCAATGGACCCAGGCTGTTCCATTATTTTTGCATACCGCTCCTGAAGCATTTTCCATCGTGGCTAATGATGAAAATCTTTTTCTGCTCTGGTATTCAACGAGCGGGAAAATAGGCGATGCGATCGGCGGTGCGGAAGTTGATGTGGAAGATTCGACGCCGCGATTGAGTTTCTGGGGCGACGATCTGTTGAAGTTTCCTGCGGTGACGGGTGCATCTGAAAATATAACCGCGGCTCGTGATGGAGATTGTATCGCCGTTTTTATCCGTGCGGCGGATTCCAAACTTTATGAGGCTACTCTCGACGACTCCGGCAAGGTTATTGCAAATTTGCATGAGCTTGAACCCAGCGTAACGCCGGAGCCGAATTCGGAAGATTTCGAAGAACTCTTTTTCTTTGGATTGATTTTTTTGTTGGCCCTCTTTTTATGGCAGCGCCGGCAGCCCTTTATTGCACCGGCTCCGGGTTTGGTTGTAGCCCGTTTGTATCAGCGCTTGGGAGCGGCGGTTATTGATATTTCCATTGGGGCAATGATCACGGCAATTATTTTTGGAATTTACACACAACAACAGTGGACCCTGCTGGGCCTGCAGGCTTTAGATCTGCTGCAGGCGCATCAGTATTTGCAGGCCGATATACAGGCCATTTGTGTTTTGGGAATTTATGAACTTCATGTAACAATCGGAGAATGTTTCTTCGGGCGTTCAGTAGGCAAGTGGATGTTTTCTCTGCGCGTCGTTGCCCTCGATGGTTCTCGTGCGAAGGTAATTCAGGTGCTTGTGCGTAACCTGGTGAGAATTCCGGAAATTCTCGTATACGTGCTGCTTGTTTTTGTCCTGGTAAGCGCGGAACGCCAGCGATTGGGAGATCTGCTTTCACGAACGCTGGTTGTGCGTGACGGCAAAATTCCGCCGGAGGATCAGCAGTGACACTGAAGGATGAGATTTCACACGTCTTGCCGCAACACCATTTGCGTCTGGTTTTAGTGCAGCCGGATATTCCCCAGAACGCCGGTAATATAGCCCGATTGTGCGCGGTAACCGGAGCTGAATTGCACCTTGTTAAACCGCTGGGATTTTTTCTAACCGAAAAACATTTTCGCCGTTCGGGGATGGATTATTTGCATAAAATCTCGCTCAAAGTTCATGAAAGTCTGGATGAGTTGTTTGATGATATGGCCGGCAATTTCTGGCTTTGTTCATCGCGTGGAAAAGAAAGCTTGTGGCAGACAAGATTTTCTTCGGATGACTGGCTGCTCTTTGGAAGTGAAACCACGGGCTTGCCATCGCCATTACTGCAAACGCATCAGGAACGCACGGTGCGAATTCCGATGGGCCCGGCTCAGCGATGTTTGAATGTTTCGACGGCGGCCGGAATTGTTGTATATGAAGCACTTCGGCAAATCGCCGGCGGCCGATTGGGAGAACCGGCATTGTTAAATCGTATGGGAATTAACGAAGGAAAAAGCGATGAATGAACCAGTCAATGAATCAATAACCATCGGCTCATTTCAGGAACACATCAGGGAAAAATATTCCCGTCGCGATATCCAGCGCGGCAGTGCGGCGACCTTCATGTGGTTTATTGAAGAGGTCGGCGAACTGGCCACGGCATTGCAGGGAACGGATCAGGTCAATCAGCAGGAGGAATTTGCCGATGTTCTCGCATGGCTTTGTACGCTGGCCAATATTCACGGCATCGATCTGACTTCGGCAATCAAGAAAAAATATTTTACAAGCGGCGGTCCGGAGGGGTTCAAATAAGAGTTTTAAATCTCTTAAAGAGCTAAATTTTATGATTGACGCTGGTTCAGATATGTAATTTTAGTTACGATATTTACAGATTGTTTTAGAGGCCTTAGATGGAATTTAGCCATTATGACGGCAATAACAGGGCCATTTTCGCTGGAAAAGGTGGTTAACGCGGTGGAGAAAGTCCGTCAGCGTCTGCTTAAAGCCTCAGCCGCATTACGTTCCGCTAAGGTTCCTTACGCGGTTGCCGGAGGCAATGCCGTGGCACTTTGGGTATCCCGTGTTGACGAAGCCGCTGTCAGAAATACCCAGGACGTGGACATATTGATTCGCAGAGAAGACTTTAATGCTGTGAAGGCTGCTCTTGAGTCAGCGGGTTTTGTTCATCGGTATATCGCCGGCATAGATGCATTCCTTGACGGGCCAACGGCTAAAGTTCGTGACGCGGTTCATATTGTTTTTGCCAATGAAAAAGTTCGTCCACACGAACCACTGGCCAATCCTGATGTAAATGAATCTGAAGACGCCGGGTTTTTTCGCGTTATATCTTTGGAAGCTCTTGTACGGATTAAACTCACAGCTTTTCGCGACAAAGATCGCACTCACATCCGCGATTTAATCGAAGTTGGTCTTGTCAATGCTGATTGGCTTGCAAAATTACCACCGGTTCTTTCGGATCGTCTTCGTCAGTTGCTCGACACGCCTGGTGGCTGAAATGATTAAATCGCCTTTACGCAAAGTTGCCACAAACCCGCGGCTGAGTCCATGAGTGTTAATTCGATTCGACCATGAAAACTTTTCCCCGAAAGCTCCATAACCAGCTTATTTTCCATTATTTCCAGGAGTTGAAATTGTCCTTCTTCCACGCGTGTCACCTGTCCGCGGTCACCGGAAATTGGCCCTTCATATTCCAGATAAATGCGCCGATGATCAGGTAATGCGCGAACAGTTGTGGAAAATTCACCCTTTGAAGAACCGTTCCAGCCGGCAGGGTCGGTATGCATCTGCCATGTGGCCAGAAGGGCCCTCTCGGGCAACTCCAGAAGCAGATCCCAGTGAACATCCTGCTGCCGGCTGTGCCGCAGAATGGCGTATCGCCATGGACGGTTTTTGGAGTCTTGCCAAACCACGGTTCAATGATACCATCATCGTTGGAAGAACCGGTTTTAAGCCCCGGTGATGTAAAACAACGGCGATAGGGTGGTTAAGTTCCCGACTGTTCCGTTGGTTTTACGTCCGGTGTGTAGGTATACGGCGGTTCCGTCGTTGCTTTGATGCTGGTTGAAAGGATTTAATCGGAGCGGCTTATGAAAAATGATACAAATGCACGAATGGGTATCAAGGCCTTATTGATTATGACGATGCTTGGCGGGGGTACATTAATCAGCGGCTGCACTCAGGATCCTGCCGAGGGTCTGCGCAATCAGGGTTTACAGCTATATCAAGAAGGCGATTACGACGCCGCCCTGGACAAGTTCAATCAGGCGCTTACATACAACGAATCCGAGCCGCGGGCCAACTACTATGCCGGAGTCACAGAATACAAGCTCGGCAAATATGAACAGGCGGCCTATTACTACAAGATGGCCTGGACAGTTGACCCCGACTATGGCGATGTAAAAGCCGCACTGGCTAACACCCTCATTAAGGAAGGAAAAACAAACGAAGCCATGAATTTCCTCGAACGCAACGCGGCCCTGACCGGCCAGATAAGCGACCGGTTGCTCGTGGCCCAATTCTATCAAAAGATCGGAGATTTGGATGATGCCAAAGTGAATTATGAGCGTTGTGTGGCTTTGGCGCAGGATGATCCGACGATTTTGATGCAAGCCGGCATATTTTATGACAGCATCGGCCAGAAAGATCAGGCGATTACGGTTTATGAACAAGCCTATCGAATTGATCCGACAACTCCTGGCCTTTATGATCGGTTAAACGCTGACGGCGTGGTCATTTCTGAAATCCTACCGCCGCCGTCGACAACCGCTCCGTCTAATTCTCCGTGAATAAGGTGGATTCTCTTTGACGGAGGCTCGTGCGCGTGATCGAATCCTCCAGCCGTCGATTTATCGAAATGATCGATCCATATCGTGATGAGATTTATGCGCGAAGCTGCCGGCTGACTCCCGCGGGTCAATCGGAAGTTGTGCTGCAAAAAACGATTCGTGCCGCGTTCCGATTCTATGTACAAAATGGGGAAAAGCTCCCGCGGCCTCCGCAGGACATTGTAAAATGGCTTGAGGATTTTCTTAAGCAGCAAACAGATGGCGCCTCCGAGTCTGCTTCCGAAATGTCCGGCGAACCTCCGGCAATGCCGGCCGATACCTGGGCGCGATTGGCCGCTGCGGTCCAGATTGAAGCAGCGGTGCTGGGCGGGGCGGCGGAAAGATCGATGCTCGCCTACGATCCGTTGCTGGCGCCAAAGAAGAAATCGACGGGCAATGATGAATTGATTGAAGGATTCGGGCTTGATCCCTGGGCGCGTTTTGTCATCGCGGCGGCGATCGTTTTGATTTTTGGAATTGTCGCCACCATCATGCTGATGACGCATCATACGCCGCTGGTTCCTGCAAGCCGTCCAGCGGAATCCGAGCCCGCGATCGTTCACTAGCATTTTGAGGAGGAGCTTAAGAGCCTCTGGCAAAAGAAGTCAAAGTGGAGCGTGGGCGCCAAAGCCGGCAAAGGCGAATGCAATGTAGAACAGGCTCTCCAGCCTGTTCTCCGTGCCCAGCAGCCTGAAGAGGCTGGTCTACATTTTGTTAGAGGCTCGTAAAAAAGACAATGAATCATGTCATTCCATCATCATCGACTCCGGGCAAGCGTCCAGTGCGCTTGCACGAGCTGGATATGGGTGCAACAAAACTCAGGATACTCGCGCCTGCCGATCCGGATTCGCTTTTGGACGACCCTCAACTTGAGGATCGCTATCACGCGGATAATTATTTGCCCTATTGGCCCATCATCTGGCCCAGCGCTCTGATGCTCGCTGAATTTATTCTCAAGACAGATCAATTGCCGTCTGCAACGCGAGGCAGCGAGGTCGTTATGGATTTAGGATGCGGCCTGGGCATAGTGGGAATCTCTGCGGCGCTGCGAGGGTGGAAAGTGGAATTCACTGATTACGACCCTGAAGCGGTGCAATTTGCGGAATATAACGCCCGAGGCAACGGTATCCCAGCGGATCGCATAACAGCTTATCAAATGGATTGGCGTCAGCCGGTAGATAAAAAATTCGACTGGATCATTGGCTCGGATGTGCTTTATGAACGCCGGTTGCATCCGCTGTTTCTGGGCGCGGTGGAAAAATTACTTGCTCCCAATGGGGTGGTCTGGATTGCCGATCCGCGTCGGACCAGCGCGGAAGATTTCCCGGTTTTTGCAGCCCAGCAGGGCTTTCGCGTGCATTGTGAAGAATTACCCTGGACCGGAGAGCCTGGGCTAAGCAAAGACGGCTTGCTGATGGTCCTGCAAAGGGTTGCAACACATGCCCTTCCAGTGCATCTCGAAGCTTAGGGACTCTAACATGACCGTGCCCCGATTTTATGTACCGGAAATTAGCGCTTCCGAGCAGCCACTTCCGGAAGATCAATCGCACCATGCCCTGCACGTATTAAGAATGCAAAATGGAGATGATCTGGTTGTATTTGACGGCGCGGGCAAATGGGCCGAAGCAAAACTGCTTTTGCGTCATAAAGAGGCGTACTGCCGGATTGAAGGGCCCATCCAGCAAGATCCTCTGCCGTCACCGCGAATTACTCTGGCCTGCGCTATACCCAAAGCGGATCGCGCACAAACGCTCGTGGAGCAAATCAGCCAGATTGGCGCGACGCGGCTGATCTGGCTGGATTGCCGTTTTAGCGTGGTGCGGCCTGGAGCTGAAGGCGGAAAAATGAACAAATGGCGGCGATTGGCTGTGGAATCCGCCAAACAGTGTGGACGGAGCTGGCTCCTGGATATCCAACCGCCGCAAAATCTGCCCCCAGTTCTGGAAATGGCATTAATGGAAAAAGCAAAAATATTTTGGGCCGATCCGCAGGCTGATCAATTGCTTCTTTCGGCCGCTCAGGAACATAAGAGTTCGAACGTACAATCGATATTTATTTTAATCGGCCCGGAAGGGGGCTGGAGCGAAGAGGAATCCCAATCCTTATCGGCGCTTTCCAAAGACGGTCGCGTCATTCCAGTCAAGCTCGGCGACAACATTTTACGCATCGAAACCGCAGCCCTTGCTGCAACGGCAATAGTAGCTCAGGTTTTTAACCATAAAAAGATCCATAGATGATGCAGATTGGCGCAGATTTGAACCACGAAAGACGATCCACTAATTTCGCAGATGAACGCAGATTTTGAATCACGAAATAAACAAAAAGACGCGAAATTATTTAAGGCTGTTCGCCTGAGCCCGCATTTTGTGCTTCGCCTTCTCAAGTTCTTCCCCAAGCTGTGCATCCGTTATGCCGCTCTTAATAAACTTTTGCTGCACAGAGCCGCTAAGACTCTTAAGCGTCCGCGGTTCCCGCTTTTATGAACCAAATTCATTGTTCATATATCTTTGTACGGTCGCACGGGTCCCCGGACTGAAGCGGGACATTTCTTCAGCGGTCAACAACTCATTTGAACAGATTAACCCCAATTGGATCAGGGCCGTTGACCGGCGAAAGTCATCGAACAAGCCGGACGCTTCTTTCCGACGTTGATTCATAAGTTCAAAGGCATTCCAGAATTGTTCCCGGCTGGTTCCATTTTTCTCTAAAAGCAAACGCTCGATGTCGGATATCGTGCGTTGGTAAAAACGCTCTACCACAATTTCGTGAAGCTTTCGAAACAATTTCCAGTCCGATTCTGGAATTTCGCGAGACATTGCCAAATGAATCCTTCCCTTATTTAAAAGTGAATCGTATTTTGACGAACCGATTTTAACAGAAACTTTGTTTCCGAGCAGCCAGCCATGAAGAAATTATTAGCACTATTACAGCGGCGATCCCGAACGCAATCCTTCGACCACCTGCCACACTAAGTCGATCTGTCCGCGCTCAACCGCTTCAACCGGTTTAAGATTTCCGAGCATTTCGTTCGGCTTATCCAGCCAGTGTCCAACGTAGCTGGATTTCATCGCTACGGCCAATGCGCTACAAAGGCGTTCCACCTGAATCAGGTTTCGCACCGTCGCGACCGAACCGGATTCCAAACCGGAAACCGTGCGCAACGACACATCCAGCAATCGGGCCAGCAAACCCTGGGACAATCCATATTGTTGCCGCAAGGTACGTACGTTAACGCCGGTGGCTTGAGCAAAGACTGTTTTTCGTGCCTTCGCATGGGATCGGGGATGCTTTATCGTCGTAGTCATGTTTATTACTCCTAGATAATCATTGCACACGCCGTGCAAAAAGTCAAGTATAAAGACACGCAAATATGCGAGTTATTATTCATATCGGCGATTTAAGGCCGTTATTTTACAGATCGCCGAAGTACCTTCAGCCTACTCGGTTTTTTGATATGGTCTGGTAATACAACGACGTTTGAGCCGTGATCCAGTGTGTGTGCCGAAGCGGCCAGAAACGCCTGAATATCGCAGGCATGAGCAGCCCGGCCAATCGCCTGCGTTAAAGATTCCTCATTACTGGCTCGAGCCAGCCACCACTTTTCCGTTCGAAGTTGGTCGAGCGAGACGCCTATGTCATTCAGTACGGCGGTATCCGAGAGATTCAAACACCGCTCGACTGCGACGGAGATAGCTTTGAACAGCAGCGGCATCGCCTGCTCCACGGGAAGGCCGGCGCGTCGCTGGTAAGCCAGGGATTCGATCATTGCCAATTCCGGTGTCGTACTGCCGTAAATAGCGGGGAAACTGTCTGGTGCGTTAAACCGAGCGCCCGACCTCATGCTTCCAGTCCCTTTGAGCATTTCCCGGCCGGCGGCCCATTTGATCGGCGCCGAGCGAAAGATTATGCCATTCCAAGGCTGTGCGCGACCAGCGGCGAGCTTCATTACTTTAAATAAGCGTGGAAAATCGGGATGTTCCTTCACCTGCGCAAGTTTATACGTATGTATTCAAGGCCTCAAGTTCGTTTCCTTTGGAATTTGAAAGAGACCAAGGAATTACACCTGATAGGTGATGCCGTGTTCAGTTTTCAGAAACGGGAGTTGTATGTTCGACTTGGCTCAGATTTGAACCACGAAAAATAGACCGCCAATGGCGGTATCCGTATATGTTCTACTGATTGACTGATCGACTTTCACCTGCTCTAGGCGCAGTTTCACTGCGCCGTTAGCCGCGTCGGGAAATTGAGGTGCGTGTCGAAATAGGCAGGTTTCCTTCGAATCCGGTATTAGCGATGGCAAGCACCTAAACGCGTATGAATCCATCATAAATCAGGCTAAAATCGGCCCGACTTATGGGGGACGCCTCAGACTTATATGAGATTTGATTGGATAATAATTATTCTTTTGCTGGCGGCGTTGACACCGCTTTTTGGGTTGCTTCTGGCAGTTATTTGGGAACGCAGACATCGCGAAAAAACTGAAAAACCGCCACAAACTGAAAAACTTTTGCGTCCACCTGGTTATTCACTTTCCCTGCGACTTGAAAAGGTCTTCGACCACTTAATGGACAAGCTTTTCATTTCCTGCATTTATTCACTCATAGCAGGATTTTGGGTCGTCGTGCTTAGTTTTTCGTTTTTCCTGCACGCGCCGTTTTTATGGCGGGAGATTTGTGTTTCTATCTTCGTGGTATTTGTAGTGGCAAGTGCAATGGCAGCGTTAAAAGCATTTCATTGTTTTAAAGAATTGCGCAACATCCGGCTTGGTATTAGTGGTGAACAAGCTGTTGCCGAGGCATTGAACGAAGTGGCGGACATTGGATTTCGCGCGTTCCACGATTTAACGGAAGAAAACTGGAACATAGACCATGTAGCTGTCGGCGAGAGGGGCGTTTTTCTGATTGAAACCAAGGCTCGCCGCCGCCGTGGAAGCCGAAATGGACTGCAAGAGCATAAAGTGATTTTTGATGGAGAATCTTTGCAATTTCCATCTTACAAATATAAAGACGCCGAGCCAATTAAACAGGCAAAAAGGAATGCAATTTGGCTCGCAAATTATTTATACAAAAAGACAGGCGAGTCGGTGCGGGTCGAAGCACTGGTGATTTTGCCTGGCTGGTTCGTACGAAATTCCGAAAAGGGAAATTTTCCAGTCCAAGTTATGAATGCGAAATATCTTATCCAATTTTTACGGGGCCAGGATTCAAAAATTGAATCAGCACAAGTACGCCGAATAATTACCGCATTGGATGAAAAATGTCGTGACGTTGAATTCTAGGACCAAGCCTGTACTTATGTAGCCGTAGGATGTCGCTCTACGACAGCGCGATAACTTGGATTGAATCTACTGCGATGGGGAATTAAGCGGATAGGGAAATTGAAGTGCGTTCGTAAATAGGTGGTTATCACTGGGATTTAAGAAATTAAAGGCTCTTAATGTTATTAATGGATAATCTGCAGATTTGGAAGTGCTTTTTGCAACTCTGCGATACCTGTGTCAGTTACATGAGAAGCGAACATTAATTCCAATTGCCGCAACTGCGTGAGATCTGCCAATTCCTTTAGACCCGTATCCGAAACCTGGGTATCACCAAGGTCCAATGTATGCAACTGTGTAAGGCTGACCAATTCCTTCAAACCTACGTCCGATACCGAGGTGTTGTCGAGGTTCAGTGTTTGCAGTTGCGTGAAGCCCGCTATTTCCTGCAGACTCGCATCTGTAACTTGGGTGCCATTGAGATTTAGATATTGTAACTGCGTAAGACCAGCCAATTTCTGCAAACCCATATCTGTCACTTGATCGTCACCACTTAAGTCCAACGATTGCAACGATGTAAAACCGGACAATTCTTCGAGGCCAGAGTCGGTCATATTCGTATTGTGGAGGTCAATGCCGAATCCCTTGTTTGGCGTAGGCAGTTGGGAAATGATACCGGACGTCAATTGAGTAAAACGGAACGCCGGAACTTCTCCTGGCTGACCTGTTATTGAGTTGCTCCAGCCTCCTTGTGTGTTCATCCAGCCGGATTGCGCTCCAGACTTTTCCCATGCGGCAAAAATATCGACCGACAGCGTTTGTTGCCCAGAAACCACTACATTGGTTTGCATATTGTTAGGAGAAGTTGAAACCACCGTATCATTTTGCATCCCATTAGGCGACGAACCTGAAATATCATTTGTGACTGTCTGTGGAGTAGAGTTATCTTGCGAAGAAGAAAAATGGAAAAAAACCCAAATTATTAAAATAAAAAATACAACCCCTCCAATCCCTCCAAAGCTATACTTTTTGGCGCGACAATAGGGGCAAACATTCCCGGCGGAAGGAATTGTCATCCCACAATTCGAGCATTGTATAGGCATACTTAATTCCACCAATCAAAATTCTATGTAACCGCTCATAAGTCAATGTATTTATTCTATATTATATATGAATTACGCGCCTACCATTCGTGGGGGAAAGTTAGAAGACTGTCCATAATTATCTAATGATTAACCCACCATAACCATTGAATAAAAAAATAGATAATAGCGATAATAATTATTATCCAGACGGTGGTGTTGAATGTGGATTTCAGGGGGGAACTTTCTTGGATTTTCTTTAGATTCTCTTTATATCTGGGGTTGTCGGGTTCAATTGCTATAGCCTTCTTGATATACTCCAATGCCTCCAGTTTGCGTTTTGATTTCCAAAGGCAGAGTGCCAGAATGTCATAGGCGTTCGCATTTTTCCCTGCTCCGCTATTAGCCACGGCCTTCATTCCTGCCTCAATGCCCTCCTTGTACATCCCCTTCCTATACATTAGAACGCACAAATTGGTGTAGGCTCCATAGTCGTTTGGATTTAATGTTATGGCGCGCCGAAAACATACTTCGGCATCAGCAAGATTGTTCGATTTGAATAAACAAAAACCTAAATTGTTTTGCAGCATGGCGATGTCTGAACAGGTCTTAGCGGCCTTGATATATTCAGCCAAGGCCTGCTGGTTATCGACCTCATCAAGTTTTCTTGCAAGTATAAAATGTCTGAATGCCTGTGCTTCCCGGAAGTCCGGGGCCAGTCGATTACTATAATCTATCTCTTTAACAGCTTCCGCATATTCGGGAGAATTTATGGATTTGTTACCGTCATCCATCAGAGTGATGGCAAGGTTGTAATGCGTGTCTGCTACCTCTGGCGCGAGAAGAACTGCTTTGCGTAGATGCGTCAAGGCAGCATCTCGCAATTTAGAATTCAAATAAGTTAGACCAAGAGCATAATGAGCTTTGGCGTTTTCGGTGTCTACTTTAAGTAGTTTGCGCCATTTGTCTAAAGATACGGAGACTTGATGTGCGTCAAGATTATGTGTAAATGTCTCTGCAAGTGAGGTAACTATGAGAACGGAGCCGCAGAAGCGGCAGTTTCGTGTCTTAGGATTGTAAGGAGCTCCACAGTTAGGACAGCCCAAACTCTGAATTAGTAAATTTGCCATTTTTACTTCTATCCGATGTTCCTGTAGCATGACCCATATAGCCTATCCGCAAGGTTCTTTATTTCGTATCGTGTTTGGACTTCTCCTTCTCAATTTGAATCGCTTTAAGTTTATCTGCAAGATTCTCAAGCATGCCACGTTGATTGAACTCCCGATCTTCCTTTTTAAGTAATGAAGTTCGTTTATCACTTGATACTATTGGCAGGTCTGCGAATCCCTTATATCCGGCTCTTAACCTTTGAGGGAATATCCATTTCATAAACTCAAAACTGTGGACAGATGGAATAGACTCTTTGCATGGAACCTCATGCCATCCCAGGTCAAGAGCGGCACGGCAACGATGATGCCCGTGATCTACCACCCATTCTCCTTCAATCAAAACAATCTGAACTGGCGTATTAATTTTTCCGTCTCGTCTCAGCTCATTAATTAGAGTATCATATTGTTCACGTACCAATGCAGGTTCTGAGGGCACTAAGTCGGAAATCTTCATTTTTATGATGTCCATAGAAATACACTCCCGAACCATTTTGGCGATCGTGTCCGCGAGATTTTCCAACGGTAGCATGATGGCCTGTTTTTCGTTGCGCTTTTTGAGTTCCACCTGAGAATTGGCCAAACCCTTGTCGCCCAGGACGATGCGCAGCGGAATACCGATTAGATCAGCATCCTTAAATTTCACGCCGGGCCGCTGATCGCGGTCGTCCACCAACACATCGATGCCGCACTGCGAAAGTTCGTCATGAAGTTTCTCGGCAATTTGCCGGGCCTGACCATCAAATTTGATCGGCGTGATGATCACGTGGAATGGGGCGATGCTCATCGGCCAGCTTATGCCGTCGGCATCGGATTGGGTTTCCAACGCCGCCACCATGATGCGCCCGGGGCCAATGCCATAACAACCCATGATCATGGAATGGGTCTGCTGTTTGTCATCGGAATAGACCGCGCCCAGTGTGTCACTGTATTTAGTGCCGAGTTTGAATACGTGCCCCAATTCAATGCCTTTACTGAAAACCAATTTTGCGCCGTTCGGGGCGCGATCTTCGGTCGTGACATTGCGGATGTCGGCCACAGTGGTATAAACCGCAGCATCTGCACCTATATGTGTAAGCCAATTAAAACCAGTGATATGGTAGTCCATTTCATTGGCACCAGTGACGGCGTTGGTTACTGCCAATGCATCTGGATCGATAATCAAACGGGCTTTAGCGCGGCGATTTGCTCCGGCAGCGGCCTTAGCTGGATCTTTAAAATCTCTATAGCCACTACCTATCATAGCTTGGGCCGACTTAATTACGTGCGGACCGACATAACCGATGGCAAATCCATCATCGCTGGCGATCTGATTGTCAGCGAGTTCCACCGGACCGGCGACACGTTTGAGTTTGGCTTCGTTGACTTCATGATCGCCGCGAACGCAAGCCACCACATATTGCACACCTGTGTCACCTTGTTGTACGAATACCAAAGTTTTAATCATCTGTTGGGGGGTGGTGTTGAGCAGTTTGCATACCTGCTCGATGGATGCCGAGCCGGGTGTGTGGATTTTTTTTAGTTCACCGGGCGGGGCGGCGGGGGCGTCAGTGAATTTAATATTGACCTGGCTTTTGCCGGCGCGTTCGAGATTAGCGGCGAAAGAGCCGTCTTCGGAACGGACAATGACATCCTCGCCGGCGTCGCAAGGGCAGATGAATTCATGGCTGGCGTCGCCGCCAATGGGGCCGCTTTCAGCCTCCACGGGTATGGCGTTTACGCCGCAACGGTGGAAAATCCGCTCATAAGCCCGGTACATGTCCTGATAGGTTTTATTGAGACTTTCCAGCGAACTATGAAAACTGTAGGCGTCTTTCATGAAAAATTCGCGCACACGCAGCAGGCCGTTGCGCGGACGCGCTTCATCGCGGAACTTGCTTTGAATCTGGTAAAGTGTCACGGGCAACTGCTTATGGCTGCTGACATAAGCCTTAACCAGCTCGGTGACACATTCTTCGTGCGTGGGGCCGAGGATCATTTCAGAATTTTTGCGATCCTTGAGCTTAAAGAGCAGCGGGCCGTAATCGAAATAACGGCGGGTTTGTTTCCAGAGGTCCGCGGGCAGCAGGGCGGGCATGTGGATTTCCTGTGCGTCGATGCGGTTCATTTCCTCGCGGATGATCTGGTTGATTTTCTGCATGGACCGCCAGCCTAGCGGCAGCCAGTCGTAGACGCCGGCGCTGACGCGCCGGATCAGGCCGGCGCGGATCATGAGCTGATGAGAAATGATTTCCGCATCGGCGGGAACTTCGCGGGTAGTGGGGATAAGCGTACGCGACCAATACATGAAGTCGTTTTACCGCAAAGGCGCAAAGAGGTCTAGCCACAGAGGTCAACGTAGGAGATAGGGCATAGGGTACAGGCCATAGTGAACGATAAATGATCCGCAGATTGCGCTGATTTATCTGAATCGGGTATACTAAAGGGTTTAAATTGTTGCTCTTGGAGCATAAGAGGGACGTTACAACGGGATGGATGCCAATCTGGATGCAATTCTTGCGGGACTTACCGAGCCGCAGCGAGCGGCGGTAACGCATATCGAGGGGCCTCTGCTGGTGCTGGCAGGCGCCGGTTCGGGAAAGACGCGCGTCATCACGCGGCGCGTCGCTTATCTGGCGGCTAACGGCATTGCCCCATGGAACATTTTGGCAGTGACGTTTACCAACAAGGCCGCTGGGGAAATGCGGCAGCGGACGCTGGATTTGTTGCGGCATTTGCCGCTGCGGATGGCCAACGGCGTTACGGTAAGCACATTTCACAGCTTGTGTGCCCGTCTATTGCGGGAATTCGCCGTAGCTGCGGGACTTTCCCCCACGTTCAACATCGCAGATACCGCCGATCAACTTAAGATGCTCAAGCAAGCGATGGAAGGGGCGGGTGTGTCGGTCGATCATTTTCCCCCGGCGCGGATGCTCGAGGTAATCAGTTCCGCCAAAAATCGCCTGCAATCCGCTGAACAATTCGCACAAATCGGAGGCGGTTTTTTTGAGAAAAACGCGGCCAAGGCATACCTGGCGTATGACCAGCTTATGCGAACGGCCAACGTGGTCGATTTTGACGATCTATTATTCAAAACAGCGGTGCTGCTCCGCGATAACGCCGACGTGCGTAAAGAACTTCAGGAACGGTTTGGCTACATTCTGATCGATGAATATCAGGACACCAACCACGCGCAGTTCGTAATAGCCCACATGCTGGCGCTGAACCATCAGAATATCTGTGCAACCGGCGATCCGGATCAATCGATTTACGCATGGCGCGGCGCGAATCTTTCGAACATTCTGGAATTCGAACAGTTTTTCCCTAAGGCCAAAGTGGTTCTGCTGGAGCAGAATTACCGGAGCACTAAAACCATTCTTAAGGCCGCGTCGGCGCTGATCGCCAACAATCGCCGGCGAAAAGCGAAAACGTTGTGGACAGATAACCAGACCGGGCCGGGAATCGATTTAATTACGGCGTCCGATGAACGCCAGGAAGCCGCGGAAATTGTCCGCCGGCTAAAAGCGCTGCACGAATCAGAACAAATTGGCTGGGATAAGATGGCGGTTTTTTACCGCGTCAACGCGCTGACGCGCGTATTGGAAGATGCGCTGATGAAGTCCGCCGTCCCGTATCAGATTATCCGGGGCACGGAATTTTATTCGCGCAAGGAAGTTAAGGACGTGCTGGCCTACCTGAGGCTGATCGCCAATCCGGAGGATAATGTAAGCCTGGAGCGGATCATTAATGTGCCGACGCGTGGCATTGGCTCTACCAGCGTTTCTCGCATGGCGGCGTTTGCCGCCGAAAAGAAAATCTCACTGCTGGATGCATGCCGTCAGGCGGCGAACATCGATGGGCTTGGCAAAAAGGCCGAGGCGTGCCGAAGCTTCGCGGTGCTCGTGGATTCCTGGCGCCAGCGGTTTGTTGCAGATGTATCGCGGAAGCCTAGCGCCGAAGAACCGATTGATGACGCAATAGAACCGGAAATAGACAACGGAGAACAGGAATTTGACGCGGCAGTGCTGGAAGAAGAGGCGTTTACAGATGGACTTATCGACACTTCGCCGCAGCGGAAAAAACAGATCACCGTAGCGGAAATTATGGAAACGGTGATTTCCGAATCCGGACTAATTGGTTCGACGAAACAGGCGGATGAAGAAGAACTCCAGCGGCGCGCCAACGTGCTGGAATTGATTAATGTAGCGGCGGAATTCGACAAACAGAATCCGGGGGGAACACTACAGGATTATTTGACGCAGGTGACGCTGGTGTCGGATATAGACCAGATGCGTGACGAAAGCGGGGCGGTAACACTGATGACCCTGCACGCCGCCAAGGGCCTGGAATTTCCTGTTGTGGCTATTGTGGGTTGGGAAGAAGGCCTTTTGCCGCATCAACGCATGATGGAGCAGGGTCTTAGCGATAATGACATGGAGGAAGAGCGGCGCTTGGCGTTTGTGGGCATTACCCGGGCGATGAAACATCTGATTCTGAGCGGAACAATTTACCGCATGTTCATGGGACGTTCCGAAGCGCGGTTGGCATCGCGATTTTTAAACGAAATGCCGGCGGACTGTTTTAATCTGATTGATCTGGCCGCACAGGAACCGGCGGCGGGTTCAGCAGGTTTCCGCGATGGAGCGTTGCATTATCCGCGCCGTCCGGCGGCGAAAACGGCGAAGTCTGATGAAACGGGAGCGACAAAATTGGGAGGTTTTCGCCGCGGGTCGTTGGTGCGGCATCATACTTTCGGTCTGGGGCGCATTACGGAATTAAGGGAAATTGGCGATTCACAAATTGCGATGGTGGAATTTAAATCGGTGGGGTTCAAGAAACTGGTATTGAAATTCGCGAAGTTGGAAACCGTGGATGGATGAGCGGCATGCACTGCATGCCGCTGTTTTCAGTTTACAGTTTTCAGTAGTTGGAGAGCCGCCGGCTTTATGCCGGCGGTTGTTTCCGGCAGAATAAACCTGCCGGCTCTTAGACAATTTGTGGTTTAAATTCGCCGTACCACAATTCGAGCATCAACAATGCGAAGAGGCGGTGCGTATGATCTCGCTTGCGGGTTTCATGCTCACGCAAAAGTGCGGCGATGGCCGTGGACGGTGAAATTTGCGCGCTAAGTGATTTGGAGTTCAGCAGCGTTTCTGTAAGCGCGTTTTTCAAACTGCTGCGGAACCACTCACCAATTGGCAGAGCAAAACCACGTTTAGGAGCCTCAAGAACCGCCTTGGGAAGTAAATTCTCACAAATGCGACGCAAAATCAATTTTCCCTGGCGCCGATTAAGAATCTGGGAATCCAAAAGGCTGTTCGCGGCCTGAACCATGCGATGGTCCAGAAACGGACTTCGCACTTCCATCCCACAGGCCATAGATGCAGCATCAACTTTATAAAGTACGTCACCCGGCAGATAGTGACGTTGATCAAACAACCTTGCGTAACGCACAGCCGAAATCCGTCCAGAAGTCTGACTGCCATCTTGAACGAGTTCGTCGGGTATGGAATCGGTCGCAGGTAGATCGGGAAATAATTGCTTGAACTGCGGGGCGGAAAATAATCTCATTAGAGCGGCATACTGGGTCGCTGAATCGGAATACCGGCAGGCCTCACGGAGGCGAAACCAGCGCTCGGATCGTGAGACGTGAGGCATTATGTTCGATACTAAGCGAACGGCTGGAGCACGGTGCTGCATGTAGAGAAGGGCGCGGTAGCGGTCATAACCGCCAAAAAGTTCGTCGCCGCCATCGCCGCTGATAGCACAAGGAGCGATCATTCGCGAAGCGTTGGCAACATAATATGTGGGAATAATGGAAGAATCGGCGAATGGTTGACCAAGAGAGAAGGCAATGAACCATTTGAGGGTATCCCATACGCCTGCGTCGGGTGTGACGCGAATTTCATGATGTTCAGAGCCGATGCGCTGGGCGGTAAGTTTCGCCAGAGATGTTTCGTCAAAACCTTCTTCGGAAAAGCCGACGCTGACAGTTTTGATCTTAGAACCGGAACGCTTTCGTACGCTTTGCTGCATAAGCGTCGCAATCAGGGCAGAGTCAATACCACCGGAAAGAAAGCAAGCCATCGGCACGTCTGCTTCGAGTTGTGATTCCACGGCACGATCAAGAATTTGTTCGAGCCCCGCTACCTGTTCATTGTTTTTAGTTGGTGATTGCCAGAAACGCTCCGTGGTAAGTTTGCCGTTTTGCCAACTGAGCCAATGCCCCGGCTCAAGCTGTCTCAGATCTCGATAAATCGTTTCTGGCGGGGCCATATACCCGTACATCAGATATTCGCTGATAGATTTTCGTGAAACGACACCGGGAACGCCGGGCCAGGCAAGCAGCGCTGGCAGGGTACTGGCGAAGGCGACGCCCGCGTCATCGCTGAAATAAAACAGAGGCTTTTGACCCATGCGGTCGCGGGCGAGAAAAAGAGTCTTTTGGGGCTGATCCCAGACGGCGAAAACGAACATGCCAAGAAGCTTTTCCGGCAGGCGCGCTGACCATTGTTCCCAGCCATGCACGAGCACTTCAGTGTCGCTATGATCGGATTGAAATTTGTGGCCAAAGGTCTGAAGTTCCCGTCGCAACTCGCGGTGGTTGTAAATTTCGCCGTTGAAAATGACTCGCACGGTTCCATTTTCATTAGCCATGGGCTGGCAGCCACCGGCAGGATCAATAATGGAAAGCCTGCGATGCACGAAAGTGCAATAAGCATCGGCCCAGAAACCCGAACCGTCCGGCCCACGGTGGGCGAGAAGCGAATCGACACGCGTCGCGGAATGTTTAATGACATTTGCGAATGCGGAGTCAGAACTGGAAAAACGAAGTATCCCTGCGATGCCGCACATGCGGAGAATGATAACGGCGTGTGGATTGGGTTTCACTACCAGGGTCTGTCTTATGTTGTTAGAGGCTCTGAGTATTCATCCGATTATTGCAACATTTAAGCTTGAGTGCGATGCGGCCCTGGGCAAAGTCGAGAAGTTTTTTTCCCAGACATTCGTAGCGCCAGCCGGTGAAAAAAGGATGCTTGTCAAGAGATTGACCGGCAGCAATGTGATCGGCAAGAAGCTGAATTTCATTTTGCGAAGCAACAAGCGAAGTGCAGACGGACTGTCCCAGGCAAATGGCCTGAGCCGCCGCCCACATGGCATCGCCGAAACGCCGGGTGTCGGGGAAGTCATTCAGTGCAGGTTCAAGTTCGGGATAAGTTTGCGGCGAAGCGGCTTTAATTTTATCGATCAGGTGGATGATGAACGCTCCATATGATTTAAGTTCACGCTTGGGAAAGTCCGCTATGCGCTCCAAATTGACGATTTTAGTGGGAAGCTGGCGGGCAATTTCCTTAAGGACGTTGTCGGGCATAAACGAACGAGCCGGAATGTTATGTTCGAAAGCCGCTTGTTCACGCCATACGGCCAGGTCGCGCAATGCAGCAATTTGCATTGGGTTCATGGAACGTGGGGTTTTAATTTTTAGATAGGTCGTCTGCGGATTGGGAGGAGCACCAGCAGTTTTACAAAGCTCGGCGCAGGCCTGTTCAGCCCAATGACGGCGATTTAGGTCGTCAAATTGACGACTGATATCGGCGTAAATCCGCGGAAGGTAACGCACATCATCGACAGCGTAATGAAATTGGGCTTTGGTGAGTGGGCGGCGGTCCCAGGCGCTATACGTGTGGGCTTTATCGAGCGTGATGCCGCAGAGATATTCCACGAGCCGGCCGTATGAAAGCGGATAACCAATCCCGACCAGTCCCGCGAGAATCTGCGTGTCCATGACATTGGCCGGAACTTTTTTGCTCATTTGATAGACGATCGCCAGGTCCTGATCACCGGCGTGACAAATTTTCAGAACATCCGGATCGGCGATCAGGTTCATGAGTTCTGACAAGTCGTGTACCGCAATTGGGTCGATCAAGTCGACCTGTGTCGCAGTGGAAACCTGGATGAGGCAGACTATCGGCAGGTAAGTATTTTCGCCGATGAATTCGGTGTCAAAACCAAAGCACTTTTCTTTCCGAAGACGTTTGCAACATTCGGCAAGTTCGGCGGGCGTGCGGATCATATCGCCCGGAGTGGCGGGCAAACCCTCGGGTGTGTGCATATTCATTAGAATCATTTTCCGGTTAATGGTGTCCTGGAGCAACCATGCATAAGAAGTCTGGCTCGCTGCCCCTCACGGTGCATATTGGAAAAACGTTTAACAAGATCGCTCAAATTGGGGCGGTACTGGCGAAAATCTACAGCGATTTGAACAAGTATGCGCACCAGAGAAGCAAAATCCCCTAAATGAATTGTTTCGGAGGCGATCATCGGTCCTGCGGCAGGGATGCCCATGTTACCGGCGGGTTGATTCTGCAACATGTTGTGGTAATTGCCCAGCGCCACGCATATGGCTGCTGCGTCGTATCCAAAAGCGGAAAAAACAGTGGTATCACACGTCCCGCCATCCATAAGATGCCGTTGGAATTTGAATCCCGCGTCCTGATCAGCGATAGCGCCGGCACGCATGGTAATAAATCGCGTAAGACTTGAGCTAAAAATACTCGTGCGATCGCCGACGCGAATAATTGGGCCATTTCCCTGTGGGGCGTGAGGCAGCGCCTTTGAGGTTTCCAGTCCGATTATGCTGATTTTTTCCGATGCCGCACCAGAACGCACCGCGGCAATAGCGCCGGCAAACCCAACTTCTTCAGCGCGTGTGAAAAGAACAGTGAGAGCGCAAGTGCTTTTTCGGGTTATTAATTCATCAAGAACGCAAAGGCATGCCGCTAACCCTGCCAGATCGTCACAGACACGCGCTGCAAATAATTCACCAATCACCTGTGCATCCGGTAGTGCCCACATGCCAATAGAGCCGGGGGGAATCTTTTCCTGAACGCCGGCCAGGTCGACGATGACAGGAATTTTCCCTTTGGCGGGTTTGACATTAATGACCTGTGTTTGAATCCAGCGTCCTATGGGAACAGCATCGGCGCTGAATCCTGAAGGATTCCAGATGCCAACGCGAGCGTGACGAAAATGGGATGGCGGCACGCCGCCAAGGAATTCGGCCTTCAGCGTTCCATCACGGTTTTGGCGTTTGATGATAAAGCCGGGGTGATCCATGTGTGCTTCAAGAATCAAAACGCGTTTGGGTTTGAGCCCACGGCGATAATCCAGATAGATGTTTCCCCAGCGATCGGTGCGCATATGAAGATAATTGGTTCGCTGCGGCTGAGCAGCCCAGGCGCGGATGTACGCGCTGACAAAATCCTCCCGATACGGCGCGGTGGGCAAATTGCACACACGGCAGAGCAGATCAAGTTGTGATGGAGAAATACTTGTTGTGCTGGCCATTGATTGCAGACCCAACTCTATGATCGTATTTTATCCGGTGGATTCCGGGGCCTTCTCTTCGGCGGTTTCGATATACACTTCATCCATCGGCTGACCGTCGACATGGCGGCGCAGAAGCAGATAAATAATGGTGCTGCTGGAAAAGAAGTAGGCGATCATATAAGCGCCCAGCAGACTCACCACGAGAAAAAGCCAGAAATAAAGAGCCATCGCGCCGATGGATTCAGACCAGTTCATCGCCCACCAGTTAATCGGCCCGACCAACTGATCGAACGTTGGAGCAGCCCAAAGCGTATCCAGTTTGCCTGATCCGGAATACCTGCCATTGACTATTCCGAAGAAATTCATGCCCCATCCCAGGAATAAATGCGTCATTGCCAGCATGACGTACAGGGCAAAAGACAAAAACAGCCAGGTCAGCATGCCGTAAACCAGGGCGACGATTCCATAAAGCAGCAATCGCCATGGACGGGCATAAACGTAACTGAAACTTCGACTAATAGCGTCGAACGAATCGGAACCTTCAACGGCAACCGACGGATAGATAAGTGAAAATCCCCCGATGGCGCCCAGCACCATAAGCATGATGATCGCGCCGCCGACCAGAAAGATGATAAATCCGACACCAACAAAAATTTCTCCAATAAAAGGCACGGCGCCCGCAAGACCCAGCACCATAAGAAACAAGCCTGTGCCCAGAATGGTCAGGAACGGCAATAGCGGAGCTTTGATAAATGTGCCAAACCAGCGTAAGGCGAAACGAAACGTTGAAATAATGTTGGTATCCTTATCCGCTATACGCAACGCAACATGGCGGCAAACGACTGCGCCGGTAATTGCAATGCAGGCAATTGTCATCAGCAGGAACAGGACCACACTCAATAAATACACACAACGGCGAAAAAAAACATGCACGGATGAATCCGCGGGAAAACGAAGCATGGGCGGGGCGCCGGTAAGCAGCCATGTCGGCGCTGTAATAAACATGTTGGCCAGGCAACCGGTGATGGAACTGGATCGCCAGACTTCATCACTGTTTTCCGGCAGAAGATTCAATGAAATGCTGCGCGGCGATTCGGCGTCGCTATCCAAATCAGAATTACTAACCGGTTTTGACTGTACTAAGGAGAATGTATCGTCAACAAGGGCATGGAATTGATCAAGTTCATAATGCAGGCCGGCGTCAAAGACTCCGCTGCCCACAGTGCTGCGCAGCTCCTGCATATCGTCGAGCAGTTGATCGGCCTGCTGGCGACGGAAATCAAGCAAATCGCTATTGCTGACCTGGCCGGAGTGATAGTTGAATTCTTCGGCGGCGATAGCCTGATGAAATTTATCCTCATAAGCCTGCCTTAGCACATTGTAAGACGTTTCCGGTGACTGGCTCCAGGCGTTAAGCACGTCCGCTGAAGTATTCGGACAATTGACCATCAGTAACTGATAAAGCGATGATTGCCGGTTAATTTTGTCGTCAAATACAATCTGCTGATAATTGCCGGGAATGGGTGAATGAAATTCATCGATTTCTCCCGGAAGAACCTGCTCTCCCCAGAATAAATCCAGTGTGCGGCCACTGGTGTAAATCACAAGTATGGCCAGTAAAGCCGTGATAAGGCATGGTGGTTCAATAGAGAGCCGGAAGGCCCGGAAAATACGTGAAAAGTCAAAAATCGATCGGAAATCAACACGACGCAACACAAAATAGTCCGGCGGAGGGCCACCATTTGTGTTGCCGGGCGTATTTTCTGGATTGTTCATGGCGTCTCCTCAATTGGATTTTCAACAAGACGTATGCCGGGTCCTCATGCATGCGGACTTTGCGCCCAATGCAGCTTGTTGGCCAGCATCTGCCAGTGCGTCAGAGAGGGATTTTCCACCAGACGCAGCGGCTGAACAGTGCGACGAACTGATAAATATTGACCATCCAACAGAGGCTGAGCTACTTGTCCGTCAAACATCACCATAGTTCCGGGATTGACCCGATGGCCAATGACTACAATGTGAGCGTCCCCAGGCATGACCACCGGACGAAATGAAAGTGAGTAGGCGCAGATCGGCGTAATAACCAAGGCGTTAAGTTCCGGAGAAATCAATGGTCCGCCGGCGGAAAGATTGTATCCTGTAGATCCCGAGGAAGTTGAAACGATGATGCCATCGCTGCGGAACGTGGTGGTCTTTTCGCCGTTAATCCGCACTGTAAGCTCCACCAGTCGAAAGGGCATTCCGGCGTTTAAAACCACGTCATTTAGTGCCGCGCATTCAAAAACCTTGTGATCTTTTTCGGGGTTATATACCGGCTCTTTGGTGGAATTAGCCTCATGAATCGCTCCGTGGAGCATCAGGCGATGGGTGACAGGCGCCTTACCGGAAAGAATTAGTGGCAGATGCTCAATGAATTGATCCACGGAAAAAGCAGCCAGATACCCGAGTTTGCCGAAGTTAATGCCCAGAACAGACGCCGGAAGATTTACCAGATGGCGGGCAGCTTCGAGAATAGTTCCATCACCGCCGAGGATTACTATCAGATCGGGTTTGAATTTATCCAATGAAGGGCGTGAAAAACAGTCTTCAACGCAGATTTCATGCTCTTTGGGATAGTCCGCTTTAATGCGCGCGGCGAGATCGCGACCAGCGGCAACGGCGTCGGGTTTACTCTTATTGGCCAGAAAAACGATTCGCATAATAAGCAAGATACCGGGGGAACAGAGGCTTCGCCACCGGTTGAGCGAACAACGTAGCAACGTAGAAAAATGTTAAAATAGAACATGTTTAGACAAATTCATTCTTCGGCGGCGTCTTATAGATAAAGGCTTCTGGGAGGCTTATGACTTCGGATTTGTCCGGAGATTGCCGGGAGAACTGGAACCTGTGGCTGCGCAAGCACCTGCCGGCCATGGTGTTGTTCGCCCGGCAATGGGCTGCTGGTCGCCCGGACGCCGAGGATGCGGTGCAGATGGCGTTTGCCGAATTCTGGCCCCAGCGCGACAAAGTGGATGATGCACTGGCGTTTGTTTATTCGCGCACCCGCCGACGGGCGATCGACTTATCGCGGCGCCAGGCGCGGAGAAGTAAATATGAAAGGACGCCTATGCTGCAAGCTATTGAAACAAATCAGACAAGCGAATTGGAGAATGCTCAACGCACCGCAATGATCGAAAAAGTCTTGCAGAAACTTCCAGAGGCGCAGCGCGAAGTGATCGTACTGAAAATCTGGGGCGGCCTGAGTTTCTCGCAGATCGCCGAGACCTTGGAGATATCGGCGAATACCGCGGCTTCACGCTATCGATGCGGGCTGGCTCGGTTGCAGGAATCACTGGCCCAGGAGGTTAAAAATGAATGACGAATTCAATGAAATCGAAAAGGAACTCGCGCGATATCGTCCGGCGGACTTTTCTGATGACTTGATGCGGCGCACACAAGCCCAAATGCATCGTCCGTCAGTGCGGCGATGGACTTTGAAGGATCGTATTTTCGCCGCGACTGTAGCAGCGGGAATATTGGCAACCTGCATCAATGTCGGATTGCTGGCGTCGAGTTTCTGGGGCGGGGTTTCAGAACCTGACGATCAATCCATGGTATCTGCGGTTCAAACGTCGCATAGCTTTGCACCTATGGAATTGGCGTGGTTGCAGCGACAATCTTTCTTAAATGAGTCTGGCGGCGATGAACCCGCTCAGTTTCTGGAGCACTGAAAATGGGTGAACAAGAAAAAAAACCGGCGGATAAAAAGCCGGCTAGTTTTTGGCGGCGAAGTTTTCCGACATTCCGATATATTCTGTATCCTCCAACCGAATATATTCTGTATCTTCTAACCAGGCGCTGGTTTATTTATTGCATTTGCGTTTTCATGATTCTTGTCTGTTTTGACCTGACTCTGGCATGGTGGTGGCGTCATATACCGGTTTCTTACCAGACGACGCGTATACTTGGCCCGCTTAATCCCGATGGCACAGTGGATTACCTGGCGGCTCTGAATGCCAAATATAGTAAAGGCGTTACACCCGACAATAACGCCGTCGTGGATATTTGGCAGGCAGTGGGAACCAAGCACTTTCCATATGCAATATTAAACGAGAGCTTTCCAAAATCCATACTGCAAAGATATTTTCAATTACTGGGTGTCCAAATAATTCCGGAGCCATCAAAACCATTTGAATCTTTTTATAATGATTATATTCAAACCAACCCCTCAAATAATATTTATCCGGATTACGATTCGATTGATAAACGCGTTACATCGGCGCCTTTTACGGATGAAGAATTTCCGAATGTGGCGGCGTGGGTAAAAGCGCAACATGCGGCTCGAGAGTTGTATCTGACGGCTGCGGAAAAATCCTATTGGTATGAACCCTTGTTCATCAGCAGCGAACCGTCATTCCCAGTCATATCATGTCTATTACCATCGATTAATCCTCTGAGAATGCTGACGAATCTGATGCAGATTGACTCCATGGAACGCCTGGGCCGGGGAGACGTTTCCGGTGCCTGGGCCGATGCGTTGGCCATACACCGCATGGCGCGACTGGAGATGAAAACGCCAGTGAGCTTTCTGGGTTGTGCAATGATCGCTATATCTCTGGAAGCAGATGCCGGCTCAATTGATCAGCAGATTGTCGCCAATGGTCGTCTGAGAGCCGATGAGGTAGGAGATATGCTTCAGGATTTACAAAGTTTGCAGGAATTTTTGAAATATTCAGAATTATTTAATGGTGAACGATATACCCTGCTCGATTTTTTGCAGGGTACGGCGCGCGGGCCGCAACTGAGTGGTGAATATGGAATCATCGAAGTAGATGAACCGACAAAGCTAATCTTAGATCTTATACCGATACACTATGCAGTTGTGATGTCAGATGTAAATCAATATGTCGATGATGTTAACAAGGCTTTTGCATCTGATACCTATCTTCAGGCCAAAGCGTCATTGGACGCACTGAATCCTGCAGCCATGGTCCACGGAGGTTTGTTACACCCTTTGATCAAAGGATGGTTTGTATCGTTTCAGCCATCTTATTCGCCATTCCTGGAACGGTATTTTGAGAGTCTTGCCATCCTGCCGCTTACACAGACTGAATTCGCGTTAGCCGCATGGCATGCCGATCATGGCGGTTATCCTGCAGCACTGGCGGAATTGGTTCCACAATATCTTACCCGTGTGCCCATTGATCCATTTGACGGCCAACCGCTGCGTTATGAACAAACTAATGGCGGCTATAAGCTCTCAAGCATTGGCTATACACAGACCAATCCGAACCCGAATATTGATTTCGAAAATCTTGAATTCACTTTGCATCGCGATCTTGAATTCACCATGCCGCCGGCACAGCAAAACTGATTCACATTTCGGTGCTATTATTAGCTAAACAACAGGCTTGCCGCTATTTGGTTCCTCCCACGTCGGCGTGTAGAATGTTGGGTTTGAAAGAAGGATTTAATTGATGATTCTGGATCAGGAAAAAGTTGAACGTTTTCGCAATATGACCTTGGCCGATCCGGAAAACGAACTGGGATTTTTATCCCTCGGACGGGCTTTGGTTGATGGCAAGCAGTTTCAACAGGCGATTGCCCCGTTAATGCAGGCTTTGCGTTTAAATGCGGGTCTTTCAATAGGTTACGCGCTATTGGCCGAAGCCCAGCGCCAAGTCGGCGACAGCGAAGGGGCCATAAATACCCTCACTCGAGGTTACAAGGTGGCCCAGGATCGCGGCGATTTGATGCCGCGCAACCAAATGGCTGACATGCTCAAGGAACTCGGCGCGCCGCTGCCGGAAGAAAAAGCCGTTGAGCTTACGCCCGAACTCGCCGCCGCCGGACATATCCAATGCCGCCGCTGCGGGCGCGTGGCGCCGAAAATGAAGGAGCGCCCCTTTTCCGGCGTTTTTGGGGAACAAATCTGGCAAAGTATATGCAACCCATGTTTTCAGTTATGGATTCGCCAGGGAACAAAAGTGATCAACGAATTACGCCTGAATCTGACTGAAAAGTCGGCCCAGGATGTATATGATGAACACATGAAAGATTTTCTGAATCTTAAGTGAATTGTATCAGTTAGCGGGTAATAACCGGCCGGCGCTGAATCGGCTGGGTTGGAATTCAGAGAGGCCATAATGGAAATGCAACTGCTCACCAAAGAGGAAAAGCACAAACTTCAGGAACAACTCAAGGCGATGATCGACCAGAGGCCGCACATCGCCACGCGTATCGCTGAAGCGCGGGAAAAGGGAGATTTAAGGGAAAACGCGGACTACCATGCGGCCCGGGAAGAACTGGCCATGCTCGAGGCGCGAATCAAGGACCTGGAAAATCGCCTGAAGTCCGCCTCGGTGGTGGATCCGAATGACATCCCTGACGGCATGGTTTTTCTGGGCAGCACGGTGAAAGTTCGCGACTCAAAAACCGGCGATACAGAAATGTTCCGGCTGGTCGGCGAAATCAATAAAAGTTCTTTTGATCAGGATTCAGAGATCATGGAAGTATCCGCGAAGAGCCCCCTGGGCGAGGCGCTCATGCGCGCCCGCGTCGGTCAGACGGTGCGTGTCAGTGTACCGCGCGGAGAGATTCATTATGAGGTGCTGGAGGTTAGCTGAGAAACCCAGGTTAGAATTCTAAAGATACTTTTATGTCAGCCAATGCCAACATAATGCTTTCATGGGTTATGCAACGTCCCACCGACGCCGGCGACGGTTGGAAGTTTGATGACTTAAACTTCCATGACGACGAAGATAGTCTTCCAGATAATGACACGGAGGAGCTCTCTTCACTGACCGCGGGTAATTACGTTACCGGTGCTGAAGCAGAGCAGCTTGCCAAAGTCAGCGATACACGCAGAATTATTGTCGTCAATAATCAACCGAAGGGCATTTCTTACGCCGTTCTGGCGGACATATTACTGGCGCTGATGATCGAACTAGGGTTGCTTGGAGGATTTTATTTTTTAAGCCATTGGGTTTTTACAGGACAAGGTGGCGGCGGCGGAAATGCGGTAGGTTCTTCTAATAATGCCGCCATCGGAGGGATCCTTATTGGTGATGATGCTGCTCTGCCGCTTACCGCCGATTTGCCGCAGCAAAAGACGCCTCCCTTGCCGCAATTGCCCAATCGTCCCTTATGGCAGCCGTCGGTTTCACCCACTGAGATTCTCAACACTCAGAATCCTGATAACAGCCAACAAGTCATCATCGGCGTGAAATCAAATCAGGATCCCTGGAGGGCGCCTACGCCACAGCCGTCTACCAAACAGACTGTAACTGTGGCCGAAAACTCACAAGTTCCGGCCAGAACCAGCCGCAATGTCATGCCCAGCCGTGACGCCGATCCAGATGCAGGTTTTGGCGATCCCTATTCCTTTTCTAAAACCGCCGGGCCGGGTGGTGTGGGTGGCAGCGATGATGCGGGCCGGGGGCCATCTGATGCGAATAACCCTGTTCCTGATGAGCTATACAGCCCCGGACCTCCCGCATTGCCTCCACTTTATGATGACGTAAGCGTTTCTACGGTTTTACAGTTTACTGTGCTTTCCGACGGTCATGTTGATCCCAATAGCGTCAGTGTCATTGAGTCCAGCGGTCATTCCGATGTGGATGAGGCATACGAAAATTACGTCAAACAAATCATCTTTCGTCCGGCGATTCTCAATGGCAAACCTGTCTCTCAGACATATCAATTGTCGCTGAGCAATGATTTGTCAAATTAAAATTCTCTAAGAAATTAGCTACATTCGATGAATAAAAACCAGCCGCAATTCGATGTCCGGCGTACCATGAAAAGTCGGCCTTTTGAACGGATAATCCTGCAAAACCATACTTTGGGAGAAATATTTAAATTTGCCGCCTTGTTTGGGGCGTATGCTTTCATCTGGCCGCGTTTTGTAGCGCCCTATCGTTGGCGCCTTGTGCAATATGAAATGCGCATGAAAAACATGGGCGCTGGATTTGATGGCTATCGATTGTTGCAACTGGCGGATTTACATACCGGAGCAGTTCGGCAAAGTTATCTTAAGGATGTTGTCCGAAAAACCATTGCCGAAAAGCCGGACTTGATTGTTTTGACAGGTGATTTAATTGATTATCAGCCGGCAGCTTTGGAGAAACTGGAGGAATTGCTCCAAATGCTCCACGCACCTGACGGTGTGGTCGCCATTTTTGGCAATCACGATTATCACGAATATTCCTGGCGGCATGTGGGACCACGATCCCGACACCGCAGTATTCATAAGCGTTTGCGTGCCTTGCTGGCGCGTTGCGGCATCAAGCTTCTATGTAATCAGAGTCTTACCCTCCAACGCGGAAACTCTCAGCTTCGAATCGTGGGAATCGATGAACTCTGGGCCGGGCTTGCTGATCCCCAAGCGGCTTTTGACGGGGTCGTTGCGGATGAGCCATGTATTTGTCTGCAACATAATCCGGATGGTGCCATGCTGTTTCGTAATTTTCCATGGCAATGGATGCTTTGTGGGCACACGCATGGCGGCCAGGTCGATCTGCCGGTTTTGGGGTCAATGTTTGTGCCGATGGAAAATCGCCGATTTCTGCGGGGGTTGTTTGAATTTTCCGATAATGGCGCGGTAAGCAAGCGAATGTATGTGAGCACCGGAGTGGGTCATGCGACGCCGGTGCGTTTACGCGTTGCGCCTGAGGCGGTGCTTTTTACGCTCCGCCGTCAATAGTACCGTGAACGAATCATGAAGTATCCAAATTGTTCTATAAATGCCTAGAATATCGCTATGAACGATGTGAATGTTTTATCCTGGCCTGCAGCGCTGGATCGCATTAAACAGCGTGCCGAGCGAGTTGATACTATGGGAGAGTGGCCCGAAGAAAATTTTTCGGATTTGTACCGCGCTGGGGCAATGGGCTGGTCTATTCCGAAAAGTTTCAGTGGGTCGGAACTTTCGTCACTGGATTTGCACCGGCATTATCAAGAGATGTCGGCTGCTTGTCTTACCACGGCGCTGGTTTTCACCCAACGCGATGCCGCGGTGGAATTTCTGGTTGCCGCCCAAGAATCAACTCTGGCTCGTAAATTGCTTGTCGACTTGGCCGAAAATCGGATTTTTGCCAGTATTGGTATAGCACAACTGACCACTTCTGGCCGGCATCAGGGTGCGGCATTGCTAGCCAGTGCTGCACCCGGTGGATTTAAGGTTAATGGAATAATTCCCTGGGCTACGGGCGTCCACCACGCACATTGGCTGATTGTAGGGGCGCGGATAGACGATCAGAATCAGATTCTTTTTGCGCTATCGATGGATCGTGCCGGGATAAAAATTGATGATTGTGTACCCATGGCTTCATTGAACGGGTCGGATACCGCATCAGTAAAACTTCAGGACGTAGTTATTAGAAACGATGAAGTATTGTCCGGGCCGTGCGAAGATGCTCTGGCACAACGGGGAAATCTGCACCGTTTTACACTCAACACTTGTGTGGTTCCACTGGGTGTTGCGGCAGGAGCTATTGCCGAGGCCGAAAAACTCGCCGCATTACGAAACGACAAGTCACAAGAAACGATTCTAATGTTGCGTCAAAGCCATCAGGCGCTGGAACAGCAGATTTACGCCTGTGGAACAGATACCGGGATTGGAAAGGAAAGTCGAGCGGCAATCCATCTCAGGGCCCGGGCAAATGACCTGGCAATGCGTTCGGCGCTGGCATGTCTTGAACTCGCTAAGGGCCGCGGCATGCTGATTGGCAATCCGGCGCAACGCCGCGTTCGTGAGGCGATGTTTTTCTTTGTCTGGTCGAGCAGCCCAGCGGTCATTCAGGAAACGCTTTTCAGACTTGCCGGATTGGATCACAGAGATTCAGCGACGTTTTCAACCGGCTCACAGGAAGCGTTAACCAGCTGAGACGACCGCAGGAGAAGCGGAGGCCGGGGCCGGTGTATCGTGCAAACGGCGGTCTTCCATGATCATTTTCGCGAATTCATCCGCCGGCACCGGTTTGCTGAAATAATAGCCCTGCATGTTCTGGCATCCCAGGAGCTTGAGCAGTGTAATCTGTTCGATACGCTCCACGCCTTCGGCTATAGTACGAAGCTGCAGGTTCTCCGCAAGGTTCACAACCGTATCCACTACGGCCAGGTCCTTGGGATCGTCGATCATGTCGCGAATGAAAGAGCTGTCAATTTTTAATGCATCGATTGGGAATCGTGTCAGATAGCTCAGGCTCGAATACCCGGTTCCAAAGTCATCGAGCGCGAAATGTATTCCACAACTTTTGATTTCAATCATGCGGGTGCGCAACGATTCGGTCTGGGCCATCAAAGTGCTTTCTGTGATTTCCAGTTCCAGGTACTGAGGATCAAGCCCGGTATCCTGAAGTGCACGCCGAATTGCTTCCGTAAGGGATGGTTCCCTGCACTGCACAGCGGAAAGATTCACGGATACCGGCACTATGGGCATGCCGGCGAGTTGCCAGCGCCGATTTTGCTGGCAGGCTTCGTGGAGAATCCAATTGCCCATCGCGAGAATCAGTCCCTTTTCTTCAGCCAGGGGAATGAACTTGCCGGGAAGAATCAGGCCGCGTTCGGGATGCTGCCAGCGGATCAGTGCTTCAGCACCGATAATCCGTCCAGTTTGCAGATTAACCTGTGGTTGGTAGTAAAGTATAAATTGGTTTTTCCGCAGGCCTTCGCGAAGGTCGTTTTCCAGTTGCACGTGTTCGATCGCCGCGGCATGCATTTCGGGTGTATGGAACGCAGATCGATTGCGTCCTTCTTTTTTGACCTGATACAGCGCTTCATCGGCTGTGCGCAACAACACACCGCTGTCCTGGCCATCGCGGGGATAAATGCTCATTCCGATGCTGCACGTAATATGGAAAGTTTGGCCGGAAATAACAAATGGTATGCTCATGGATTGAATAATTTTCTGGGCGACGACGGCGACGTCGGTCGGCGAATCCGGATTGGTGATTAACACGATGAATTCATCGCCACCCAGCCGGGCGACCGTGTCAGAATCGCGCAGCGAAGTGCGAATGCGCATTGAGGCACTTTGCAGTAATTCGTCGCCAAAGTCGTGTCCAAGCGTATCGTTGACGGTCTTGAAATTATCCAGATCGATAAAAATTACGCCGACCATGGAATTATTGCGGTGAGCCTCACGAATGGCCTGCTCCAGGCGATCGATCAGAAGCGTGCGATTGGGCAAGCCGGTGAGTGAATCATGATACGCCAGATAGTGTATGCGTTCTTCCGCGGCTTTGCGTTCGCTTACATCGCGGAAAATACTTAGCACCATCTGCCGGCCTCGAAATTCCACACGCGATTCAACGGCGTCCACGGGAAATGTTGTCTGATCTTTTCGAATGATGACCGTACTGGAATCGATCGTTTGTCCGGTCGCCAGAATATTTTTAAAACGGTGTTGTACTGTCTCCTGCAGCTCAAGAGGGAACAGTTCGCTTATGAATTTGTAGGTCAATTCTTCCCTGGAATAACCGAATTGCTCCATTGCACGGCGATTGACCTCGACGATCCGAGTTTCGTTATCCATAAGTACAATTGCATCACCGGCGCCCTCCATAACCAGGTGATAACGTTGTTCCGAGTCGCGTAGTGCCTGATCAGCGGCCCGCCGGAGATTTTCCCGATCAATGTCATCAAGGGCGAATGAAACGGCGTTGGCAATTTCCGAAACCAGGCCGGTGAATTGTTCATCGAAAAAGTCTGGCTGGTCGCAATAGACAACCAGCGCGCCAACAACGCCGGTTTTTTTTGTCAAAGGAAATGCCGCCGCTGAACGCAATTGGTAAGCGGCCGCCGAACTTTCACATGAACCTTCAGAAGAATCTTCACTTAAATCGTTTATGATCACCTGGCTGTCGGAAGTGATGCATGCTTCGGTGGGTTGGCATCCAGGCGGCAATCGGTTGTCCGGCGGCCTGCAGATCGTTTTAAGATATCCCACCGCATCTCCGGCAAACGCTATAGGCGTCAGATCGCCCGTCTCCATATTACGCAGAACGATCATCACCAGATTAAAGCGCCCCCCCTGAACAGTGATATTGCATACGGAGTCAAAAAGTTTTTCCTGGTCACATCGATGGGCAATGAGTCGGTTAGTCTGACTCAGCGCGGTGTTCAAATCATTCGCCTGACGAAGCCGTTTTTCAGCGTTCACGCGTTCTTGAATAGCGCCCGTGAGAGATCGATACATGGCGGTAAATAAAAGGCTCATGGCCCCGACGATTAAAAGTACGAGTCCGATGGAGCCGGCAAAGATCCAATAAAGAGTCTGGACGCGGTCGTTAAATCCGCCGGCAAGTTGATTAACACATTGTTCGAAGAGTGAATTCGCGTTGCTGGCCACCAGGTTCGCGGCGCTGAGTAATCCGCTGCGTTTCGAGGTATTCAAGGGCTGGCCTGATAACTGGTACACCATGTGATACATATCATCAGCATGCAGCCTTAGTAGATCTGAAACTGGTCCCAGCGAAGCAGCCAGGTCAGGATTGGCGGAAAAAGTTTTAGCCAGATCCGATTGAATGGCATCGGCATTGTTCATGTCAATCATGGCGCCCAATGACTGCAAGTGGCGGTCGAGTGGTGTACCATTCGGATCTTCTACGATCAGATCATCACGCAACTCACTGAGTCTGGCCATCATACGGGGAATCTGTACGCAGACGGCGTCAACTTCATATATACTATATTGATATGTATCTTCACGAAGCTCGGCATTGTCCGATGATTGTTGAATAAGGTTCCATATGTCGGCCCGCAGATTACGATACCGAAGTTGAATTTCTGAACTGGTAAGATCGTTCTGGTCGTGCTTGAGATCCTGCCACTGTTGTATAATCGATTGCCATAATAATTGCACGTTCAAAGATTCGGATAAATTGCGATCAATATCAGAAAATTGCGCGATGGCCTGATCAATCTGGTCCCGCAGGTTGTTGAGCTTTGCCGTGGGATTAGAGCCGACGGGATCAGGAGCAACGTCATGAGATTCTATTAGCGCCTGCTCGTGAAGCTCAAGCAATTCCATCAATGGAACCAGCGGTTTAACATATTGAGTCCATGTATATTCTGAATTCGTTACTCGTATTTGCTGAATTTGTGAGTGATACATGGCATACAGAGGAATAGCGATGCCCGCGAGGATCGTACCTCCAACAAGCACAAATTTCGTGGAATTGCTGAGCCTTCGCATGAAGGCTGTTAATGGATCGCGCATGAATGTACCAACCTCATGAATGTTATCGGCTTTATCTTCCACTTGCCTGAATAATCTGTTGGTACTAAA
>Ga0335074_10000668_pt1 | contig 47662 bp, 32 predicted proteins | sample Lox_Sample_23_FD_206715 | JGI IMG/M metagenome (GOLD analysis project Ga0335074, IMG submission 206715) | Soil microbial communities from Loxahatchee National Wildlife Refuge, Florida, United States - Lox_Sample_2.3 | ecosystem: Environmental > Terrestrial > Soil > Wetlands | place: USA...
GACGCACTCCACGCGGGCCGTAAACGTCTGCCCCAGGTGGGCGGTGGGATCCGTTTGAGCCAGACTGACGCGCGCTGAGGCATCGAGCAAATCCTGGCGGCGCTGCCCGAGTGAGTTCGGGATGCCGTATTCGTCAACGCCCGCTTGATAAGGATCGGGATAATCGGCCCCCAGCCTGGCCTGCAGCTCTGCTGGATAGAGCAGCGGCACGTCGACTCCGGTGAAGTGGTGATTCACCACCTGGCGTTTTTGCAGCGGGAAATTATCCAGGGTAGAAACGCCGGGGACAGCGGCGTAGTTGGTAAAGAAGAGACCCGGCGTCGGGCTGGTGATGCTGAGATCGCCGACCTGATAGGTGGAGTTCCCGCCGTAGGGGAAGTTGGACATATGACAGTCCTGACAGCGAACCACCTTCCCAAACGGATTGTTGGTGCTGTTGTAAGCTCCGACTTGAAACTCGGTACTCAGATTCTCCAGACGATAGTAATTGACGCTCTGGTTCCCGGTATTGACGTCGTACTCGAGATGCTGCAGATCGCCTGGCGCCGCGGCCGGGACACGGACATCGTGGCAGGCGTTACAAAACGCCGGGCTCGTCAAATACGCGATCTTGTTGGGATCGTTGCTGGAGACGTGGAAGAATCCCTTCACTGCAATCGGTTGAGAGAAGGGACCCACCTTTTCAACGGTGTGATTGTAATCGATGGCGTTATTCCCGAAGCCGTCACCCTGCAGGCTGCGTTTCAAGTCCGGGCCTTGCAGGTTGTGGCACATATCGCAGGTGATGCCCGACGCGCCCAAGGACGGTAGCGATCCCGGCGGAGGATCGCCGCCAATTTCGGGGGAAAGGACCTGAACGCCGTTGGCGTTGACCAAATGATAATCCCGCAGGGGCCGAAGAATTTCCGGCACGAACGTGGCTCCGGTGCCCGCGAGCTCAGGCACCTCGCGCAGCGCCGGATTATCGCCCTCTTTCATGTAGGGTCCATTGTGGCAGCCCAGGCAGAATCCCGCCCGGATCTGGCTGACACTTTGGTAAACAGGAGTGGTAAAGAAGTTGGTGGTGAACGGAATCACTGTCCCGTCGGGCAAGGTCAGCATCTTGGTGCTGGTGGCATACACGGGCCGCAGCAAGCCGCCGGTCAGAAAATTGGATGCCATTTCGAGGCCGTTGAACAGCGGACTCACGTTGCGATAACCGGACTTCACCGCGCTCCGCAACTCATCGTATTGCCTTTGATGGCAGGGCAGACAATTCTGCGGCCGCTGATAGGGCTGGTTCTGAAAAGTCACGTCGGTTGAACCACCTACGGGCGTTTGGCCGGACAAGGGAAGTACCCAAACAGCAAGCGGCAGGAGATAGATACATCTTCCGAATGAAGTCATCAGCTTTTTCCGAGGGACCTTGGAAAAGTATGCGTCAAGGGAGACCTCTCTTGCAAGTTCCAAATCGGGTTGCGGGCCGATAGCCACGCGAAAACGAGGGAATGTCCGAGCCGAATTCCGGCCGCCGACCCCTGGTCTTCGACACCTGGCATACCCCATCCGCGCCGGCGCGCGCAGGCCGGGGATCGGAGCCCAGAAAAAATGCCGGGTTGCCGGTTGCTATACTTCTCTCGTAGTGTCCGTGTCGTAGTGTCCACCGGGCAGTGGACGAACGATTTCAGGAACCGTCGGTATACACAACCGGAGAGATCTCTCGAATGAACACGCACCGTCTCGCCACAATCATTGCAATTGCCCTATCCACTACGCTCATGGCGGCTCCGCCGGCGACCGCGCCCCGCCAGGACTCGTTGCCGCGTACGGCCGACGGCAAGCCGGATTTTGAAGGCATCTGGCAAGCTTCTACCACAGCGTGGGCCGATCTTCAAGATCACGCCGCCAGTCTCAACATGCTGGCTGGCCGGTCGGTAGTTGCCGGTGTCACGATCCCCTATCAGCCGTGGGCCGCCAAGCAAAGGGCTGAGAATTTCAAGAACCGGCTGACAGCCGATCCGGTGTCGAAGTGCTACATCCCTGGCGTCCCTCGCATCATGTACATGGACTTCCCATTTCAGATTTTTCAGACGCCGAGCGTCATCACGATGGCGTTCGAATGGGAGCTCGACTACCGCCTGATTTACACGAACGGCACTCCGCACCCCGAGGACAGCACTTTCTGGATGGGCGATTCACGGGGCCATTGGGACGGCGACACTTTGGTTGTAGACGTCGGCGATATCAATGACAAAACATGGTTCGACATGGCGGGGGATTTTCACAGTGACCAGCTCCACGTGACCGAACGGTACCGCATGACCGATCGCGACACGATTCAGTATGAAGCCACTATCGACGATCCGAAGGTTTTCACCAAGCCATGGACCATCAACATTGCCTTGCGCCGGCGAATGGATCGAGGCCGGCTTTTCGAGTACTCCTGCGAATCGGAGCTGGAAGAAGTGAATGGCGCGTTCACGCGTGAGCCGCGGACCTGGTTCCCCGGTGATGGAACCACCCCTCCTCCGATGACGACCAAGGTATCCAATTTGCCCCCGGCTCCGACGCAGCCTGTCGCGAACCTTCGCCGCACGCCGGACGGTAAGCCCGATCTGCAGGGCTTCTATGAATCCAAGGCCGCGGGTGCAAACCAGTCCTTGGAAGGAAGGCGAGGCGGACATCCCCTGATCATCGATCCGCCGGATGGCAAGCTTCCCTCGCAGCCCTGGGCCGTGGCGGAAAAGGCCAGCCGGGACACGACCGAACGCGGCTACGACGATCCGACGGCTCACTGTTTCCCCCAGGGCACGCCGCGAACCATGTGGGTCCCGCAGGGAATTGAATTGATTCAAACACCCGATTACGTCGTTCTTCTGTTCGAACGCACGCAATGGCGCATTATTCCGCTGGATGGGCGCGCACATTTGCCCAGCACGATCCGTTTGTGGCAAGGCGATTCGGTTGGGCACTGGGAAGGCGACACGCTGGTTGTCGATACCACCAACATGAACGGCAAAACCTGGCTGGGCGAAGGCGGTGAAGTGATGAGCTACGCCGCGCACGTGGTGGAGCGGTTCACTCCCGTGGCTCCCGATACTCTCCAGTACGAGGCCACCGTCAGCGATCCGGTTGTATACTCACGTCCTTGGACGATCTCGTTTCCCGTGAAGCGTGAAAAATTCGAACTGCTGGGAGCCGCGTGTCACGAGGAAGATCACGATCTCCCGCACTTGAAAGCACTCAAAGAGGCGGCAGCCGCGAAAAGGAAATAGGGCAGGCGATCGGTAGAACCGGATGGGTTCATTGAACTAGCCGCCCTCGACGGATTCGCTTTTAATCGTACATTGGCGCGGGTTACGGGCCAGCTTGAAGGAAGTTCGCGGGACGCTGGACGACTGTCTCCCCGTCGTAACGCCGCCGGCCTCCTAGCACAGGCCAATCGGGCTTGCGCACATCTCCCCGCTAGATTTTGCCCCAGCATGCAGTACGCTCGGGAGTGATGCGGATAACCGGAGCATCCTCGCCGAGCATTCCACGTGCATATTGCGGGTATTTGGCTCTCAACTTACGAATCGCCGAGGCACGCTCCTGATGAGCCGCGTTGGGAATCAACTCGGCCTTCCCGCGGATTAGGACATACCAGAGCCGCGCCCAGTCTTCGTCGTATTCGTCGATCAAAAGCGCGACGTGGGATGTCGCGCGGATGTTTTGCAGGCGTACGAGCCGGTCCGGAGAGACACGTTTGGGTTTTCGGTCAATCGCTGTATAGAAAGCCTTGCCATCATAAACGAAACAGACCGGAACGATGTGGGGGCCACCCTTGGTATCTAAGGTCGCAAGCCTGGCGACTCTGGCCTGCTTTAGCTTTTTCCGGATCGGGCCGGTGATTTTTTGCCGTTCCCCGGACATGCGCGCCGCAATCCTGTGCACTCTCAGACGATTAATCGCGCGTACTGATCGAGGACTCCCAGGATCTCGTCACGAGTCAGATCGGGGATCGCAAGAAAGGAACGTTGAATCCCCGCTTCCCGGTAGGCGGCGAGAACTGCCTGTTCGGGCGGCGCCGCGAACGTGTTGATGGACAGTGTGGAGAAGTCCCGGCCCGCCGCTGCCGCGGCTTGATGCAAGCGCGCGACTGCTTCTCTGGCGTTGAAGGCCCCTCGGGCGATTGGCAACCAGCCATCGCAAAATTCCACGACGCGCTTCAGAGTATGGTCGCTGGAACCGCCGAGAAGTATGGGAGGGTGGGGACGTTGCGCCGGCTTGGGATAAAGCCAGACGGGATCGAAGTTCACCATCTCGCCATGGAAGGATGCCTCCTCCTCGGTCCAGAGCGCCTTCATCGCCAGGATGCGTTCACGCATCAGCTTGAAACGCGTTTCGTAGCGGGCTCCGTGGTTCTCCATTTCGTCGACATTCCACCCGCCGCCAATGCCGAAGAGGAAGCGTCCGTTCGACAAGCGGTCCAGACTTGCGATGCTTTTCGCGGTCACGATGGGATCGCGTTGCGGGACCAGACAAATCCCGGTACCCAGCAGGATTTTCGAGGTGGCCGCAGCCGCAAAAGACAGGGCAACGAACGGATCGTGGGTGTGGGAATAGCATTTGGGCAACTCTCCGCCACCGGGAAAGGGAGTGCGGCGGGACGTTGGGATATGCGTGTGCTCAGGCAGCAGCAACGAATCGAAGCCGCGTTCCTCAGCAGCGCGGGCCAGCTCGCGGATGTCGATGCCGTAGTCGGTTGGAAAATAGCAAACACCAATATGCATGATCAGTTCTCCTCAAAAACCGCTCCGTCTTTGTAACACATCACCAGGGCAATGTGGGGCGACGTCAGAAACAAGTTGCCAGGCGCGGAGCAAGGTGTTGGTTAATGCAGTGAGACTTGGGGCTCGCGCCAGTTGCTCAAATCCACGACTCGGCCGTTGCATCCCGCAGCGGAACACGCGGCGAGTGATCCTTCGGGTCCCGCGAGCTCGCTGCTAGATCCTCCAGAGGGCTAAAGGATGTCCCAGGGATCGGCTGCTGAGGCAGTTAACGCGAGTGCTGATCTTAGAACGTCGTGCAGGGAGATCCGAGGACACCGTTCCAACAACCCAAGGATCGGCGCGAGAGGGGCGATCGACGAGGCGTTGGATGGATACGGCTCACGCGGTCTGCTTTCTGACGATACAATTGATTCTGATCTTTAACACTTTGGTGGCAACTAGGCGGAGACGAAGCATCTTGAAGCTGCGGGGCCGAATGTTGCACCGGAATTGAACACGGTACCCAAAAGGATCGAACGAAACTCAGAAATAATAGATCGCTATAAACTTAACATTTCGGGCCCTTAGCTCAGCGGTTAGAGCAGCGGACTCATAATCCGTTGGTCGAAGGTTCAAATCCTTCAGGGCCCACCAAATAATCGATCATTATTGATACCTTGCGAGATTGTTCCACACGATGGCCTCGGAATCGCCCAAAACATCGGCTGCTTCCTGAATAGTTCCTCCCACGTCCAGGATCTCAGTAGCTAACGCTGGCCGAAGCCTTTGACATCGCGCAGTAACAGCCGGAGGCACGTCGCGGGTCACTTGTTCCGAATTGTCTTACGCCTGTTTCACCCGCATTCATCTTCGTTATCGAGCGGGTTGCGCCACAGTCCACGTCACGGAAGCCCCGGCTGAATCATCGCCGTGTCGTCATCTCGTGTCGTCATCTCGTCTCGTCATCTCGTACGGGCCAGTGGCGCAATGATGCTACACTGTTCTACGCGGTTCGCAGAATCTAAGTCTTAGCGCAACGGTCGGCCCGATCATTGAGGCAGGTAATCTCCCAATTGCGTTTCCGCCTCCTGTTAGGTGTTTTGCTATTAAGCGCTGGAGCCGATGCGCAAACCACCCAAGGCCTGATCTCTGGACGGCTAATGAACTCCGTCACCGGGGTGCCCATCCAGGGCGCCAGAATCGTGTTCTCCAGTTCGTTTACCACGATCGCCGGCGGAGCCGTGAGCGATTCCTCCGGATATTATTTGTTGCCTCTGCTTTCACCGGGGCAGTACCAAATTCGCGTGACCGCCGGTGGTTACCAATCGCAAGAGGTTGAAAATATCGAACTCACAGTCGCCGCGCGCATCGATCTCGACTTCCGCCTGCGGCCGTTGAACGATGTTTGGGAATCGGGCCAGTATAACAGCGTGTTTCTTCCCGGCTCGAACACCATCATTCCCTTTTACGGTCCCGATGTGGACACGACGAAATCGGAATTCTTCCAAGCGCAAAAAGGCCGTAGCGAAGCGCTGCAGTCAACTGTCTCGGAGGTGATCGATCAAACCGAACTGAACGACATTCCTCTGGAGGGCCGCGACGTCTATAGCATGCTGGTGACTCAGCCAGGCGTGACGTCCGACGCCGGCACGGCGCGCGGCCTGGGCCTCTCGATTAACGGGACGCGTCCCACTTCTTCCAACTTCATGCTTGATGGAGTCGACAACAACAACTATTTGACCACCGGACCGCTGGCCACCGTGGCGCCCGAAGCCATCCAGGAGTATCGCATTTCGACCAACAACTTTTCGGCCGAGTATGGCCAAACGAACGGCTATGTGGCCAACGCGATCACAAAATCTGGTAGCGAGCAGTTTCACGGCCTGGTCTATTTCTATCTGATGAACGACGTGCTGAATGCCAACAGCTTTCAGCAGAACCTCATCGGCGCGCCCCGCATCCCGGACAAACAGATCCAGCCCGGATATTTCGTGGGTGGTCCGATCCTGAAAAACCGGCTGTTTTTTTCCAGCGCTTTGGAATACCTCAGCAGCCACAGCTTCCAAGGCCCGGCCTCGTTCCTGCTTCCTTCCACCAATTTTTTATCTTTCGTTTCCCCGGACACCGCGCCGTCCCTGTACAAGCTGCTCACGACATACGCACCGCCGCCCGTAACGGATGGCGTGAACCCGTTCGCCACGCTCACTGTCTTGCCGCCGGTCGACGTGGACCGGTTGCTCGGAATCGAACGCCTGGATTACACCACACCGAGCGGCCGCGACCGCATCATGGCGCGCGGCATTTTCGTGAACATGTCCGAGCCCGATTTTATCTGGAGCCCTTACAAAGGCTTCACCACACCGCTCATACAGGACACCTGGGCGGTTGCCGGCAGCTACATCCACTCGTTCTCGGCGAACGTCACCAATGAATTCCGCCTCAGCCATACGATTGACGATCTGCATTTTAACCGGCCGAATCCGCAGATTCCGACCCTGCTTGCGGAGGCGCCTTCCAATTACCCGGAGGCGACCATCACGCTGCCGGGCAGCCAGCAATTCTACAGCTACAAAAATAACAGCGGGACTACCGAGTTTCTCGATAACGTGATCTGGGCGCGCAACCGCCATCTGATCACGGTGGGAGCCGGACTTCTCCTTCGAAACCTAAGCGGATATTTGACCGCGGGACAGGACGGAGAATACACCTTCGACAGTTTTTTCAGTTTGCTCGAAGATCAGCCCAGCAGCTTAACGGTGGCGATTGAGCGCGACAGCTTGGCCGGCCAGCCCGTTCAACCGAATTACGATCGCCAATATACATACAATCAGTATTTTGTTTTTGCCCAGGATTCTTTCCGGCTGACGCCGCGCCTCACCTTGAACTATGGCCTGCGATACGAGAATTACGGCGCGCCCAGCAATGTCGGAGACAACAAGGACACGCTCCTCCAGCCAGGCCCAGGCTCCACTTTGAGCCAACAGCTGGTGGGAGCCACGTTAGTAACTCCCACCGCTGGAAATGAGCGGCTCTTCGGCGTCGATAATCTGGACATCGGCGTTCGCGCGGGGGCTTCGTACGATCTATTCGGCACCGGGCGCACCGTCCTTCGCGGTGGCTTTGGAACCTTCTACGAACGTCCTTTCGACAACCTCTGGCAGGATCTGCGCAGCAACGATTACACCCTGGGGTCCTTCTCAATCCCCGGCACGTTCAATTACCTGGCTCCGATTCCAGGCGTGCTGCCCGGTTTGACGCAATACGCGCCGCCAACCGACCTTGGCTTTCCGAACGTGTCGCTGGTGGCTCCGAACTTATTGAATGGCCGCACTGCCAGTTACTTTGCAGGCATTCAGCATCGCATCACGGACGATCTCATCGTCGAAGTAAATGGGCTCGGCACCTACGGCCGCAACCTGCTCACTACCGATATCGTGAATCGGCCTTTCACCAGCGCCGATGGAGAATCCCTGAACCCGAACCTGCCAGAAATCAATTACCGGGCGAATCAGGGATTTTCAAACTATAACGCGCTGACTGTGGTGGCGCACTATCGCTGGAGCCGCGGATACATTCAGGCCTCCTACACCTGGAGCCACTACATCGATAATCAAAGCGATCCACTCACCGGCGACTTCTTCGACCTCAGCTTCACGAACATAGAATCGGGGGCCGGAACCGGCCGGCAAGCGGCCTTCACGCAGCAGTTCACTCCCAACAGCGACATCGGGAACTCCGATTACGATCAACCGCAGAACCTGGTCTTGTTTTCCTATTGGGATCTACCGACGGCACTGCAAGGCACAAAGTTCGGCGCACTGTTCCGCGGATGGACGGCGGCGGGTCTGGCAGCGTTCCGGTCAGGCTTGCCTTATACGGTAATCGATAATACGAGCGCCGTGCTCCCTGGAAGTGGCACGTTGATCAACCCGCGTCCGGATCTGATCAATCCGAATCCTGTCCTGTCGAATCCCACGCCGGTGCCTGGCGGCATGCAACTGCTGAATCCCGCCGCTTTCGCCGGAGTCTCCGATGCCATCGGCTCCTTAGGCCGAAATTCGCTGATCGGCCCCGGCATCTACAACATCGATCTTTCTCTGGCACGCACATTCGATCTGCCATGGTTGGGCGAATCCGGCCGGCTGACGCTCCGCGCGGATATTTATAATTCTCTAAATCATGCCAACCTGAATAACCCCGATCCGCTGTTGGGCGACACGGCTACCTTCGGTTCGGCACAGTTTGGTAGGCTGGGAGATCCCAGCGGTTTTCCAGCGGTGAGCCCGCTGAATGAGACTCCGCGTGAGATTCAATTGATGCTGCGGGTTGCGTTCTGATTCAACCGGACGAAGACGAAGGGGAGAGAAAACGTGACGAAACGCTGGATTGGCGGCTGGTTTGCAATTCACCTCGCGATTGGATTCGCCGCGGTTGCACTGCAAGCAAAAGCCCAGCCAGCGCCCTCCACTTGCTCGATTGCCCCACCCACGGTGCAGTCCTTCTCCATCGAGCGGACGATTATGCCATCCGACACTGAGACGACTTACTCCACGGCTCTGTCGGAGGACATCCTTAGTAGTCTCGCGGCAGACACCATGGAGATGCGAGAGCAGCTCAACTATAATCCGCAGACGAACACGCTAACGTCTACGGTCTTTCTCGTCGACGCCGGTGCGCCCATTCCGACGCCCTCTAGCGTCGATATTGCTTCAACAACCCTCGCGAGGTACGTCATATCAATCAACGGGACTTACGCTTCCTGCAGCCCCATCCCGAGCCTGATGTTCACCGGGACCGTCACGTCCAGTTCCGGCGGAGCTTCCGCTCCGAATGGCATCTACAATCTGACCTTCAGTGGAACCCCCGCGGCGGTTTCGATCGGCTATACGACCGATAATCCACCGATGATTAACAACGTCGTGACGCTCTTCGCCGGCGTGGCCGTGTCTTATTCTCAGGCCGGATACGGCACCATAACTTTTCCCTCCAATGCCGCCGGCCAACCAACGATCACCAGCGTGGTGGGTTCGGCAAGCTTGCTGCAAGATATCTCTGCAAATTCTTGGGTGACCATCACGGGAAGCAGTCTCGCTTCGAAGACCGACAGCTGGAACAGTTCGATCGCCAACGGAGCGCTGCCAAGCAGCCTGGATGGAGTGAGCGTTATGATCGGTGGCGCGCCGGCTTATGTCAGTTACATTAGTCCAGGCCAGATCAACGCGATCGCTCCCCAAGTTAGCGCGGGGCCGGTCAGCGTGACCGTGACAAATTCCGCGGGAACGAGTGCGGTCTACACAGTCACTGCGGCCCAGTACAGCCCTGCGTTCTTTTCCTGGCCGGGAAACCAAGTGGTCGCAACCCACCTGAACTACACCTATGCGGCAAAGGCCGGCACCTTCCCCGGCGTGACCACTACGCCAGCTCGGCCGGGAGAAACAATTACATTGTGGGGCACCGGATTTGGCCCCACGAGTCCAGCCGCGCCCATCGGTAGCGTGGTTCCGGCCAGTGCGACTTACAACACGACGATACTGCCCGATGTCACGCTGAATAACTCCCCGGTAACTGTGTTAGGGGCCGCTCTGACAGCCGACTCCGCCGCTCTCTATCAGGTGGCGATCCAAGTTCCGACGTCACTTGCGAACGGCGACTACCTCTTACAGGTAAGCATCGGAGGCGTGACTTCTCCGCTGGGCATTATACTTACCGTCCAACAGTAAGTAGGCGCGTAATGCCAAACCAAGTGCTTACCGCGCGTTTGCAAACCGTCTGCGCAGGCAAACCAGCGCGACGAACGCGGGCGCCAGCCAGAGCAAAGAGGATGGTTCTGGAACGGACGATAAGCTTGCTGTTGAACCAAACGAGGTCGTGCTTCCTGGTCCGTCCAAATCCAGCACGAGGCGGGTATCCAAATCGGTCACTGGCACTGGAAAGATTGCGTTCGCGGATGTGTTATTTCCGGTAGTTACTAATGTTGCCGGAAAGATCCCAGAAGGATCAGTACCGGTGCAGCCCGTCGGTACACCGGGAACATAAGAACCAGAGAACGTTCCATTTCCGCAAAACTGGCCGGTCAAGGTCACCGGATCGCTTGGGCCTAAGTCAACATCGATTCCCGTAACTTTGGGCAAAACCGGATCTAACTCGTATTGAACAATGTATTCCGCAGTGCGGCCCGATGGAACGTTGAAATCGCCCAAGAACTGGACGGAAATTCCGGTAGCAGTCACCGATGGGTCCACAGTGATTTGAGAAGAGGTAAGTAACGGAGCGTCGCCTGTAGACGAGTCGCTAAACGAAAAGTCTTCGAGCGTGTAACCATCGATCGTGCACTGGAAGCCCGCGGTATCGTAACTTGCGACCGTGGCTTCGCTGCACGGCACGGGTGAGGCGAACAATCCCGGAGCAAAAAGGGTCAACCCGAAACCTGCCAATAGGAACAGCCATATTCGCTGACCTTTGAATGCCGTTCTGTTGTTAGTCACAGTGAGCGTCCTCGCAATCCCGGTCTCTTAACTCCGAGAATTCGTTAGACGCATAAATTCAGTATATAGTCGCCGTTTGCTAGAATTTACGAGCGGCGGTACTATCAGCGTACTACCCCGTCGGTGTGCTGCCCGTCCGGCAACGGAAGAAAGCTGCGCTCGTTGGAACCGGTGTGAAGGTGACATGAATAAGAAGCTCCCAATCATCCTAACCCTTCAAATTCTCTTTGCTTGCAACATGTTATGGTCGGCCGGTCTCGGCGCGGACAGTATCATTACAACCTTTGCGGGAGCGGCCCATACCTTTGGCGGCGATGGCGCCCCGGCTCTGAAGGCGAATCTGTCCGGTTTTCAGCAGGTCCAGACCGACAACCAGGGGAATGTCCTCTTTGCCGATACGGAAAACCAAGTGGTGAGCAGGGTCAACCCTGACGGCACCCTCACGGTGCTGGCCGGTAATGGCATCGCCGGCTTTTCCGGCGAAGGCGGACCCGCTCGGAGCGCTTCCCTGAATTTTCCCACCGATGCTGTGATGGACAGTGCTGGCAATCTCTATGTCTATGATTCTCTGAATTTTCGCGTACGCCGTGTCACGCCCGGCGGCACGATTTCCACATACGCCGGTAACGGTTCGCCCGGATACTTGGGAGATGACGGGCCAGCCGCGCAGGCGGAAATCCAACCATACGGCAAGATGACGATTGACTCGTCAGGCAACCTATACATCACCGACGGTGTAGATTACGTAATTCGCCGCATCACTCCGGACGGAACCATCACAACGTATGCGGGAAACGGCCAACCAGCCACGGGTCCCAACAGTGGTAACAACGGCCCGGCCACGATGGCTTCGCTGGGACTTGAATTGGGCGCTTTGGCGGTCGATGGCGCTGGGAATCTATATGTCGCGGAAGATTTAACCGACCAGATTCGGAAAATCTCGCCGAATGGCATCATCACTACCTTCGCCGGCTCGGGGACGCTCGGTTTCATGGACGGACCGGCGCTTTCCGCCGAATTTTACACACCCTACGGCATCGGCTTGGATGCTGCAGGCGATCTGTATGTCGCCGACGTGAACAACGGCGTTATCCGAAAGGTCACCCAGGCCGGCATCGTGAGTACCGTTGCCGGTACACCGGTTTTTGGCTTCTCCGGGGATGGCGGTCCTGCGCTTATGGCCACTTTCCGATTCCCCGAAGGCGTTACCGTCGGCGGGAATGGAGATCTTTATATAGAAGACACCGGGAACTTCCGGATCCGGGCAGTTTCCCCGGGTGGAGATATCAGCACCGTGGCTGGCGACGGGCAATTCGAGCCTACGCCGGATGGCACGCCGGCCGCAAATGCTTCGTTATCCGGCCCGAACTTCCTCTCCTTTGATCCGTCCGGACGTCTGCTGATCGCTGATACCGGAGACTACACCGTAAAACGCATCAATTCGGATGGCACAATCCAGACCATCGCCGGGACGGGTATCCAAGGTGTGGGACAGGGTTACCAGCTGGTCTATGGCGGACCTGCCACCGGAACGCTGCTAGGCACCCCGCGCCAGGCGGTCACCGATGCGAATGGCAACATCTATGTGTCCGATGATTACGCCGGTGTTGTCTACATCATCACTCCGAACGGAAACTTGAACCTGTTCGCCGGCCAAGTTGGCGTATACCAATATGGAAGCGACAACATCCCGGCGACGAGTTCATCCCTCGTAGCGCCGCAGGGCCTCGCGCTCGATTCCAACGGCAACTTGTACATCGCCGATCCCGGCGACAACCGCATACGGAAGGTCTCAACCAACGGAATCATTACGACGTTTGCGGGTACCGGCACAGCTGGCTATTCCGGCGACGGCGGCCCAGCAGCTCAGGCCATGCTGAATTTCCCGCAAACCATCGCTTTCGATTCCAAGGGTGACCTGATCATCGCCGATCGAGAGAATAACCGCTTGCGAATGGTCACGCCCGACGGCAACATCGCGACCATCGCGGGCAATGGCACCGCAACCTCTACAGGCAACGGCGGCCCCGCCCTGTCAGCCAGCTTGAATAACCCGTTCGTAGTCTCGACCGATTCCAGCGGCGACGTCTTCGTGATCGAAACAGGGGGCGCCACGGTGCGCGAAATTTCCTCGGAGGGAACCATTTCGGTCATTGCCGGCAATGGGCAGCTTGGTTTTGCAGGAGACGGTGGTCCCGCAGTCGAAGCTTCGCTCAACGCCGCCGACGGCCTCGCAGCCGATTCCAGCGGTAATCTCTACATCTCGGATTTCGATAACAATCGCGTCCGAGAAGTTCAGACTACACCCGCGACCGCAGCGGCAAGTCCGGCCAGCCTGACGTTCCTCGGAACCAGCGGCGGTCTCGCGACGAACCCCCAGTCGATCGCACTCACAAGCAACCTCACCGGATTGCAGTTGGTTGCCAGCACCGACAGTCCGTGGATCCAGGTTCCATCGACGATTGCCTATTCCCAGGGGAGCTTGTCCGTCTCTGCCAATCCCGGCAACCTCCCGCCCGGCACCTATCAGGGCAACGTGTATCTGACGTCCCCCGGCCTTACAGCAGTGCTGGGTGACGTGCCTGTGACGTTTCTGGTGAACCCCGCAGTCGATCCGAAGCTAAGCACTGACACCCCCCAGCTCACATTCTCGTTAACAAGCGCCGCGCAGAGTCAGTCGCTGCAAGTGTTGAATGCCGGTAGCGGCGAGATCAATTTCTATGTTCAGTTCACAGGTGCAGCCGCTGTGGGATTGAGTTCGTCCATACAGCAGGGCTCAACTCAGCCGGGTCTTCCCGCCGCGATAAGCATCACAGCCGATCCATCCAAGCTCCCGTCCGGAACAAGTTCAGCCTCTTTGTTGATCCTCGGTACGAACCTTCAATACGTCACGATCCCGATCACCGTCACCGTATCGCAAATTCCGGCGCAACTCGCTCTTTCGCAGGGCGGGTTCACCTTTGTCTCCGCCCCCGGGGGAGGAGTCACGCCGCCCCAAATTTTCCAGGTGCTGAATTCCGGAAGCGGGACATTCAATTGGACCGCGCAAGCTAGTACAGTGTCTGGTGGAAATTGGCTGTCCATTTCGCCCGGTAGCGGCACTGCGTCCTCTACGGGCGGTGCAGCGGTCGCGGTTTCGGCGAATCAGGCGGGGCTTTCTCCCGGTGTATACTACGGCCTCGTCGTGGTGTCCGCACCGGGCGCTGTAAACTCGCCTCAACAGTTCGAAGTTGTCCTGAACGTCATGTCGCCGCAGCAATCCGCGGGGGCAACCGTGGCGCCCTCCGGACTCATTTTCACGGCCCCGGCGGGTGGCGTTAGTCCGAGTTCCCAGACCCTCCAGATCACGAACCTGAACGCGACGGGAGAACCGCTAACAGCGAAAGCGACAACTACCGATGGCGCCGATTGGCTGGTTGTGGCGCCGGATAACGGAACTATTGCGGCGGGCGCGGTGCAGACCATCACCGTCCAGCCGAATACCGGGTCTCTGACGGCCGGGGTCTACCAAGGGTCAATCGCATTTCAGGTTGGCGGCATGCCGCTTACCGTGAACGTTCTCTTCGTCGTTGTTCCTTCCACCGCTTCTGTTTCAGGCTCGTCGGCGGAGGCGCATGACGCAACTCCAGCCAGCTGCACCCCGGCGAAACTCTATCCCCTATTTACCTCCCTCACGCAAGGTTTTGTCATTCCCGCCAGCTGGCCGCTGCCAATCCAGGTGCAAGTGGTAGACGACTGCGGAAATGCGCAGACCAGCGGGCAGGTCGCCACCGAATTCTCCAATGGCGATCCCCGCCTCTCGCTCACTTCTCTACAAAATGGGGTGTGGCAAGGCATTTGGCTGGGCCACAACGCGAGCGCGAACCAGCTTGTCATCACGGCCAATGCGACCAAGTCTTCACCGGCCCTGCAGGGTTCGGTGCAATTCACAGGCACCGTAGCGTCGAATCCCAACGTCCCATCCATCAATTCCGGCGGCGTGACCAGCGGAGCGGGAACCTCGGGCAAGGTTGTGATCGCTCCCGGAGATGTCATCACCATTGCGGGCCAGTATTTCGCGGCAGCACCCGCTTCCGCTAGCAGTTTGCCGCTCGGCACAGATCTGGCAGGCACCCAGGTGTTATTTGCGGGAGTCACGTTGCCGCTGATCTATTCCGGCCCTGCAAAGATCCTGGCAGTCGTTCCATACAATCTTGCGCCGAATGCGAAATATCAGCTTCTGGTGGGCCAGAGTAGTGCAATATCGGGATCCATGGCCGTTACAGTAGGCGCCGCTCAACCCGATATTCTCCGGATTGACAACACAGGCAACGCAAGTGTCGCCAAAAGCGTATGGAGCCAATTGACCGCGGGGATGGCCTTTAATCCTGCTTCGGCCGGTCCTGCCACTCCGCTCTCAGCCGGCCAGACGTTGACGATCTATTGCACGGGATTGGGCGCCATCGATCAGCAGCTCAACCCTGGCACGCCTGCCGGGTCGACGCCTATCAACACCGCGAATCCGGTGTCGGTAATGATTGGCAGCCAACACATGCCAGTCACGTTCGCGGGGCTGGTGTCCGGATATCCTGGCATCTACGAAGTAACCGGAACCGTGCCATCCGGTCTTACGTCTGGAACCGACGTCCTGGTGACGGTTACGGTGGCGGGCGAGACAAGCACCGCCATCAACGTTTCCGCACAATAGCTCTCGATCATGAGCAGAACGTTTCGTTCCAGTATTCATGGTCACGGTTATGGTTGCCCCGGTTACTCCAGTTCGAGGCTGCAAACTGACTGCAAGCTAGGCGTGAGGAAATCTTGGGGCGAAACGTCTGCAATAAGGTTCGCCACGATTCGCCGGGCAGCGTCGCGACGATCCTACGGGCGGCGAGAAGTTCTTTGCACTGTCGCGTCAGGCCAAATGCGTTCCCATTGCAGTGGAGTCTTGACCAATCTCCGGAAAGCATGCTCACCGACCCACAAAAACGATGCTCGCGCCGGGCACTCGACTCGGCGTTACCAGATCCAAGCCGAAATCGGCACCGGCGGGATGATGCGATCCTCTCTATTTGGCCGCCGAGTTTGCGGCCGGATACACCAGAATCTCGGCCTTGCCGTTATCCCCCGTGTCGTCGCTCTTGCCGACGCCCAGTGTTTTGATCCGAGTGTCATCCAACCGGAAATTCTTAGCCAAATAATCGCGGATGGCTGCGGCGCGCCCCTCGGAAAGCACACGATCTTTGTCCGTCTCGCCCTTCATGCCTGTTGAAACCACCACCACCGCCAGGCTGAAAGGATTGGTTTGCAGGTATCCTCCAGCCTCTCTCAATGCTTTCTGGTCCTTCAGCTTGGCTTGATCGTTGAACAGCTTCTGGCCGTCATAGTCGAACATCTGCACCGGCGGGCCCCGCGGCAGAGCAGCAATAGCGTGCTTGGTGAGATCGGACACGTCTTCGTAGCCTCGCTTCTTGAAGAATCCACGCAGCAGGAAATTGTGTTTCAACGCTTCCATATCTTCGTCAAGCGCGGTGGCTCCCGCCGTCGCTTTCTGATAGATGGTCTTGTCATTGATGAGCGCGCCAACTGTGCCCTTCCCCTCGTTGATCTTGGAGCTGATCGACTTCAGGTTGCTGGCCGTTCCGTTCAGGTCCGCCACCGCGCCTTGCGCGGTCTCCAAAAGCTGATCTGCTTTCTTCACCAGGTTCGACATGTCGAGCGGCGGCTCGCTTGGGATGGTGTCCCCATCCTTTAGCTGCGGCGCGTTCTCAGAACCGAACGAAATCTCGATGTAGCGGTCGCCGATGAGACCCTCGGACTTGATCGATGCCACCGAATCTTTCTTGATCACGTCGCGAGTTCCTTTGTCCACATCCATTGTCACCAGGATTTTTCCATCCGGCCGGCCGGGAAGCTGTATGTGTTTCACTGTTCCCTGATGCAGTCCGCCCACCCGCACGTCGGCGCCGTCCGCCAGGCCCGCGACGTTCTGAAATTCCGTCTTCACTTGATAGGTGTTTTGAAAAATCGATTTGCGGCTTCCGATAAGGAAAACGCCCACGAACAGCACCGCCAGAGTAGCCACAACGAATAAACCGAGCCGAAATAGCTGTGACATAAAATCTCCTAAGCCGCGTCCTTCAGAAACTCGACCACAAATGGATCTTTGCTCTGTTCCATGTCGGTGAATGTGCCATCGATGACTACTTTTCCTTCGCGAAGCATCACTACGCGGTCGGCGAAGGACTTCGCGCCATGAACGTCGTGCGTCACCACGATGGACGCGAGATCCCTTTCTTTTCTAAGCTTCACGATCAGCTGGCCGATCTCGGCGGCGGTAATTGGATCGAGGCCGGAGGTCGGCTCATCAAAAAGCAGAATGTCGGGATCGAGCGCCAGCGCGCGCGCCAGGCCGACGCGCTTCTGCATCCCGCCCGAAATATCCGAGGGCATCTTGGCCAAATCCCGTTCCATCCCGACGCTCGCCAGCAGCTCCCGCACTTTGCCGCGACGTTCGGCTTCCGAAAGCCGGCTGTGCCGTTCCAGCGGAAACGCCACGTTTTCTTCGACCGTGAGCGAGTCATATAACGCCGCCTGCTGAAATAGAAAACCGATCTTCTTCCGCAACTCGTTCATAGCATCCATGCCGAGCCGGTTAATTTCCTGGTCGAAAATCCGAATAGAACCCGCATCCGGCTTATGCAACCCGACGATCAACTTCAGCAGTACGCTCTTGCCGGTCCCGCTTCGCCCCAGAACCACGACAGTTTCGCCTGCGGCGGCCGAAAGATTCACGCCGCTCAAAACTTTTTGCGAGCCGAACGACTTGTGCAGACCTGCGATTGCGAGAGGCGGGTTCGTCATGATGGAAAGAAAACCTGAATGAATCGCACCAGGACCACGTCGGCGACGATCACGAACAATGAGGAAAGGACCACCGAGCTGGTGGCCGATCGGCCAACACCGGCCGTGCCACCCCGCGTGCGCATGCCTTGGAAGCACGCAACCATGCCGATGATCAGCCCGAAGACCGTGGTCTTGAACGTGGGCGCCAGAAAATCGCTCATTGCGGCGTCCTTCAATCCGTCATGCAAGAACAGCCGCAGCGATATCGGGTCTGCAAGTGTAGTGGAGATCCATCCCATGAACACTCCGGATGCATCGGCGGCCAGGGTCAGCAAGGGAAGCATCAAAATGCACGCCAACACTCGCGTCGAAGCTAGGAACTTATAAGGGTTCACCGCGGATACTTCCATAGCGTCGATTTGCTCGGTCACTCGCATCGACCCGAGCTCCGCTCCGATCCCCGCGCCCACGCGTCCGCTGACGATGAGCGCCGTAATCACCGGCCCGCTCTCCTTAAGCAGCGAGAACACGATTACCGAGGGCAGAAGAGCCTTGGCGCCGAACCGCGCCAAACTATCGTGAGTCTGCAGCGAGAGGACTACGCCAGTAGCCGCTCCGGCCAGCGCCACCAACGGAAACGATTTCGAACCCACCGCATCCATCTGCCGGAAGAATTCGCGCCGCTCCCATGGCGCACCGAACGCCGATCTGGCCATTCGTGCGCAAAATAGGCCGAGTTCCCCAAACCATTCGAAGAAAGTCACGAACAGATTCTTGGCAGCTCGAAATACGTCTAAGCCCACACCACCGCTCCTGACAGATCGAATGCGGGTGAGGGGCCAAACCTGAGGGACCGGAAAATCAGAAACTTAACAGGGGAATGGCAAGCGTCTACGGAAATTCTTACACGCTTTCGCTTCGAGCGGCTAGGTTCTTCCCGGGGGCGTCGGGGTTGCTGTTCTCAACAGCAGGTTATTACTTCTATCAGTAGGTATTCGCAGTCCAATCTACGACGCTCCTACTTTCCCACGATGTGTTGCAGATCGCGGTTGTTTTCCGCGCAAATGTACTCGAGCAGGGAAGTGTCGGGCATCAACGTGATCGGGTAGGACACCGTCCACGGTTTGGTGTAGTCCTTCGGATCGTCGATCGTGATCTGAAGATTCATGTGTCCGAAATCGAGCCGGTGGAACCGCTCGGTCACTTTCAGAGCGTCACTGTGCGGGTGGCCGCCTGAATCCAGCCAGCTCTTGTCGTTGAACCCCGACGTTTCTACAACCAGCGTGTCGCCGTCCCAATGCCCGATCGAATAGCCCATCCAGGTCGGGTTGGGATCCACGGGAAGCTCTCGGCCGTCCAGAAAGATCTGGCGAAAGCCGCGCACCGCCTCATAGAGGATGACCACTTCGGTGGGGCTTTGAAAAATCTTGTACGGATAGGGAACGGCGTCCTCCTGCGGCACGCCCGCCATATTGCAGCGGGCGACCGGATCGTCCTTAGACAGGGTGTCCTGATGATACTTGTAGAGGGCAGCCGTAGCGGGCCGCATAGGCACGAAGTCCGCCGGGTGATCCGCGGCGAGATTGACTGTGTACTTGACGCCGTTGGGCTGCTTCCAGATGCCCGACAGGTCCGGCTTGCCGTAGCTAGTGCGTGGAGCCGGCGCCGTCAGATCGGGCTTTCCGTCGGGCGTACGGGGGATTCCCGCAGTCGGGTAATGCAGCCATTGCGCCGCCGCCGGACCCGCCATCGCGCACACGAGGGCCGCCGCCAGCCGCCAGCCGCGCGCAGTGCCGCTACTTCGCATCGGGAAGATGGGGAACGTCGCGATTATTCTCATTGCAGTCGAACTCCAGCAACCCTGTATCGGCCATATAGTGCGGGTGCTCGATGACGGTCCACGGCCTGATGTAGGCCTTAGGATCGTCAATGGTCACCTCAATGCTCATGTGCCCGAAATCCTTGCGGCGATAGCGCTCGATCACATGCAAGGCGTCGGTGGAAGGGTGCCCCAATTGGTCGAGCCACAGCCTGCCATTGAAGCCAATCGAGTCCACCACCAAAGTGTCGCCGTCCCACTTACCCACCGAGTATCCGAACCAGGTCGGGTTGGGGTCCTGAGGAAGCGGGCGCCCGTCAGTAAAGATCTGCCGGTACCCGCTGAACGCTTCGTACAGGATCACGATCACTCCTGGAAACTCCATTACCTTCCACGGGGCAGGCGCGGCGTCGATCTTGGGCACGCCTTGAGGCAAGCAGTTGGCGTCGGGCTCTTCACCGGAGAGTGATCCGGTCTTGCGCTCGTTGTACAGCTTCTCGGCCCACGGCTGCATCCGGACTTCGCCGGGCTTCAGATCCACCGCCAGATCGCGCACGAACTTCGGATCCGGGTCCCAGATGCCCGTCAGGTCTGGCTTGCCGTCGGCGGTACGCGGCGCTGGAGCCGTCATATTCACCTTGCCGTCGGCAGTGCGTGGAATCCCGGGAGTCTTACGGTTCAACCACTGCGCCGTCGAGGGCGCGGCAGACCACAGCAGCACAAGCGCCGCCGCGGTCGGGATCGGCTTTCGCATGGCAGCCTTTCAGTATGGGGAATTATACACCAAAGGAATCCAATCCCGACGTGCGGATTGGAAGTGGTCGGATAATTCACATCGTTCGTCCGGTGGCGCGGGAAACATCAATCGCGCTCCCGCGGCCTTCACGCCAGATTCATTTTCGTGAGAAGGTGCTGGCTACCGAGGAGTGACAGTCATTTGCCGTTCAACACTCACAACTGCAGGATCGGAAACTCGCAGGTGAAGTAGAATTGGTAGTCGAACGGATAACCTACGGCACTCCGAGAGCGGCCAAAAACTCCTTACGCCGTTTCCAGGAACGCTTAGAATGTTTGTTTTTTCGCAACCGTTCAACCAAAAGCTGAAGCGGAAGAATGGCAAAATGCCCCGGGCGATTTTCGTAACGACAGCGCTCGCAGGGGGCTGCCGCTTCCCGCCGGCGTTTCGAACGGGTATGAGGATCACATGAACCGACGGGATTTTGGACGGCTCGGATGGGCCACCGCGCTCGCGACGGCAGCAGGTAAGCTGTGGCCCGCGTTCGCGCAGCCGGCAGCGCTCGAACCGAAGGCCACCGGGCGCGCGTCGGATTTCACCCTGCGAATCGCACCCATGATGGTCGAGCTGGCCCCGCAGGTTGTCATCAGCACGATCGGCTATAGCGATAAAGTCCCCGGTCCCCTCCTGCGGGCTCGCGAGGGCCAGCACGTCACCGTTGACGTCGTGAACGACACGGATGTGCCGGAGTACGTGCATTGGCACGGCCTGTGGGTTCCGTCGAATGTGGATGGGGTAGAGGAAGAAGGCACGCCGCCGGTTCCCCCCCACGGCAGGCGACGCTATCAATTCGTGGCCAAGCCGGCGGGTTCGCGATGGTACCACTCGCATACGGCGGCCATGCTGGATCTGCATCGGGGCGCCTACACCGGCCAGTTCGGCTTTTTCATGATCGATCCGGCGAATGACCCTGGACTCTACGATCAAGAGGTCTTCCTGGCGCTGCGCGAGTGGGAATACTATCTGACCATGATGGATCAGGACGAGATGGCGGCCGATCCCAGCGACCCGATGCCCGAAAAACCCGCCACTCCAGACCCGCGTCCCAACGGGCTCGAAGTCGGCGCTCCTCTTTACTCCATCAACGACAAAATGCTCGGAGCGGGCGAGCCCCTCCGCGTGCAATCGGGGCAGCGTGTCCTGATGCACCTGCTCAACGCCAGCGCTGCCCAAATTCATCGCGTGGCTCTGCCCGGCCACAAATTTCAGGTGATCGCTCTCGACGGCAATTCCGTGCCCTCGTTTCAACTGGTCGATTTCATTGAGATCGCCCCGGGCGAACGCGTGGATGCGATCGTGGAGATGAATCGGCCGGGCGTCTGGATTTTAGGGGAGCTGCGCGATGCGGCGCGGCAATCCGGCCTGGGCATCGTGGTGGAGTACGCCAATCAAAAGCAGCGCGCGCCATGGACTCGGCCTCCGCGGTCGCGCTGGGACTACACCATTTTTGGCAAAACCGCGCCGCATCCCGCTCCGGACCAGACCATCGACATGGTCTTTGAAAAAGTTCCTGGGGGACACCATGGAATCAATCACTGGCTGGTCAACGGCAAAGAATATCCGCATGAACGGGAATTCGTGTTCCGGCAGGGACGGCGCTACCGGCTGGTCTTTCACAATCGCAGTGACGATTCTCACCCGCTGCACATGCATCGGCACCTGTTCGAGCTGGTCGAGGTGAACGGCAAGCCGACCGCCGGCATCAAGAAGGATACGGTGATCGTTCCCGCATTTGGACGCGTAGCGGTGGATCTGGTGGCCGACCAGCCGGGCCTGACATTGTTTCACTGCCATATCCAACAGCACATGGACTTTGGTTTCATGGCGCTGTTTCGCTACGCCTGAGCACCGCGGCGCAAACATTTCTTTGCGGTGTCCGGATTCTCCAGCATCCAGGGCAGCTTTTCACGCGTTCGACATACAAACGAAATATTGACGGGATAGAATCGCCCTTTTGTAACCGCTTCAAAAATTCAAACAAGGGGAACTGCATGAAGACGATCCAAGGAAGGTTCCGGGCGGCAGTGCTTATGGGAGCCGCCGTCTCGATGCTGGCATTTGCTGCTGGGGCAAGGGCACAGAGTCAAAATTCGAGCGGCAATCCATGGTCGAACGGCAATCCGGCGCCGAACGACAATACGTGGCCGTACAGCAAGCCGCAAGGGCCTCCTGTGCTGGCGGTGGTTGGCGACGTCGCCTGCCAGCCAGGAGAGACAGAGCCGAGTGGTGAGAAGGCGGGTGAAAACTGCAGTGGGGACAGCGCTCAGAATCTGTATGCATCCCAGGCGGCCACCGCGAAGCAGATTGAGAATATGAAGCCGAACGTCATTGCGCTCGTCGGAGACGAGCAATACCAGGTAGGCCAATATTCGGACTTTGAGAACTCGTACGAAACGACGTATGGCGGTTTGAAATTTATCACGCGGCCCGCGCCTGGCAACCATGAGTTTTACACCGAGCACGGCGCCGTCGGCGTTGCCGGCTACGGCTACTTCTCCTATTTTAATGGCGTACAGCACAATGCCGATGGAACCGTGATGACCGCGACAATCTCAGGCAACCCGGACACCGGCGGTACCTTCACCCAACCGGTGCCGTATTCGGATGGACAGGCCGGGCACTTCGAACAAACGGGCGGTCTCGGAACCAACACGAGTGGGGGCCCAGTCGGGGTTGGAGACGGCTGGTATTCCTATAATCTCGGTTCCTGGCACCTGATCTCGCTCAATATAGAGTGCGAGACACAGCCGGGCGGCTGTTCGGACTCGGGCTCCTGGTTTGCCGCCGAACTCGCATGGCTGAAAGCGGATCTGGCGGCGAATCATTCCGCATGCACACTCGCCTACTGGCACCAGCCCACGTACAGCCCTGCCAACGGCCTCGGCGAAGAGGGCACGACTGCCGTGGCCTTCTGGAAACTGCTCTACCAGTACAAAGCCGACCTGGTGCTGAACGGACACGACCACCTCTATGCCCGTTACCGCCCGCTGAACCCTTCCGGGAGTTACGATCCACAAAATGGTATCCGCGAATTCGTCGTGGGCACCGGCGGCGAAACGCTTGATACCGTCGTCACATCCGACACAACAACCGCCGATCCTAGCGGCAACCCGAACTTCAATGCGGAGAATCTCGAAGCGTCAAGCGGGGAATTCTGGGGCGTGATGGGCCTGACGCTCAATCAGAACGGCTACGCGTGGGATTTCGAATCGGCACTGAAGGATCCTGCACAGACCTCCGGTCCGGCTTCTTACAGCGACAAGGGCGTCGGTACCTGCCACGGCGATCGCGATTACTAGGCTCGCCTGGTAGTCTTTGACCTTTCGTTCGACTTATATTCCCCACCTTTCGTGCCTGCTCACGAAGGGTGGGGGATTTTCTGCCCCCTCCCAATTTTTGCGATCTTCGTTTTTGCCTGGCCCAGCCACCCTTGCCAATCCAGCCTTGCCTGACCAGCCCTGCCTGACAGCAACACCAATGAATCACTGTTGTGGGCACTGTCGCCATCGTGTTCGGTCTGTTGGCTGCGGTGTCGTCCTTCCGATCGGGCCACAATCTGGGTATCAGTCCGACTGGACGGCTTTTTTCAATGACTTTGCACGCTGGGGTCATTTCAGGCCGCGGGGCCCGCATGAAGCCAAGGCCGCGAACTGCCGATCGGTAACCGTGGGATGGCGCACCCATTGTCGTCCTGGCGGTTGGAAGCCCAATACCCTCCTTGGGTTGTTCTTTTCGCTCCTCGCCTGTGGAGGTTGGTGGTTGGTTTCCAACCGGATGGGAGATCCGGCACGGACCTCCAAGCCTTTTCGCGTCGGTTATGTTGACACGCCTCCCTACAATACTGTCGGACCGGACGGCTCACCGAAAGGTCCCTATATCGATATCTTCGCCGAGGCATGCCGGAGACTGCGAATCCCTATTGAGTGGGTTTACGTCCCAGAGGGCCCAGAAAAGGGTCTCCAGAGTGGGAAAGTCGACCTGTGGACCTCTCTGGGGGACCTCCCGGAACGCCGCAAAATACTCTATATCTCCGAACCATGGGACATCTCGACCAACTGGATGGTCGCCCTCGAATCCAGCAAGATCTACAGCCCGGAGGACACCCCTGGACGTTCTGTAGCGCACTCGAACATCACCCTCTACGAGGGCTTGGCGCATTCCACCTTTCCCCACGCTCGCCTGATAACTACTGGATCGTCTAGTGAGAGCGTGCTCACGGCGGTCTGCCTTGGAACCGCCGATGCCGGGGTTTTGTCGGCAGGAAGCAACGAGGTGGCCGATCTGCGGCATTTGGAAGCCTGTCATGCTTCCCGGTTGCGGTTTATCCGGCTGCCACATGGCGATATGGGTTTTGGCGTCGGCGCTTCATTCATCCGCCCTGACGCACGACGGGCCGCTGATGAGATCCGTGAGCAAATCATCAACATGACGAAAGATGGAACGTTATCGGCCATGTCTTTGAAATGGTATTTGTACCCAGACACCCAGGCCCTAACCTTCTATTACCTCAACGAGGCGCAACGCAGAAACCGATACCTGATCGCTGGCGTGGGTCTTCTCGCAAGCTTGCTGTTGCTGCTGGCTTGGCAAGCGCGTTTGCTGCGAGCCTCCCGGCGCGAGGCCGAGAGCGCCGCTGTGGCAAAGAGTGACTTCCTGGCCAACATGAGCCATGAGATCCGAACTCCGATGAATGGCGTCATCGGTATGACCGACATACTCCTGGATACCGAACTGACACACGAGCAGAGGGAATATGCCGAGACAATACGCAATTCGAGCGATGCCCTGCTTACGGTGATCAACGATATTCTGGACTTCTCCAAAATCGAAGCTGGAAAGTTATTAATTGAGGCCCACCCCTTTGATCTATGCTTGGTGATCGAAGAAGTTGCTTCCATGCTGGCGCCGAAGGCCGAAGAAAAGGGCCTTGACCTGCTCGTCCACTACCCTCCAGCGTATCCGCGGCACTTCAAGGGCGACAGCGGCCGAATCCGTCAGGTCGTTACGAATCTGGTTGGCAACGCCGTCAAATTCACGCATAGCGGAGAAGTTTTGATCGCAGTGAAGAATGTCGGGGAAGATATCCAAATTCCTCGGATGCAAATTTCGGTAAGCGACACAGGAATTGGAATCCCGCAGGACAAGATTGGATCGCTCTTTGCGAAATTCTCGCAAGCGGACACATCCACAACCCGCCGATATGGCGGTACGGGACTGGGGTTGGCGATCTCAAAGCAGTTGGCTGAGCTCATGGGTGGTTTGATTCAAGTAGAAAGCGAGGCCGGCCGTGGATCAACTTTTTCCCTCATACTCCCACTGCCGCTCTATGTTGGGCCGTCCCCGGACCCCGTACCAGCCGCTGACTTAAGAGACCTGAGAGTTCTGATTGTGGACGACAACGAAGTGAACCGCCGCGTCATTCACGAGCAAATCTCCAGTTGGGGAATGCGGAATGGGAGCTTTGCTTCAGGCGACCAGGCTCTGCAGGCTGTCCGGGAGGCGCAAGCCGATGGAGACCCTTATCAATTCGTGATTGCTGACTATCAGATGCCTGGCCTGGATGGAGCAGCCTTGGCGATGGCCATCGATGCCGATTCTAAGCTCGACAAACCAATCATCGTGATATTGACGTCGGTCGGACAGCTTAGCGAAGCGAAAGGACAGCAATCGGGCGCCGTTCATGCGTGTCTGCCCAAACCGGTGCGGCCGTCGCAACTGCTGAATTCGCTCGCCACCGCTTGGTCTAACAGGAAAGCCTCACTCCTCGCCAGTCAGGATCACACGCCCGCGGGAAACTCCAAGGAAGGGGCACCGTCGAGCGTAGCGGGACGATTCGCAGAATCCGCTCTTCGAGTTCTAATCGTTGAGGACAATGTAGTCAATCAAAGAGTCGCGATGCGAATGCTGGAAAGGTTAGGTTTGCGTCCGGATGTCGCGGCGAACGGCCGGGAGGCGCTCAATATGGTGCAATTGTCAGCGTACGACGTGATCTTTATGGACTGTCAAATGCCCGAGATGGATGGCTACGAGGCGGCTGACGAAATTCGGCGCAGGGAAGGCCCAAATCCCCGGGTAAGAATCATTGCGATGACGGCAGATGTGTTGAAGGGCTCTCGCGAGCGTTGCTTGGAAGCCGGCATGAATGCTTTTATCTCTAAGCCCGTTAAGCTCGACGACCTGATCAAGGTCCTGCAACTGACCGAGACCATGAAGGAAGTTCCAAGCAAGTCTTGAGGCATGGCGGATTCCTGCCTTCATGGATCGACTCCGGGTACTTCGTCAGCCCCCGCAAACCGGAGCAGTTGGCTGAAGAAAACGGCCGCGTGGTCTACAGCACTTGCTATCGAGAAATGCCGTGAACACTATCTCGTCAGCCATCCCCGGACGCGCACCGTGAGCACTGCCCACGGAAAGATCCAGAACAGGAAGAAAAACGAGAAATATTCAAAGACAATTCCGTAAACGATGTTGAACGACCGTTCACTGCGGAGATAGAAAAGCGAGTAGATACAGGAAACCAGCCCTACCGCGGCAAGCACCCGGAGCAAGGTTCGCGGATCGTGGTAAAACGCGGCGCCTAACAGCAAGAAGGTCGAGAGCATCACCGGGTAGCGCAGGTTCGTGATGGCCGAGTCCAGCACCGCGATCATGCGCGCCACAGGCGGCCGCTTCCAGACGATGGTTGCGAAGCGCAATTCTTCCCGAACATAGCTGCGGTCCCAGCGCAAGAGCATGCGGCACAGCTTGCCGTACGTCACCGGCACGATGGTGAGCACGGTAGCCCGCCGCTGATAAACGCTGTCGTAGCCGAGGCGCATAATGTCGTTGGTAAGCGCGCGATCCTCCCCGATGGTGGCCCGGGCTCCCAGAAACTCCTGCTTCAACCACGGCTCCAGCACCATTTTCACCGCGCTCGCGCGATAGCCGGAAAGAGCGCCGGGGCTGCAATACACGGTTCCGAAAGTCGATTGATAGGCACGCAAAAAATCGAAGGAGAGCGTGAACCGCACGTGCAGCATGCGCGGGATCAGCCCTTCGTGCCGGTTATAAACCAAAACGCGGCCCGCGACTACGCCGATCCGTTCGTCGGCAAAAGGTCCAGCCAGCGCTAACAGTGCGTTGGGACCGACCACGCTGTCGGAGTCCACCGTCACGAAAATCTCGCCCTTGCCGCGGCGAAAGCCGGCTGCGAGCGCCTCCCGCTTGCCCTGATTACGGTCCAGGCGAATGGCCCGGACCCGGTCACCGTGACGGGCTACGGCATCCTGAATGTGCAGCCAGGTGTCATCCTTGCTTCCGTCGTCCACGACGATAATCTCCAGCCGATCCGGAGGGTAGTTTGCATTGGCCACCGAGTCGATTGACCTGGCGACCATAGGGCCTTCGTTATACGCCGGAATGATCACCGTCATGCGAGGGGCGTTTTCGAGCGTCGCAGGGCCATGGGGCCGGTAGGTGAACCACAGAAACGTACGAAATACCAGCAACAGCGAACCCATGCCGAACCATAAAATGCTCGGCCGCACCAGCATGGCGCTGATCCCATGCGACTCCGCCAGCCCAACCAGCGGAATAAACGCCTTGTATCGAATGTTTACCATCACCAGCAGCGCCAGCGCCGCAACAATGATCAACTTGAGCGGCAAGTCCCACTTGTCGGGCTTGGCCTCCGGCAGAAAGGCAGCAAATTCCGGACTAAGTTCGTCGGCGCTATCGTTCGTGGATATGGTTACCTTCGTGACAGACATTCGAGTTAATACGGGTCAACGTGCGAGGGCGAAGAAAGCCGGCGCTGAGAGTACCGAGCGGCGGGAATCTCCCGATAGGTCAACTCAATGGCGGTTTCGATCCGCCGCCGACGATCTGCGGCCCATGGCCCCCCTTAGTGGCCGAGTTTCGGGCCGATTCCAGACACCACGTATATACCATGACAAACGGGTGTACTGTCAATGGTGAAAATGGGTCACATTGGGATGATAATCTCGCGCGGCCGGTGACAACTCGGGAACCATCCGCCAGGCCGCGGCGTCAGAGATAATAGATCCATGCGAAGTGCCATGTTCCCTGGGCGCCTGCTCTCTGGGCTTTTTGCTCTTGTACTGTGCGCTGCCGGCCTTCAGGCCGCTTCTCCCACCGATCTTCCCGGTGTTCACAACTTCCACAAGGTAAACGAACATGTTTACCGGGGGGCGCAGCCGAGCCGTGAAGGCTTTGCCAGTCTGGCGAACCTTGGCATTAAGACCGTGATTGATCTGCGGGGCGAGAGGTCGGAGGCGGACGCTGTTCAGCGCGCCGGCCTGCGCTATGTGCGGATGCCCTGGAACGGCCACCGCGCTCCCAGCGACAGCCAGATGGCCACAGTGCTCACGCTGCTCAACGATAACGCGCAATGGCCCGTTTTTGTGCACTGCCGGCGCGGGGCGGATCGCACCGGTACCGCAATCGCCTGCTATCGCATCCTGCACGACCATTGGTCCAACCAGCAGGCCCTGGCCGAGGCCAAAGCCTTCGGCATGAGTTCGCTCGAGATTGCGATGCGGCATTACATCCAGAGTTTCGCCCCCGCGCAAATCGCACGGGCCGCGCACGCCGCACCGCTCACCCCGGCCGTTCTGCTTGCCGCTCCCGCCGTCCCCTAGGTGGTGCCTGAAAGGTGCGTTGCAAGAAAATAGCAACGGATTGATTTTCACCCCGTTCGCACTTCACGATAGAAGTATGCCAGACAGAAGCTCGATTGACGCGTTAAAAAATATCATCTCCCAGGTGGATGTGTTGATTTCCACCACCGAGCCACTACCCGAAGGTTTGCGCCATGCAACATCGTGCCAGAATTTCCAAATCACCACTGACGGCTTCGCGCCTTACATCAGCGCAATCACGAACACGCTGGCGGACCGCGTAGACTTCGCGCGGCTGATAAAAGTTTATCGTGCGACTCCCGAAGGCGAACGCCGGTATTCTCCCGCCGAAGTGGTGAGCACGGAGGTAGTCCCAGTTATCGGCCAACCCGATCCAGCGCGAATCTGCACGTCACATGTCGAACGACAGAACCTCACCATGCGCATGTCGATTCGCCGCTTCACGCGGCTCACGAATGGCTTCAGCAAAAAGTGGGAGAACCATTGGGGCGCTTTCGTTGTACTTCGCGTACTACAATTTCTGCCGTCTGCATAAAACGATTCGCGTCACGCCCGCCATGCAAGCTGGGATTGCAGATCGTGTGTGGGACCTCGCTGAACTTCTGGCGTAGACTTACATAATGAGCAAGCCGCGCTATTTCATTGCCGTATTCGGAGAACTCGAAAAAGGTAAGGATGGGGTTGAGTTTGGGAGCTATTGCCCTAATCCCAAGCATCCTCCCAGTGCAACAGCGGGAGATGTGCTGCTACTCTACTGCACTGCGAGTTATCCCAACTACCACCAGGAGGCTCCTGGACTCGGTATCGTTCTCAGGTCGGCACCGGACCGCGTCGAATATCGCTGGCTACCACTCGCCCGATCCATTCCTAGGGACTCCCTTAAGGCGAGCCTTGACTCGCACGAAGCCACGAGATTCGGGCAGCTCCACTTCGGACATAATTGGTTGATCGATATTTCGCCCGAATCATTTTCTAGGACGATGGGAGATCGAACCGTAGCGTGGGGAAAACTTTAAACGCACCTTTCAGGCACTACCGTCCCCTAGCTGCCGCGCGTAGTAAGATGATCCTCAGCCTGTCCTGAGGAGATTCATGTTGTTCAAACCAGCAGTTCTCGTGCTATCGGCTGCGGTATTGGGATTCGCGCAGCAATCCATGCTGCTGCCTGAGAATTCGGTGACGCGCGTTTCCGAGCACGTCTCTGCGATTATCGGCTTCCCCAACATCGGGATCATTGTGGGCGACCGCGCCACGCTGGTCGTCGATACCGGGCTGGGCCCCAGGAACGGCAGGATCGTCGTCAAACAGGCGGAAAAGCTGGCCAAAGCGCCCCTCCTTTACTTGACCACTACGCACTTTCATCCCGAACATGCCATGGGCGAGCAGGCTTTCCCGCCGCGCACCTTGATCATCCGGCCGGCCGTCCAGCAGGAGGAACTGGAGAAGCATGGCACGGAGATGATGAACATGTTCCGCAGCTTCTCGGCGCAAAGCAAAGAGCTACTCGCCGACGTGAAGCTTCGCCCGCCGGACATCGTGTTCGATAAAGAAGTGACGCTCGATCTCGGCGGTGGCGTGACCGCGCGGCTGTTCTGGCTTGGCCCCGCCCACACCGAAGGCGACGAGCTGATCATGGTGGAACCGGACAGCGTTCTGCTGCCCGGCGACATCGTACAGGACAAGATCGTTCCGAACATCCCCGGCCCCAACTCCAGCGTGAAGAATTGGATCGCGATCCTGGACAAACTGGAGCCGCTGCACCCGCGCCATGTCGTACCCGACCACGGCGCGCTGGGGGATGGATCGTTAATCGCGAAGGAACGCGCGTTCATCGTGGATTTACAGACACGCTCTCTCGAACTGAAGCGCCAGGGTAAAACGGCCGACGAAGCCGCCGCTATTGTCACGGCCGAGTTCAAGAAGAAATATCCGGGTTGGCAGACTATGGGGCCGGTGGCCAACGTAGTGAAGCGCGTTTACGCCGAGAATCCCTAAGACCAAGGCCTGCGATTGTCTCACCAGGCCAGAAGGTCGCGCACGCTGCGCGCCTGGCGTTTGCTCGCGACGAATTCCTGATCGTTGGTCATCGTGATCAGCCAGCGCTGGCTGCTGAGGGCGCTCATCTTGCGGACATGATCCACGTTCACCAGCGCGCTGCGATGAATACGCCGGAAGCTGGCGCCTTTGAGACGCTCCTCCAGCACCTTCAAAGTTTGCGTAGCCAGATACCTGCGCTTCGCGGTGACGATCCACACCAAATCGCCGTCGGCCTGGAACGCGAAGATCTCGGCGATGCTGAGAAGAAAATATTCCTCGCCGATGGTGCCGACCACACGCCGCGTCTCCGGAACGGCCGGCGCCGGATCGGCCATCTGCTGTAACTGTCCGATCCGCTCTGTCGCTTCGCGGCCCGTTAGGCGTTTGGCCCGCTCTACCGCTTCGAGCAAGCGTTCCTGCCGGACCGGCTTGAGCAAATAATCGATTGCACCGGCTTCAAAAGCCTGCAGCGCATGTTCATCGTACGCGGTGACAACGACAATTACGGGCAGGTGTTTGCCGTGCTTGAGGCGCCGCACGACCTCCAGCCCGCCCATGGCCGGCATCTGCAGATCGAGAAGAACCAGATCCGGATCCTCACGGCCGATCTGGACCAGGGCAGCCGTGCCATCTTCGGCTTCGCCCACGATCTGGATTCCGCCGATCGCCTCCAGCTCCTCGCGCAGAATCTTGCGGGCGATCGGTTCGTCGTCGACAATCAGCGTCTTCAGAGTCATACCGGAATCGCGAAACCCACCGTCGTTATCCCACCCTCGACTGCTGCTACAAAATTGGATTTGTCGCCATAACAGAGCTCCAGCCGGCGCCGGACATTGGCTAATCCGATTCCTCCGTTCGCCGACGCTGTCAGAGCGCTGGAGTCGCATTCTCCGGAGTTGGAAACCGTCACCGTCAGTATGTCCAGCCGGGAAGTGATGTGGAGACGCACGAACCCGGTCCCCGTCTTGAGCGCCACGCCGTGCTTGACGGCGTTCTCCACCAGCGGCTGCACGGAGAGCATGGGAATAGTGGCGCGCAAAGCAGCGTCATCCACCTGGATGGCGGTTTCGAGCTTGGCGCCCAGGCGCAGCTTCTCGATTTCGAGATAGGCGCGCACAATCCGCAACTCTTCTTGAATTTCGATCAACGTCCGGTCGGAGCGCAACAGATACCGGAACACGTCGGACAAATTCAAGACCAGCCGCCGCGCATCGGCGTTTCCGCGATCGATGGTTCCGTAAAGCGTGTTCAGCGCGTTGAAGAAAAAGTGCGGATTGATCTGCGCCTGCAGCGCCTTCAACTCGGCTTGCGAAACCAGCCCCTGCATCTGAATGCCGCGTAATTGTTCAACCTGCTCCACGACCGCCGCGCCCAACCGCGTGAGCGCCGCGAAATCCTCGCTCAAATAACGCCGGCCGCCCTCGCGCTGGCCCAGCAGCAAATATCGGGCGTCTCCACGCGAAAAACGCAAAGGGACTACCGCCTGCACCCACGCGGGATCTCCCTGCTCGCCCTCGGTTTCGCCGGGCAGCTCAAAACGCGTGGCCCGTACGAATCCGGCAATGATTTCGGCCGCCGAGGTCAGAAACGCTGATTCGTCCTGAGCGGCGCGAGCGAATTTGGGCAGCTCTTCTAGGGCCTCCTCGACGTTCGAACGCAGGAAAACCACGCTGGTGAGCCAACTTTGGATGCGATTCCGGATGTAGACAAACACCGTCAGCAGCAGACATCCGCCCGCAAACAACAGTCCCGCGTCGAAAGGATGCGTTCGCAGCGAACCGTAGTCCGCCGATTGCACAATCCGGATGGACGTGAGCACTGCCGCCGCTGCCAGCGTTGCGTTCACCACAAATCGCAGAAACGCGTCCAGCAAAAGAAAGCGGTAATTCTGCAGGAGAACAAAGAGAGCCAGCGGAATGCCTGCGTGGTGCAGCGCGACTTCCTTGGACCATACCGCCTGGCCGTGTTCGGAGCTGAAATGCGTGAACGAAATGGCAAACAGGAAGAGCACCATCGCGCCCACCAGCCGCGAGGTAGCCGCACGGTTCTTTTGCTGCAGCTCCAGCAGCACCGTTAGGATTGTCAGCCCGGCGAACCCGATGGTGACGAGCAGGAGCGCGTCAAAATGAAACGACGGACGGCGCGTGGCCAGATCGGCGATATGCAGAACGATCGCCGCGGAGCTGAGAAAATACCCGCTGATCCAGATCGCGCGATGGTGCGGTTCAAGCGAGATGTGCAACAGCACCGCGGGCAGCAGGCTCAGAACCGAGAAACTGGCCGCAACAATGATATCCGGCCCCATCCCGCTGCGCGGCCCCGCCCCCAGCGCAACCAGCGAGCCGATATTCCACAAGAACGCAAGCGCCGCGGCTAAAACCGGAAGTTTGGCGCGTTCGTCCCGTGCGCGCCGCCAGTTCACCAGAAAAAAGTACAGCAACATCCCAAAAATGACCGCACCGCCGCAGTGGCCTATGGTGTTCACGAGTACGGGTTCGTGGATACTGAGCCAATCCGGCATGCTCATCTAACGATAGCGGATTTGGGCCATTCCGTTAAACCAGGCGAGTTCGGCCTGCCGGCGGTTCGCAATGGAACACGATCTGCTATAACTTTCCTCGCCGGAGGAAAGCGATGATTTGCAGGATGAGCTGTGCGATTTTCATATTGGTTTCAGCCGCTGCGGTGCAGAGTGCCGCGCAGACCAATATACACAAGGTGATGCCGGGAACCGTGGCGTCCACCGTAGCGCCCGACCCTTCATTTGCCGCCGCTACGTCCAGCAGCAACGCACCCCGGCCCATCGACGCCCGCGAGCGAATCCGGTGGATCCTCGAACACACCGTAGGGCCGGAAAGTCTCGCGGCAGGGCTGGTCAGCGCGGGATGGAGCACGGGATTTGATTCGCCGAAGGAATACGGAACGCATTGGGAAGGCTTTGGCGAGCGCTACGGAATGCGCCTTACCGGCATCGCTACGAGCAACACCATGGAGGCCGGGCTGGGCGCGATTTGGGGTGAGGACCCACGTTACATCCGTGACGAAGGGGCGTCATTTGGTCACAGAATTGGACACGCCGCTAAAATGACGTTCCTCGCCGAGAACCGGGACGGCAAGCTGATGCCTGCCTATGCCCGCTACATCGCGGTTCCCGGCAGCAATTTCCTATCGAACACCTGGCGGCCCGATAGCGACGCGACGGTGAACCGCGCGATCATTCGCACGGGACTCGGATTTCTCGGGCGCTTCGGCTGCAATACCTTCGACGAATTCTGGCCGGACGTTCAACACAAGATGTTCCACCGCGGCCATGCGGAATAGCGAACCCCTACGATGGAGTAGATGACCAATCTGGAATTTACTCCGCTGGTCTTCGCCATATCGGCGGTGGCAGGATGCCTGGGAGCTCTCACGGGTTTGGGCGGCGGCGTGGTGGTGACGCCCGCGCTCACCCTGCTGCTCGGCGTAGATATTCGATATGCGATCGGCGCGAGCCTGGTTTCAGTGATCGCCACGTCGTCGGGAGCGGCCGCTGCCTTTGTGCGCGAAGGATACTCCAACATTCGGATCGGAATGTTTCTCGAAATCGCGACCACGCTCGGCGCACTCTTCGGAGCATTCTTAGCTACCCGGACTCCGACGTCGATTCTCTCCATCATCTTCGGAGCGGTTTTGATTCACGCAGCCTGGCAATCCAGCCGCGGACGCCCGCAAGATCAAGAGAGCCAGAACCCGGATCGTCTCGCGCAGCGCCTGAAGTTCGATGGTTCGTATCCCTCGCCGGGCGGCCCCTGCGAGTACAAGGTGGATCACGTCAAGACTGGTTTCAGCCTGATGTTCGGCGCGGGCACGCTCTCGGGCCTGCTCGGCATCGGATCGGGCGCGCTCAAGGTGATCGCCATGGATCAGGCCATGCACGTGCCATTCAAAGTCTCAACCACCACCAGCAATTTCATGATCGGCGTGACGGCCGCGGCCAGCGCGGGAATTTACTTGAGCCGTGGCTACATCGAGCCTGGACTCGCGATGCCGGTGATGCTCGGTGTTCTGGCGGGTTCGCTGATCGGCGCGCGGCAGCTCATCGGCGCCAAAGTTCACGTACTTCGCTGGATCTTCGCGGGAGTGGTGGGGGTGATGGCCATTGAGATGATCGTGAGCGGAATCCGGGGGGAAATCTGATGCGCGCGTGGACCGATCAGCGCCTGGAAATCGTGATCAGCGTGCTGCTCAGAACGGGCGTCCTTCTTGCCGCCCTCGTGGTCTTGCTCGGAGGAGTGTGTTTTCTCGCGAAACATGGGCACGAGCAGCCCGAGTATCACGTGTTTCACGGAGCTGCTGCGACTTACCGCAGCATCTCGGGCGTGATCGGCGCGATCGGCCCTTCCGATTGCCAGGCCGTGATCCAACTCGGCTTGATCCTGTTGATCCTGACGCCGATGGCTCGCGTGGCATTTTCGCTCGCGGGTTTCGCCTTGGAACACGACCACACGTACATCGTGCTGACATCGATTGTGCTGGCGATCTTGATCTACAGCCTGGCCGCGCCGCATTGAAGACGCTCGGCATTATCACCCGGAAAATCACAAACCCCACGCTACTATGGGAGCATGCCGCGCTACGCCGCCATCGACATCGGCAGCAACTCGATCCGCATGCAGGCCGCTGAAACCGGGCCGGGCATGCCCACCAAAATCCTCGCGGCCGAGCGGCAGGTGACGCGTTTAGGCGCGGGTGTGTTCAACGATGGACGCATTACCCCCGAAGCTCTCGAATTTGTCTGCGCTAATCTCGCTCGCATGGCGCAGATTTACGAAAAGCTGGATATCATCGGCGTACGCGCCGTCGCCACCAGCGCGGTTCGCGACGCGAGTAATCAGGAAGAGTTCCTGGACCGTGCGTCGAAAGCTCTCGGCACACCGATCGAGATCATTTCCGGTCAAGAAGAGGCACGGCTGATTCATCTGGGCGTGCAGGCGCGCTGGCCGCAGCCGAGCAAGCGCGTGCTGATGATCGACGTGGGCGGCGGCAGCGCGGAAGTGATTCTGTCGGATCATGGCGTTTTGTCCGACGCGTTCTCGAAGCCCCTCGGCGCAGTGCGTTTGACGGAAGCTTTCCTGCGAAGCGATCCTCCCGCGCCCATCGATCTGCACCGACTCAACGAATACATCGAGGAGAAGCTCGCCGGACCGTTGAACAAGATCGGCTCCGGCCCCTTCGACCGCACGATCGCGACCTCAGCCACCGCGGCTGCCATTGTGTGCGCAGTGAACCGCGTGCCCCGCTCGCGGCGCGACGAAGCCGATCGCCTGAAAGCCTCCGCCGCACAGATCCGCCGCTTCTATCGCGAAGTATCCGCGCTCGATGCCGGCGGCCGACGCAAAATTCAAGGTCTCGGACCCAATCGCGCGGAGTTGATCGTGGCAGGCGCGGCCGTCTTCCGCCGCACGCTCGAGCTCTTCCACCAGCCGGCTCTGCACTATTCGGTGGCAGGCGTGCGCGACGGAATTATCGCGGACTTAGCCGCCCGCGGAGTGGGCCGGGAACTCAGCATGCTCAGCCGCGATCAGCGCCGCTCGGTGGAACAGATGGCGCGCCGTTATGGCGTCCAGCTTTCGCATGCCCGCAAAGTTGCGGCCCTCGCCCATCGGCTTTTTCAATCGCTGCAGCCGCTCCACCAGCTTCCGCCCGCGCTCGGCAAGCTGCTCGAAGCCGCGGCCTATCTGCACGACGTGGGGCATTTCGTCAGCGACACCAGCCATCACAAGCACTCCTATTACCTGGTCGCGCACTCCGATCTGCCGGGTTTCACCGACACCGAGCGTGAACTCATCGCCCTGCTCTGCCGCTATCATAGAAAGTCTATGCCCACCCCCAGGCATGCCCAGTTTCAAACCATTGAACCGGACGCCCGCCGCGCCATCAACCTGCTGGTCCCTCTGTTACGCATCGCCGACAGTCTGGACCGCAGCCACGAGCAGCGCGTCGACGATCTTCAAGTCCAGCTTCGCAACGGAACCGTCACACTCGCGCTCGATTCGAAGCCTGATCCCGATCTCGAGATTTGGGCCGCCGAACGCGTGTCCGACACCTTTCGCGACACCTATCAAATGCAGCTCCAGTTGACGCGGGTGCGGCCATGACCGGCGCAGCCAGCATCACTCGCGCAACCAGCATCCAGGATTTCGCCGCCGCGCAGATGAGCGGCCTGCTCACGACGCTGGCGGATCGTATCCATCGCGCGGCCAAGAAGCCCGGTCCGGTGGAGATTCACGACCTGCGCGTGAGCATTCGACGCTTTTCGCAAGGGCTCCAACTCTTTGACGAGTTCTACCCAAAAGACCAGGTAAAGCAGATCCGCGTCATGCTGAAGGGCCTGATGCGCCTCACTTCAGCCATACGGGACCGGGATATCACGCTCGAATATCTGGCCGCAGCCGGACATGCGGCGCACCAGCCGCGCCTTGAAAAAGAACGCCTGAGTTACCAGCGCCAGTTTGCACGGATGTTGCAGCGCTGGAGCGCGCAGGGGTTTCAGAACCAGTGGCGGAGTGGATTGTCGCTCCGGAATGTATGAAATTCAAGCCGGGGCAAAGTGTCGCTGAAGCCGCACAGGCGCTGCTGCCGAAGATGGCGCGCAAGTATTTTAAGGCCGGGCGCGATGCGGTCAGCGGAAAGAAACCGCCCGATGAGCTGCATCAATTCCGTTTGCGAACCAAACGCTTCCGCTACACGTTGGAGTTTTTCCGGCCCGTGTACGGTGCGCGGCTGGATCGATATTTGAATTCGTTGCGTTCCATGCAGGCCGCGCTCGGCAAGGTCAGCGATTATCAGGCCATCCAGCGCGTCCTGGGGCGCGACCGTCTGCTCGAGAACCAGATCCATCAAGCGCTGAAGCGCAGAGTGAAGGATCTTCGCGGCGAATGGCGCACGCTCGATTCCGATGGCGCCCTCAAGAATTGGCGCATGTTCCTGGCCGGTGAGCAGATGCAAGCGCGGACGCCCCGGAAGCGCCCAGCCAGCGTGAAGAAATCCGCGGCTCGCAAGCGCGCTTAGCCGCTTCCGGCACCGATGTTAGAATAGTGGCGACAGCTTCAGGTGGTACCTGCCCGAAGGCTCCTGCTGGGAGGTCGTCTAATGGTAAGACTGCAGACTCTGGATCTGCGTATCGGGGTTCGAGTCCCTGCCTCCCAGCCAATCTAGAATCCCAATCTCTTTTCCAAAGCAGAAAAGCGGGCGTCGGAACGAATCGGATCGAACGCCGCATCGTATTTGATGTATAAAATCTGCCCATCTCTGGCCTCCGCCGATTTTTCGAGGAACGCTAGCGCCTGCTGCTTGTCTCCCAGGTCTCGGATCGTAGGTCCAGGTGCTGTTGAGCAAGCCCTGGACGACTTCGCCGCCGGCTTGGCCGTCGATCAGAGAGCGATTGCATGTGTCCTCCGGGTAGCAGTGTGTCCGGTCGGGCGGGCGTGCAGAAGTTGCAATAGGCACACAACGTTGCATCCGTTCTTTTTGAACGATTTGCACCGATCTGCAAGCTCGTGAATGCGGCCATGCGCCAACCCGGCGGCTAAAAAAGGCGGGGATAAAGAAGGCGTAAGCTGGTATTCTATAGGGAGTTCTTCCCAACCGGCCTATGCGGACGCTCACACTCTCTTTTCTTCTGCTTATTTCGAGCTTCTTGGGACTGGCTCAGACCCCGGCGGACCACGAGGAGCAAGCTCCGCCCGCCGTCGATGACGCGTTGCGCGCCCGGGTCGGCCAATACTATCGCGCCTTCATGGAAGGTAAGTTCAAAGACGCGTATCTATTGGTAGCCGATGATTCCCAAAATGCTTTCATGGCGGCGGACAAGGATCAATACAAAGCCTGCGAGACGATCAAGATCCGGTACGAGGATAAATTCACCAAAGCCACGGTGCTCGAAAGTTGCAAGACGGATTGGGTTTGGCACGGCATCCGCACTCCCACGACTTTCCCGATCACCAGCACCTGGAAGATGATCGACGGTAAGTGGTTCTGGTTCTACGTAAGGCCCAAGGAAATGCCCTTCCCGTTCTCGCCCAGCGGCTTCATCCCGGTCCCGTCGGAGGAGGCGCTGGCGCGCGAGAACGCGATTCCCAAGGATATGCAGAGTGCGGCGAAGAGCATCTTGTCCAAGATTACGCTGGACAAAGAGTCCGTTCATCTGCTGGCCGATGAAACTTCGCAGGATGTGATTCACGTTCATAATGGAATGCCGGGCGAGATCGAGCTTCAAATGGACAAGCTGGCAATTGCCGGGCTGAAGATCACTCTGGGCAAAAGCAAACTGGAAGCAAACGAATCGACGACTGTGACCTTCGAATACAATTTGAGCTCGAAAGATATCGCTTGCATCGACTGCGCCAAGAAAATCAAAGGTACGCCGTTCGCGGCGTTGCACGTGATACCGACCGGGCAGATTTTTAACATCTCCATCGCATTCGGTCCTACTGCTACGGGTCAGGTGCACCACCACGTAGTTCCTGCGAATCCGCAACAATAAACCCGCTGCGGACTCTGCGAAGGGTCGTGGCACTCACCGTGCTTTAGCCTCTGCGGAGGCCACCACGGCATGATCAATTTCGCAAGCAGCCTGCTCGATTCCAAACAGAATAGCGGAGCAGGGTCTATCTGCGCCAAGAGTTCAGCTTTGAGTTCTCAGAGGGTTGCGGCAGGTTCTCAAGGCGAGTTCGCAGCCACACTGGCTCAGGTGTCCGCGGATCCGAATGCTTCGCAAGTAATTCCCGCCGCTTCGAGTAGTCAATTAACTGCCGCGGGGCAAAGTACTGCCACGGCGCCGAGCGGTTTAAGCGTGCTGGTTCCGCCAACCGAGACAGTGCCCTCCACTGCTACATCCACTGCGGCGGCGTCAACAAACACGGACACACAGTGGTATGCCAGCAGCGCCGCCGACAATGCCTATTGGGCGCAGCAGCCGGCGGCAGTTCAGCAGTTGCGGGATATGTCGAGTGAAACGGAACGGGAGCAGGTTGCATCGCAGCTCGCCGCGCAAGGCTATTCCATTGATGTTCCCGTGATGGTTTGGGGCTGGGATGCCGGCATCACCACGCAACTCCGCGAGAGCGACGGCTATACCTGGGTGCCGTCGGCGCTGCAACAAAATATCACCGAGGCTCCGGGGCTTACGACGCCGGGATTTACGGCCTATAATCCGGCAAATCCGCCCCCTGGCTCGATATTAGTGGGCTAATTCCTACTGCACCGGAATCGAAATTCCTTGCGAGAAGTAGAAATTGCCGGCTGAATCGTACGCCACAACCGCGAGCGGCTGGGCGGAACCTGTGGCGGTGTTGGCGGGAACCTGGAAAGTCACCGCATACACGCCCGTCAAACCTTGCACATAGTTGGCTGAGATAAGCGGCACGCCGCCGTTGTTGAGCCCGATCAGAAGCGGCGCCGCGACGGCTTGGCCAGGAATTCCTGCCGCGCCCGTAGCCGCTGCCGGTGTCACTTGGCCGAGGCCGGTCACATAGACTGTGATGTCTTCACCAAGCTGGGCGGGATTGGTCGGGCTGACATAGCTGCCGTCAGGCCGCTGGGCCACCGGTAAAACCGTAGTTCCGCTGGTTGTGGTGAAGATTCCGGGGGCGAAGGGCTTAACGGGAACGCTGATGGTGGCCGAGCTCCCGCCGGACGATGTCACGACAACGTTGACGTTGGTGGCTGCGGTAGTTCCCGCGGGCAAAGTCTCAAAGGGCACCTGCACGGCCATTTGTTCCACGCCATTTGAATTCATGACGTAGTAAATGGGCGCCGCGACGCCCGCGAATGTGACACTCGCGCCCTGAAGTGTGGTAGGGAGCGGACCAACAATATTGTTAGCCGACACCAGACCTTGCACGCCGGGAAGAATACCGAGACCGTTGATGATCGCAATGCCTCCGGGAGAAATTCCGGTGCCGGCCTGGAAGCTCGCGCCGTTAATGATCGTGAGGTTGGTTGGACCGGGCGGCCGTACCGTAAGGTTGAAGGTGACGGTGAAGGCTCCGCTGCCGGCTGTGATCGTGACCGGACCGGGGGTAGATCCCGCCTGGACCGTAGTGGAGGCTTGGCCATTGGCGCCGCTGACGGCGGTCGCGCTGCCAACCGTCGCGCTACCGGAAGTCACCTGGAAATCGACTGTGGCGCCCTGGACACCGTTCCCGTTGGCATCCGTAACCTCCACTACAAGCGGGGCCGAAAACGCAGTGCTGATGGCGGCCGATTGTGCGTCGCCCGAGACCTTCTGAATACCCGAGAATGGAATCACGACAGCCAAGTTGAATATCGCCGTCGCACTTCCGGCCGTCGCGGTAATTTGTACTGGCCCGGCGGTATTACCGAGGATTGCCACAGCGGAGGCATGCCCGTTGATGTCGGTAACGGAAATGATTTGTGTGAGGGTAGCGCTCCCGGAAGCAACGGTCCAAACGACCGGTGTTCCCGCCAAGATATTTCCGCCTTCATCCGTCACTTGAACCACTAAGGGAGTAGTGAGGGTTGCGCCGGGAGGTCCGCTTTGGTTATTCCCTTGAATAAGATTTACGATGGCGGGAGGCCCGGCCGTCACGGTGAGCTGGAACGGGGACAAATTGATGGAGTATCCAACATTGGCGACGACACTGGTGGTGCCGACGCGGGGGCCGATCACAAGATCACAAGTGATGGTTCCGGTTCCATCGGACAGGACGCCGGTACCGTTGGGATCGTTACAATGCGCCGAGGGATAAAGCGCGGGATTGAGCCCTTGCGTGCTGAGATTGACGCTCACTCCGGGAATCGGATAACCGGTATTCGAGATGACCAGATAGGTCAATGCGCCGGGGAGGATCTGGTCCACCTGGCCAGTGATGGGCGTTCCAAGCTGCGGAGTTTGTTGCTGGATGGTGGCGGGCGAATTAAGCGGAGTATAGGTGACAGTGAAGGTGAGACTATTGGTGCCGGGTGCGCTGGCGACCACCTGGACCTGGCCGAAGCCGCGCGTTGTGTCGCCTCCCGCCAGTTCAGATGGGACGGAGATATCCACAAATGCAACGCCGTCAGCATCGGAGGTTACGGTCTGGGAGTTTCCGCCTTCGCCCTCACCTGTGGAGAAGAGGGTACCCGTTCCGGACGTAATCAAGAATGTCACGGCGGTGTTGGGGAGCGGATTCCCGTTTTGATCGCTGACCTTAACCTCAAGATGCGAACCGGCAATACCGCTGTCGGTGTTGTAGCCCGCGGGAAGGATCTGGCCCTGTCCTGAAACGAACGTCAGTCCCTGGGGTGCGGTTGCGCTGGAAGAGCTCACCGTCACGTCAAATACAACCGACTTGGTGCCCGCAGTCGCGGTAACCTGGAGCGGCCCTGGAGTTACTCCGGTATTGAGGTAGGTGACGGCATAGCCGTTGGAGGCGGTGGTAACGGCGGCCGGAGAAACACTGGCGCCGGGTCCGTTGGTAGCGAAGGTCACTGGTACACCGCTGATAGGCAGGCCATTGGAATCGAGAACACGAACCACGAAGGGAGGAGATGTGATGCTGGGCGCCAGTGTGGCGGCGCCGCCGTATTGCAGAAGAATGATCGGCTGCTCGTTCGTTATGGCCGGCCGGGTGAACGAGAGGGCGCCGGCGACGGTATTGGTTGGGAGCGTGCTGACCGATTTCTCTTCACCGTTTTGCGGATTCAATTGCTCGACTACGTTGTTTTGGACCGTATAAAGAGAACTGACGTAGGGAATGCCATTTACTGGAACTTCGTTTGAGATCGCAAATGCCGTTGGCGAACCGCTCGCGTTTGGAAGCGGGAAGAGACTTACGCCGAGAGTGCCTCCGGAGTTTATGGTGATCTGATAGGCGGTTTGCGTGGAACTGGCGTACCCGAGGATGGTGTCGGTTCCCGTGACGAGCAGCGTGTCAAGGCCGATTTGCAAGCTGGGGGTGGTGGCAATAACTGCGCGATTGGCAAGCGAAACCAGCGAAAGAGCCGTCCCGGTGCTGGGGGTCTGATTTGCAAAAAGGGCATACTGGCCGTCAGCGGTAAAGGCCGGGCGTCCGGGCGACCCGACAATGGCAATCGGGCCGGCTGAATTTTGAGTAAAAGTGTTCGGATTTATATCGATCACTTCGCTCGGCAAAGTCACATAGATGAGGCCGTTCGGTCCAACGGAAATCGAGTTCGCGATGCCATGTACCCCAATGGTGCCGGTAACAAGATGCGAAGCGACATCAATGGCATTGATCTGCGTGGAACCCGCGCCTGTACCGAGGGCATAGAGCGTCGAACCATCGAGACTGACCGCGATGTCGATTACGCTGATGCCGGTACCCACGTTGATTCCACCCGGCACCAGCTCGAGATCGGTAGTGGTATCGAAAAGATGCAGTGTGCCCGCAGCCACCGCGAGCAGCGATCCATCGGGCGTTAGAACGGCATCTGTGGGCGGCTGCGGAAATGCGGCGATATCTTCGGGAACCTCAAAGCTGCTGTCAATCTTAGTGACGCTCTGACTAGATGCAGTACTGATGGCATAGTATTTACTTCCGTCGGGAAGTCCGAGAATAAGGAATGTCCCGTCGCCAGCCTGAAATCCTGTAATCGATGACAAAGGCGACACTGCGAGAACCTGAATATTGTTTCCACCCTGATTGGCGCCGGGTGCGACGAAAAGGCGCTGGGCTTGTAGCGCGCAGGCGGCGACAGCCAGACAGACTACGGACTTTTTCAGAATTCCGTGGGACATATCAAGACCTCTTTAATCGTCCCGAACGGCACTTGAGAATGCGCGATTCGGACGGCTAGACGCGGGGTAAGTTACAGACTATCACAGGCTCGGGAGTTTGCAAGTAGGATCAGGCGCAATGCGATGCAGGTTGCAAAAGAAAAGGGGGAGCCGAAGCTCCCCCTTTCGCTAGCTGACTTGCGTCAGGTTTAGTGGCCCAGGTTCTCGCCGAATTGGCCAGTGCGATAGATGCCCGGCGCGTCGAGTTGGATCGCCAGGTAGCCCTCGGCAAGTTTCTGCGCACCGGCGTCGCTGATGAAGGCGAAACCGTGGCAGTATTGGAAGTTGGCCCGAGCGATGATGTAGCCTTCGAATCCGGGGGTTGCCGGAACTCCGTAGTTTCCACCACTGCTCAGTGTGAAGACCAGCTCACCACCGGCTGGGACTTCAGAGGTAGTGACCGCAGTCGGAGGCGCTGCGCCACCGCCGGTCGTGCTGCCGTAGTAGGTCAAGGTAACGATGCCCTGTTGCGGGGTCACCGCGTTAAGCGTATCTGCCGACGTATTCGCGATCGCCACGCCAGTGTCGAAGCCGAACTGGTTGGTAACGAACGGGAACAGCAGGTTGCAATTGCAAGAGTTAATCGTGAACAGGTTGCTCGGCGTGTAGGGCTGGCAGAAGCGCGGAATCGGAGCGCTGGTGGAAGCCGTGGGGATGCTGGACAACGGAGCAAAGTTGACTGCGATTGTTGCCGTGCCAGGCGCCGGGAGATTCTGACCCGTATTCGAGATGTACGCGGCGTACGCCGGAACGCTCAGCGTTTCCGTGACACTCGGGTCGGAGTAGAGGATCTCATAAGTCGCGGTTGCGGTGGTTCCACTAACCGTCAACTGATTCAGATCCGGAGCCATATCGCCACCGACTAGGACTGCATAACCCTGCGGTGTATTTAGACCGTAGTTACCAGTCAAGGGAACCGCGCCGGGGACGAAGAGGCTAACACCAGTCTGAATGCCCGCAAAGGTGAAGGAAATCTCCGTACCTTGCGTCGCCTGTCCGATGGTCCCCGTACCGGTCCCATTGCCGTTGGTAAAGCCACTGTTGGTACCGCCGATCTGGCCAGGAATGAAGCCAGATTCAGTGCGGTACGTGTATCCGGGTACATTCTGGAGACCAACATCGGTGTCGGGATCGGCTGTATTACCAGCCAGGCCTGCCGCGATCTGGTTGTAGTTCTTAGGCTTGAAGGAATAGGCAAATCCTTCCGTTGCGGAAACGGTAAAGGCTGAGCCGGAACCCGCTCCTATGTTCACTCCGCTTGCACCACCACTGAGCAAGCCAGCGTTGAGATTCACGCACTGGGTGTAGGAGTCGGTGTAACTCTTGGTGATTAAGCCCTGCTCAGCCAAGCCGACGATCTGGCTCGGATTGTTGATTGTGATAGTCTCACCACCGTTGACGCCGATCAGCTCAGTGATTTGCGTCGGGATAAAGGTGGAAGAAACACCCAGCAAACAGGCATTCGCGCGGATGTTGGTGATACGGATCACGCGCGTGCCGGCGGTACCGGGCGCGTCGATCGGGACACCGTTCCATGCAATGGTGCTGTTGTTGGATTGAAAGCCCTGGAACACGTTGTAGTGGGGCCCGGGGGCAAATGGGTTCGTGGTCGAGCCACTATAGGAACCCGAGGCTCCAACGCCAACTCCAACACTTACGATGGCGCAGTTGGTGTTATTGTCGGCGAAGCAGGCGAGCTGCGTCGTCGGCTGAGTCCCATTCGGCGCCTGGTTCGCGGGATTCGGCATAGCCGGGAACGGCTCGTCGATCAGGATCAGCGCCTCAGATGCACCAGTGCTCGCCAAGATGATGCGGCTGGTGATGTTGGTATTGAGTGAAACCTGCACGTTGGACAACGGGATTTTCTTCCCGCCCGTGGTCGGCGTGCCGCCAGTGCAGTTCAAAATCAGGTCGCCCACCAATTCCGCGACGCCTTCTGCACGAACAATGTTCGGGGCGCCGGCGTTGGTGTTACAGGTGAACGCTCCCTGCGCGTAAGCAGACGAGCTACCGAAACAAAGCAGCACGGCTACCGCAGCAAGCGCCAAAAGCCATTTGCGAAAATCTGCCATTTCCTTCTCCTTGTGAAAATCTGAAATTGAATTGATGGAAGTTCTCTTTTTCAACCTGAGCCTCGAGTGAACGCTCGTCATGAAGATTTTGAAATCTCAGCCGATCAAACCCGGCGCTTTGAAGCGCCCGGCGGCCGCTGCTGCCTTGCTTGCTCGATCTTGCTTCATTGTCTCCATCTAGCTCAACTTGCTTTTTAGACTTCTCGTATCTTCTTATTGTTGTGCTCGCGGGATTCATGCGTCAAAGAATGAATGCCGCCAAACCTGTTCGGACGCAGTCAATCATTCATAACACTACCTGCCGGAACAAGTCAAGCGTAAATTGTTGATCTGACAACCCGCCGGTTCCCCTAAGTCAAAGTGGATCAGCGGTCCATTTAACCATTTGTCAGTCTGTAAGTCAATGATTTACAGCCAATGGCAGAAGCGAAGACGCGAACGGCAAAGAACTGGGGTTGGCAGGCGATTCCTGGACACTGGAGTGCAAGAGGCGGGATCGTCCCATGAACTTAATTGTCTTTAATATCCTTGCGGAGGACCTTGATATCGTTCTTCAGTTCGTCGCTCGCGTCGACCAACTGGTTACTGTCATAGATAACGTGCGGGGTTAGGAACATGATCAGCTCCGTACGCTCCTTCTGGTAGGAGCGAGAGCCGAATAGCCCGCCGAGGACCGGGATGCGGTCCAGCAGCGGCAAGCCCGACAGGGTGGAGGTGGTGCTTTCCTGGATCTGGCCGCCGATCGCGATCGTGTCGCCGTCCTGCACCGTGACCTGCGTAGTGATCGACTTGGTCGCGAATGAGGGAGAGGAAATGCTGCTCCCCGAGGTTTCGGGGTTCGTGGCCTCGGGATCGCTTATGTTTTGGTTGATGATCATCGTAACAATGCCGCTGGGTGTGACGCGGGCGACGATATTCAGCCCGATTCCGGTGCCGACGTTGGAAATTCCGGTTGTGACGGCACCCGTGATTCCGCTGGCGACCGAACCAGACTCCGTGGGAACCGTGGTGCCAACGCTGATGGAGGCGGGAATGCTGTCGGTTGCGATCACCGAGGGGGAAGAGAGAATCTTGGCTTTGCTCTCGGATTCTAATAACGTTACGGTGCCGAGGAGCTCCCGGCTTTTTCCAACGACCATGGCAGCCGATATGCCGCTCGCACCCCCAACACCGCCGAACCCGTTCGCAAGACCCGCGAGCAAGGAGGCGGAGGTCGGAGTGGACGCGGAACCGGAAGCCAGCGTCTGCAATCCGCCGCTAATGCCTGTGCTGGTCGTGGAACTCAAGTCGACGGAATAGATTTTGGCCTCAATCAAAACCTGGCGCGGGGGAACGTCGAGTTCCTCGATCAACTGCTCGATGCTCTCATACTCCTGCGGGGTGGCCTGAATAAGCAAAGTATTGTTCATGGGATTGGCAATCACACGAGGTCCCCGCAACGCCGCAGCGCCGGGTGCGTTGCCGAGATAGGTGCC
>Ga0335074_10000669_pt1 | contig 47653 bp, 49 predicted proteins | sample Lox_Sample_23_FD_206715 | JGI IMG/M metagenome (GOLD analysis project Ga0335074, IMG submission 206715) | Soil microbial communities from Loxahatchee National Wildlife Refuge, Florida, United States - Lox_Sample_2.3 | ecosystem: Environmental > Terrestrial > Soil > Wetlands | place: USA...
CTGTATCACGATCCGGCGCTGACGCCCGTCGTGCCGCACTCGCTCGGCTTGCCGCAAGGCCTGATCGGGGTCGTGTACGCGTTCGCCGCGCCCGAGATGAACGGCGCGAACGACGTGGTGATCGCGCACGAGCTGCTGCACACGCTGGGCGCCACGGACAAGTACGATCCGAAAACCGACGCGCCATCGTTTCCGGACGGCTATGCCGACCCCCGCCAGCGGCCGCTCTATCCGCAGCGTGCCGCCGAGCTCATGGCGGGGCGGCGCATGTTGTCGCCCGCTCGATGGGAGCAGCCGCGGGATCTGGACGAGGTGCTCATCGGAACCGCGACGGCGCTCGAGATCCGCTGGCTCAAGCACTAGCGCTACCGCAAACCGGCAGCCCCGCGGCGACTCTTTAGGGGCCGCGCGGCGCAGCGGGCGGCGCGGGCGGCGCGCTCGGATCGAGCGCCTCGAGCAGCGCCGCGTGCAGCCGGCCGTTGCTCGCGAGCACCGAGTTCGAACGCAGGGTGATGGGTGCGCCGCCGAGCTCCGTGAAGCGGCCGCCGGCTTCGCTGACGATGGCGGCGCACGCCGCGATGTCCAGGATGTTGACGTCGGTTTCCACCACCGCGTCGATCTTGCCCGACGCGAGCAGATGATAATGCAGGAAGTCGCCATAGCCGCGGATGCGGTTGAGCCGGGCGACCAGGCGGCCGTAGAGCGGCCACTGCGGCCCCGCGGCGAGCGACTTGAGGTTCCCCGCGGACAGCGCCGCCGCCGCGATCGAGGACACCGCGCTCACGCGGATCGGCTCGCCGTTCAGGTAAGCGCCGGCACCGCGCTCGGCGTAGGCGATCTCCCCGTACACCGGTGCGCTCGAGACCCCGAGCACGATCTCGCCGCGGCGCATGAGCGCGATCTGCGTCGAGAACATGGGGTACCCGCGTACGAACGCCTTGGTGCCGTCGATCGGATCCACCAGCCACAGGCTCTCGGCGGCGGTGTCGCGCGGATCGGTCTCTTCCCCGTAAAAGCCATGGGCGGGAAAGCGCGCCTCGAGGATCTCGCGGATGGCGAGCTCGCAGCGGACGTCTGCCTCGGTCACGGGCGACTCGTCGGCCTTCACGCGCACCTCGATGTGGCGCTGATACAGCGAGCGCGCGATGCCCGCCGCTCGCTCGGCTGCCTCGAGCGCCGCCTCCAGTTCCGCGGAAAGACTCATGCACGGCCCCTTGCGTTTGCCCGGCCCCACCTTAGCAGAGGTTGTGCTACCGTCGCCTCACTGCGAGGGGTGAGGCACATGGGCAACCGCTTGAGCAAGATCTATACCCGCACGGGCGACGATGGCACCACGGGACTCGGCGACGGGGGCCGCGTCGCCAAGGAGAGTGCACGCGTCGAGGCCTACGGAGCGGTCGATGAGACCAACAGCGCGCTCGGCATGGTGCTCGCCGTTTCCGCCCTGCCCGATGCGGTGAGGCGCTGTCTCACCGACGTGCAGCACGACCTGTTCGACCTGGGCGGTGAGCTGTGCATTCCGGGACACCGCATGATCAGCGCCGCGCACGTCGAGCGGCTCGAGAACGAGCTCGACGGCTTCAACGACTCGTTGCCGCCGCTCAAGGAGTTCATTCTGCCCGGAGGCGGCCCGGCGGCGGCGGCCTGCCACCTGGCGCGCGCCATTTGCCGGCGCGCGGAGCGGCGCGCCTGGTCGCTCGCGCGGGTGGAGGAGGTCGCACCCGAGGCGCTCAAGTACCTGAATCGCTTGTCGGACCTGCTGTTCGTGCTGGCCCGGGTGCTGGCGCGCCTCGAATCGGGCAGCGAGGTGCTCTGGCGGCATCGGCGCTAGCTCCCTCGCTACGCCGCGCCGGCGCCGCGCGCGCCTGCGCCGCGCTCTTCCCTCGACAGCAGCCAGTCCGTGTGCCAGCGCTCCAGCTCGCCGATCGGCAGCGGCTTGCAAAACAGATATCCCTGCACCTGGTTGGCGCGGCGCTCCTTGAGGTACTGCCATTGCGCCTCGGTCTCGACGCCTTCGGCGACGGTGGCGAGGCCGAGGCTCTTCGCCATGGCGATGATGGCATCCACCAGCGGCGCGTTGCCCGCGCTCTTGGAAGCGATGTCGCGCACGAACACCCGGTCGATCTTCAAGGTATCGACGGGAAAATGGCGCAGATACGACATCGAGCTGTAGCCCGTTCCGAAATCGTCCAGCGCCGTGGCCACGCCGAGCTCCTTGAGCGATCTCACCGCCTTGCTGACCGCCGTCGAGTATTCGATCAATGCGCCCTCGGTGAACTCCAGCTCGATCATGCCCGGGTCGATTCCGGCGGATGCGACGGCATTCTCGACCCGGCGCACCAGCGTGCCGTCGCGAAACTGCACGCCGGAGACGTTGACCGCGACCTGCCACGGCGTGATGCCGAGATCCTGCCAGCGCTTGACCTGGGCACAGGCCTCGCGCAGCACCCACTCGCCGATCTCGACGATCAGGCCGCTCTGCTCGGCGATCGGGATGAACTCATCCGGCGGCACGAGACCTCGCAGCGGATGCGGCCAGCGCAGCAGCGCCTCGACCGCCTCCACCTGCAAATCCTCGAGCGACAGGCGCGGCTGGTAGTTCAGCATGAATTCCCGGCGCTCCATTGCCTTGCGCAAGTCGGCCTCGAGCGACATGCGCTTGGCGGCGCGCGTCGAGATCGACTGCTTGAAGAACTCCATGCCGCCCTGATGAGCGCGCTTCGCGTGATGCATCGCTGCATCCGCGTTGCTGATGAGCCCTTCGGCCCCGGAGGCATCGAGCGGATAGATGCTGATGCCGATGGCGGCGGACATCGGCGCTTCGTGGTCGGCGATGATGAAGGGCCGGGCGAGCTCGAGCTGCACGCGGCGCGCGACCACCTCGGCCGCATCCGCCGTCGCGACGCCGGGCAGCGCCATGGCGAATTCGTCCCCGCCGGTACGCGCCACGCAATCCTTGACGGCGCTCTCCTGCACGGCGCTATCGCCCGCTGCCGCGGCGCCGCCCTCCGGTGCGGCGGCGCGCGTGCAATCTCGCAGACAATGCGTCAGGCGGCTGACGACCTCGCGCAGCAGCACGTCGCCCGCGGCGGGCCCCTGCGTGTCGTTGATGCGCGAGAAGTTGTCGATGTCCAGGATCAGCACGCCCACGCCGCTCCGGTGCCGCGCGGCCCATTCGACTTGCTCGCCGAGGATCTGCCGCAGGCGCTGTCGGTTGGGCAAGCCGGTCAGCGTGTCGTAGTAGGCGAGGTAGCGGACCCGCGCCTCGCTCGCGCGCAGCTGGTCCTGGGTGCGCTTGGTGCGCACCAGGAATTTCACCCGCTGCGCGAGCAGCATCGGATTGATGCCCTTGGAGGAGAAATCGGTCGCACCCGCCGTGTAGGCCCGATTCACCGATTCCATGTCCTCCAGGCTGGTCTGCATCAAGACGGGTACGTGATCGCAGTTCGGCAGGGCGCGCAGCGCCACGCAGGTGTCGAAGCCGTTCATGCCGGGCATCACGACATCGAGAATGATGCAGTCGACCGGCCGCGCGCGCAGCGCGCTCAACGCCCCAAGCCCGTCCGCGGCCGTGCTCACCCTGAAACCCGCCATCTCGAGCGCCGTGCCGAGTAACAGCCGCGCGCCGGGGTCATCGTCGACGATGAGCACGGTGGGTGCGAGATCCGCGTTGCTCTCGGGATCGTCCATGGGGGCCGCCGTCATGCCGCCGTCGCCGATCGCTCGCGCGCCAGCGCTTCGCAGAATTCGCGGTATGCGGCCGGGATGCGCGCCAGCACCGCGCGCGCATCGCCGCGCTCGCCGGCCAGCGTCTCGCACTCCTTGAGGAGCGCGGCCAGGCGCGCTCCGCCGAGGTTGGCCGTGCTCGACTTGAGCGTGTGCAGCGCATCCCCGAGCGCCGCCGGCCGGCCCTCGCGCGCGGCGGATTCGATGGTCTGGAGAAGCGCGGGCGAATGCTGCAGATACAGATCGATGAGCGAGCCGAGCAGCGCCGGTCGCCCCAGCGCCTTGATGTCGCGCAGCACCCCCGCATCGATGGTGCGCGCGCTCTCGGGCGGCGACGCATCGCGCACGGCCGCGCGTTCCGCGCCTGGCTCCGGCGCGGCTGCCGCCGGCGTCCAGCGCTTGAGCATGGCGGCGAGCTGCGCCTGGGTGAAGGGCTTGGTGAGGAAGTCGTCCATGCCGGCGATGAGGCAGCGGTCGCGGTTTCCCTCCATGGCGTTGGCGGTGAGCGCGATGATGGGAACGCGCTGCCCCCCGGATCTCGCCTCGCGGCGCCTGATCTCGGCGGTGGCGCTGAGTCCGTCCATGATGGGCATCTGGCAATCCATCAGCACGGCTGCGTAGTGGGACTCGGCGAGCGCTTCGATGGCCAGCAGTCCGTTGACCGCCGACTCGGTCCGGTAGCCCAGGTTCTCGAGCATGCCCACCGCGACCTCCCGGTTGACCGCATTGTCCTCGACCAGCAGGATCAGCGGCGCATCGAGCGCCGGCGGCTGCGGCGGTGGCCGCGGCTCGAAGCTGAGCGCACGGCTCGCGGCCGTGAAGGTCGAGGCCGGATCGGCCGCCGGCTCCAGGCGCAGCTCGAACCAGAACGTCGAGCCGCGATGCAGCGCGCTGTCGACGCCGATCGCGCCGCCCATCAAGCTCACCAGCTGGCGGCAGATGGCAAGCCCCAGGCCCGTGCCGCCGTACTTGCGCGTCGTGAACGCGTCGGCCTGGCTGAAGGCGCTGAATATCTGTCCCTGGGCTTCCTCGGAGATGCCGATGCCGGTATCGGTGACCTCGAATCGCAGCAGTCCCTGCCCATCGAGCGCCCTCACCCGCACCACCACCTCCCCGGTCTCGGTGAACTTGATGGCGTTGCCCGCGAGATTGATCAGGACCTGCCGCAGGCGCATCGGATCGCCGCGCACGGCGGCGGGGACCGAGGACTCGATCACGCAGCGCAGCTCCAGGCCCTTGCCGCGCGCCCGCACGCCGAGTATCTCGATGGTCTCCTCGATGATCTCCCGCAAGGCGAACTCGATGTCCTCGAGCTCGAGCTTGCCGGCCTCGATCTTCGAGAAATCGAGGATGTCGTTGATGATCTGCAGCAGCCCTTCGGCCGAGCGCGTGATGGTCTGCGCGAGACGCCGCTGCCGCGGCGTGAGCTCGGTGCCTTGCAGGAGCTCCGACATCCCCATCACCCCGTTCATCGGCGTGCGGATCTCGTGGCTCATGCGCGCCAGAAACTCGCTCTTGGCGCTGCTCGCCCGCTCGGCCGCCTCCTTGGCCGCGGTCGCCTCGCCGATCGCCTGCTTGAGCTCGCGGTTCGCGTTGCCGAGATTCACGGTGCGCTCCGATACCTGCTGCTCGAGGAAATGGCGGTAGCGCTCCAGACGCGAGTCGCGCTGGCGGATCTGGCTGAGCATCTGGTTGAATCCGTCGATCAGCGCGCCGACCTCGTCCTGCGAGCAGCGCTCCACCCGCAGCGTGTAGTCCTCCTCGAGCGACACCCGCTGCATGGTCTGCACGAGATTCACGATCGGCCCCGATATCTGCTGCTGCAGCCGGGCGGCCACCCAGTAGGAGCCGAACAGCGCCGCCGCGAGTCCCGCGGCGGTGGTCAGCACGAAGCCCAGCCAGTCGGGGTAGACGTCATCGAGCGGTACGGTCATGCGCACCACACCCACGACTTTGCCATTCGCCACCGCGGCAGCGGCCATGCGCACGCCGCCGTACTCGAGCCTCAGGGTGGGATGCTGCCGCGGGTCGAACTCGGCGGGCTGCGCCGATTTCAGCGCGCCGAGCGCGCGCGCCAGCGGCGAGAGCTGCGCATCCCAGACCCCGCCCTGTAGCCGGCGATAGGTCGCCAGCGTGCGTCCGTCGGGAAGGCACGTCTCGACGCTGCTGATCGGGTCCTCCTCGCGCAGCGCCTGCAGCGCCCTGATGGCCGCCTTCTCGTCGCCCGCGGTGAGGTCCTCGATCACGTTCACACCGGTGACGCGCGCGATGCGCGTTGCGCGGCGTCGCAAGTCGTCCCGGGCATGCATGACGTTCGTGGCGATGTGCACGAGCAGCGCGATCGCGAAGGCCGCCATCGCCGGACCTGCAATGACGACTCGTAACTTGCGCTCGATCGGGAGGTCTGAGAACCAGCGAATCAACGAGACCTCCACATGACCCGGGCGGGCGGGGCGCACGCCCTCACGGCGCGGCGGCCTGCACCCGCCTCGCCCTCAAGATGTCGGCGCCGGCGCGAAATTCTGCTGGCCGCGGGGGTGACGCAGATCACGTTGTGCCCAAGCCCGACCCGCCCGCCGGGCGCGCGCGTTGCGGGGGCATTGCGGGGGCATTGCGGGATTGGCTCCCGCCGGCCGGCGAATTATGTTTGATCGGGCCCGGCGCAGGCGCAGGCGATCAGCCGCCGTGCACGGACCCAGTCGAATGCGGGTCCCGGATCGGTCTTGCGTCCCGGCGCAACGTCGCTGTGTCCGGCGAGCCGCGTCGGATCGAGCGTCGGATAGGCGCGGCACAGCGCGGCGACGATCTGCGCGAGCGCGCGGTACTGCCGGTCATCGTAGGACAGCGTATCGGTGCCCTCGAGCTCGATCCCGATCGAGAAGTCGTTGCAGGCCTCGCGTCCCTGATAGCTCGATCTACCCGCATGCCAGGCGCGGTCGCCGAAGCGCACGTACTGGGCGACCGCGCCGTCGCGCCGGATGCACAGGTGCGCCGACACCCGCCGGCGTGCCGCGGTGGCGAAGAACGGGTGCGCATCGAGCGGCAGGGAGTTGGTGAACAGCCGATCGATCCACGGGCCGCCGAATTCCCCGGGCGGCAGGCTGATGCCGTGCACGACGATGAGGTCGGGCTCGACGCCGGGAGGGCGCGCATCGTGGTTCGGCGACGGCACCTGGCGCGCATCGCGCAGCAATCCGCTCTTCGGGTCTACCTGCACCTGGCTCATCCTGCCGTGGTCGCGGCCACGCGCAATGCTCAGACGGGCTCCAAGCATATGCGACAATCCCGCGCATATGAATGCCGAGCTCGCGACGTGCGCCTGAGCCGCGTGTACGTGGATGGCGTCTTGCATGCCGGAGAGCTGATCGAGCTGCCCGCCGCTGCCGGCGTCCACGTCGCGAAGGTCCTGCGCGCGCGCAGCGGCGAGGAGCTCGTCGTGTTCGCGGGCGATGGCCGCGAGTTCACCGCGAGCATCGAAGGCGTGCACGGATCGCGCGTGACCGTGGCCCTGGGCGAGGCGCGCGCGGTCGATCGCGAGTCCCCGCTCGCGCTGACGCTGGTGCAGTGCCTGGCGCGTGCCGACCGCATGGACCTCATCGTCCAGAAGGCGACCGAGCTGGGCGTCGCCCGCCTCGTTCCCCTCCAGAGCCGGCGCAGCGTCATGCGCCTCGACGCCGCCCAGGCCGAATCGAAGGCGGCTCACTGGCGCGCCATCGCGGCGAGCGCCTGCGAGCAGTGCGGCCGCAATCGCCTGCCGGCGATCGAGGTCCCGCGCCGGCTGGCCGACTATCTCGCGCAACCGCCGGCCGGCGGCCCGCGCCTGCTGCTCGACCCCGACGTCGGCGCGTCCGGCTCGGCACCGGCGATCCTCGCCGAAGCGGCCCTCGCCGAGGCGACCCTCGCCGTGGGCCCCGAGGGCGGCTTCGAGGCGGAGGAGCTCGAGGCGTTTCGCCTCGCGAAATTCACCGGGCTCAAGCTCGGTCCCCGGGTGCTGCGCACCGAGACGGCCGCCATCGCCGCGCTCGCCTGGCTGCAGAGCAGCTACGGCGATCTGCGCAGCGGCTGACATGGAGGCCGCTATCGGGCTCGAGCTCGAGCTTCGGGCGCCCCGGGCACTGAAGGTGAACGGCCGGACGCCGGCCTGTCGAGCATCCATCGCATATCTTTGCCCTGCTCTCGGGTCCCGGCCGGTTCATCGGCCCTCACCTTGTCGGCCCGATGATGCTGTGCCCAACTTATGGACGCTGAAGACACCCGCATAAACGGTCATGTCGAGACTCAATCACGCCGCTTCGATATCTGCTGCCTACGCTTCAAGTGATGCGTTACCGCACCCGCATGCCCGCATGCAAAGCTCGGTGCTGCCCCCGGGCGAATGCCTTCCGCGCGACCGAGCTGGTGTATACAGCCGAATCAAATCAATTTTATAATCATTGGGGCACTGACCGAATATAAAGCGAAAAAGGGATATCCCATGGCAGCCGGTAACATTGCGTTTGCCCGTCGCCAATTCCCATGGCGGCTCTCCGTGGTGCTCGTTGTAATGACGGGATTGGTGCTCTGGTTCATCGTCCATCGAGCGCTCCGCTTCGCCTCTTTCGATGCAGCCACTTATACCGATTACTATTGGCCGAGGCGCTTCGGTCTCGTGCCGCATATAGCTGGGGGCATCGTCGCGATACTCGTCGGTCTCGCTCAGCTCTGGCTCGGTCTCACGGGCCGCACCGGAATCTTGCATCGGACGCTCGGCCGAATCTATCTCGGCGCGGTCGCCGTTGCCAGCACTGGGGCGTTCTACCTCGCGGTGACGATTGGATCGGAGTACTTCGCCTACGCCTCGGGTCTGTTCGGGCTGGCCAGCGCTTGGGTGATCACGACGTCGATGGCGTACGTGTCGATCCGCCATCGCGCGGTCGAGCAACACCGCGAATGGATGATCCGCAGCTACGTCGTGGCGTTTGCGTTCGTGACGTTCCGCCTGCTCGACAAGCCCCTTATCGCCTGGAACGTGGCCAAGGATACAGAAGTCTGGTCCATGATGGCTTTCGCCTGCTGGGCGGTACCCCTCCTGGTGACCGAGCCCCTCTTGCAATTCCGCAAAATTCTTCGCCGCAACTAATCTCCCGTACTCTCGCCGGCATAGGGTCAAGAATCCGGGCAACTGACGTGCGCTGCAGCGAGACCGAAGGGAAGCTCCGTGCGCGGTGGACCGGTCCCCGAAGATCTTGTGTTTCTGCGCGGTCGGCGAATCGCAGGCTCTAAGTTGATGTCTCTATAGCCTACCGTATGGCGCGAGCGGTCGCTTAGAGACGGTCATTTTGGCGCCTCCGATGCCTGGTCTTGGCCGGTCGGCGACCCGCGCCGCCGACCGGCGTGGCGTCATCACACGTCAGTTTGCTCCGCCATTTCAAGAGCGTCATCGATCCCGAGACACCGCACTGTACACTCTCGAGCTTGGAATGGCCGAGTAGTAACTGCACGGCACGCAGGTTCTTGGTCCGTCTATATATGAGTGTCGCTTTCGTTCGCCGTAGCGTATGCGTGCCGCAACTCGTTGTGTCCAACCCCAATAGTTGAACCCATGAATCGACGATTTGGGCGTGTTGGCCGGTAGACAGGTGTGGTGACTTCTGAATTCGGCTCGGGAACAAGAAATCCTCTGAATTCAACGCCTGAATTCAACGCCGATTTCTCGATCCAGGCCGATACCGCATCCCGAGTGGGTTCGGTGATTTCGAACCGCACCGGCCGCTGCGTCTTTTGCTGCAGGATTAGCGCCCGAGATGCCATGTTCTGACCGTGACAGACGTCGCGCACACGCAGTTGAACCAAATCGCAGGCCCGGAGCTTGCTGTCCGGCGCCAAGTTGAATAGCGCCGGCTCTCGACATCGGCTTGCTATTTGCAATCGCCCGCGGATCTCCCGAATCTCTTTTAGCTTGAATGGTGCTTTCTGGCCGACGAGTTTTCCTTTGTTCCACGGTACGCGAATGGACGTAGCGGAATTGATGATTTCCATGTCGTTTCTCCTGGTGGTTGGCCTACTACTTGTCCCACAGGGTATTACCGGGTATATTACAGGGTATACTTCGGGAGAAATCCATGAGCGATACAGCACAGAAGAGAGCGTTGCGAAATTATCGCTCGCGTCTGACGAAGCGGGGGATCGCTCGATTCGAGGTGCTCGGACTCGATACGGATCGTGACTTGATCCGCTCCGTCGCGCGGCGCCTCGCGGAGGAAGGCCCAGATTCAGCGCGGATTCGAGCCGCCATCGGCCGGACGATCTCGGGCGATCCGCCGAAGAGAGGCGGAATCCTTCAGGCGCTGCTCCGGTCACCGCTTGTAGGCGCCGATCTTGAATTCGAGCGGTCCAGGGAAACCGGCCGCAAGGTTGACCTTTGACTCGCTACCTTCTAGACACCAACGTCATCAGCAATATAACGAAACTGGACCCGTCCGCATCGCTATTGGAATGGATGGGTGCCCAATCCGACGGCGATTTGTTCATCTCCTCTCTGACGATCGCTGAAATCCATCGCGGCATACTGGATAAACCAAAGGGCAAAAAGCGCGAACGATTGGAGGCGTGGTTTGCCGGACCCGAGGGTCCGCAGTCGCTATTCAAAGGCAGGATATTGCCGTTTGACGAGAAGGCCGCACTGGTCTGGGCTCGCCTCATGTCTGAAGGCCGCGCTGCAGGAAAACCCAGAAGCTACCTGGATATGATTGTCGCTGCCGTCGCCGAGACAAACGAGTGCGTGATTGTAACGGACAATGAAAAACACTTTTCGGGCCTCGATGTCCTCAATCCTTTGCGAAAACCACCCTGACTCCGCAAGTCGATTGGGGCCGCCTCCCTCCGTCCGAATCACGGGTTTCGACCCTAAGAGACGGTCACGAGCGGCTGCTTTATGGCTAACAGTTCGTTGAGATGAATTACCGCTTTTGTTAAGGGTTGCCCGATTTCTGCCCGTCAACGCTGCGCATGCCATACCCGGTGAGGTGTGAGGGGGCCGACGTCGGGCAAGCCCCAAGGGAGGAAACCGCGGAGCCGCACTGAGGACACCAGCGGAAGCGATGAGCCATGGGGATTCGAACGGAGGCAGTGGGTTTGGGGAGTTCAATAGCGGAACCCCAAGACAGATCCCTGGCACTGTGGCGTGCTCCGCGGGGCGGCTGGATCCAGACATCGATGGTCGTGGCCTGCGAAAGCGCTCGATATGGGGGGCGATGACAATGAGCGCTCGCGTCAGCTTGGCTTGAGGAAGCGCCGGCGGAGGAGATTGATCGGTGGGCATGGCTGTCCTCTGCCACTCCCCCAACCAGAGATGTCTTCCTACCGTTTAGTCGACGAGCAGCGGCGAGGATCGCCGATCGCGATCACATCGACCCAAAGCAGAGCAAGCTAAAATCGCCAACTTTCCCAAAAACGAGCATTGGCTCGGACTCACGACAGAGGAATCAATCGCCTGTGAAACACACCTTCCGGCGCGGTAACTCGCGCGTTTACGGCAGTCATTATTGGGAATGTTTGTCGCGCCGTTGAATTGACACGACGTTGCCGGTAGCAGTTTCCGCCGCCGCGACAGGCGATATCCGCTCGAGGAACTGCGGCGCCACATTCCAGCGATGGCCATCGTCCGTCACTACGGTCACGGTCTTCTTGTTGTAACGCGTGAGCATCCCGGTCACCGACGCTCGACCGTCCGGATGAAAGGTCACGCGCTCGCCGATTCGAAATTCCAACATGTTGGTGTGTGCGTCGAGCTCGCGCATGAAGCGCAGCCGCGCCACGATACGATGATTGAGCTCGATCAGCTCCGCCTCTGTAAGACGGTCTATGTCAATCGGCGACGATCCGCTACTCATTGCCTGGGCTCCTTGATTGCCCGCTCGAGCGTTTGGCGGATGAACCGCTGATAAGGGACACCTCGTTGCTGCGCCACGCGCTTGACCTCGCTCAAGAGCTCACTCGGCAATCGCATGTTAATCCGCGCCTCCTTGGCGGCAAATTCAAACTGCGTCGCCGTCAATGCTGAGAGATCGAATTTCGTAAGATCGCTACCGGCAACGAACCGCTCGGCCTGCAGATCAGTCTTCAGTCGAGGTAGCTTCGCTAGGGTCTTGGCTTTGCGCTTCATAGGTGCTTGATCTCCTTCGCATGCATATACCGGTCGCTGATAGGGCGGATCAAACGCTGCTTCTCGATCTCCCGGTACGTGAACGCCACCAGGACGCGCCGCCCCGTGTCGATCCGCCCGATGCCCAGATATCGCGTCTCACTCACTGAGTGCGCCGGATCGGGATACAACCGCAACGTTCCTCCCTTGAATACGCTTTCGATCTCCTCACGCGTCACGCCGTGCTTGCAACATTTCTCGCGGTTCCCGTCATCCCAATCGAATCCGGCGACCGCCTCGATCATGGGCTCAGACTAGCCGATGTATGTACAAAAGTCCATACATTGCATAGTAGACACTCCCATAAGCGGCAGCCTTTATGGGAGTGTTCGATTGATCCTCTACGCGGCAACCTCGACATACTCGACCCGGCTAGAGGGCGGAGGAACTGGAGTTCCGTCCTCGCGCATCCCCTTGAGATGGAATTCGATCGCTTCGCGAATAGCCGTCTCGGTCTCCGCAGGTGTACTGCCAGTCGCTACGCAACCCGGCAGATCCGGGACGTACGCCGAATTGTTGTCGCCGGCGGCTTCAATAACGACTGCGTAGCGCATGAGATTGCCCTTACTTCTTCAAGCCTGATTGCTTCAGGATACTGTTGAGCGTGCCAGATGCCAAATCATCGCTTCTTGCCGGCCACCGTTACTCGGCCAGGCTTAACTGGGTGTTTGAATTGACGGTGGCTGCCGCGAGTTGAATGCAGATACCGAAAGACGAGACGAACGACATGCCGGTTATGCAACGCCATTTGGTTGCCCGCGCGCAGGCTGGCGGGGTCGACACCGACGACGATGTTTTCGAAGCCCTGCAGACGAAGTGAGGCTTGCGCTCGATTCTTCGGTGCTGATCGCGGCTCACATCAGCCGCGCTCCATGATCGCGCACATGCGCCCGTCCGGTACCAGCCCGTGTCGTCGCGGGATCCATCCCCGACGTCAACCGCGATCCGGTTCTGCAACTTCCCGGCCCTTGCTGTGTTCTACGAGCAGGAATTGAACGCAACTACACTGGCAAGGAGACACACATGGACACCTTCACGACCAAACTCACCGCGCTCGCCGGCACGCTCTTTATGAGCACGCTCGTGATCGGCGCCGTCGCATACTGTTTTGCTCTTCAGCCGAGCGCGCACATGACAGCAGCCGCGCTCGCCAAGGCCGTCGCCACGCAGCAAGGGCTGGGTTGAAGTCGAGGACTCGCCGCATCTGGCTTCGACGATGCGGACTCCCTCCCGGATCCGGGCTTCTCCGGATCCGGGCTTCAGCGGTTGGCCCTCACGGCCGAAGCCGTCGACGGAAGGGCTTCGCCATAGCCGCGCAGGCCGTCGGTGCGCGAAGTCTTTCCGATATAGCCCAGTTCACGGCGCGCGGTGTATAGCATCGCTATACTGCAGTGCGCGGCGGCGCCGCGCGATCCGCACGCCGCGAAGAAATGGCTCGTGCGTGCTGCGTGTGGCGCTTCGCCCGCCGCCGCCTCTAAGAGTCCAGGATTGGCCTCTGAGCCGGGTCATCCGCGCCGCTCTCGGCGGCCTTCGAGGAGACGCCGATCCGCGACTGCTCGATCAAGGCGTAGCTGCGCGCCCGCGGATCACCGATCTGGTGCCGGTCCGGATAGTCGGTATATCCCTGCGCACCGCGGCCGTAGAAAGTCTTGCGGTCGTACACATTCAGCGGGGTGCCATCGCGCAGGCGATCGGGAAGATCGGGGTTTGCCGGAAACCACCGCCCGAAGGCGATCAGGTCGTAGTTCCCTCGCGCCAGCGCCGCTTCGGCGCTCGCGGGCGTAAATCCACCGGCGCCGATCGGGGTACCGCGATACAGCGTGCGAAACCGCGCATTGCGCATCGGCTGGCCATGCGAGTGGTCCGCGTCCGGGTCGACCGAAAGAGCGCCGATGCGCGGTTCCGTCAGCATCAGATAGGCCAGCGGGAATGCATTCAATCCGGCGACGGCGTGGCCGTACAGCGTCTCGGAGTCGGATGAGATTGCGCCGAAGTAAGTCTGATGGAACCTGCGGGTCGCGGGATCGATCGCGGTCGGCGACAGCCGCACCGCGACGCGGCCGGGCCCCATCTCCTCCACCAGCGCCCCCACGACCTCGAATAGAAAGCGGCATCGGTTTTCAACCGAGCCGCCATACTGATCCGCTCGCCGATTGATGCCATCGCAGAGGAATTGCTCGACCAGGTATCCGTGCGCGGCATGCAATTCGATGTAGTCGAACCCCGCTCGCCGGGCGTTGTGTGCCGCTCCGCGGTAGTCGCGTATGACCCGTGCGATCTCGCGGGTTTCCAGCGCGCGAGGCACGACCGGGTGATCCGCGATCCCCGGCTGCGCCACCCGGCCGGCATGCAGCAGCTGACAGCAGATCAACGCACCCTTGTCATGCACCGCGCGGGTCACTGCCTGCCAGCCGTTGCCCTTAAGTCTCGGTCCAGATCCCGGGCACATGTCCTGCGCCCTCGCGCACCGCTTCATAAATCGTCCACACCGGTGTCGCCTCGGGCGAGATATGCGTCGCCTCGCTGATCAGAAGCCCGCCGCGCGAGGCGCGCTGCGCATAGTAGAGCGCGGTCTGCGCCGTCGGCGCGAGCGTCGCTTCATCAGCCCTCGTGCGTGTCATCGGCGCCAACACGATTCGGTGTGCCACGGGGTGGCACCCGACTTGGCCGGGCGTGAACAAGGAACGCAAGGGCATACACGGTAATCCTCGAGACTGATGTCCAGGGCTGAGAGCTGCCTGATGGCCGCAGGACTTGCATGTGACCGCCATCTTGTTGATCTGCCCCGGCGGCGCTACGCTCGCGCAATGCGACCCCTCCGCTATTCCATCAACATCACATTGGACGGGTGCTGCGATCATCGGGCAATCCTCCCGGACCAAGAATTGCATCGTCATGCGGCCGGGAACATCGCGCGGGCCGATGCGCTCCTCTTTGGCCGGGTTACTTACGAAATGATGGAGGCCGCGTTTCGGCCGCCGGCGGGGACTGGAGCGAGGCCGGATTGGATGGAGCCTTTCGCTCGAACGATCGACGCGGCAAGGAAGTACGTGGTGTCGCGCACCATGGAGCGCGCCGACTGGAACGCGCAGCTCGTGCGCGGGGATCTGGGGAGCGCCGTTCGGCAGCTCAAGCAGGAGTCGGGCAGGGGGCTGTTGGTGGGAGGCGTGAAGCTCCCGCTGGCCTTGGCGGAGCTTTCATTGATCGATGAGTACGAATTCCTGGTGCAGCCCAGGCTGGCCGGCCACGGACCGACGCTGTTCGCCGGGCTGACGAAGCCCCTCGACCTGAAGCTCGTGAGCCGGCTGGAGTTCGGCTCGGGAGTGGTGGCGATGCGCTATGAGCCCAGAAGGTAGTCGCTGCGGCCGGCGTTCAGTCCGCTGCGGGGGCACGTGATGTCGCCGCGGCGCGCGGCTCGAGCCACCAGTTGCGCAGCAGCCCCTCGGCGGAATACAAGGCCAACGCGGCCCAGATGATCGCGAAGCCCCACCTGCGCGCGCCCCCGAACGGCTCGTGGAACATCCAGATGCCAAGCAGCAGCTGCAGCGTCGGGGCGATGAATTGCAGCAGTCCCAGCGTCGACAGCCTTATGCGCCGGGCGCCCGCGGCGAACAGCAGCAGCGGTATCGCGGTTACCGGCCCGGCCGCCATGATCACCAGTCGCAGAGCGAAATCGGCGTGAATGAAAGCGTTGTCTCCGATGAATGCGGTCCAGGCCAGATAGGCTGCCGCCAGCGGACATAAAAGCAGTGTCTCGAGCGACAGGCCTTCGAGCGGGCCGAGCGCCGCAACCTTGCGCATCAAGCCATAGAATCCGAACGTCAGCGCCAGAACGACGGCGATCCAGGGAAAGTGGTGCCCTTGCCACGTCAACCAAAAAACTCCGAGCGCCGCGATGACGACCGCGAACCATTGTGCGGGGCGCAGCCGTTCGTGGAGCAGGACATAGCCCAGCACGATATTCACCAGCGGATTGATGAAGTAGCCCAGGCTCGCATCGATCACATGACCTCTGCTGACCGCCCATATGTAGAGGAACCAGTTGCCCGACAGCAGGGCCGCGCTGACCGCGAAACTGACGATGAGTTGCCGGGTCAGCGGCCGAAGCCACGACCATTGCCGGCGATATGCCAGCACGCAGGACAGGAACACCAGCGACCAGATCATCCGGTGCGCGAGCACCTCGACGGGCGAGACCGATCTCAGCAATAGAAAATAGGCGGGGAACAAACCCCAGGCCACGTACGATGAGGCCGCAAGCACGACGCCCTTACGCATGACGGCGCCGTGCTGCCGAGCTCGATGCGTCCTCGGCCGAGTGGCAACGATGGTCAGGGATGCTGCACCGCTTCGATGCCCGATCCCAGATGAATGTCGACATCCTTGGTGTCGCGCAGCAGCAGCCCGCCGATCACGGTGGTCATGCCGGCGATGCCGATCGGATACCACAGTCCGTCGTAGATATTGCCCGTGGCAGCCACGACGGCAGTGGCCAGCAAAGGCAGCATGCCGCCGAACACGCCGGCGCCGATGTGATAAGGGAGCGACATCGACGTGTATCGAATCCTCGTCGGAAACAGCTCGGCCAGAAACGCCGCGACCGGGGCGTACGCCATCGCGGCGTAGATGACCATCACGACGAGGATCGACTCGGTCATGAGCCAATTGATCCTCTCCATGCCGGCGGGCTTCGCCACGATCTTGCCGTCCTTGTCGCGCCGTAGATTCGGATACCCCGCCTCGAGAAATGCCGCTTTCCATTTGTCGGCATCGAAGCCCTCGACCGAGGTCGAGCCGATCGCAAGTTTCACCGCGTCGCCTGAATTGGGCGCATTTTCGGTCTTGAACGACACGCCGAGTTTGGTGACCAGGTCTTGAGCGCGGTCGCAGCTCGAGAACCTGGTGAAGGGCGTCACGAATACATGCGACTTGCAGGTTGAGCCGTCGGCCGTGACGGTCACCGGATTGCGGCTCGAGAAGGTCTCGAGGTCCGGATTGGCATAGTGCCTCAGCGCCGAGAACAGTGGAAAGTAGGTCAGGGCGGCGATCAGACAGCCGGCGAGGATTATCTTCAGGCGGCCGATGCGGTCGGACAGCCGGCCGAACGCGACGAAGAAGGGAGTGCCGATGATCAGCGAGGCGAGCACCAGCAGATACGCCGGCAAGTAGGGAACTTTCAGCGTAATGATGAGAAAGAACAGCGCATAGAACTGGCCCGTGTACCACACGACGCCCATGCCCGCAGTTACCCCCAGGGTCGCCAGCAGCACGTATTTGTTGTTCGGATAGTGAACGAAGCTCTCCGTCAGTGGCGCTTTCGACCCTTTGCCCTCCTGCTTCATTTTTTGGAAGATCGGCGACTCATTGAGCTTCAACCGGATGTATACGGAGAATAACAGCAAGACAGCCGACACGATGAAGGGAACGCGCCACCCCCATTGCGAGAACGCCTTGGGCTGCATCAGCTCGCGGCACGCGATGATGACGATCAAGGCAAGCGCCAATCCGGCAGTCGCCGTGGTCATGATCCAGCTGGTCGCGTAACCGCGCCTGCCGGGACGCGAATGCTCGGCCACGTAAGTCGCGGCCCCGCCGAATTCACCCCCGACCGCCAATCCCTGCAGCAGCCGCAATGCGACGAGCAACACCGGCGACAGCCAGCCGATGGCCGCGTAGGTCGGCAGCAGGCCGACGAGGAAGGTTGCCATGCCCATGACGATGATCGTGACGAGGAAGGTGTACTTGCGGCCGACCAGGTCGCCCAGGCGGCCAAAGAACAGGGAGCCGAACGGACGCACCAGAAAGCCGGCCGCGTAGGTGGCGAAGGCTGAAAGCAGTGCCGCGGTGTCGTTGCCGGCCGGAAAGAACAGCGAAGCGAAGAACGGCGCCAGAACCGCGTACAGATAGAAGTCGTACCACTCGAACATCGTGCCGATCGACGAAGCGAAGATGACGAACTTCTCCTCGCTCGTCATGCCGCCGTCGCGCGTGATCGCCGTCATGGGCATCCCTCCCTTTTTGGCCGCTGCATTTTATTGACTCGACACCCGCATACGCTTGCGAGCGAGCTTTGATTGGCCACCCTACTCCGATGTCGTTTTCTTGCCTATCTCCGGCAGCGGCGGGCGGGTGGTGCGCGATGATCGCTTGGATTCATCTGCCGGCCACCCCGGAGTTGCCACTGGCAGTTCGGTTTCGCGTAATCTTTGGCTCGACGGAGGAATGAAAGGCCATGCTCCAACTTGACCCGCCGGTCCAGCTTCGACTGCTCTCGCAGGTGACGCCCGGCTCATTGGTGCAGCTTGGCCGCGCGCGCGGATTCTGCGCGGTGAGCTCCCGGGACCCGCGCAAGACCCGCGTCATGGTCATGTACGACGCGGTGCGAGGGTCATTTGAGCACCGCCAGACGCCCTTCGAGGTGCTCGACTTCGGGGCCGACCTGCTCATCGCGCCCAACCTCGAAAGTCTGGTCGAGAACCTGGATGCGGCCTCGGAGGCGACCGTCGAGCTCATGCTGCTGGGCGACTTGCCGAAACTCGTGTTCCGCGTCGAGGCCACCGGCCCGCGCGACAGCGGGATGCGTCTGCTCGACCTGAAAACGGGCGCGATTGAATCGCTGCCGCGGGCCAACAGCCGGATGAGCGCATTTCGCCAATGGACAGTCCGCCTCGACACGGTCAGCGCCGGGATCCTGCCGTTGCTCGAGGTCGGCGCGCAGCGCCCCCCTACCCCGTCGTTTTCCTGACCATCTCCAGCATCGGCGGCTCGAACCCGCGGCTGCGCAGCCAGTCGCGCAGCGCGAGCCCCGTGCCGCCCGGCCAGGCCTTGCATTCACCGGGCGGCACGTGGCGAAAGTCGTCGAGTTCATCATTCAGCGTGACCGCGCCGTCGGCGGGGACGTGGTAGGCGATGATCACCTGATTCATCTGCTCGAACGGATAGACGCCGATGAGGGTCGCCGCCGTACCCACGAGATCGAGCTCCTCCTTCACCTCGCGCAGCGCGCACTGCTGCGGCGATTCCCCGCGCTCCAGGAAGCCCGTGATCAGTCCGTAAAAGGATCTGAAGCTTTGCGGCCAGGCGCGATTGTGTGCGAGCACCACCATGCCGTCGTGCTCCACGACCGCCGCGACCACCGGCGTCGGGTTGTCGTAGTGAACGAAGCCGCAATTGGCGGAGCAGGCGCTGCGCACTTCGCCCTGCACCGTGCGCTCGGCGAGTGGCGCGGTACAGCGGGGGCAGAACTTGAATTCGGACATCGCAGATTCACCTCCGCCCGGGCGGCGCCCTCAGGTCATCACCGAGGTCTCTTCCGCGATCATCTGCTCGAGGCGCTGCAGGTCGGGAATCAGCGGCGTCTCGTTCACCATGCGCACCTGGCAGATCACCGGCGCACGCTCGGTGAAGCTGCGCGAGGGGTCGGGCCGGATCACATCGGCGTTCACCCGCACGAGCTGCGGAAACCCCTGCGTCAGGATGCCGAAGTAGCCGCCCGGCAGGACGCCGGAGGAGGCGTGAAAGATCACGATGCGGGTGCGCCCGGAAACGGCCGGCAGCGCCTGCCCCATGGCCCCTTCGAAGGACACCACGGGGACGCTGCGCTCGCCCCAGGACACCAGCCCGGCGTACCAGGGCGGCGCATTGGTCATGTCCGCCGGAGCCTGGTAGCCGATGACCTCGGCGACGCAGGCGCGCGGGACGATGAGACGCTCGCCCATCAAGGGCACCAGCAGACTGTAGAGCTCGTCGCGCAGGTCGGACATGCGGTCTCTATCGGGCGATGGCGCTGCGGCGGTTGACCAGCGGCTCGATCGCGTCCAGGAGCTGGCTTTCCTGATACGGCTTGCCGAGATAGTCGTCCACCCCGAGCTCGATCGCGCGCGCGCGGTGCTTCTCGCTCACCCGCGAGGTGATCATGACGATGGGGATGTTCTTCAGGCGCGGGTCGTTGCGCACGTGGGCGGCGACCTCGTAGCCGTCCATGCGCGGCATCTCGATGTCGAGCAGGATGATGTCGGGCAGGTTCTCCTGCAGGAGCGACACCGCGTCCACCCCGTCCTTGGCCGTGAGCACGCGCATGCCGTTGCGCTCGAGCAGCCGCTGCGTGACGCGGCGCACGGTGATCGAATCGTCCACCACCAGCGCGAAGGTGCGCCGGTCGCGCTGCTCGAGCACGGTGGTCTCCGTCGGACGGGCGCGCCACTCCGAGCGCACCAGCGAGCCCATGTCCAGGATCACGACGATGCGGCCGTCGCCCAGGATGGTCGCCCCGGCGATGCCGCGAATCCCCGAGATCTGAGGCCCCAGGGACTTGACCACGATCTCGCGGCTGCCGACCAGCTCGTCGGTCACCAGGGCCGTCGAATGCTCGCCCGCGCGGATGAGCACCACCGACATGGACACGTCCGTTTCCGGCAAGCGGGTCGCCCCGAGACCGACGAAGGTGCCGAGGTGCTGGAAGCGGTACTTCTGCCCGCCGTACTCGAACAGCGGCGAGTCCTTGCCGAGGTGGCGCGCGACGATGTTGCGCGGCAAGCGCACCACGCCCTCCACGGTGGCGAGCGGCAGTGCGTAAACCTCCTCGGCGACGCGCACGATCAGCGCCTGGCTGATCGCCAGGGTGAACGGCAGGCGGATCGTGAAGCGCGAGCCCTTCCCCGGCGTCGACTCGATGAACAGGCCGCCGCCGAGCTTCTTCACCTCGGTGGCGACCACGTCCATGCCCACGCCGCGGCCCGCCGCCTGCGTGACGCGCCCGGCGGTCGAGAACCCCGGCTCGAGGATCAGCTGCATCGCCTCCTCGTCGGTGAGCTTGGAGTGCCGATCGGCGAGACCCAGCGCCACCGCCTTCTCGCGGATCAGTTTCACGTTGATGCCGCCGCCGTCGTCGGTGACCACGATCACCACCTCGGCCCCGTCCCGCGTGAGGCTCACCGAGATGCGCCCGACATCCGGCTTGCCGAGGGCCGTGCGGCGCTCGGGCGGCTCGATTCCATGCACGACGGCGTTGCGCAGCATGTGCTCGAGCGGCGCCACCATGCGCTCGAGCATCTGCCGGTCGAGCTCCGCGGATGCGCCCTGGACGATGAGCTCGGCGCGCTTGCCGGTATCGTTGGCCGCCTGGCGCACCAGGCGGGTGAGGCGCTGTACGTGCCGCTGGAACGGCACCATGCGCGTGCGCATCAAGCTGTTCTGCAGCTCGGTGATGGTGCGTGCCTGCTGCGTCAGCAGGTTCTGCGCCTCCCGCGTCAGGGTCTCGAGCAGCCCTTGGATGCTCGCCACGTCGCTCGAGGTCTCGGCGAGCGCGCGCGAGTATTGCTGAATCGAGGAATAGCGGTCGAGCTCGAGCGGGTCGAAATCGTCGCGGTGCGCGTCGTCCTCGTCGCGATGCCTGTTGAGCACCTGCGCCTCGGTCTCGATCTCCAGGCCGCGCAGCTGCTCCTTGAGGCGCGTCACCGTGCGCGCGAGCTCTGCCAGGTTGAAATCGATGGAGTTGACCTGCTGATCGAGCCGCGAGCGGAAGATGCTCACCTCGCCGGCGTTGTTGAGCATCGCGTCGAGCAGATCCGCATCCACGCGCGCCATCTCGACGCGCTCCGCCGGCACGCTCTCGCGCCCGGGCAGCACGGGGCCGCTGCTCAGCTCGAGCTGCGACAGCGATTCTTCGGCAGCCGAGATCGACGGCAGTGAATCCTCCGCAGGCGCGGCGGCGGGCTCGGCCGCAGGCCGGGGGGCGGCCGTGCCCGGCTCGGCGGATGTCGCGCGGCCGGCCGACGGGGACGCCAAGCTCACCACGCGCGAAGCGGCGCCGGACGCGGCCGACGCAGCGGCGGGCGCGGACGCGGGCGCCGCGGCGGCCGGCGCGGCAGCAGTGGGCGCCGCCGACGGTGCCGGCGAGCTGCCCGCGCTCAGCTCCCGGATCTGTGCGAGCAGCGCCGCCGCCGCGCTCGGCAGCACGCCGCTGCTCACCAGGTCGCGCATGCGCGCGAGCTCATCGAGGCTCGCCTGCATCAGCGTGAGCGCATGATCGTCGGCGCTGAGCGCGCCGCCGTCGATCTGGATGACCAGCGTCTCGAGCTCGTGGCTCAGATCCCCCATGGCGGTGATGCCCGCCATGCGCGCCCCGCCCTTCAGGGTGTGCAGCGTGCGCTGCAGCTCGGCCACGCGCTGCTTGTCCTTGCGGTCGCTGTTCCACCCGGTGAGGGCGGTCTCGGCCGCCTCGATCAGCTCGGTCGCCTCCTCGCTGTAGATGTTGGCGATCTCGTGATCGAACTCGTCCGGTGCGGGTGCCGCGGGCGCAGGTGGCGGGGCGGCCGGCGCAGCGGCCGCGGCCGGCGCGGCGGCGGCCATTGCCGGTTCGGCAGGCGCGGGCGCTGCCGCCGCGGCCCGATCGGCCTCGCGCGGGCGCGGCGGCGGCTGCGGGACCTGCGTGAGCTGGGGCAGCAGCGCCGATGCGCTCGTGTCGATCGCCCCGCGCGCGAGCTCGGCGTCGAGCTCGGCCTCGAGCCCGCGCAGGCGCTCGAGGAGCGAGGGCTGCTCGGCGAAGAACGAGGTCGATTCGTTGATGTGGGAGACGACGTTGTCGATCGCGCGCACCGCATCGGCGAGCGCCGCGAGCGCCGCGTCCGACAGGCCGCGGCCGCTGTCGAACACCTTGCGCATGAAATGATTCAGCGGCTCGGTGATGCGGATGCCGTGGCGCGCCTCCGCCATCTTGGAGCTGCCGCTGAGCGTGTGGATCGCCCGGTACACCGATTCGGGCAGCTCGTGCGGCGCGGGCTGGCCGGCGCGCTTGCGGAGGTAGTCGCGAATCTCCGCAAGATGGCTGGAAACCTCCTTGCTGTAGATCTCGTGCAGCTGCGGATCCATGGCGCCCGCCGCCGCCCCCACCGCCTCTGCGCCCGCAGACGCACCCGGGCGCAGCACTGTCGGCCCCGCGGCGCCTCCCGCCGTCCCCGCCCAGGGCGCCGGGGTCTGAGTGGCGATCGAGCCGGTCGCACCGCCGTCGATGCGATCCTCGGGTGCGAGCGCCACCGCCGCGGCGTCGACCTCGCGCCCGTCCGCGTAGGCGAAGGCGCGCGCCATGATCGCATCCACCCCGGCGGCTTGGCCTGCCTCGGATTGCCCGACCAGATCGGGGAGGGTCGCCACGGCGTTGCGCAGCAGGCCCATCATCCCGGGCGTGCGCGACAGCGTCTTGTCGATGATCCGGTTGAGCAGATTCTCGATGGCCCAGGCGAACTCGGCGATGAGGCGCGCGCCCACCATGCGCCCGCTCCCTTTGAGCGTGTGGAAGCTGCGCCGCAGGTGCGCGAGCGACTCGTGATCCATCGGATTCTGGTCCCACAGCGGGAACGTCTGCTGGATCGAGGCGATCTCCTCCTTGGCCTCCTCGATGAACAGCTCCACGAACTGCGGGTCGACCTCCTGCGCCGCGGCGGGCGCGATCACGGGCTGGGTCGCCGCCTGGGCGCGCTGGTTGCGCTCCTCGAGCGTGGAGGTCGCCTCGGTATCGATCTGCAGGGTTCTCGCGACTTCCGCCGCGGAGAGCGCGCCATCCGCCGGCAGCGCCACGTTCGGCACACGGGGCCCGGAGTCCGCATTGAGCGCCTTGATGCATATCTCGGCGTTGTCGAGCATGTACCATGGGTCGGTGCGGCCGTTTTGCAGCGTCTCCATGTAGTACTCGATGCTCACGATGGCATCGGCGATGCGTTCGAGACGCAAGGCATCCGGAACGCCCGCACCCGGCTCGATCAGCTTGCGTACCTCGATGCCGATCGCATCCATCAATTCGACCGCCCGCACCTTGCCGAGCATCAGCAGGCCCGCGGTGATGCCGCGCAGCAGCTGCGGCACGTTGTCGAGGCCCTGGGGCGAGAATTCGTTGGGCTTCTGCACGGCGATCGACACCGCCTCCTTGATGCGCGCCAGATTCACGATGCACTCGCGCAGCACCGCCTCGCTCACCTGGCGGAAGTCGAAATCATGGTCCGCGGCCGGCTCGGAGTCCGCGCTGGCGCCCGGCGCGCCGCCGCCCGCCGCGCTCGGCAGGATGAGGCGCACGAGCTGATCGTCCAGACTGTCCTCGACCGACAGCAGCACGCCGGCCACCTTCACCAGCGCCGCTTCGGACGGGCTCTTGCCGCTGCTCAAGCTCTCGGCGAGCTCAGCGATCTCCTGCTGCACGCGCTGGCGCAGCTCGCCGAGCCCGAGCACGCCCAAGGTGTCGGCGATCTTCTTGAGCAGATCGAGCTGCGGCGCGAGCTCCTCGGGGCGTCCCCCGCCGCGGCGCACGAAGATGTCCAGGACGTCCTTGACCTTGGACAGATCCTCCTTGATGGCCGCCGCCACGGTGCGCATCAGCTTCACGCTCGGGGCCGACAGACTCTCGCGCTCCTGCTCGATCGAGTCGTCCACCGGCAGCAGATCGGAGAGCTTGAACGAGGCGCGCACGGCGGCGATGCGGCCATCCGAGGTGGTGGCGCGCGCCACGTAGTAGAGCAGGTTGTTCAGCAAGTCGACCGGCGGATTCTCGCAGTAGCGCGCCTCGCCCACCTCGTACAGGAGCTTGATCTGGCGGTCCGCCTGTCCGAGCAGACGCTTCAAGGTGGCGCTGCCCTCCAGGCCGTTGGCCCGCACCGCCTCGAGGATCGCCCCGATCACCCACCAGAGCTGGAAGACCGGCTGCGTCGTTGCCACCTGCTCGAGCTTCTCGGCGACCTTGGCGAGGATTTCCAGGTTCTGAACCGTGCGCTCGCCGCGGATGTAGCCGAGCAAGCCGACCTGGAATCGCGGACGGAGCCGGCGCGCCCACTGAGCCACCGTGATCGACTGCTCGTCCTGGCGCTGCGGCTGGGGCTGGGCGGGCTGATCGGACTTCAGATTGAGGAGCAGCAGCGTCCCCTCGGAGAGCAGCGGGCTGCCGCGAACCGAGCGCAGGTCGTTGAGCAGCGGCAGCAGCACCAGGGCGAGGTCGCGGCCGCCGGAGAGCACGCGCTCCAGATAGGTCGGCAGCTGCACCATCGCCCGCATCAGGGCATCGAGGCCGTCGCCTTGCCGCTTCTGGTCGTTTCCTGCGGTGAGCAGATAGCGGGTGACGTGCTCCATCTCTTCGGCGAGCAGGGCGGCGCCGTACACCTCCACCAGGCGCAGCACGCCGTGCGCGAGATGCAGCTGGTCGGCGCACTTCTCCAGCAGGGCGGTCTGGTCGGGACGCTCGGCGTACGCCTCGAGCGCCGCGCGCGCCTCGTTCAGCGTCGTCGCCAGCTCCTTGGAAACGAGATGCAAGGTTTGAGAGCTGATGTCGGTCATCAGAATCGTCGGCACCGCTATGCGCGGGCGCCCGCACCGCTCGCCTTGCGCATCTTCCCGGCGCTGCCCGCGCCGCCCGGACTTGCGCTGCCGGGCGCCGCGCCGCCGCCCGGGGCGGCGAGCGCCGTCCCCGCCTGGCCGTTCACATGAGCGCCGGCCACGGTGGTGGTGCCGGCGCCATAATCGGGCAGCCGGAAGCCGGCGACCGATTTGCGCAGCTGCGCGGACAGGGCCGCCAGCTTGGCGACCGAGGTCGAGGTCGCGGTCGAGCCCTCCGCCGTCTGCGTGGAGATCTCGCGCACCACCTGCATGCTCTTCGAGATGTTGCCGGACACCGCGGCCTGCTGGCGCGCGCTCGCCGAGATGTTCTGCACCAGGCTCGCGATCTGGTTCGAGACCTGCTCGATTTCCTCGAGCGCGGCGCCGGCGTTCTCGGCCAGCAGCGCGCCGCCGACCACATCGGTGGTGCTGCGCTCCATCGATACCACCGCCTCGTTCGTGTCCGTCTGGATGGTGCGCACCAGCACCTCGATCTGCTTGGTCGCGTTGGCGGCGCGCTCCGCGAGGCGCTGCACCTCGTCGGCCACCACCGCGAAGCCGCGGCCCGCTTCCCCGGCCATGGAGGCCTGGATCGATGCGTTCAGGGCGAGGATGTTGGTCTGCTCGGCGATGTCGTTGATGAGCTCGACGATGTTGCCGATCTCCTGCGAGCTCTCGCCGAGGCGCTTGATGCGCTTGCTGGTCTCCTGGATGGTCTCGCGGATGGCGTTCATGCCGTCGATCGTGCGCCGCACGGCATCGCCGCCCTTGTGGGCGATGTCCACCGAATGACGCGCGACGTCCGCGCTGCGCTCGGAGTTGCCGGAGACTTCCTCGATCGAGGCCGCCATGTCCGCCATGGACTCGCTCGCGGCGCTGATCTGGCGGGATTGGGCGCTGCTCGCCTTCGCCATGTGGGCCGCGGCGGCCTGGGTCTGCCGGGCGGCGCCGTCCAGCTGGATGGCGCTGTCGTTGATGGTGGTGACCAGCTCGCGCAGCGCCTCGATGGCGTAATTGATCGAATCGGCGATGGCGCCGGTGATGTCCTCGGTGACGGTCGCCTGCACGGTCAAATCGCCGTCGGCGAGACTCGACAGCTCATCGAGCAGGCGCATGATGGCCTCTTGATTGCGCTCGTTCTCGCGCACCCGCAGCTCGCTCGAGCGGCGCGCCGTCATCGACTTGCGCAGCACCGTGAACAGCACGATGAGCAGCGCCGCCGCCGCCGCCAGCAGAGCCGCGACCCAGTACTTGTACGCCCCGCCCGGCTGCGGTGCCGTCTGCGGCGCCCCGCCGAGCTGCGCGCTCATGGTGCTCGACAGTCCCGGCAGCGAGCGGGCCGCGGCCTGCGCCTTCGACAGCGCCTCGGCCGCGCCGATCGCCTTGCGCACGCTCGCCGCGAACTGCTGATTGCGCTGTACCACGGTCTTCAGGCGCTGCTCGGCGTCGGCTCCGGTGACGCGCGACAGCGCCATTCCGGACTCCTCGCCGGACAGTCCGCGCATCACCTGGTTGAGGAATTCCAGGCTGTCGGCGAGCCGCTGAGCGGCGGGAGCCGCATCGCTCACGCCGGAAGCGAGGCCGTTGAGCTCCTGCTGAATGCGCTGCACGGTGAGCTCGAAGCGCTCGAGATAGCGGCTCATGCCCTCGAGCTTCTGCACGCCCACGGCGCTCGCCAGATCGCCGAGATCGGAGAGCAGCTTCGGCGCCAGCTCGCGCGTCTCCCGGTTGGCGGCGCCGATGGCCTCCACGGCCGGGCGCGCATCGCCGACGGCGGCGACGGCGGCGCCGAGTTTCGTGAGGTCGGGCTCGAGCTTGGCGGCCGTATCGCCCGCGGCCATGGCCTTGAGGCGCGCCATGCTCCGCGCCAGGGAATCGAAGCTGCTCGGCTCGCCGCGCAGCGCATTTTGCGCCTCGAACGGAATGCGCTCGGCCAGCAGGCTCAGCTGCTCGCCGGACGCCATGCTCGGAGCGGCCGTCCGGGTGAGCAGCGTCAGCAGCAGGGCGCCCGCGAGGCAGGCGCCGATCAGCGCGATGAGCAGCGCCGATGGATTCATCTTCGGGGCCGGCTCGCGCGCCGTCATGGGCTTCGGTGGGGCCATTCAGCTCGCCGCCTGCAGAAAGCTCTGGCTCTCCACCAAGCTCTTCAAGCTCAGCACCGGCCATACCTCGCCGCCGCGGCGAAATGCGCCCGCAAGATAGCTCTCGCAGCGAACCACCGTCGGCGGCGCCTCGGCGCCGAATTCCGATTCGGCAAAGCGCCTGAAGCCCAGCACCTCATCGACGATGAGGCCGGCGGGAATCTCGCGGTGGTTCACCACCACCACGCGGGTGTTGCGTCCCGGATGCGTGGCGCCGCTCCCCAGGAACTGGCGCAGATCGAGCATGGGCAGGAGCGAGCCGCGCACGTTGGCGAGCCCCCTCACCCAGCTCTTCGCGCCCGGGATCCGGGTGATGACCGCCGGATAGCCCAGCACCTCGCGAGTCTCCTCACGTGCGATCAGAAAGGTCTCCCCGCCCATCCGGCAAGCCACTCCCACCCACTCCCGGCCCGCGCCCGGCTCGGGCGTGCTGGCCGTGGAGACCGCGCGGCTGCGCTTCTCGAGCTCCTTGAGCAGTTCGAACGGGCGGTCGCGCAAGCTCCGCAAGCTTGTGTCGCCCCCGCTTGCGGTGCTCGTCATACGGCCAGCGCGGCCTGCGCTTTCTCGACCAGGGCCTGGGCGGATACCGGCTTGACCAGATAGTCCACCGCGCCCTGGCGCAATCCCCACACCCGGTCGGTCTCCTGTCCTTTGGTCGTCACCATGATGATCGGTATCAGACTGGTTTCGGGATCGTTGTTCAGCATTCGCGTCGCCTGGTAGCCGTTCACGCCCGGCATCACGATGTCCATGAAGATCAGGTCCGGCTTCATCGCCTTCGCCTTGCGGATGCCCTCCTCGCCGTTCTCGGCCGAGGCGGTCTTGAATCCATGCTTCTCCAGGGCCTTCTGCATGACGAACACCTCGGTGGGTGAGTCGTCGACGATTAAAATGAGGGCCATCCGATTCTCCGTCATTTCCCGACGTGTGCCTCGATCGCACCGAGCAGCTCGTCCTTGGTGAACGGCTTGGTCAAATAGTGCTCGGACCCGACGATGCGCCCGCGGGCGCGATCGAACAGACCGTCCTTGCTCGACAGCATGATCACCGGAATCTGCTTGAACACCTTGTTGTGCTTGATGAGAGAGCAGGTCTGGTAGCCATCGAGACGTGGCATCATGATGTCCACGAACACGATGTCGGGTTGATGATCGGCAATCTTGGACAACGCATCGAAGCCGTCCACCGCGGTGAACACCTCGCAGCCCTCCTTGGTGAGAAGCGTCTCGGCGGTGCGGCGAATGGTCTTGCTGTCGTCGATCACGAGGACCTTGAGCCCCGCCAGTTTCGGCTTGCCATTGCTGATCATGCTCTGCATGGAACTTGAAAGTCCTTGCACGCCGGCGTGCGTAGGTGCTGGAATCTCGTGGCTTTTTAACATATCCGGGGCTGGCAAGCCACGGTACGGAGTCGACATTTCGCGGCAATGTGAGGCAAACGGCGGAGGCGTGGTTCACAGTTTTCGACAACGGCCGCGCGCCGAGCGCTTGCGCTAGACTGCCGCGCCCGTCGTTGGTTTCGTTGCGGGCTCCTGGAGGATCGAGAATGCCGTCTCAAGTGCGTCTGGTCGTGGTCATGGACCCCATCGAGGCCATCAACCCCGCCAAGGACTCGACGCTGGCGATCTTGCTCGCTGCCAAGGCGCGCGGCTGGCAGCTCCATTACGCCGAGCTGCGCGACATCTCGCTGCGCGACGGTGTCGCCTGGGCCCGTCTTGCGCCGCTCGAGGTGTTCGACGATCTGAGCAATTGGTTCGCCCGCGGCCCGCGCGAGGTCGCTAAGCTCGGCACGTTCGACGTCATCCTGATGCGCAAGGATCCGCCGTTCGACACCGAATACATTTACGGCACCTACATACTCGAGAGGGCCCGCCTGCAGGGGGCTCTGGTCGTGAACGATCCCCGGGGCCTCAGAGACATGAACGAGAAGGTCTATACGGCGTGGTTCCCCGAATGCTGCGCGCCGACCCTGATCACGCGCGACATGCATGATATGGCCGAGTTCCTGCGCGAGCAGGGCAAGGCCGTCTGCAAGCCGCTGCACGGCATGGGCGGCCGGTCGATCTTCGTCCTCGAGCAGGGCGACAAGAACCGCAACGTCGTTTTCGAGACGCTCACCGATTACGGGCAGCGCTATGCGATCGTGCAGCGCTACCTGCCCGAGATCGTCACCGGCGGCGACAACCGCATCATCCTCATCGACGGGGAGCCGGTGCCCTTTGCGCTGCAGCGCATGCCGGATGCCGCCGATCATCGCGGTAATCTGGCCGCCGGCGCACACGCAGAGAGCCGCCCGCTGAACGAGCGGGACCGCTGGTTGTGCTCGATCATCGGGCCGAAGATGAAAGAAGCGGGAATGATCTTCGTCGGGCTCGACGTGATCGGCGACTATGTGACCGAGATCAACGTCACCAGCCCGACCGGCATCCGCGAACTAAACAAGAAGCACGATGTCGACATCGGCGGCAGACTGGTCAAGGCGATCGACGCTATCCTGGACGCTCGATGAGTTCCGAATTGCTCAAGGCCGGGCTGCCGCCGGCGAACGACCGCATGCTCACCACCTGCTTTCTGGCGGCGCTGGTTCACGGCATCGTCATCCTCGGCGTGACCTTCAGCTCCTCGGGCAACCAGGCCGCGGAGGGCGACGGACCGGCCCTCGAGGTGGTCCTGGTCAACGAGCAGGCGCCGGCGGTCGCGAAGAATCCGAACGCGCCCTACCTCGCTCAGCGCAGCCAGCTCGGCTCGGGCAATACCTTGAAGCGCGAGCGTGCGCGCATCCCCCGCTCCTCGCTCATGTCGGCCGACCGGCCGGGGATCCCCGACGGGGAGGGCATGGCCGCCCTGGAGGCGGGCAAGGACCTGGGCGACGACGAGGTCATCGCCACGCGTGCGGCATCGACCAAGATCCTGTATTTCGCGGCCGCGACGGCCGATGAGCAGCCCTCGAAGCTCCCCATGCTGCTGGAGAGCCGGCCCGACATCGGGATGGCCTCGAACGACGACGGCATCGAGCTGCGGATGCGCGGCGAGCCCAGGCAGCAGCTCTGGATCTCGGCGGACACGCGCGCCTCCGACGTGGCGGTCTACTTGGACAGCTGGCGGCGCAAGATCGAGCGCGTGGGCACGATGAATTTCCCGAGCGCCGCGCGCCGCGGCAAGCTCTCGGGCACCCCGGTCATCGAGGTGACCATCGGCGCCGACGGCACGCTGCTGCAAAGCATCATCCGCCGCTCGAGCGGCCGGGCCGAGCTCGACGAGGCGGCCATGCGCATCTTGAAGCTGGCGGCGCCCTACGACCCCTTCCCGGGCGAGCTCGCCGCCAAGCACGACCAGATTCGAATTGCCTATGAGTGGCAATTCCTCGATGGTGCAGCGCAAGGCTCGAGCGTATTTTATGCAGACCCGAACCAACCGGCGCACGAGCCGGCCGCCGGCCCGGCGGCCGCGGCAGCCGCGGGGGGCGCGCACCAGGGCGGATCGCCGTAGACTGTGGATTCAAACCGCGGATGGGCTGCCCAATGAGCGATGCGGACTACCTGACCAATCAGCTGCTGATCGCCATGCCGACGATGGAGGACCCGAACTTTGCGCAGACCGTGACGCTGGTATGCGATCACTCGGCGCGCGGCGCGCTCGGTCTCATTCTCAACAAGCCCATGGCGATGCGCATGGGCGAGATCTTCGAGCAGCTCGAGATCGAGCTGCCGGGCGGTCCCTTGAGCGAGCGCCAGGTGCTGCGCGGCGGACCGATGCAGACCGACCGCGGCTTCGTGGTGCACCGCGCGGGCGGCGAATGGGATTCGACGCTCAAGGTGTCGAGCACCATCCACGTCACCACCTCCCGCGACATCCTGGCGGCGATGGCGCGCGGCCAGGGTCCCGCCGAAGCGGTGGTCGCTTTGGGCTATGCCGGCTGGGACGGCGGGCAGCTCGAGGATGAGATTCGCGCCAACGCCTGGCTCAGTGCGCCGGTCGACTGCGGCATCATCTTCGACATGCCTTTCGAATCGCGCTGGCAGGCGGCCGGGCGCTTGCTCGGCGTCGAGCTCTCGCGCATCAGTCCGATCAGCGGCAATGCCTGATGAGGCCGCTGCGGCCTCGAGCAGCCCCGCGCCCGCGCGGATCGTGCTGGCGTTCGATTTCGGTGTGCGCCGTATCGGCGTGGCCTGCGCAGACACGCTGAGCCGCATCGCGAGCCCGCTCGGTGCGCTCGCCGCGGGCGCCCCGGGCCCGCGCTGGAATGCGCTCGACTCGATGATCCGCGAGTGGCAGCCGGCCCTGCTGGTGGTCGGCCTGCCGTATAATGCCGACGGCTCCGAGAGCGCGCTGGCCGCGCGCGCGCGCGGCTTCGCGAGCGAGCTCGGCAAGCGCTACGCGCTGCCCGTCGAGCTGCAGGACGAGCGTTACTCCTCCCTCGAGGCGAGCGCGCGGCTCAAGGAGGCGCGCGCCTCGGGGCTGCGTGCGCGGCGCGTGGCGAAGAGCGATGTCGACGCCGCTGCGGCCTGCGTCATTCTGGAGCGATGGTTCAGCGAAAGAACATGAGGCGTGAATGCGTGCACAAACCGACGGCGCCGGGGGACTGCGCCATCTCATCTCTCTGGACGGGCTGACGCGCGAGACGCTCACCTCGATTCTCGATCGCGCCGAGAGCTACCGCCGATTCCCGGGGCAGCCCGCCTACGAGGGGCGTGAGCTCGCGGGCGTGACGCTCGCCAACCTGTTCTTCGAGCCGAGCACGCGCACCCGCGCCTCGTTCGACCTCGCCAGCCGCCGCCTCGGTGCTCACGTGCTCAATCTCGACACGCACTCGAGCTCGCGCGCCAAGGGCGAGACCCTGCTGGACACGATCTACACGCTCGAGGCGATGAACACCGACATCTTCGTGATCCGTGATTCGGAGGCCGGCATGCCGGAGTTCCTGATCGATCACGTCGCCCCGCACGTCTCGGTCATCAGCGCGGGCGAGGCGCATGTATCGCATCCGACGCAGGGCCTGCTCGACGTGCTGACCATCCGCAGCCACCGGCGCCGCTTCACCGGCCTGAAGGTGGCCATCGTCGGCGACATCAAGCACTCGCGCGTGGCGCGCTCCACCGCGCGCGCGCTCAGGACCCTGGGCACCACCGACATACGCCTGGTCGCGCCCGCGACGCTTTTGCCCGGCGAGGACGAGTTCCAGGGGGCGCTGCGCTTCACGCGCGTCGAGGACGGCATCGCGGAGGCGGACGCCGTCATCATGCTGCGCATCCAGAAGGAGCGGATGGCGCAGGCGGCCGACCTGGACGACGCGGCGTACTTTCGCGAATACGGCCTGGACGCCAGGCGGCTGCGGCTCGCATCGCCCGAGGTGCTGGTCATGCACCCCGGGCCGATGAACCGCGGCGTCGAGATCTCATCGGAAGTGGCGGACGGGGCGAACTCGGTCATCCGCGAGCAGGTGAACAATGGCGTCGCGGTGCGCATGGCGGTGCTCGCCTCGATCGCGGCGACGCTCACGCGGCACCGCCGGCCGCTCTGAGGCTGGCCGGAACTTCCCCGGCCGGCCCGAAAAGCGGCCTAGCCCTGCGCCGCCGGGGCGCCGAGCCGCATGAGGCTCTGGCCCATCCTGACCCGCCCGCCCTCGCGCCATTGCTCGCACAGCGAGAGCCCCGGCGGTGCGAGCACGATGATGGTCGAGCCGTGCTCGAACCACCCCATCTCCTCGCCCTTGCCCAGCGGCGCATCGCAGGCGATGCGGTTCGGCCCGCGGTACTTCAGATGCAGGCGCACGTCGAGAAACTTCAGCCGGATGCTGGCCACCAGGATCGCCGCCACCGGAACCAGGGTGAGCAGCGCGCCCGAAGGCAGCCGGCAGCGGATGACGGCGCGCTCGTTCTTGCAGTACAGCCGCTCGATGCGCTTGAGCGCGACCGGGTTCACGTTCCAGGTATCGCCCGAGATGTAGTTGACCTGCTCCACGCGGCAGTCGTAGGGCGCATGGAAGCGATGGTACATGCTCGAGGTGAGCCGCAGAGTCGCGAACTCGCCGCCGCGATAATGGCGAGCCAGCTCCTCATCGCACACGAGCTCCGCGAGCGGGTAAGGGAATCCCTTTGCCTGCAGCACCGTGCCGTCCTCGATGCGCCCGCAGGCGCCCACCAGCGCATCGCACGGACTGGTGAGGCATGCGGGATCGGGATCGATCGGGCGTGCTCCTTCCTTGAGCTGGCGGGTGAAGCAGTCGTGCAGGCTCTTGAAGCGGGTATCGCGCGCCTCCGACAGATCCAGATCCGTGAACAGGCTCCACAGGCGGATGCAGGCGGCGCACAGCCAGGGCTGCTCGATGCGGCTCAAGCGCCCCACCAGGCGCGTCAGCGAGCGCCGCGGGAGGCGGTTGGTCAACAGGAAGTTGATGTCCTCCTGCTGCACGATGCGATCGATGAGCGAGCGGGCGGTCATCTCAGTGTCATTCGATTGCAATAAAGTGCGCGCCGACCTATTGCGGCGCATAGAGGCGAATCGTGTTCGATCACATCATTCTCTACGGGTTCTGTGCCGGCGTGCTCGCCCTGCTGCTGCGAAAGGCGCGCCTGCGCCTGCAGCTGTCCCGGGCGAAGCACCGCTCGCTCGCCGGGCATGCGCGCATGGCACGGCGCTTCGCCAACCTGGTGCCGTACTACGAGTACCGGGAGGATCGATTCTTTCGAGCCGATTGCGCCCCGGAGCCGATCGCCCGGGCGCGGCGCGCCGGCTTCATGGGCCTCGCCGCTGCGCTCTCGAGCCGCGCGCCGCACAACGCCGCGTTGACCGCCTCGGTGATGGACGCCATATCCGACCTGCAGTTCACCAGCCGCTACCGCGTGCCCTTTCAGTTCGGCCGCTTCGTGCGCGAGCACTTCAAGAGCGGCGTGTTCGTGCAGTCGAGTGCCGGCGTCACCCTCACCGACGTCGACGGCAACCGCTTCTACGACCTCACCGGATCGTACGGCGTCAACGTCTTCGGCTATGATTTCTACAAGGAGTGCATCGCGCGCGGAGCGGAGCGCGTGCGCGATCTGGGCCCGGTCCTCGGATCCTACCACCCGGTGCTCGAGTACAACGTGCGCCGCCTGCTGCAGATCTCCGGGATGGACGAGATCTCCTTTCACATGTCCGGCACCGAGGCGGTGATGCAGGCCGTGAGGCTGGCTCGCTACCACACGCGGCGCACGCACCTGGTGCGCTTCTGCGGCGCCTACCACGGATGGTGGGGCGACGTGCAGCCCGGAGTCGGCAATCCGCTCGCGGCGCGTGAGACCTACACCCTCGAGGACATGAATGAGGCCGCGCTCGCGGTGCTCGCGAGCCGCCGCGACATCGCCTGCGTGCTGGTCAATCCGCTGCAGGCGCTGCATCCCAATGCCAATGCGCCGGGCGACTCCTCGCTCATCGACAGCGGCCGCGGCGCCCACTTCGATCGCGCCGCCTATCGCGCCTGGCTCGAGAAGCTGCGCGCGGTCTGCAGCGCGCGCGGCATCGTCTTGATCTTCGACGAGGTGTTCGTGGGATTCAGGCTGGCCCGCGGCGGCGCGCAGGAATATTTCGGCGTGCGCGCCGACATGGTCACCTACGGCAAGACCGTGGCGGGCGGCTTGCCGGTGGGCGTGCTGTGCGGCCGCGCCGCGTTCATGCGCCGCTTTCGCGAGGATCGTCCCGCGGACATCTGCTTCGCGCGCGGCACCTTCAACTCGCATCCCTACGTGATGGGCGCGATGCGCGAATTCCTCGAGCGCCTCGACGGCGAGCCGCTGCGGGCGCTGTATGCGGATCTCGACGAGGTGTGGAACGAGCGCGCGCGCTCCCTGAACACGCGCCTGGGCGCGGAGCATCTGCCGGTCAGAGTCGCGAACCTGTCGACGATCTGGACCATCTGCTACACGCAGCCGTCGCGCTACAACTGGATGTTTCAATACTACTTACGCGAGGCGGGCATCGCCCTGAGCTGGGTGGGCACGGGACGCCTGATCTTCAGCCTGAACTACACCGCCGCCGATTTCGCCGAGGTGGCGGATCGGATCGTGGCGGCGGCCCGGGCGATGCAGCGTGATCAGTGGTGGTGGGCCGAGCCCACCACCACCAACAAATCCCTGCGCCGCGGCGTGCTCAAGGAAATGCTTCAAGCGCGCTCGCCGTGGGCCGGCTCGATCAGCTCGCCGCGCAGCAAGTAAAGGGGCGCCTTGCAGTAGAGCTTCACGTCGTGGAATGGATCGGTGATGATCTTGGTCAGCCACACGAGTCCCGTCTGCACGTCTCTCAGGAAGAACAGGTGCACCGTGCGGAACAGCAGGGCGCCCAGTCCCAGGAACAGCCAGATCTCGCCCACGCGGCGCAGGAACTCCGCGCCGCCGCTCCAGGGCGCAGCCAGCCCGAAGAAGGTCGGGTTCAGCCACACGATCAAGGGGACCAGCGCCCACACGGCGTGCAGGATCACCTTGCGGCGCAGGTTGTAGCCCACCTTGATGGCTTCCTTGTATTCGTGGCTGACATTGTTGACCTCGTCGTAGCCCTTGGGCTCGAAGAAGAAGTGGCCCGACTGCCGGCTGACCATGGAGACCAGCCAGCCGATGAGCGCGGCCGCCACCGGATCCTTGAACATCATGACGTAGGCGATCAGGAAGCTGATGGCGCTCAGCAGGTGCAGGGATTGATTGATGCGGCTGTGATGATAGAAGCGGTGATCATCGAAGCGCTGGGTGCGCAGTTCCGTCAAAAACTTGTGCATGCGGGCTCCATGAGTAAAAAGGCATTCCAAGTCGCCATGAAGCAAATATAGGAAATTCATTACAAGCCTATTACAAACACGCGGTTGCGTGATACGGGCGTCGCAAAACCGTAAAAAATGTCGGCAACACCGTGAAAAACAACACAAGACTGTAAGAAAAGGTTGTTCCGGCAGTCATCTATTCGTCATGGCGCAGTGCGACCCTTTGCTCCCGCATGAGAGTCATGATCGTCACCGACGCGTGGTTTCCGCAGACCAACGGCGTTGTGCGCACACTGGCTCAGACCGCCGCGTGGCTGGGCCGGTTCGGCCACGAGGTCCGCACGCTCACGCCGCGCGACTTTCGCAGCGTCGCCTGCCCCACCTATCCCGAGATCCGCCTGTCGCTGTTTCCCGCCCGCGGCGTCGAGCGTGCCATCCGGGCTTTCGTGCCCCAGGCGCTGCACATAGCGACCGAGGGTCCGCTGGGGATCGCTGCCCGCGCCCATTGCCTGCGCCAGGGGTTGCGCTTCACCACCTCCTATCACACGCAGTTTCCCCAGTACCTGCGGGCGCGGTTCCCCATCCCGATCGGGGCATCCTACTGGGCGCTGCGCTGGTTTCACGGCGCCGGCGTGCGCTGCATGGTGTCCACCCCGACCTTGCGCCGGGAGCTGGAGTCGCGCGGCTTCAAGAACATCGCCACCTGGCGCCGCGGCGTCGACACCGAGGTCTTCAAGCCCGGAGCGAAGGATTTCCTCGGCCTGCCCCGCCCGGTCGCGGCCTACGTCGGGCGGGTGGCCATCGAGAAGAACATCGATGCGTTCCTGCAGATGCCCTGGCATGGCAGCAAGATCGTCATCGGTGACGGCCCGGAGCGCGGACGCCTGCAGGCGCAGCATCCCGAGGTGGTGTTCGCCGGCTACCGCTTCGCGGAAGACCTGGCGCGCTATCTTGCGGCGGCGGACGTGATGGTCTTCCCGAGCCGCACGGACACCTTCGGGCTGGTCAATCTGGAGGCCATGGCCTGCGGCGTGCCGGTCGCCGCCTACCCGGTCACCGGGCCGATCGATGTCGTCAGCGACGGTGTCACCGGCGCCCTCGACGTCGATCTGCAGCGCGCGGCGCTGCGCGCGCTCGCCATCGATCCGCAGGCTTGCCGCCGGCATGCGCTGCGCTTCGGGTGGGATGTGAGCAGCCGTGAGTTCGAAGGCAACCTGGTGCCGTGCCATTCGAGCGAGGCTGCCGTACCGGCGCGCTTGCACCCGTCCCGCGTCAGCCGAAGTTGATCTTGGCTTCCAGGTTGGTGCGCGAATCCGCGCTCGCCAGCGCCTCCTCGAGCTCGATGCGGCCTTCGCGCACGAGGTTGTAGAGCGATGCATCGAAGCTCAGCATGCCGCGCTCCGTGCCGGTGCTGATCGCCTCCTTCACGCCCACCACGTCGCCCTTCTTGATGAGCTCGGAGATGTGCGGGGTGTTGACCATCACTTCGGAGGCCGCCACCCGCGACCCGTTCTTGGCCGATACCAGGCGCTGCGACAGGATGGCGCGCAGGTACTGCGACAGGTCGAGAAAGATCTGCGAGTGCTGGTCCCGCGGAAACATGTTGATGATGCGGTCGAGCGTCTCCGCGCAGTTGTTGGCGTGCAGGGTCGCGATGCACAGGTGCCCCGTGCCGGCGAGCGCGATGGCCGCCTCCATGGTCTCGCGGTCGCGGATCTCGCCCACCAGGATCACGTCGGGCGCCGCGCGCACCGCGCTGCGCAGCGCGCGCGAGAACGACTTGGTATCCAGGCCCACCTCGCGCTGGTTCACGATCGACTTCTTGTTGGTGTGCAGGAACTCGATCGGGTCCTCGATCGTGAGGATGTGATCGGATGAGATCTCGTTGCGGTGATTGATCATCGCCGCGAGCGTGGTCGACTTGCCGGCGCCCGCCGCGCCCACCATCAGGATCAGTCCGCGCTTCAGCATCACCAGCTCTTTGAAGATCTCGGGCATGCCGAGATCCTCGAGCCGCGGCATCTCCGCGGTGATGTAGCGCAGCACCATCGCCGGGTAGCCGCGCTGATAGAACACGTTCACCCGGAAGCGCCCCAGGCCCGGCTCGGAGATCGCGAAATCGATCTCCAGCTCCTCGTTGAAGTGCTCGATCTGCTCGGCCGTCATGAGCCCGAGCGCCGCCTGGCGCACGGTCTCCGGGCTCAGCACCTGCTTGTTGACCGGAAAGATCTTGCCCTCGATCTTGATCTTCACGGGCGCATTGCAGCTGAAGAACAGGTCCGAGGCCTTCTTCTCCACCATCAGCTTGAAAAGCGGCTTGGTGTTCATCACCTGGGCCGGTGAGCCGGCTGGCATCATGTCGGGGGCTCCTAGAACGCCTGGCCTTCTTCTTCCTCGACGATCTGCAGCGCCGCGCCGCCCTCTTCCGGATTCTTCATCTCTCGCTTGCTCTCGAGCTTCACGCGCAGGCGCAGCTCGTTCTTGGAATCGGCGTTGCGCAGCGAGTCCTCGTAGGAGATCAGGCCCGCCTCGTACAGGTCGAACAGGGCCTGGTCGAAGGTCTTCATCCCCAGCCGATTCGAGCGCGACATGACGTCCTTGATCTTGGCCACCTCGCCCTTGAAGATGAGATCCGAGATGAGCGGGGAGGCGAGCATGATCTCCATGGCCGCGATGCGCCCGCTCCCCGACTCGCGCGGAATGAGCCGCTGCGAGATGAGCGCGCGAATGTTGAGCGACAGGTCCATCAGCAGCTGCTCGCGCCGCTCCTCGGGGAAGAAGTTGATGATGCGGTCGAGCGCCTGGTTGGAGCTGTTGGCGTGCAGGGTGGCGAGCACCAGGTGCCCGGTCTCGGCGAATTGAATGCCGTATTCCATGGTCTCGCGGTCGCGGATCTCGCCGATCAGGATCACGTCGGGCGCCTGGCGGAGCGTATTCTTGAGCGCCAGGTGCCAGCTTTCGCAGTCCACCCCGACTTCGCGGTGCGTGACCACGCAGCCCTTGTGCGCGTGCACGTACTCGACCGGATCCTCGATGGTCACGATGTGTCCGCGCGTCTTCTCGTTGCGGTAGCCGACCATCGCGGCGAGCGAGGTGGACTTGCCGGAGCCGGTTCCGCCGACCATGATCACGAAGCCGCGCTTCGAGAGCACCACTTCCTTGAGGATGGGCGGCAATTCGAGCTCCTCGAGCGTCGGGATCTTGGCGTTGATCGTTCGCAGCACCGCGCCCGTGTAGCCCTGCTGCACGAACGCGCTGACGCGGAAACGGCCGATGCCCGGAGGCGCGATCGCGAAGTTGCATTCCTTGGTCGAGTCGAACTCCTTGGTCTGCCGGTCGTTCATGATGGCGCGCACCAGGCTCGCGCTCTGCTCGGCGCTCAAGGAGCGGTCCGATTGCGGCCGGATCTCGCCGTCGACCTTGATCGCCGGCGGGAATCCCGCCGTGATGAACAGGTCCGACCCCTTCTTCTCGACCATGCGCCGGAGCAGGTCCTGCATCAGCCGTATCGATTGATCGCGATCCATGGGTGGGTCCTTAGATGCTGTCCTTGTTCTGAGCCTTGTACTTGGCCTCTTCGCGGCTGACGATGCCTTTCTGCACCATTTCCTGCAGGCATTGATCGAGGGTCTGCATGCCCTGCCCCTGGCCGGTCTGAATCGCCGAGTACATTTGAGCGATCTTGCCCTCGCGGATCAGGTTGCGGATCGCGGGGGTGCCGATCATGATCTCGTGAGCGGCGATGCGCCCGCCGCCGACGCGCTTCATCAAGGTCTGCGATATCACCGCCCGCAGACTCTCCGACATCATGGCGCGCACCATGTCCTTCTCCGCCGCCGGGAAGACGTCGACGATGCGGTCGATGGTCTTGGCGGCGGAGCTGGTGTGCAGCGTGCCGAACACCAGGTGGCCGGTCTCGGCGGCGGTGAGCGCCAGGCGGATGGTCTCGAGATCGCGCATCTCGCCCACCAGCACCACGTCCGGGTCCTCGCGCAAAGCCGAGCGCAGGGCCTCGCTGAACCCGAGCGTATCGCGATGCACCTCGCGCTGGTTCACCAGGCAGCGCTTGCTCTCGTGCACGAACTCGATCGGATCCTCGATGGTGATGATGTGATCCGGACGATTGTCGTTGCAGTGGTTGACCATGCCCGCGAGCGTGGTGGACTTGCCCGACCCGGTCGGGCCGGTGACCAGCACCAGCCCGCGCGGCAGCATGCATAGGTCCTTGAAAGTCTTGGGCGCGTTCAGCTCATCGAGGGACAGGATGGTGGAGGGGATGTTGCGGAACACGGCGCCGGCGCCGCGGTTCTGGTTGAAGGCGTTGACCCGGAAGCGCGCGAGCTTCGGGATCTCGAATGAAAAGTCCGTCTCGAAGAACTCCTCGAAAGCCTTGCGCTGCTTGTCATTCATGATGTCGTACACCATGCTGTGCACTTCCTTATGCACCAGCGCCGGCATATTGACCCGCTTCATGTCGCCGTCGACGCGGATCATCGGCGGCACACCCGCCGACAGATGCAGGTCGGACGCGTTGTTCTTCACCGCAAAGGCGAGAAGCTGCGCAATATCAACCGCCATTTACGGCTCCCTATCCGGCCCTCTTGAGCCGCCAGCAGTATATAAGAGGGTGTCCACACCCAATATGTTAATTGGTCCGCAGAATTTGACGGCTCGAGTGAGCCGCGTCCGCGCTCGGATCACCAATGCCGCCAGAGCGGCCGGCCGCGACCCGGCCTCCGTCACCTTGATCGCGGTCACCAAGGCGAAGGCTGCCGAATATGTGCGGTCGGCCGCCACGGCGGGCGTCACGGATTTCGGCGAAAACTACCTTCAGGAGGCTCTGGCCAAGATGGACGAGCTGGCGGGCCTCGGGGTGCGCTGGCATTTCATCGGTGCCCTGCAGTCGAACAAGACCCGGCTGGTGGCGGAGCGCTTCGATTGGGTGCATGGCGTCGATCGGTTGAGCATCGCCCGGCGCCTCTCGGACCAGCGGCCGTTTCACGCGCCGCCTCTGCATGCATGCATCCAGGTGGCCCTGGTGCCCGAGCCCGGCAAGGCGGGCGTGGAGCCGGGCGCCCTCGAGGAGCTCGCGCGGCACGTTGCCGGCCTGCCGCGGCTGCGCTTGCGGGGCCTGATGTGCATACCGCCGCCGCTGCCCGACGAGCCGTCCCAGCGGGCCGCGTTCGCGCGCTTGCGCGTCTTGCTCGAGCGGCTGAACTCGCAAGGCCTCGGGCTCGATACACTGTCCATGGGGATGAGCGCCGACTTCGAGTCCGCCATCCTCGAGGGCGCGACGCACGTGCGCATCGGCACCGCGCTGTTCGGCAGCCGTCAACCCGGAGACTGAAGGCATGATCAACATACGCAGACTGGCATTCATCGGCGGCGGCAACATGGCGGCGGCGCTCATCGGCGGCTTGACGCGGCGGGGGTTGCCGAGCGAGCACATCGTGGTCGCCGACCCCGAAAGCGAGCGGCTCGACCAGCTGGTGCGCGCCTACGGCGTCGGGCGTGCCGCCGACAATGCGAGCGCCGCCGCCGGCGCCGAGGTGCTGGTGCTCGCGGTGAAGCCGCAGCAGATGCGCCCCGTGTGCCTCGCGCTGCGGCCGCACCTCGGGCGCGGCGCGCCGCTGGTCATATCGGTGGCCGCCGGCATACCGCATGCCGCGCTCGCCCGATGGTTCGCAGGGCACGTGGCGGTGGTGCGCACCATGCCGAATCGGCCGGCGTTGAACGGCTTCGGCGCCACCGGCCTGTACGCGCCGCCGAGCGTCGGCGCGGCGCACCGCGCCCTGGCCGAATCCATCATGGCGGCCGTCAGCGCCACGGTTTGGGTCGAGCACGAATCGCAGATGGATACGGTCACCGCGCTCTCGGGCTCGGGTCCCGCGTATTTCTTCCTCTTCATGGAGGCGCTCGAGGCCGCGGCCCACGAGCGCGGCCTGCCCAACGACGTCGCCCACAAGCTCACCCTGGAGACCGCGTTCGGCGCCGCGCAGATGGCGCGCGAGTCCGACGAGCCGCTCGCCGTGCTGCGCGAGCAGGTGACCTCCAAGGGCGGCACGACTGCGGCGGCGCTCGCGGTTCTCGATGCCGCCGGGCTGCGCGCGACGGTCGCGCACGCGGTCGCCGCCGCGGACCGGCGCTCCGCCGAGCTTGCCGCCGAATTCGGCTCCCACTAGGGAGCGCCGAGGTCCCCCATGGATGCGATCAGATACATCGTCGACATGCTGCTCTGGCTGCTCACGCTGGCATTCGTGCTGCGCTTGCTGTTCCAGCTGGTGCGGGCCGATTTTCGCGATCCCATGGCCGATGCCATCGTGCGCGTGACCAACTGGCTCATCCTGCCGCTGCGCCGCGTGCTGCCGCCCGTCGGCAAGATCGACACGGCGACGCTCGTGTCCGTGCTGCTGGCGGCCTGCGTGCACACGGAGGCGCTGTTCGCGCTGGCCGGCGCCTGGATCGTCGATCCGCTGACGTTTGCGCGCATTACCCTGATCGAGCTGATCGGGCTGGTCCTCAAGGTGTACCTGTTCGCCCTTCTGCTGTACTGGGTTGCGAGCTTCGTGTCGCCGGGCGGCTACGCTCCGGGCATCCGTCTGCTCGGGCAGCTCTGCGAGCCCATCTTGAGACGCGTGCGCCGCGTGATTCCGCCGATCGGCCAGATCGACTTCTCCTTCCTGTGGGTGTCCATCGCGATCGGCGCGCTGCTGATACTGCTGCGTTGAATATGCCGTTCTACGTGCCTGAAATCGCTGCCCTCGGCGCCGCTCGCGCATTTGCGTTTCGCCGCCGCGCGGCGCGCAAGCCTGAAAAACCAGGCTCTGGCGCGCACCGGTGAGCGGGTTTTTTTCGCGATTGCGCTAAACATCGGCTTTTTTCTATGTTATTTTCGGCGCCGAGTTGAAATTGTGGGGAATCGACTACCCGCGTTCGCAAACAACAGCAGGAGATTTAATATGGCGAAAAAGAATGCAGCACCGACCAAGTCTGAAATTCTCGCTATCATTTCGAAGGAAACGGAGCTCTCCAAGAAGCAGGTCGGAGCCGTATTTGACTCGCTTTCCGGCGCTATCAAGAAGAGCCTGCGCAGCCATGGCTTGTTCACCATGCCGGGGTTGCTCAAGATGAAGGTGGTGAAGAAGCCGGCGACCAAGGCGCGTGAGGGCATCAACCCCTTCAACGGCGAGAAAATGATGTTCAAGGCCAAGCCGGCGAGCAAGAAGGTGCGCATCGCGGCGCTCAAGACGCTCAAGGAAATGGTCAACTAGGAGCCTGCCCTGCTTCGGAGCGGTTGGACCTCGAGCCAGCTCAGCCGCTCCGGAGTGCTTCGATCACCGTGTCGCCGAGTTCCGCCAGGCGTCCGTGGAAGAAGTGGCCCACCCCGGGCAAGACCACCAACTTCGGCGCGGCTGCGAGCCCTCGGGCCCAGGTGATGACGGCGTTGGGGTCCACGACGTCATCCGCATCCCCCTGCACGATGAGCCATGGGCACTGCGGCGCGCCGAGCGCCGAGAAATCGAACCGTCCGACCGGCGGCGCGACGGTGATGAGGTGCGCCGCCTCCACCGCCAGGGACAGGCGCAGCGCCACGAATGCGCCGAACGAGAATCCCGCCAGCACCAGGCGCTTGCCCGGCCAGCGCGCCGCCCCATAGGCCGCCACCGCGGCGGCATCCTGCGTCTCGCCTGCGCCGCCGTCGTACTCGCCGGCGCTGTTGCCCACGCCGCGAAAATTGAAGCGCAGCGTCGCGGCCCCGACCGACTGCAGCGCCTTCGCCAGCGTGTACACCACCTTGTTGTCCATGGTGCCGCCGTACAGGGGATGGGGGTGACACACGATCGCATAGAGCGGCTGCGCGCTGCCGCGGGGCTCGCCCGCGATGGCTTGCAGCGGCCCGACAGGACCCGCTACCGTGACATGCTCGGCGCTGGCGATGCGCGGCGAATCGAATGCTGCCATGCGCGCATCGTAAAGGATTTTCAGCCCGCCCGCCGCCGCGACGGCCGGCGGGCGCACGCGCCTTCAGGCGCGCTTCGCTGCTCGCCTCGGGGCTCGCTTCAGGCGCGCTTCGCTGCGCGCGAGCTGCGGATCATCAGCAGCGCCGCCACGTTCGCGGCGATCGCGGCGGCGGCGAGGATCGAGGGCTGCGCGCCGAGCGCCTGTCCGGCCAGCTCGGCGCCGATGCCGGCCGCGGCCAGGATGAGTGCGCCGATCTCCGCCACGAGGCCCAGCCAGCCGTGCCGGAGCATCCCGAAGGCGTCATCGAGCTCATCGGCGACCTGCAGCATCCACTCCATGCGCAAGCAGCATAAGCTGCGCGCCCGCGGGCCGGCGTGAGTGGGATCACAGACTTGCCACGGTGCAGGCGCCTGCGTAGGCTCTCGCCCAATGCAGCGAATTCTCGTCCTGAACCCCAAAGGGGGTTCGGGTAAAACGACGATAGCCACGAATCTCGCCAGTTATTTCGCGAGTCAGGGCGACCATCCGCTGCTGTCGGACAACGACCCGCAGGCCTCCAGCACACGCTGGCTGAAGAAGCGCAAGCCCGAACAGCCGTTCATTCACGGTGTCGCCGCCTTCGAGCGCAACAGCCGCATGACGCGCGCCTTTCAGATGCGCGTACCGCCCGATGCGGCGCACGTCGTCATCGACACGCCGGCCGCGGTTCCGGCGCAGGAGATGCCCGACATGACCAAGACGGCCGACGCGATCATCGTCCCGGTGCTGCCCTCCGACATCGACATCCACGCCTGCTCGAGGTGCATCGCCGATCTGCTGCTCATCGCGAAGGTGCGGCGCGACGAGAATCGCATCGGCGTCATCGCCAACCGCGTCAAGCGCAATACGCTCATCTACCAATCGCTCATGCGCTTCCTGGAGACCCTGCGCATCCCCGTGATCGCGACGCTGCGCGACTCGCAGAACTACGTGCGCGCCGCGGAACAGGGCGTGGGCATCCACGAGATGAAGCCTCACCTGGTGGCGCAGGACCTGCAGGACTGGGAACCGCTGCTGAAGTGGCTGCAGGCGAAGGAGGGCGGCGTGCGTCCGGGTGCCGGCGTCAATCCGCTGCCCGAGACGGCCTGAGACGCTATTTCTTCTCGTCCCAGTTGCCGCGGACCTTGTCCGCCCAGTTCTTGTAGCTATGCCAGCTGTAGAGGCTGTTGGTTATTGCCGCGTGCCGTCCGCCGGGCTTGTATGCCTCGCGCGGAACTGGTGCGCCGTTCGGCCCCACTTCCACGCGCGGCGCGCGGCGGTCCACTCCGGTATATCGATTCTGGCTTTTGGAATCGCTCATGTGTGCCTCTGTTGTGCACGACAGTAGGTGTCCGGGGCGTGCTACGGCAGTAACTGTGTCACAGGCGAGCGGCGGGCGTCCCGAGGCTTCCCGCGCATTGCGATGCGCATCTCACAGAGCGTCGCGGTAAGTTAAATCGGCGGCAAATCGCCCGCCTCGCTCCGCCAGCCGTCGAACAGCGGCTCGAGCTCGGCGAGCGAGGCGTCGAGCGCGGCGGGCAACAGCGTCGTATACGAATCGAGCAGCGCGATCGCGTTGCGAGCGGGGTCGGTATTCGTGGCGGCGCCGAGACGGCGCGACATGTCGCGGTTGACCTGGTGCAGGTTGCGGTACAGCTCCTTGAGCGGCGCGAAGCCCGCGCCATCCGCTCCCTGCGCCGGGCGCAGCTCGCGCGCGAGCAGATACATCGAGATGCTCCGGTACACCGTCTCGGCCTCGCTGGCGAAGGGCACGTGAAAGCGCGCCATCGGGCGCAGATGATCGGTCCAGGGACAACCGGCCGTCGCCATGATGAGCCCGAGCACCGAGCTCATCGCCTGCTGGGCGCTGGTCTCCGCATACACGGTGCGCTCGGATTGCACCACGGCCACGCCCACCGTATCGAAGGAGACCAGCGCTTTCAGCGGCTCGAGCGCGGAGGCCATCTGCAGCGCCGCCGGACAGTGCGCATGCTCGCGCTCGCTGAGCGGGCAGTTGGCGCAGCGGTTGAACTTCAGCTCGGTCCAGAACGGCGGCTGCGCGGGCGCCGGGTTCAAGAGCCTGAAGCTCGAGGGATGGAAGCTGAAATCGAGGGTCTTTTGCGATCCATCGGGCAGATCGAACCGGTAGCGGATGCGCAGCGGCTCGCTCATGCGCTGCGCCTCGCTCATGCGCTGCGCCTCGCTCATGCGCTGCGCCGAGCGCTCACGCCACGAGCCGATAGCACGGCGTGTACTCCGTGCCGGTGAATTTCATGCGCCGCTGGGTCACGAAGGAGCGCAGCAATCGATCGAGCGGCTCCATGATCGAGGGCTCTCCGCTGAGCTCGAAGGGTCCGTAACGCTCGATGGCATTGATCCCGGACTCCTTGATGTTGCCGGCCACGATGCCGGAGAAGGCGCGCCGCAGGTTGGCGGCCCGCTCGTGGATGGGCTGATCGCGGGCGAGGCGCAGGGCGCGCATGGATTCGTGCGTCACCTCGAACGGCACCTGGAACTCGAGTGGAATGCCGAGCAGCCAGTTGAATCCGTAGGAGTCGCTCGCGCGGCGCCGGTAATCGCGAACCTGCGCCAGGCCGTGGACCATGGCGCGCGCCACTTCCGCCGGGTCGTCGATGATGATCTGGTAGCGCGATTGCGCGCTCTCCCCGAGCGTCGCGCCGATGAACTCGTGGATCTGGCCGAAGTAGTCCTTCGAGTCCGCAGGGCCGGTGAATACGACGGGGAACGGCATCGCCCGGTTGTCCGGATCGAGAAGTATCCCGAGCAGATACAGGATCTCCTCCGCGGTGCCCGCTCCGCCCGGAAAGATCACGATGCCGTGGCCGAGGCGCACGAACGCCTCCAGCCGCTTCTCGATGTCCGGCATGATCACCAGCTGGCTCACGATGGGGTTGGGCGGCTCCGCCGCGATGATGCCGGGCTCGGTGATCCCGAGATAGCGGCCGTTGGTGATGCGCTGCTTGGAGTGTCCGATGGTGGCTCCCTTCATGGGGCCCTTCATCGCACCGGGTCCGCAGCCCGTGCACACGTCCAGGCCGCGCAGCCCGAGCTCGTATCCGACCTTCTTGGTATAGTCGTACTCCACGCGCCGGATCGAGTGGCCGCCCCAGCAAACCACGAGGTTCGGCCGCGTCTGCAGCTCGAGCACGCGCGCATTGCGCAGGATGTGGAACACCGCGTTGGTGATGCTCGACGAGGAGGCGAGATCGAAGCGGCCGCTCTCCATGATCTCGTTGGAGATGAACACCACGTCGCGCAGCACCGCGAACAGATGATCCTTGAGCCCGCGGATCATCTCCCCATCGACGAACGCCGAGGCGGGGGCGTTCTTGATCTCGAGCTTGATGCCCCAGGCGCGGCGCACGATGCGCAGGTCGAAGTCGCGGTATTTATCGAAGATCGCGCGCGCATCGTCCAGGTCGCTCCCGGAGCTCAGCACGGCGAGGGCGCACTTGCGGAACAGCGGGTACAGCCCGCCCTGCCCCGAGTCGAGCAGCTTCGCGATCTCCTGCTGCGACAGATGCTC
>Ga0335074_10000670_pt1 | contig 47647 bp, 55 predicted proteins | sample Lox_Sample_23_FD_206715 | JGI IMG/M metagenome (GOLD analysis project Ga0335074, IMG submission 206715) | Soil microbial communities from Loxahatchee National Wildlife Refuge, Florida, United States - Lox_Sample_2.3 | ecosystem: Environmental > Terrestrial > Soil > Wetlands | place: USA...
GCCTTTTTTTCGCAATCGCGGCCGGTTCACTTTCAGCTTGCGCTCCTTCAGACACACGCGGCCCGGTTGCGTTCCATGCCATACCAGGTCCGATGCGCGAGCTTTGCCTTGCTGCGGCGGTCCGGCGATCTGCGCGGCCGACAGTTCCAGCACGGCTTCGATGCTGGCACGGCCCATCACATCGATGAGCTCATCGATGGCCATGCGGCTGTGCTCGATCAGCTCCATCAGGGGCAGCAGGGCTTGGCCGTTGCGGACCAGAAACTCGGTGAGCTGGTGCTCGCCGACCTTTCCTTGCTTGTCAATCGTATGGTAGTTTCGTTTCACGGCGGTTCTCCTTTTCAAGGTTTGGTCACCCCGATTCTATTCAGAATCAGGGAGAACCGCCGCCTCAACTTCCAACTACGGGCGAGACACCGTCCCGGACGCATTTATCGGACCCTTCGGTGAAGCAACACCTTGCTGCTATCCGACGGCTGTTCGATTGGTTGGTTGTGGGCCAGATCGTCGCCGTGAACCCAGCGAGCCCAGTGCAAGGCCCAACTCATTCCGTCAAGAAGGGTAAGACATCTGCATTGTCAGCTGAAGAAGCGCGGACGCTGTTAAACTCGATCGATACCTCTTCCGACGTAGGTCTCCGGGATCGGGCTCTTATTGCACTGATGATTTACACCTTCGCTCGGATAGGCGCCGCACTTCAGATGCGAGTCGAGGATGTGTATGTCGAGAAACGCAGAACATGGGTTCGCCTCCATGAAAAAGGCGGGAAAGAGCATAAAATGCCGTGTCATCACAGCCTGGAAGCGCATCTTCACACTTACATGGACGCCGCCCGTTTCGGCAATAAACCGAGTGCCTTTCTTTTCCCTACGGCCCACTGGCGGACTGGTGAGCTGTCGGGGCGCCCGATGACACAAGCCGATGCATACCGAATGGTGCAGCGGCGCGCGGCCAAAGCCGGAATCCTCACGAAAATCGGAAATCACTCCTTCCGCGCAACTGGCATCACGGAATACCTTCGAAACGGCGGTAAGCTGGAAATTGCACAGCAGATGGCAAACCATGAATCAGCCCGGACAACGGGGCTGTATGACCGTCGCAGCGACGATCTGACCCTTGACGAAATCGAAAAGATCGGAATTTGAGCGGAGAGATGAATCGTGGCTGGCCTTCCAGCAATTTCAGAGAAAATTCAAGCTTCGTATAAAGACATGAGGGGTGAGCACGATCGATATCGATCGTGGGAGCATTGTTACCGTTATTTCCGGGAAACCTCGCCTTCTGGTCTCTCTGCGGATCGGCGACATGCTGCGCTCCAACTTGGGTTCTATCTGGCGAGCTGGGGCATGTACCGCGGTTCGAGCTTCCTTTTGCAATACACGTACACGGTACATCTCGGCGTCATCGATCAGCTTTGCGCGCCTGAGTATGCGGGGCTCTGGGAGAGAGAAGTGGGCGCGAGCGGTCGGGATTTAGAGCTCGTGAAGACGATCATGAATGCGGCGCGTGCAATACGGGAAGCATATAGGCCATTCGCGCCGAAATCGGAGGCGCGGCAGGCATCGGATATCCTAGTGACCAAGATCTTGCTCGGTACGATCGGGTGCTTGCCGGCTTGCGACCGCTATTTCATTCGCGGCTTCAAAGAAGCCGGTTTGAAATTCTCTTACCTAAACTCGTTATTCGTCGAACGCGTTCTACATTTCTGCTTAGAGCATTCTTCCGAGTTGCGGGAGCAGCAGGTGTTGATCGAGAAAGCGGGCGGCCTCCGGTACCCGCTGATGAAGCTTGTTGATATGTATTTCTGGCAGATCGGCTACGAAATGGATCTTAAACGCCCGCCGCCTATCGCGAGAGGAGAAGCGCGCTGTGCAGTGATCTCCATCTAAACCCGATTGGCACGGGCTTCGGGTTCGAAGCGGCGCCGAAGGCGGTTCCGCCCAGACGGCGGCCTTCTTGGCATCTAGAAGCGTTGACCAATGCTGGAAATGTCGTCCTGGATCAGTTCGCTGGATCTTGGCAGCAACCTGGTTGCCGCGGCTCTCCTTCGGCGGCAGTACATCGGCATCGATCTTGAGGAGAAATACTGCGATCACGCCCGGCGGCGCCTCTAGCCGGCGTGATGCGCTATCTGCGTCCTGCGGCGTAAGCGTATTGTTTCAAGAACGAGAAGGGCAACGTAAACGGCGTATTAAGATACTGATGCTCACGAGGGCGCCACCGAGAAGGTATATCGTTGCCGGCTCCGGCACAGTCGATGCCGCTGTGACACTTACAGAACCATTTTGAAGGCTTGCGGATAGGGAATTCCCGTCCGCGTCTCCTAAAGCGTTGATACTTAGGGTCAGGGGGCTGTCTCCCGCTCCTATGGCGTCGAAGGTCAGAACACCTAGGGTGAAGCTCGGCGCTTGGAGGGTGTTAAGCGTGGTGTCGCTATCAAGGGATAATTCGAAGAGTTCCACCGTTCCAGTACCCAGATTGGTAAAGCTGATTGTGTTTCCTCCGCCCGTTGGGTCTAGCTGGTCACCGAGTACAGGATCACCGAACGCGAACGCGCTGAATGAAAGAATCGTCGGATCAAACGCAACATTTAAGTCGTACGTTCCGAGGGACGGAGGGTCCCCAAGCCCCGAGATATTGAGGTCTATACTAACCTCCGCACCTTCCGCCACTGACTGAGAGGAAGGTTGAACACTTAGATAAATACTGCTGCCCCACGCCACTGGGGTGGCAATCGCAACTATCGCGAAGACTGGGGCGATCACTTGCCACATCCGCATACTTATTCCTCCGAATCGTCAGTGAGTTGCACAGCCGGGCCGGGTGCAGAGCGTGACCAGGATGCGAGCATCAAGCGCGTTGATGATGCCATCATGGTTCAAATCGCGAGCATCGCTGGGGCCATTAGCGGGAGTGTTCAATGCGCCGTCGAGAATATTCAAATCGTCAATGTCAACCTTGCTATCACCATTCAGGTCACCCCGAAGACCCGTCGCCTCATTCGTCACTGGAAGGCTGACCGATAACTCGCCTAAACTGAATTCCACATAGGTCGTGCCGTCGTGACTCCCTGAAGCTACGGTCGCACCGTCGACGCTTACAATTGAAGGATCGGCAACGGTCGCGGTTAAAAGACTCGATCGGCTCACCTGCATACTGGAGTTGTTTTCATTGAGGTATACGTTCACTGAAAACGCTTGGCCATTAAATTTAAGCCACACACTCGCGGGCGACACGGACAAGGTGGCGTTCGAAGCAATCTGGCCGGGCTCCACCTCAAACTGGCCGATTGTAAGTCCTACTTGGCTTTGCGTAGGGGCGCAGTTGAATCTGGCCTTCAGCGTTTGAACGCCGGCGGCCGCGTTGGAAGGAATGGTCACCGTAAAATTGTGCGGAGTAGTCGTGGAGAATGGGGGCGAGGTTTGATAGTGCAACGGGGCCGATACAGTCACAAAGCAATTTTGCGGCGCCGTCACATAAACGTTCATTGTGTCACCAGGATGGAAAAAGCCATCACTATTCGTCGGCCCAGCAATGGTTATGCTTTGCGCATTCGCTACGCCTGACATACTTGCGAGCAGAACTATTGCATATAAAGGTTGGCTACGAATTATCATTGGTTCCGCACGTACACCGTGTTGCTTATATTCGTGTTCAGTAGTTGCACCACTTCCGCCTCGGCGTCTTGGTCTAGCATCGTCAATATGCTCGTTGAAGGTGTTAAATCAATGACTCCAAAGCCCAACGTTACCGCGCCTTCTGAGTGAATGAAACCGTGGCCAGTATCAGCTGTCAAGTCGTAAAACTCGCTCTGTCCATTGCTCTGGCTAGACACAGGAACCAACCCATCAGACGGCTGGCCGCCCATTAAAGTGGGAAACGTTTCGGCGTAAAGATAGCTCGCGAGATCGGGTACCGGGCAAACCGGCGGCCCGATGATTCCTTTGATATCATCCAAAAGCGTCTGAAAGCGCACCCAGGTTTCATTATTGAATGAATATTCGTAATCGCTTCCACCAGGCCCTTGCGCATAGCCAGAAAGAGCGGCGAGTTCCTGCGCATTCATTTCGCCGGTTATGTATGCGATAGAGAGTGTGCCGGATTGCTGTAACGCGCGGAGCGCATTGCTAAGCGCCGTACCATTGCCGGCACCTGCCAGGTCTCCGATCGCGCCGGATTGACAGGTGGGATCAGTACCGCTCAGGCATTGCGCCGGCGTCAGCCCGTACATTGATATCGTGTCGTAGGGATTGAGGGTCCGAACACAATCGTTTGAAGGATCTAACAGACGAAGCGCAACTGGAGAGCCAAGATGAGGACCAGCAATGCTGATTATCTTGTGGACATAGCCCTGGTTGAAGTTTTGCGAAGACTGAAATCCTGGAAGATGTTCGAGCTCTCTTGCCACCAGGCTCCCCATGCTGTGGGCGACAAAATCTGCCTGGACGGCCGCAACCGGAACTGTAGCGGCATTGTTGCCCATCGCGAAATCCTCGATAAAATTTTGCGTTTCGGCGGCCAGATATTTTGCCCCGAAACCGATCCCGAGACTATTGCCGTATGCGACAAAGTCGCCTCCGTCGGGGGCCACATTGTAAACCGCGAGGGGTTGTGAGCCGTATTCCGATGCCATGACGGTAAAACGGAAGTCTGAGTAGAGTCCTGATCCAACAACGCGCAAGTCCCCACCAGTTGTCCAATCTTCCGCCGTGGCCCACAGACCGGAGACCAGCACTACAGGTGGCCTTACGATCAGCAGTACGATGATCTGGTTGCCGTATATAACTCCGCCAGAAGAATAACTGAACTGGACAACCAGAGGGCGGTACCTAAGGCCAGCGTCCGAGGCCGCCAACGATGGGCGTACGAAATCGATTGGGGCCCTGTAGGCGATGAACGCATCAACCGTGGTGGAGTCCGCCGTGTCACTGCTTGAGTTCGGGAGCAACTGAGTTGCGGTTACGGGGCTACCTACCGCAAAAAGTCCGCCATCGTCGTTCGAAGACGTACTGGGGGGGCATGTTGCAGGCGTCGGGCATTGGTCGCTAAAAATAGTGGCGGTCACTTGGTCCCCTGGGGCGGCGGCTGGCACCCGGAAAACGATTTGACTGATTCCATCTGCAGCGATGCCGTTCACGGGTCTTCCCAACACCCCGAGTGTTGTCCTTACGCTTGTGATTTGCGGCCCGTTGATAAGTTGCGGCACAGGATCAAGGACTGTAACCTGCGGAACCACCGCGAGCGTATACGTTCTTGCTCCAAGGGCGACGGATGAGCCAAAATTACCTCCGGTCGGCAGCTGAGTGACACTGATTGTGATCTGCGTAGGTCCTGACGGAAATGTCGTATAGGGGCTGCAGTACAATGTTGTCGTTAGACCACCATTATCTGAGAAAGAGCAATCCGATGGAAGACCCGACGCCCACCATTGATATACATTCGACGCTGAACCGTTGGCTACAGCGAGCGGCGCGCTCCAGCCCATACCCGTCGGCGCGACCTGATACGCAAAGATAGCCGGAAGAGTAGACGGTGAAATCTGGAGGGTTTCGGGCGGCGGGAGAACGATAACCGCGAGCTCAGCAGAAGCGCTGTCGTTTGCGGAATCTGCAACTGAAACGTAAAGCTGATAGGATTCGGTGGGCTGCCCAGGAGCAAGAGAAATGTCCGAAATACAAGGAGACGGACAAGTGGGCGGCGCGTTATACCATAGTGGAGTACCTGAGATTACACCACCGGCAGAGACGGTGAAGGGAGAAACCGCAGAACTGTTCCAGGTGTATGATCCGATTCCGCCAGTCGCTGTAAGCTGGACGTTGTAAGGTTGTCCGGTAGTCGCATTGGGTAGGGTAGTCGTCGTAATCTGGAGAGCTGCAGACGCGACGCTTAGGGGAGCTAAACTCATCAAAGCCAGACTGAGAAATTGCCGCATGACAATTGGCGAGTTGCCGTCTTTAGAAAATGCTCTCTCCTAGAGAGACTTGGGTACCCTTTTCTAACCAGGGTTGTGACAGTGTATCACGCGTCTTTTGCCAAATGCAATTCAAATACTGCGAATGGGACTCGCTCCCGAAAAATTGAACGTTCCAGTACTTCCGGATTCATTATAAATTCGCCGTGGGTAGGCGGTACAACTGTCGAAATATTGTAAACGGATGATTCTAATGCCGTTCGTGGGAGTGAGAGCGTCTTACCCATCAAGTTTGCCCGCCTCCATTAAAAGTCGAGCGCGATGAAAGATCGCACGGATGGGCACCTCGACCGCGCGATTGATCCCCACACGAACGCGGACGGGCACGGCGACATAACAGAACATATTGAAGGGCCGATAGCAGTCCGAACGATCCAGCTCATCCAGATGTTGTGTCACAGCGCCCGCATCTGTGGGGTGTAGTCCCATAAGATATCTTACGTTAAATTATGGGTGTTTTGCCGCCTGGAAAGGCCTTTTTCGGAAGCTGTGGAAATCAGAGTTATGTTAAATCGCATGAGTTGTTAAGTATCTGCCAAGTTAAAGCGCGATCCGACGCGGGCCATGCTTTCGACATCTTCGCGGATGAGCCTACCTCGGCCTGAGTCGACCCCGGGACGTCGTACATGAGCTCATCGTCACAGCGGGATCGGTCCTTGCCTGAACCGTACCAGGGAAAAGTTGAAAATACAAACAATGACGACCCTCACCGACGAGATGCTTCCTTGTTCGAACACTCGTATTGATAACGGCGATGCGTATCGGCTGAAAAAACCGAACCGCTACGGGACTCGGGTTCAACCTCGTGTGCGATACCATCAGGAAACGCAATGTCGTGAACTCACGACGCGAGACCAGCCAAGAGGCCCCGAAAGTCACTTTTGTAGGCTTTACGCTGGAGGAGAACGTTGGTATGGGTTCAGGGCGAGAGACCTAGAATTGGGCCATCGCAGATGCAATGGCGGCCGTCGCCAACGATAAGGACGGTGGAGGTCCGCCACCCGCGTGTACGACCGCCGGCGGCGCAAGGTCACGCGGAATATCGTGGAAAGGATTTCGATTTAGCCCGGGTGAGCTTTCATCGGGAGCGGTCAGGTCCCTGTCTCAACCCGGCGAGCAGGCCCTCAACCTGCTTTTTTAGTTTCGGCAAATCCTCTTTAACGGTGTTCGACAAGACATGAAGATCCACGTCGAAATAATTGTGGATCATCCTGTTGCGCATGCCGCGCATCTGGTTCCATGGCAACGCCGGATGCGCGGCGATGAACTCCGGCGCCTGCTTTTCAATTTTGTTGGCGGCCTCGCCGATGATCTCCATGCAACGAATGACAGCAGCCTGTGTTTTATGATCCTTCTCAAGAGTCTTCAACACTACCGACTTCTTGGACGAAGCTGGTTGCGCGCTCTATGGCCTCCGCGATGTGTTCAAGGTAGTCCTCAATACGTTCCGGGTGCTTCATAGGGGCTCAGCGAGCTCCAACACCTTATCGCGGAACTTTAGTGGCAAAGATTTTGGCGTCAAAACCGACACGTGGACGCCAAGCAGTTGTTCCGCATCCTGCTCCAGACCGATGAGGGTGAATAACGTGGTTTTGTCGGTGGCGTCGACCAAAAGATCAAGATCGCTGCCCTCGTCGTCTTTGCCCGTGAGGACGGAACCATACACCCGTGGATGCGCGACGTTGTAGCGGCTAACGAGCTGCCGCAAATCTTCCCGGTGTACGGTAAGGGCCTCGGACGGTTTCATATCGACCAACACAGTAGCGGAAAAACCACATGCAGTGCAAGTCGGTGGCGGATGCCCGGCGAGAAACGACCCTCCTGCGTCAAGCCACACCCCGTCAGCATTTACGTCGGCGATCGCTACTTCCCGGCTCATTCCTGGTTCCAGCTTGAGCCCGGTATACCAAACATGCACCCCTCCCTCCGCACCGAAGCCCGCCGCGAAATCGCCATTGCGGCTGAGCGCGTCGACACGCCCGACCATGGGTAAGCATGTCAGCTCCTTCAGGGGAGACACCTGGTAGAGAATCGCCTCGCCAGGCTGGTTGAAGTCGGGATGGTTGGGAAGCGTCACAGCGAGGCGCGAGCCGTCGAGACTGAAAACCGCGCCATGCGGATCCTCAGGTACATGCTGGTCGCGTTCGACGATGCGCCCGCTGGCGGCGTCCCAGGTGCGCAGCATATTTCCGGTGCGCAGCGTGTTTCGGACGATCCCAACGATGTTGGCGCCGTCCCCGCTGAATGCGACGACATCCAGGTACTCAGACGCTTCCCGGAATTCGAGGTGATGGATCAGTATGTATGCTCCGGAGCGATCCTTCTCCCAAATAGCCGCATTCGACGGCAAGGTACTCCAATCAACGTGTCCCATACCGACCACAAACTTCCTGCCATCCGGGCTGAAGGCAAGCCGCGGGGCGCCTCCCAATTCACGCCACGGGAGGGAACCACGCTATGCCCGCTCGGGAAGCAAGTCGAGGGAGTTTGAAAGCAAGGTTTGCGCATCCATAAAGGAATTGCCCGTGGCGCGGAGAAGGTCATAGGCCGGCAGGACCTTTTCCACGGCGTCGTAAAGGCTGGCTGCGGACTGCTGTAAACGGTTCTGTTCGCTCGCGACGGTTTCGCGGGCAGTAGCCAGACGGGTCTCCGTCTGAGCCTGCTCTCGCGCGAGTCTTTCACGTACGAGCAGCTCCTCGGTGCGTTTCAGGGCAGCCCGCTGGCCATTAAGCGCACTGACAGCGACAGCCCGTTGCGAATTGACGTAGAGGGCGATATATAGCACCGGGGCGACGAAGGCGACGATCTTCAGCACGTCCGCATTATTGGTGAGAAACAGGAGGACTCCGCGGGGAGCGCTGATGGGGCGTAGATAGCGACCGAGGTGGGATGGGCCCGTCGCCGAGAAGAAGCGGAAGCCATTGTCCACGCATGAATTGGTGCTCGCGGTCGAAGTACTGGCTATGGTGAAACTCCCAGTAGCGGTTCCGGAACCGGTCGTCCTGAATCCCGACGAAGCCGCTCCGGCCTGCCGTGCCAGTGCCGACGGAGAACAACTGGCTCAGGATAAGCACCGTATCCCGGACGCCGCATTCATTGACAATTCGCCGTACGGTGCCCTCGAAGAGCGCCTCGATCGGGTAGTTCGACTTCAATACCGATGCTGCCATGATGAGGGTGTGTATACGCGGTCGAGGAGTTGCTTTCCACCGCATAAGCGCATTCGCTACCAGATACGTTCCGAAACTGTGATAGACAACATCGACGCGATCGTAGGGACGGCTGAGAAAGCGGCGCAGGCTGCGCTGGAAACGGCGGACGACAAAATCACGGACGAAGGGGACCAGAAACGCAATGGCCGAGAAGTAGCCGAACTGGTAATGAACGGTTTCGGCCGCGGAATCGTGAGATCCCACGAGTTGGCCGAGGGCCTCCTGCCAATGACCGTACGTGCGAATGCCATGGACCGTGACCACAAGGTGGGTTTTGCCTCCGAGAGGTACGCCGCCAGGTTCTTCTACCGAGGCGTCGGGTGCGGTGAACTTCATGGAATTAGCTCCGCCAGCATGCACGGGCAACAGCTCTCGAAATTATACAAAGGGTCACGCGTCGACGGCATGTTGCCGACCGTCCCATGGAGGACGACATTCTTGAATTCCATCAATTCCTTCAGTGGTGGCTCATGTCTGAAACCGCGTGTATCAATAGTTCGCGAAGACTGGGGTAGAGCGTATTGACGAACTCCGCTCGATGATAAGACCATCGTCCGGGATACGGCAATTCCAGAGTCCCGCCGCGCCAGTTGGCGAGTAATGCCGCGTTCTCGACATGCTTGACAATGCCGCGCAACACCGCCGCGATTTTCTCGGGACGGAGCTGGATGAGCTGTTCGGCCAGCAGACGCTCGCCGGCGACGCGGGCGCGTTGCCGCGATTGGTGGGCCAGTCGGTCAACTGGTCTGGGACATAAATCGGTCAGGTAGCACCCCGATGCCATAAAAACTGTCAGAAAGTTCGCATCGCTGATCGTGGGATCGACCTTCCTGAATGCGTCGCGCATGGCGCGGTAAAGTCCAGAATTGGCGGAGTAGAAGAAGCGACCGGATGCTGGTGGCGCCTCGCCGATAAACAGGAGACGGATGCGTTGCGGGCGAAAGGTTTCTCTTAATGCCTCTCGTTCCCGCCGCGTCAGTCGCTTCATTTTCCTCTGCGGCCGTCATTACGAATTCTTCCGGTTCCGGGTCAAATACGTTGTCACGGGAAACCGGCCTGCGCTCGCCTGAAACATCGGTTCCACCAAATCCAGCAGTCGGTGAAATTCTGGCGAGTCCGTGGGCCCGAATCCAATAATCCCGATATCGGTCCCGAGCGCGGCGAACGCATGATCGCAAAAATCATCGAGGGGCGCGCCGTGTGTTGCTGTCGGTCCGGAGAGGTTCGTCCGGATGGCGGGCGGGATCAGTTCCACCACTCGAATCGGGGTGCCCGCGAGAGCGTGCCGGAGCGTGACCGTGTAGCTGTGTAAAGCCGCTTTGCATGCACTGTAGACGGGTGCAAATACCTGCGGGATAAATGCACCGCCGGAGGTCACGTTGACGATGACTCCAGGCCTTGCTCCTTCCAGCATCATCGGAACCAGCAGGGAGTTCAGATGGAGCGGGCCTGACAACAGAACGTCGATCTCGTTCTGGCGTTCGGGCCAAGGCGCGGAATCGACCGCCAGGGAGATGCGTCGCTGGATGCCCGCATTATTGATCACAACGTTCAGCGATGGAAATCCCGATTCGACACGCTTTGCGAGGGCTTCCCGGTCCTCCGGGTTGCCGATGTCGCTCACCCAGCCATGCAGGCCGGGCAAGATTTGCAGGGTCTGATCAATCCGCTCCTGTTCTCTGCCTGTGATAACGACAGAACTTCCCGCTGCCAGGAAACGCTTAGCCAGACCGAGTCCGATCCCCTGCGTTCCGCCGGTGATCAGCACAGTTGCATTCTTCCACTGAGATTCCATGACGATTAGTTGGGCCGCAGTAGAATCTTACCGCGGGCTCGTCCTGAAGCGCTGTGAGCAAGGGCCGCGCGAGCGTCAGCGAGAGAAAAAGAACGATCGATGAGGACGCGCAGCGCTCCCGAGTCGCAAAGGCCTGCGATCAATCCGAGCCGGGCTGCGTCAGATTCGTGGCCAATGCGCAGGGCCGATACGCCGTGTGCGTTGGCCAGGTCCTGATCCGGAGGAGAGGTAATAGTCACGAGGGTTCCGCCAAGCTTTAGCACCCTATAAGATTTTGATTGTGTTTCTCCGCCGACAGTATCGAAGACGATATCGATGTCGTGCAGGACAGAGGAGAAGTCGGTAGATCTGTAATCAATGACTTCATCTGCGCCAAGCGTCCGAACCAGCTCTGCGCTGATGCCTGAGGCCGTCGCGATGACCCGGGCCCCGATGTACTTAGCGAGTTGGACGGCGAAGCTCCCCACTCCGCCTGTGCCGGCGTGCACCAGGATCGTCTGGCCCGGACGAAGCGAGGTGCCCTCGAAGAGAGCCTGCCACGCTGTTCCGGCGGCGGTGGGGAGTCCGGCGCTCTCCGCCAGGTCGATTGTCGCAGGGGAGGGAGCGAGATGTCGTGCCGGAACGACGGCGAAGTCAGCGAATGCTCCGCCGCGGCTATAGTCGGGACCGTTGCCTGGCCCGGGTTCGAGACGTCCGATCACTTTGTCGCCCCCCTTCCATCTCGCCGCGAGACGTCCGGATTCGACAACGGTTCCTGACAAGTCTGTTCCAAGCGAGTAGGGCATCTTCAACGGAAACCAGTCCTGCAGGGCTCCGGAAACGAGCTTCATGTCGAGGGGATTGACGCTGGCGGCCTCGACCTTGACTAACACCTCATCGAGGCCCAACTCGGGCAACGAGACGTCATCGAGAACAACATCCTCGACAGTGCCGTATTGATGGATGCGCACCGCTTTCATTTCGACTGCCCTCCTTTGCTTGCGGCGAGCGGCCAGGCGCCAATCTGATGGAGTATCCCGAACCAATCTTCCAGATGCCAGGTATGAGTAATCCGGCCGTTCTTGAGGTGGTGGAACTCGTGGAGCGCAATCTCGACGGACTTTCCAGTCGGAGGCACTCCGAAGATTTCTCCCGCATGAGTTCCAACGATGCGCGCGCGCACTCCCGCACCGCCGGCGGACCCAACAATTTCGTGAATGACAATTTTCATGTCGGCAAAGGCTTTGAGGAAGCCGGGAATCAGATCTTTGAGCCCCTGCGGTCCGGGTCCTTGTCCGGGGAGTGCGGGATGTCCTGCCAGTCCGGGGTAGACGCTTCATCGAGCAAATCGGGGTTCCTGTCGGTGAATGCGCGATAGAGATTTTCGATGGCGCTTGTCTCTTCCGGCGAGAGAGTGGAACCTTTGGATTCGTATGATCCGGACACGCCGCGAGCCCCTCCGTGGCCGCCGTCGCATGAGACCTTAAGAACGTCTTCGAGACCGATACGGCGGAGGAATTCTTCACGAACCCGGTCGGCAACTCCAGCGACCACCTCCGCTCCGTCTCTCGAAGGATCGACATGCACGCGAAACGGCCGCTTGCCATAGGGAGTAGCTACGATGTCCACGATCGCGGCGGCTACGTCGGCAGCGTTCGCATCCGGGGGAATCAGCGATTCCTGCGCTTTCCGCACGGCTTCGCCGAACCCTTTGTATGGACCGTTTTCGTATGGATCCGATCGGGCGTGATCTTCCGGCTGTGTTGCGTGGGTGAAATGATTTGTGCCGGACGTGAATGCCCCTGGAACGACGATTGAGGTTTCAATGCCCCAGCGGCTGAGCTGGCCTTCATAAGTGACGGCCAGAGAATCCATGGCTGCCTTGGCGGCAAAGTAAGGCCCCAGATACGGCGGAGTGCCGCCGCGTGTACTGGTGCTCGAAACCCAGACAAGAAGCCCCGTTCCTTGCTTCCGCATGCCTGGCAGCGCGGCGCGATTGACTCGCTGTGTTCCCACGACGTTGATGTCATAGATCCGCACGAATTGCTCCGGCGTAAAGGCTTCGGCAGAACCAAAAGTCATGTGACCCGCGTTATGCACAATCACGTCCAGGTGTCCGGCTTCCTGTTCCACAGTCCGAACCGCATCGTTGGCTGATTGCTCCGAGGTCACGTCGAGTTCGATCGCGCGCAGATCGACTTTGTGCTCGGCGGCGTATTTCTGAACTGCCTCAACCTGAGCGGCATTATGGCCACGGATGTCAGTCATGCTGGCATAAACGATGTGGCCGGCCTGAGCGAGCGCACGGGCAGCAAGGGCCCCGAAACCGCTTGACGCTCCGGTGATGAGTATGACGTATGGCATGTGATCTTTCCTGTTGCTTCAGGGATTTCACGCAAAGCCGCCGTTGGCCCGAAGAACCTGGGCGTTTATCCAGGCGCCATCCGGTCCGACGAGAAACGAAACCACACGCGCGATATCCTCCGGTTCGCCCAGACGCTCAAGTGGCGCGACCTTACTTAGCTGCTCGACCTGTTGTGGCGTTTTGTCCTGCAGGAACAGCTGTGTTGCCACAGGCCCCGCCGCCACTGCGTTCACTGTGATCCCGCGGCCTCGAAGCTCGTTCGCAAGAACCCGCACCAGGCCCTCAACACCGGCCTTGGATGCGATGTACGCACCGTACCCCGGAAACGATTTGGCCAGCACACTGCTGGAGAGCGCAATAATCCGGCCGTCCTCTGCCACATACCGCGCCGCCTTTGCCAGCACGAGAAAAGCGCCCCGGAGATTGGTGGTGATCACCTGATCGAACTGTTGAATGTTATTTTCAACAATGGGCGAGAGCGTCATGATGCCGGCGCTGTGTACAACCACATCGATCTGCGCGAATGCTGTCAGGGCTTCTCCGAACAACCGCTCGACATCTTCGGGCCGAGCCACGTCGGCCTGAATCTCGACGGCGCGCCCGCCCGCCGATTCAATCGAAGCCACGGTTTCGTCGGCTTTGTGCCGATTCCCGGCGAAGTTCACGACAACGGAGTATCCGTCGGCGGCGAGCCTGTGGGCAATCGCGCGTCCGATCCCTCCTGAAGCCCCCGTTACGACTGCTGTTTTTGCCATTCTCTGCCCTTTCTCCTTCTATGTTCGCGCCGGGAGCCAAAGCCGGGAATGTACGTCTCCACAGGCCGTGGCTCCCTAGGCGTGATCCACCGGCTAGCTCTTCAGGAATTCCAGCAGGTCGTTGTTCACCTGAGTCTGGTGCGTGGCAAACATTCCGTGCGAGGCGCCGGGATAGTAAATATCCTTGGCGCCTTTCACGATGCGGGCGGTCTTCTGCCCCGAATCTTTCACTGGAACAATCTGGTCCGCTTCGCCGTGGAGAACCAGAGTCGGAATGTCGAACTTCTTCAGATCCTCCGTGAAATCCGTCTCGGAGAACTGCTTGATGCATTCGTAGGCATTGAGCAGTCCGCACTGCATGCTCCACCCTCAGAACGAATCGAGAATTCCCTGCGAGACTTTCGCGCCCGGCTGATTCGCGCCATAGAACTTAATTGCCAGGTCCTTATAGAACTGTGATCGATCTGCAACGAGAGCCGACCGAATTCCGTCGAACACCGCGATCGGCAGCCCTTCAGGATTCGACGGAGTCTGCAGCATGATCGGCGGAACGGCCGAAAGCAGCACTGCCTTCGCTACCTTCTTCGTACCGTGACGGCCGATGTAACGAGCCACTTCGCCGCCGCCGGTCGAATGACCGACCATGGTCATTCCGCTAAGACTCAGGTGGTCAACGACGGCCGCGAGATCGTCCGCGTACGTGTCCATGTCGTTGCCAGCCGAGGTTTGAGTCGAGCGGCCATGCCCCCGCCGGTCCACCGCGACGCAACGGTAGCCGTGCTGCACGAGAAATAACATCTGAGGATCCCAGGCATCTGCGTTCAGCGGCCAGCCATGCGAGAAAGTGACGACCGGTCCCTTGCCCCAGTCCTTGTAGAAAATCTGCGCTCCGTCCTTTGTAGTTACGTAACTCATGTGCATGTCTCCTTTTGCATTCGAAATAGAGGTACTCGCAGGCGTTGACTGGAACGCCTGACCGAACCGCGTTAGCCCTAAGGTAGCGACCGTTGCTGCGCCACCGAAGAGGATGTCCCGACGTGCGATGTTTCCGGAATTCTTTACTCCCATACGCGCTCCAGTTGTTTCGACTTGTCCGAACGCCTTGATGAAAGCAGGGGCCGGACTTCGATTCGTTAAAGGGTGACGCAAGCAGATGCCCGGTGACGAAGTGTTGATTTTAAAGGGAATCGCTAAGTCGCCTGTCGTAACGACGGCGTTTTGCCGAAAGGTTCTGACGTCCGGTTGTCCCGGTTCGCAGAATCGCGGGAGAAGATTCCTTTTGAAGCTCTTCACACACAAAAACCTGCATCCGCCCGTTATGCTTTTTAACGGGTGATGTTTGAGGTGCGGACGATCCCTACGAGCGGTCTTTTCCAGGCCATGGCGGCCCAGGAGAAGGAAACGACTGTCCGCCCGATGACCCTCGCTGAAAAGGTGCTGGTCTATTTCGAGGAGCTCCGCCTGCCCGTCTTTCGTTTCCTTCTTCGGAAGACGCACGATGCCGCTCATGCCGAAGATCTTACGCAGGAGACCTTCCTTCGGCTGTGCCGGCACCTGTTGGATAACAAACCCCTCGAAAATCCTAAAGCATGGATATTTACAGTGGCCAACAATCTTGCTACGGATGTCGCTCGAAGCGACAGCAACTCAATCGACCTGGACGAGCGGCACTGGCGGGAAATTGAGGAGTCGCGTTCGGCTTTACAGTCAGATCCCGAGTCGCTTCTGATTCAAAATGAGCGGCTTGACCGTTTGCAGATGGCCGTGTTGAATCTGACGCGCCTACAGCGCGAATGTTTGCACTTGCGCGCCGAAGGGCTGCGTTATCGCGAAATCGCTGCGTTGCTGGCGATCAGCGTCTCTACGGTTGCCGATGCCGTTCGCCGGGCCACTGTGAAACTGGCCCGTGAAATTGATTCGGAGGTATCCGCGTGAACCAGGATGTGAGCCTGGCCACATACGGTGTCGAAAGACATCCCAGCGAAGATCAACTCTTGCTAACCCTGGAGGGTGAGGTGGCTGCCGACGAGTCAGCGCGGGTTCAGCAGCATCTGGCCGGTTGCTGGAGTTGCAAGGCCCGTTATGAAGAAATGCAGCGAGGCATTTTGGCGTTCGTGGAATATCGCGAGAAGCGTTACCTGCCTGCGCTCGACAGCCCCTCGAACGATTCCAGCGGATTCCGCGCGCGTTTACGTACTGTGATTGGCGAAGCCTCAGCGATCCCTCTTTGGGCCAAACTTTGGCTGACCCTGAACCGTTTTTGCGGCCCTTTTCAGCATGTTCAGCTCCGGTGGGTCACCGTGGTGGCGGCTGCTATGGTTGCATTGTTGGTTTGGACTGAAGTGCTCAGCCCTCCGGCCATTTCGGCGAGCGAGCTGCTGACGCGCGCGATTGCCGCTCAAAAGCCAGCAGCGATGAGCCGTCAGCGTACGATTCACCAAACGCTGCAGATCCGAAGCGGAAAACGCGTGGTCACCCGCAATTTCGAATGGAAGGCGAATGCTCCGACGCGGCAGGTTCAATGGAATGCAGATCCGCTTGCATGGAACGCGCCGCTTACAGCGCAGGGATTTTCGGATTGGCGCGATGGACTCGGCATAAAAACCGACAGAGTGAAGCGAGCGGGGGATCGTCTGGTCCTCGACACTTTCGCGCCAGCAGATGCGATCCGGGAAGCCTCGATTTCGGTTCGCGCCTCTGACTTTCATCCCGTGGCTCAGCACATCCGGTTCGACGATGGACGTGAGCTGGAACTTACCGAGATCGCGTTTCAGATCCAGGACGAACAGGAGCCCCCGGTAGCCGTCGCCCCCAAGGTAATTCCCAATGGTGAGACTCCGTCAACCGCTCTCAAAGCAGAAGCCGTTCCTTCGGTCCTTCCGCCACCGGATCTGGATCAGGTGGAACTGGAGCTTCGCTACATTCTTTTCAGGCATCGCTGGGATCTTGGAGAGGATCTGATCGTGGAAAGGAATACCAACGAAGTGAGCCTGACCGGCATTGTCAGTTCACCGGACCGCAAGCAGGCCATTGAGGAAGCGTTGGACGGGACGGCGAATGTGCGGTTGAACCTTACCTCCCCAGCCGCGTCGAATGGGACTTCGGCGAGCGACATCACTATTCAGAACTCCCAGGAAAATTCCGTTCCGCTTCTGCGCGACACGCTGGACCATGCGTTTCTCTCGTCGGACGAGCGGCTCGCCTTTGTCGACCGTTGCCTTGTTGGCTCCGACACAGCGCTGGCGCACGCCTGGGCGCTGAGGAGGCTTGCCGATCGTTACGGCGATCGAAACAACGGCACGGGGCTGAATTCTGACGCCCAAGGCAAGCTGCAAGAGATGCTTCAGGCCCATCTACAGGAACTCGGCCGCGCCAATGAGGAGATCGAACCGCTGCTAAGGTTGGTTCACGCCTCCGGCGTTCCCGCATCCGCAACCCCTTTGAATTGGAAGGACCAGATTCTGGCGCTGTTCGCCGCGGTGCAGCAGCAGGATCGGGACATTACCAGCCTGGTGGCTGGTTCTCCGACCAACGAACAGAATCCGGCGAAAGTCTCAGCCGATTTTCGTTCGAACCATCAAACCATTCGATTACTGCTCGGCGGACTTCGGGAACTCGCCGGCGATCGTCTGGTCAAATGACCCGAGTTGTTTGGACCGTGTGTCTGGCCGCATTCGTGAATGCGGCTCACGCTCAAACTGCGCAGGTCTCGGGACTGATTCAGGACCCCTCGGGCCTCAAAATACCCTCCGCCGAAATCAATGTCCGCAACGAACAGACCGGCGGCAGGCGAATGACGGAATCGAATGAAGCCGGATTTTACAGTGTCTTCTCTCTCAGCCCGGGCATGTATCGCATTTATGTGCGCGCGCCCGGGTTTGAAACGGTGATCCGCGACGGGATCAAACTGGAAGTCGGCGAGAATGCCCGGCTCGATTTCCAACTGCGCATCGGCGATTCCCACAGCATCGTTACCGTGCACAGCGACGCGGCTGAGGTGAACACGCAGGATGCCTCGGTGGGGATGGTGGTCGACCGCAACATCATCGACGGAATGCCGCTCAACGGCCGCGGCATCCAAGCTCTGATTGAACTTTCTCCCGGAGTGATCCCCGTTCCGGTAGACGATACGAGCCGCGGCCAGTTTGCCGTCAATGGCCAGCGCGCCGACGCCAACTACTTCACCGTGGATGGCGTTACCGTCGACTTCGCGGCCGGTAACGCCCCAAGCCTTCTCGGACAATTGCGGATCTTCTCGCTGGGTGAAGCCGGCGGGGGCATGCTGCCCGCCAACAATTTCCTTGGCACGTTCAGCAATTTAGTCTCACCGGATGCCCTCGAAGAATTCAAGATTCAGACGTCCACGTTCGCACCGGAATTCGGCCGATCGCCGGGCGCGCACGTCGGATTGATCTCGCGCTCGGGAGGCAATCACTATACCGGTTCTCTGTTCGAATACTTTCGCAACGATAAGCTCGATGCTGCGGACTGGTTTTCCAACCAGTTGAGTGTTCCCAAGACTCCTCTCCGCTTCAACAATTTCGGGGCTTCGCTGGGCGGTCCTGTACAAATTCCGCACATTTACGACGGGCATGAACGCACGTTTTTCTTTTTCTCCTTCGAGGATCTGCGCATGGAGCAGCCCCAACCGGCAGTCGAAATCGAAGTACCGAGCGCTGCGGCGCGTACCGGCGCCCCTGCCGTGGCCGCGCCGTTCTTAGACGCGTTCCCGCTCCCCAATCGCTCTCCGCTGAGCGCCTCGCAGGCGGCATTGGGTATCGCACAATTCGCCGGCAGCTCCTCGCTGTTCAACGGCCAGCAAACTTATGGATTCCGAGTTGATCACGCGATTACGGACCGGCTTCAGTTATTTGCGCGCTTTAACCAGGCTCCGTCCGTTCAAGAGGGCGCCATCGGCCTTGTTGCCAATCCTACGAACATCCAGCACTATTCGATTGGTACCGATATGCTGACTCTCGGCCTTACCCATACGATCACCCCACGTGTCGTGAACGAGTTGCGGCTTAATGTGAGCCAGCAAGATGCCGATGTCAGCGCCAGAATCCGGGCCGTGGACGGCGCGCAAATACCGCCGCAGTCCGCCTTGTTCCCGCCCGGATTTTCGCCCGCCGATAGTTCCGTGCTCTTCGATATCGTTAATTGCAACTGTGGTGCCTATTACGGAAAAGTCGGACAAAACCGGGCGCGACAATTCAACCTTGTCGATAACTTCTCCTATATCCGCGGCCAGCACCAATTCAAATTCGGCATCGACTACCGGCTCTTTGGACCGAGCCTGATCGGAAATCGCCTCAATACGGAAATCGCGTTCCCCAGCATTTACGGCTCGGATGGGCTCTATGGCGGCGTTGGAGACTTTGTCGTGAGTTCCTTCAACGGTGTGTTCAACGCGCAGAATGGTCAAGCGAGCTATCTCGTGAATTCGTTTTCGGCGTACGCCCAGGATACCTGGCGCATCCACCACCGCCTTACCGCCACCTACGGCGTCCGTTGGGAAGTGGACCCGGCGCCTAGTCTGGCAAGCGGCCAAGCGAACCTTGCGGTGCTGCACAGCCTGAATAATCTGGCCTCGGTTATGCCTGCGCCGCCCGGGACTCCGCTCTATCCCACCGGATATCGGAATTTCGCGCCGCGACTGGGCGCGGCCTGGCAGATTGCAAACGGCAGCCGTGGCGTCACGGTTCTGCGCGCCGGGGCCGGTTTGTTTTATGATCTGGGCCAGGCGGGTTTCGGCGACAGCAGCTATCAGTCGCCGGTGATTGGGGAGGTTGTTGGCCAGCCTCTCGGATCGTTGCCGACCAGCCCCTCGATCGGCAACCAAAGCGCCTTCAGTCCGGTGCCTCCCATCGCCGCGGCCCCGGGATACAGACTTCCGCGCGTGTATCAGTGGAACGTCACTATCGAACAATCTTTCGGTCCGCAGACATTTTCCGCCGGTTACGTGGGGGCAGCTGGCCGCCGGCTCACCGGGTTCGCCGAAGTTCCCTCGAACAATTTCCCGTACCTCGAGATTTTCGGGAACAATGCCAGCTCGTCCTACAACGCGCTTCAAGTACATTATGACCGGCGATTGAGCCGCCGGGTCCAGGCCTTGGTCTCCTATACGTGGGCTCACTCGATCGACGATGAGTCCGAGGATCTCCCTCCGTTCGCCCTGGACGACCTCATGGGCCCGGATTTGTACAGTTTTCTGCACGCGCAGATCAATAAGGGTTCGTCCGATTTCGACATACGCCACGCTCTGAACGGCGCGCTGCTCGCTGCGCTCCCATCCCCAGCGCATGGTGCCGTTCGAAAGTCATTGCGGGACTGGACTGCGAGCACGATATTTTTCGCTCACTCCGCTCTTCCTATGAATCTTGTGACTGGCGATCTGCTCGCCACCGACGGGCCGGGATGGGTTCGCCCAAACATCATTCCGGGCGAGCCTTCGTTTGTTTACAGCTCGGGCTATCCGGGGGGCAAGGCGATCAACTTTCAGGGCTTTGCGGTGCCGCCCTTGACCGCCGAGGAAGGCAACTTGGGACGCAACGTGCTTCGGGGCTTCGGGGCGTGGCAAATCGATTTCGCGCTGTACCGAACCTTCCGCCTGACCGAGCACACGTCCCTGCAGTTCCGCGCCGAAGCGTTTAACGTTCTCAATCATCCGAACTTCGCGAATCCGTCCAATCCGGACGATCCAAACGATCTATCCATCCTGGTCAGGAACCAGAATCAATCTACCAACTCGCTCGCCAACGGTCTGGCACCGGGCGTGCCCGGACAACTCAATTCGCTGTTTCAAATCGGATCTCCGAGATCCATGCAGTTGGCCCTTCGCCTGCGTTTTTGATCCGCTCCCACACACAAATCTCTCCTGCGCTGCGTTATGTTAGCAGCATGTAAATGCGATCCCACCGAAATCGACCGACGGAGAACAACGCTGTGAACGCCATCGAGGTGATTGGGTCCAGTCAACTTTTTCAGAGTGCAACTAAGGACGCGGCGCTGGTTGCGAATTCCGATTGCTCGGTTTTGATCCAGGGCGAAACGGGCACCGGGAAGGAAGTGATCGCACGCGCGATTCATGCGTGGAGCCCTCGCCGCAGTGCACCGTTCGTGGCAGTGAACTGCGCCGCGATCCCCGCGGGACTTATCGAAAGCGAGCTCTACGGGCATGAACGTGGAGCGTTCACTGGAGCTCTGAACCGGTCGATGGGTCGATTCGAGGCGGCCAACCACGGCACATTGTTCCTGGATGAAATCGGCGATCTCCCTCTGGAATTGCAGCCCAAGCTTCTGCGCGCGCTGCAGGAGCGCCAGTTTGAGCGGTTGGGAAGCCGGCAGCCGGTACGCGTGGATGTGCGGGTTATCGCCGCCACTCATCAGGACTTGAGACAGCTCATGCACGAACGCAGGTTCCGCGCTGACCTCTTCTACCGCCTGAGTGTTTTCCCTATTCTGCTGCCCAGCTTGCGCGAAAGGCGCGATGACATTTCTGAGCTTGTAGAACACTTCGTGAAGCTATATGCCGAGCGCATGAGCAAGAGCGTTCCGCGTGTGCCCGTTAGCCTGATGCTGGCGCTTCAAGACTACGAATGGCCGGGTAACATTCGTGAGCTTCAGAATTTCATCGAGCGTTCCGTGATCAAGACGGCCGGGGAAGTAATGGCAGATTTAACTTCGGAGCTGAACCCTTCGACACCGCGACCTCTCACTCTGCAGGACGCGCAGCGAGCTCACATCGTCGAAACTCTCCGAAAAACCAATTGGGTGGTGGGCGGCAACGACGGTGCTGCTCGCCGGCTGGGGATCCCTCGTACCACGCTCGTCGCTAAGATGTCCAAGCTGGGCATCGTGCGTCGCGTGGCTCACGATATGGCGAACAGCGATACTCCCGCGTGGTCTGCGCCGCTTTCGCATCAGAGTTAAGCACCCCAGCATTTATCCGTTGGCGCTTTCCCTGGCGATTTCCTGAATGGCGGCGTAGACCCAGCCGGTCGCCGTCTTGGTATCGAGCAGTACCCGCTTCCGGAGGGCCGGATCGAATTGTTTGCGGATCTGCGAAATGATCCTCGGTGTGATGGGGTCTTCGCCAAACGCTTTCAGCGCTTGTACGATCAGACGGCTTTCGCGCAGTTTGAACCGTAAACCGTTTTTTCCGCCGGAGCACTCCCGATAGAATCCGTTTCATTGAGGGAACCCTCTAAGCCGCGATGAATTAGCTTGAGAACGGCATGACGTCTCTGGACCGCAGGGTCCGGAACCCTATTCGTGTCTGAGCGCGATAACAGGATCTACGCGCATAGCCCGGCGCGCCGGGATCAAGCAACCCAGCGCCGCGGACAATACCAATGCCGCCGACGCCACGATCAACGTGAGTGGGTCCGAGGGCGAAATGTGAACCAGCTCCGCCTGCAACAGGCGATTGACGGGGACCGACCCAGCCAGTCCGATCGCCAGGCCAATCGCCAGCGGAAGCATTCCTTGCTGGAACACGAGCCGCAGAATATCGCGGGTCGTCGCGCCCACCGCCATCCGGATTCCGATCTCCTGTGTGCGCTGGCTCACCGAATGCGACACCACCGTATAAATTCCAACCGACGCCAGCAGAAGTGCAATCGCGGCAAAAATCAGGAACAAAGCGCCATAGAAACGGCTGTCCCAGAAGAACTCCAGACGGTCCGCAAGTTCGAACGGGCCATAGACCGGCAGATCTGGATCGACCGCCTTGAGATCGTTGCGAAAGGCCGTAGCGAGAGTGCCGGGAGGGACGCGAGTTCGCAGGAAAATCCAGGAGTATGCCGCCGGTTCTTGCCTCTCGGGGAGGTAAACCATGGGATCGAACCTTTGCCGCGTCTGGTCATTCTGAACAATGTTTGAAACCACACCGACGACGATATGCCAGGCTTCCGGCGTCTTTCCGTCGAAGAAACGAAGACGCTGGCCGAGAGGATCGCGGTCCGGCCAGAACTCCTCGACGAAACGCTGATTGACGATCGCGACCGGGAGCCCCGAAGCTTCGTCTAGATCGTTGAAGTCGCGGCCTGAAAGCAGCGCGGCTCCGAGCGTGTGAAAATAACCGGGGCTGATGACCATAGCCGCGAGCTTGGGGCGGCGCAACTCGTCGAGGTCGGCGTCGGACGGGGCGCTGGCAAGCTCGTAGGGCCGTTTCCCGGTCGGCCACGAAGGCAGAGAAGTAGCGAGGGCGACAGATTCGACGCCCGGGATTGCGGCGAACCGGGTGGTGAGACGATCGAAGAAAGAAATCTGCGAGTCCGCCCCGGGATATCGGGCAGCGGGCAGAAGGATTTGACCTGCCAGGACATTGGCCGTGTTGACGCCCATATCGGCGCGGTGAATCTTTAGAAAACTGCGGATCATGACGCCTGCTCCGGCAAGCAGAACAACGGCGAGGGCCATTTCGCCGGCGACAAGAATGAAGGATAAATGCTGGGCACGTCCTCCGGCGGTAGCACCGCGGCCGCCGTCTTTTAAAATGGCGTTTATATCGAGCCTGGAGAGACGCAGCGCGGGCGCCAGCCCAAACAGCAATCCAGTTCCGAGCGAAATGGCGACCAAATAAGCGAGAACGCGGTGATCCATGGTGTAATCGAGCACCAGCCACGAAGATTTGCGGGCCATCGCGAGTTCGTAGCTGCGCACACCCCACTTCGCGATCCACCAGCCGGCGATTCCGCCGAGGCCCGAGAGCATCAAGCTCTCGACCAGGAGTTGGCGAAGGATCCGCCAGGGTGCCGCGCCGAGGGCGATGCGCACGGAGATTTCGCGGGAGCGGCCGAGAGCGCGCGCCAGCAGCAGATTCGCCAGATTCGCGCAGGCGATCAAGAGCACAAAGCCGACGGCGCCCCACATCGATCCATAGATCAAAGCCGCGTTGGGACCGATAAAGAATTGGTGGAAACGGTCGACTACCGGGCGGAAATCCTGGTTGGTCTGCGGGTAGGCGATGGCGATCCGCTTTCCGATCGTTTCGACTTCCGCGCGGGCCGTTTCGAAAGCCGCATCATCGCGCAGGCGGCCGAAGGCGAACCAGGTGTCGCGGTTTTCCCGCTTCAGGACCTTGGCGGTTCGCACCAGGGGGACCCACAGATCCACCGTTTGCGGGAACGAAAAACCTTGCGGCATGACTCCGATGAAGGTGGTTGCGGCGCCGTTCATCCGCACCGCGCGGCCGAGGATGGCCGGGTCCTTTCCGTAACGGCGCTGCCAGAAACCGTAACTCAGGATCGCGACCGGGGGGGCGCCGGGAACCTCGTCGGAGGGAGTAAAGTCGCGTCCCAGGATCGGCCTCTGACCGGCCAGCCTGAAGGTATCGGCGCTGACTTCCGTGACTGAAAGATTTTCCGGGAAACCGTTCGCATCGCTGAGGACGACTCCGATACCGTGAGTGATAGCCATCCCTTGGAAGGATTTCACCTGATCGCGGTAATCCTCGAAATCGGGATAAGAGATGCAGCAGCCGCCGCCGCTGATGTAGACCAGGCGATCGTTTCTCGCCACCAATGGGAACCCTTTGAAGAGGACCGCGTCAGTCACGGTGAAAACGGTGGCATTGACGCCGATCCCTACCGCCAGCATGGTTACCGCGACCACCGTGAAGCCGGGATTCTTGACCAGAGTCCGGAAGCCCGACCGAACGTCGCCAGGAAAACTCATCTGAGTTTAGTTGAAACCCGCTTCCTTTAAGGCCGTGTGTTCGAAAGCCAGCTTTGTCTTTCCCAGCGTAAACGAACGGTCCGGGCCATCGGAGAGATAGACGACGCGTGCTGGAACCTGCGTCGACAAACCGAGCAGATTCTGGGCCGTCGCTCCGTCGGGCTGGATGCGCCAGGCAAATTTGCGCGCGAGCGCGTCCGCGACCTGATCGATATGCGGGCTTATCGGGCCGCCAAGCGTCTTGCTGTGACGGGGGTAATCGTAGACGCCGCGAATGACCCTGCGGATGACGCCTTCACGTTCACGGCGATGCAAGGCGGAATCGATCGTCGAACGGGTTCCGAGATCGGCAAAATCCGCCTGGGAGAAGGCCCACCCCCGACCATTGCCATAGATTCGGTTAAGTATCCTTTGTTCAATGGCTTGCTGCATTCGAACACGCCTCTCCCTGCAAGAAAAAATACCACATTTTTCTTGCAAGACAAGGGCGATGGTGAGGCCTCGCCACGGAAGACGGCGCGATCGCGGCCTGAGGTCCGGTTTGACAAGGTGCCCGCTTCCGGCAAGACGAAGCGCCGCGGGGCTCATCCCCACTCCCCCAATCGCTCCTTCATCCGATCGCAGAACTCACAGTAGGGGTCAAACCTGTAATGGTTAAATATTGTACGCTAAGCGGCTAGGTTGATGGCCCTAAGTCCAGAACCGCCAGCGTAATGCGTCCGCGAAGGCCTGATCCTACCGCTTTCCGCGGACCCGATTGAATCTCGCTCTTTCAGTATAGACAGTGCCCCGTTAACCATGCTGGAAAGTGTTTTTTACTTTCACATTTCTCTGAATTACTTGACTCACCAAGGCCCTAGCACGCGGCCACCCAGCGAATCCCGATGTCGGCGGCCGAGCGGACGCGGTCGATCAGTTGCGCGGCATGATGTTGGATATGGCGGATATTGACGAACTGGTGCTCCAGCTTGGACATGCGATACCAACTGAAGCCACTTTTGGTGCCGTCCAGATCCAACGCGTCCACGGCGTCATCGATCATCCGATCGCAGAACTCACAGTACTCGAGCACCTGCGCTTGCGTGTACGGCTCGCCCGCGATGCCGTCGCCCTCGCCGCGATGCTGTTCCCACAGCCTAAACGCAGCTTCGTCGTGCTGAAGATACAGATGTGCAAAAAACAGCGCGTGATACGACACCTGCCAGAACGCATTCTTGTGGTTGGTGCTCAACCACTCCTGGGGCGGGCAGCGCTCGATGGCTTCGCGGAGCATCGCCAACGCCGCGTGATACTGGCTTTTCAGCACGGTTCGAAGCATCGGATGCGTGTGGTTCATCCGCTCGATTGTACATCGAGGCAGCCTTCGCAGGCACCTGGCCAGCTACCGTCACGAATCGCGATCGTCGGATCGACTCTCGCGGGCCATTTCCATAGGTGAGGTAAGTATGTTGTTACCTTTGCAAAGCCCGCAGGACAGCGCTTTCAAGCGGCGGCAAATCATCGGTCACGGTTTCCCAGATGGAATCCACGTCGACATGGTCATATTGATGGCGAAGCCAGTTCCCGATTCCACGGATGTCGCGCCATGGAAGGCCTGGGCAGAGAGCTTCAGCCTGATCACCAAGCCGAGTGGCGGCTTCGCTGATCACCTGCAGCTTGCGCTCCACGGCCGCGACTGTTTTCGAGTCCGCGCGGAATGTTCCCGCGTCCATGCCCAGTGTAAATCGCTTGATCGCGGCGATGGCATCGGCGATGTCGCGCAATGATAGTGACGGTTCCCTAAAAGGCAAGCACGGCCTCGTGTGCGGCCCGGTTGGCAACGGGCTGCTTCAGAGTGTGCGCCGGTGAGAGATCGACGTGAGCGCCGAGGAGGTCGGAGAGGCGATTCTCAAGGCCCACCATATCGAGCAGGGAGAGATGCTTCGAGGCATCGAAATCCGCGATCAGGTCAACGTCGGACGTTGGCGTCGCCGTGCCTCTCGCGAGCGAACCGTGGAGGCGCAGATGGACAATGCCGGCGGCCTTCAGCTCCGGCTCGTGTTCACGCAGTTTTGTAATCACGGAGTCCCTGTCCATACCTGCAATGTGCCATATTCCTGTGCTTTGGGCAAGAGACGAGCGCAATTTCAAAGACTTAGCGCGCTCGGTCAATACGAAACCTTGACCGTCGGGCTGTCTTCCGGACGGGAATTCCGCTTGTCGTAAAGGCGAGTCGTCGAGATGTTCGCATGGCCGAGCCACTCCTGGACCTTCGCGATATCGGCATCGTTCTTGAGGGCGTTCGTTGCGGCCGTGGAGCGTAAGGAATGCGTTCGGATTTTGACCCCGAGCAGGGACGCGTAGTGTTGCACCAATTTGTACACGCCATCGGGCGTAATCGCGTTTTCCATCCTGCCGCCGCGGCTGTTCCGGAGCGGGCGGAATAACGCGCCATCGGGATCGTCTCCGTGTCCCGCCGCGTCCAGGTAGTCGTCGATCAGTTCAGCCGCAATGTCGTGAAGCCGGACGTAGCGCTCTTTATTCCCCTTACCCTCAACAAAGAGGTGTGGAACACCCTCGATTTGGAACCGATAATCGACAACCCTGAGTTTGCAAAGCTCGCTGCGGCGCAGGCCGTGGTAGAGGAGGGTCGCGAGAATGGCGCGGTCCCGCTTGCCTTTCAAAGTGTCTTCCACGGGCGCGCCGAGCAGTCCGCGCGCCTGCCGGTCGGCAATCGCAGGGGTCCTGCCGGTGTTGCGTATGACAGTCGGCCGTTTGACGCCCTTGCAGGGGTTATTCAGAACGGCGTTGCGGTCGCAGAGATAGTTGTAAAGCGCCGAAAGCGCGGTAAGCCGGTGCCGGATGGTGTCTTTGCCGAGCTTTTTGTCCTTCGAAGTAACCCGTTGCGCGAGGTCGTCGCGCCAGGCGATCACATGAGATCGGGCGATCAGCCGGAATTTCTCGGGGCGATCGATGCCGGCAAAGATCATGAAATCCTTGATCGCCTTTTTATAGGCCCGCCGCGTATGATCGTTGTCGATGTTCTTGAACCACTCGACTTCGGGCGGCACAGCCGCCAAATGTTGGAACTCCGGAGCCGTCAAGAGCCGGCTGTGCTGGGTGGTCTTGTTTGGAAGTCGGCTGCGCATGGCTCAGTTGACGCGGCGGCCAATGCCGCAAAGCGCGCGGCGGCCGGTGTGGTGAAAGACGCTGAGAGCTTCCTCGTCGCCGCCCAGCACGGTGTCAACGTGGAATTCCGGAAAGACACCCGTGTTTGGATATCCCTCCAACTCACGAATGCGGCCGGCCCCCGCCGTCACGGTTCCGAAGCGACCTATCTCGACCCACTCCTTGGCGGCGTTGGTCATGCTCAGTTGCCACATAAATCCCTCCTGGTTAGGCAGGGAGATTACTATTGATTAAGTTAATTATCAATACAAAAGCGGGCGGCGCTCCTTACTCGTATCCGGGGATAAAGAAACTTTGCGTTTTCGTTGACATCGCCGTACCCTCGAAGATCATCACGCGGCCGTTGTTGCTATCGCCAACAAACACTCGTCCGCTGCCGGCGTCGTAGGCCACATGGCCCGGATAGAACAACCCCGATTGAGTCGTGGCGGCGGCACCGTTGGTGAAATTCGCTTGGCCCAACACAAAGGAGGCGTTCTCGCTGTTGGTAGCAATGACGCTTGGTCCGGCGTTGAATACCAGGACACGGTGATTGCCCGCATCGACCACGAACAACCGTTGGTTGTTCGCGTCCCAGGCGCAGCCATTGGGGGCGTGCATTGTCGATTGGGTGTCACCGGTGCCGCTGGCGGTGAAGCTCGTCTGCCCCAGCACGTCGGTCGCGTTTTCGCCATTGGTGAAGCCGGTTGCGACGTTGTACACCGTCACACGGTTGTTGGTTTGATCCGTGACGAACAACCGCTGGTTCACTTGGTCATAGGCCACGCCGGACGGGTTATCCATGCCCGTCTGAGTGTGATGCGCGGTGCTTGCGGTGAAACTGGTCTGCCCTAGAAGGCCGCCCGTTGTGATGGCGTTTTCGCCATTGAGGCTGGTGCCGGTTGGGACGCTGTACACCGTCACGCGGTTGTTGCCTGTGTCAGCCACGAACAGCCGGGTATTGCCGGCGTCGTAGGCGACGTCGGATGGGCCGTGCATGCCCGCCTGAGTCGTGGCGGCGGTCGCGCTGGTGAACGCAGTTCCGCTCGGCTGGCCCAATTCGTAGGCGGCGTTCATGCCGTTGGTAATCGTCGAGGTGCTATAGACCAGCACGCGGTTATTTTCATAGTCGGCGACAAACAGCCGATCATACGCGGAGTCGTACGCAAGGCCTATAGGGTCGCTCAGCCCCGACACTGTCGTGGCGGCGGCATTCACACCCTGCAAGCTCGTTTGCCCTAGCACATAGCTGGCCGTGTGGCCGCCGCTGGCGGTAGGGATGGAATTATCGGTATTGAGGGTGTAGACCAGCACGCGGTTGTTGGCCCCGTCTGTCACAAACAGGCGATGATGAACCCCGTCAACCGCCACAGGAAGGTTTCCGAATCCATTCGCGGTGTAAAAGCCCAGATCATTCGGGCCATTGTTGGGACCGCTCTGCGTCCATACCACCGTTGCGGTAGATGTGGCGCTGGTGTACTGGCCGAGAAGATCCGAGGCGCTTTCGCCGTTGCCGATGCTGTCAAGGCCGCCTACCGGCTGCGGCGTCTTGTATTGCGTGGTGTTGCCGAGGCCGTCTTCGCCGTTGTGGTTGTTCCCCCAGCAGTAAAGCTGGTTGCCCGCGACGCCGCAGGTGTCTTCGTAGCCTTCGCTGACGGCGGTCCAGTTGGTGGTGGAGCCGACCTGCTGCGGCGTCTTGTATTGGGTGGTGTTGCCGAGGCCGTCTTCGCCGTCATTGTTGAGCCCCCAACAGTAAAGGTTGCCGTTGTCGATGCCGCAAGCATCGCCGATGTCCTCATTGTCATTCAGGATCGAGATGGCGGTCCAGTTGGTGGCGGAGCCGACCTGTTGCGGCGAGGTGTACCCCGTCGTGTTGCCGAGACCGAGTTCGCCGTTTGTATTAGCCCCCCAGCAATACAGCTTACCGCCCGCTATGCCGCAGGTGTCTTCGTAGCCCTGGCTCACCGCCGTCCAGTTAGTGGCGGAACCGACCTGTTGCGGCGTCGTGTATTGCGTGGTGTTGCCGAGGCCGAGCTGGCCCTGGCCGTTTGCCCCCCAGCAATAGAGCGCGCCGCCGGCGATGCCGCAGGCTGCGCTGTTTCCCTGGCTCACCGCGGTCCAGTTGGTGGCGGAGCCGACCTGGGCCGGCGAACTTTGCTGAGTGGTATTGCCGAGGCCGTCTTCGCCATTGCCGTTTGCCCCCCAGCAATAGAGTGCGCCGCCGGCAATGCCGCAGGCATCGCTGCCGCCCTGGCTTATGGCCGTCCAGTTTGTATTGTATGTGAGGGTGGTGGAGGCGCTTTTGAACGCGATCATTTGCGCGATCCATGGACCGGAAGCTTGCGTGAATGTGGCGTTCTGGGACCCCACTGCGTCCACGGTCATGTACTCGTCCAGGTTGCCATTGTCGTTGTCGAGAGCGATGAAGCCCGATCCCGCGCCGGCGTTATTCTCGACAAAAGCGGCGCCGAAAATCAGGTCGTTGGCGTTCGTCGTGGTGGCCGAGCCGCTGTTCGGCGTGGCCGAATTCCCCGTCGCCGCCGCCGTCACATCCACGGGGCTCGACGCCGCTACCCCCGAAAACTCGGCGAGAAACACGTATGATGCGGTGTTACCGCTGCCGTCCTTCATGGTGATTGCGTCGCTTGCCCTCGCCGTATTGTTGATGGCGTACCAACACTCTTGCACGCCGGGAGAACCCGTCCCGAAAAGATTTGCATTCGCGGTGGGTCCGACGCCCACCGCGAAGCTGTTCCCAGCGGTATCGCTGATAGTGGCGCCGGAGAGCGAAGATTCATACCATTCGCCGCACGCCACGAGCAGGCTGCCGACAGTTGTCGTGTTCGTGAAGGTGGACGTACCAGTGTGTTGCAGCAACTTCGGCATGCCACTGGTGGGGACCTGCTGCGGAGTCGTGTATTGCGTGGTATTGCCGAGGCCGTCTTCGCCGTAAGAGTTCTGTCCCCAGCAATAGAGCGCGCCACCGGCGATGCCGCAGCCGGAAGCGTCAACATAGCCCTGGCTGACGGCAGTCCAGTTGGTGGCGGAGCCGACCTGCTGCGGTGTCGTGTATTGCGTGGTGTTGCCGAGACCGTCCTCGCCGTCATCGTTAGCTCCCCAACAGTAGAGCTGGCCGTTCGCGATTGCGCAGGCGTCTTGACCGCTTTGCGTCGGGGAAGATGGAGTTTGCAGGGTGGCGCTGACATTGAAAATCATCACGCGGTTGTTGGCGACATCCATAACGTAAAGGTATTGATTGGTGGAATCATACGCGACACCCATGTGAATATCCCCGGCATAGCCGTCCAATCCCGACTGCGTCGTCACTTGTGCGTCGCTGGTGAAATTCACCTGGCCGATAACATCGAGCGCGTTCTCGCCGTTGCCGCCCCAACTGGTGTTCCCGTAGGCGGGGAAAACCATGACGCGGTTAGCGTCTGTGTCCGCCACAAACAGGCGGTCATTGACTGAATCGAAAGCCAGGTCGGTGGGGGAGCCTCCAAACCCCGACTGGCTCAGTGTGCTGCCGCTGGTGGTGAAGGCATTCGCCCCGCTCGGCTGGCCAATCTCATAGGACGCGTTCTCGCCGTTGCCGGTCCAGCTGCCGTTCCCGTAGGCGGGGAAAACCATCACGCGTTGATTTGCGGCGTCCCCCACGTACAGCAGCTGGTTCGTGGCATCCAGTGCGAGGGGAGCAGGGTCATTCAACCCCGACTGGGTCGTCGCGGCGGTGGTGGTCGTAAACGCGGCTCCACCCGCAGCCTGGCCGAGTTCGTAAGAGGCGTTCTCGCCGTTGCCGGCCCAACTGGCGTTCCCGTAGGCAGGGAAAACCAAAACGCGGTTGTTGTCGGCATCTGACACGTAGAGAAGCTGGTTTGTAATATCAAGCGCAAGGCCGGCCCGATACGCAGATACATTGTAATATGAAAGGTATAGCCCCGACTGGGTCGTGGCGTTGGCGTTGGTCGTGAATGCGGTGCTGCCGCTCGGCTGCCCCAATTCATAGGAGGCATTCATGCCGTTAGCGATGGTCGCGGTGCTGAAAACGAGCACGCGATTGTTGCCCGCATCGGCTACATAGAGAAGATTGTTTGCGGAGTCGAACGTAACGACGCTGGGGTTGTACATGCTTGCCGCGGACGGCGTCGTAGTGCTGCCGCTGCTGTTTATATTGCAGGTCATGAAATCCGGCTGGCCGATGACATTGGCGGGGGTCTTGCTGGACAGCAGATTGCCACTAGTCAGCGTGTAAACCAGCACGCGATTGTTGTAGCTGTCGACAATGAACAGCCGGTGATGGCTCGAGTCGATAACACCATCGGAAGGCTGATTAAACCCATACGGCGACGCACCGTCATTGACGCAGCTCTTTACATAGTCGGCCGGGTTATCCGCCATCGTCGCGCTGTTGTACTGCCCGAGCACATCGACCGCGTTTTCGCCATTGGTGAGCGTTGCGTTCGCGGCGGGCATAGAGCAGAAGGCATTCAGCGCCATGGCCAGCGCGACCGACGGTACCAACGACGGGGGCCGCATGGCGTCAAAGACGTTGAGACATCCAGACCATGTCATAAGTGACGCCGTTAAAGATGAAGCCTAAATAATCCGCCTTGCCGGCCGTCGTCGTCAGCATCGGCCCCAACACCCCGGCCCAATGGACGGAAGAAGGCCATGAGATGGTGCGCGAGCCGGTCGCATCCTGACGGAGGATGAGGGTATACTTTCCGCCCTTCTGCCCGTTCGAGAAGGTCAAAGTGCGATTGCCGCCGAGGGTCACGGCCTGGGTGGTGCCCTTGCTCCAATCAACGGCAATCGTCGGGGCGTCCTTGAGTTCGACGTAAGACGGCGCCTCGCCGGCGGCATAGGCGCCGGCGATAGGCAGCAGCAGGACGACGACTGCGACGACAAGGGCCGAAATGCGATTGATAGACATGGGCGCAACGATGCTAGGGTGGATTGAATGTCCGACAAACGACCCTTTGTCGACAAGTCATTTCCCGGACGCGAAGCTGCCAATATTACGCGAAAACTGATTCGTGTCCAGATGGGATGTTAGCGCCTGAGAGCCAGATAAAGAGTCGACCGCGCAACAGACAGCCTCTCGGCGACCTTCCGGGGTGACGCGCCCGAGGCGATCAGACGGCGGGCGCGGCTAACCTGTTTCGAGGTAAGAGAAGGCGGGCGGCCAAGTTTGTGACCCCGGCGCTTGGCCGACGCCAGCCCCGCACGCGTGCGCTCGCTATTGAGCGAACGCTCGAACTCGGCCAATGCCGCCATTATGTGCAGAACCAGCCTGCCGCCGGCGCTTTCCGTATCAATCGGGTCGGATAGCGAACGGAAATTCACGCCGCGCGCATCCAGTTCCGCGATCGTCTGAATGAGGTGAGCGAGGGAGCGGCCGAGGCGATCGAGCTTCCAGACCACGAGCGTATCGCCGCGCCTCAAGGACGCCAGCGCGCGGTCAAGGCCACGCCGCCGCGTGACGGCTCCGTTGACGCCCCGATCATTGAAAATGCGCGTGCAACCCGCGGCCTTGAGCGCATCGCGCTGGAGGTTGATGGTCTGGTCATGCGTCGAGACGCGGGCGTAGCCGATGAGCATGCCAGTTCTTGTATCGGTTCGCGGTGGATTGGGAAAGGGTCGTTTGTCGGACGCTGCAAAAACGCCCAGTTTCCACCGCGGTATGTGACGCAAAACGCGCGTTTACCGCCGCCGCGCCATGCTGCCTGCTCAAAATCTGGTCAGCCACGGCCCTCTCCGGGCCTCTCCGGCTCGGGAACTGGCTCGGGCGGTTTGGTGCCGATCGGAACCAGGAGGATGTGCCCGCCGAAACCGAGCGGCAGCCGGTCGATATCGACATTATGCGTGCCGTTGACTCCGTCGCTCCCGATGTTGGACGTGCCGATTTCAAGCCAGCGCCCGGTCGTCCGGCCTTCCATTTTCAAGACAAATGCCGTGTGCGTTGCAGGTGGTTTGGGCATGCCGTTTCGTAACACACTCACAAGCGCGGGAGAAGATCGGAGGCATACTCCTGTGTGCTCTCGACGGAATTTTCGCAGAGGCCCGCCGCGGGATTGTTGGCATCCCAAATTCGCAGCCAGGTGAAGGTATCCCAGGCCGGCCGCATCAAATAAAACGGCGGCAGGCTGGCGATGCGCCGCAGGATTTGCTTGGCCGCCGCTTTGAAGCCCCTGCCCGCCTCCCCTTCCCTTCGCCGCCGCGGTTTCGGCCGGGGTTCAGGGCCCCTGCCCGTGAGATGCTTGACCAGTTCCCGGAATTGCCGGCGGAGCGTCTGCCGAAATCCCGATCTTCGATTTTCATTGTCCTTATCGTTCGGCTGGAGCGTGGTCTGCACCCTCCAGCCCATCATCGTTGGCCGAAATCTCGCGTCACCCCCCGGTCCTCCTCGCGAAGACGCTGGCGCTCTTGATCCGTGCTCGCTGCAACGCGCGCTTCGACGCTGCGGCGGTAGTCCGGGTCCGAGCGGAAGCGTGCCAGATCGATGTCCTGTTCTTCCTTGGCGCCGTACTTCTCGGGTGTGGAACTCGGGGCGGAACGCGCCTCCTCGCGGCGCTCTTCGGCGGCTTTAACTTGCTCCATCGCCCAATCATGGTGTTCGACCATGTGACCGGTTTGCGGGCCCGCGATCCAGCGATCACCTATTACAGAGGCGCGCTTCCGCCGCACTTTTTCATCCTCAACGACGTCGGGCCCGGTGCCAATCGGGTCACTGCTTCGCGCCGCTTCTTCCTGACGCCCGCCATGCGCTTCGCCAAAAGCTTGGGCGGTCTCGCGATCGACCTCAGCCCTCCTTTCCGACCGGTCGGGTTGATGGGCCTCTTGCGACGCTTCCTTTTGGATCGCGCCATCGACCACAGCTTTCTGCCAGGCGATTTCGTGGCGATGCCGGTCCCAATGGGGCGCCGTCTCTTCGCGCTGCCGCTCGGCAGTTTGCTCACGGAGAAGGTCGCGCGCCTCCTCGACCGTCGGCAGCTGCTCGCGGGGTATGTCGGCTAGGCGCGCCCGGGCCTCAGCCGCCGAAACATCAAGGATGCGCTTGCCAAGGGCGTGCAGCCCGCCAGCCTGATCGATGACCACGAAGTCGCGACGTTCGCCCCGGGCAAGGACCATCTTTTCCTCGGCCAGGGCGGCCTCGAAGCTTCGGCCGCAGTCGGCGCGTTCAAAGCAGTCCCGGATGGTCTGCCGGATCTGATGGACATCAAGTCCGAGCCGCCGCGCCTGCTCCTCCTCCGCGCGGGTCGGCGCGTATTTGATCGAGCTGTCGCGCTCGTTCGGCACCAGCGTCAACCCGAAATGCAGCTCCAGCTCCCTACTGACCTTCTTCAAGCGCTCTTTCCAAAAGGGCAGCTTCTTGGCGGTGAGCGTTTCTTCGTCGATCCTCGACCAGGCGACATGCATGTGCCGCTCGCCGGTCTTCTCCTCGACGTGAAAAGCGATCGCCCGCGGCTGGTCCTTCAGCCCGAGCATCCGCTCGATGCGGTTGGCGGTGTAGTCCCACTGCTCGCTCGTGAGGGCCTCACCTTTTGGGCATCGCACCTGAACATGGAAGAAAGGCTGCTGGCAATGTGTCGCCTCGGCGATGACATGGACGCTGCGAAACGCGTCCACTATATCGGGCGCGGCGAAGCCGCGAAGGTCAAACAATTCACAGCGCTCACCGTCTTTGCCGGTGACCAGATAGCGGGCAAGCCGCCCGCCGTTATCGTGGGTCGTGCCCTTGGAGATCATAGGCGACTCTTGCGGCCGACGATATCGAGGATGCGGGCCGCCGCCGCGCGGACCTCCGCGAGCGCCGCGGAGCATTCATTGGCGGTGACCGTGGACGCTCCGGCGTTAAAAATGCGGGTCAACTGATTCAGGTTATTACCGACACGGTTAAGTGCACTGGTGGCATGGGCCAGCGCCTCGGCGTTCACGGTCGGCGCGCGCTGCGCACGCGGGCCGGGTGACCCGAGCGCCGCCGCGCGCAGGAAACTTCCGCGGCTGAGTCCGGCATTGCGCGCGTATTCGCCGATAAGGAGGTACTCCGCTTCATCGAGGCGCAGCGCGAGAAAACGGGTGCGTCCGCCCTTCTTGCCGCGCGTGGACGGACGTGCCGGCACCGGCGCGTTCGTCTCCGTCGCGGTCATCGGCGCACCTCCGTCGAAGGTACGGAAACGGGCACGGTTTCCGCTGCTGCTGAAAGCAGCACACGGGTGGGGATCGAACGGGGAGGGGGAACCCTCCCCTTCGCAAGTTGAGCCACGCTGCGGGTCGCAGACCCGCATGCCGTGGCGTGCACTGGTGTAACCAGTGACAACTTGCTGGTGATCTTCGACAGACGAATCATCCTGCGACTGAATCTCAGAATCAATTCGACGGCAATAACCTTTGTCGGTGTTCCATAGGCGGAATGATTCAGCTGCGAAACGACCGGCGAAATGCGGAACACTTCGCGTTCCGCATTTCGCTGATCCAGGGCGGCAGGAAGAAAAAAAGCAGGGCACCCCGTGAGGCACCCTGCCCTATTCAAGCGGCCAGCCGCTTTATTTGCGCGTCTTGGCAGCTCGTTGTTGTTCTGCAAGCCTCTTAAAAATGTTGAGATAGGAGGCCTCAGCAAGGCGCGCGACGTCACGCAACTCTTTTCTCTTGATACTGATCGAAGTGCCTTCGACCGGTTTAGCATCTGGAGCGAAGGCACACTTAAAGATGACCTCCAGGAAGGTTGCCGTCCCGCTCGCGCTGGTCTCGACAGTGCTTGCCAGCGTTGTAAGGTCGATGACGGGTTTTGGTTTCTTGCGTTTTGACATTGGAGATCCTTTCGTCTGTTGTCGCCGATGCGGAATTGCACCAGAGCGTTGATGGCAGGAACCGCCCGCCGGAGCCGAAGCGCCGACGGGCGCCGTACACGACTACTCGTCGGTTTCGGAAGCTTGACGATCTTGACTGCGGAGTTTCGAGATCTCTGTATGCGCGAGATCAGCGACCTTCGCGAGCAAGAGGAGATCACCGGAGTTAAAGGTGCCGGTGCTCTTCCAATTGCCGCCATCATCACGATAACTGCGCTCGAATGTCGCCGAGTAGAATGCGCGACCTTCGTTCTCGTTGCGCCAGATAGCCGCCGTGATCGGATAGATGGCGACCTTCGCGGCGGGTTTAGCGGATTTTGACATGTTAGGTTCTCCTTTCGTTGTTGTTCGGCGGCATGATCGCTGCCGATGCAAATCCAAAAGCGCGTTCCGCGAAGCGGGCATGTCAAAGCGCCCCGCGGTTTCACAGGAATTTTGTTGCGCGAGGAAGCCCGAAGGGCTGAGCACGCAACCAAAATTCCGAAGAAACAAACTTTGCACAGGCCCGCCGGACGCGCTAGGAATTGCATCGGCCAGGCTGCGATCATGCGGCCCGCCGAAGTGGAAAACGATGAGACAGAAAACATCAATCCAACGCCGCCCCAAGACGGCCAACTTGCAAACGGCCTGCGAAGCTGTCAAGCAGGGTCTGAAATCTCCGATGCCAGCCGAGCCGGCAGGTCGACATGGGGAAATCCTGCTGCTAGCAGCAGCTCGAGATTTCTGAAGAGGAGACCCTCGGAGGTATGCCTTGAGCCCTCCGCCAGCCAAGCCAGCATCCGGTGTACGGGGGCGTAATCTCTATTTCCCGCAATTAGGTCGTCGATCTCGCCTTGCACGTCCCTATGGTTCGCATATCGGGCCTGTTCACGACATCGGTCGACGACCAGTCCGTAAGGGTGAAGGGCTGCCGCGGCAATTATCTGGGGAAGTGCCTCTCGTCTCTTTGTTGCCTTATTAGACGAAGTCTGAAGAATTGCCGCGCTAAGTAAGTACTTTGTCATCGCCAGTCCGCGCGCGTCAGGAAAGAGCCGCAGCATTTCCCCTGCTTCAATTAGGCGATCTCGTCCATGGGCCGTTTCGCCAGCGAGAAGCTGAACTATGGCGCGCGTTTTTACGAGGTGAGCTTCGAACAAACCGCCACGCGCGAAGTTCTGTTTACATTGATCAATCAGCCGAATGGCGGCTTTCAGGTTTGGTGTCTCGCCGGCCACCTCCAGTACGGCCAAACAGCGAATGTCGTTCCCGGTGGGCTGCGCAAGACCGAGCCGACGATCCAATTCCAAGGTGCGGCGCAGCCCGAGACGAGCGGCTTGTTCGAGTTGCGTTTTGCCGCAGTAGAGCATCTTTCTCACGAAAACCTGACAATAGTTGTGCAAAGTGTCGCTCAGAATTCGAGCGGCGAGCGCCTCCCCGGACGGCGCCTCTGAAAAGGGCGTCGCCGTGTGAACGATTTCCCCGAGCTGCGCGCCAACATATTCGGAGCAGTTGGCGGAACTTCTTCTCGCCCACGCGGCTGCTTCCTTGAAGTTGCCAATTTCCAGATGCACCAATGCCGCCCTGCCGGCGGAGTCGGCTTGAAGCAAGAGATTTCCTTCTGTTTCGGCGCTATGGAAAACGCGACTAAATTCTCGCGCCGCACGGTAATAAAAGCCCTCGTGCAGGAGCGTTCTTGCTTGGATCATCGCGGGCTGCTGAGGATAGCTGTAGTCGGTGATCAGCATGGGCCTCGGACCATGGCTCGAAGACGAAGGGCCCCCCTCGAATCTCGGCCTTAACTCTTTCGGCATGTCAACGGTATCCATGCACGCAGAGCGTACGTCGGGAGGTAAGGGGATTTTTCCATGGATAAACTTGGAGATCGTTCCCCGGTTGACGGGGACAACTCTCCCGTCGCGCCATACGAATGACCGATCGGCGAGTGCGGTCTGGCTGATTCCCATAGCCTTCATCTGCGTGAGCATCACGGCCAGAAACTCGTCGCGAGGGTGGTTGTCACTGGGCCGGCCGCGCTTCAAGATCGTGATCCCCTATCACGATTCTAGGAGCATTCGTCTCGAATGCCGCGGCGGGGGGTTGCAGAATTCAAGAATTCGCAATGTTCCAAGATTTCGCCTTTAACCTAAATCTGCGTGACAAAACAGGCCGAGCAACGCTCAGCGCGGGTTCAGGCGGGGCGCCCGCGCCCGGCTGTAAGAAGAACGTGCTCGAATCTCACCAAGAGCGGCATCTTTGACTGCCTGCCGAAACTCCGCTCGGATTTTGGCGGAACTGCCGCGACCGGGCAGGCGATGAGCCCCAAGAAATTCCCGCAGCACGAGAACCTTGAGCTCGGGGATCAGCAGCCTTCCCTTCCGCCGCTCGATATCGAGCGACAGACCAAAGCTGGACCAGCCACGAACGATCCATCGCCGCAGCGTGGATTCGGAGACGGCGTTAATGATGCGGGACGCACCTGCGGCTGTGTAGTGCGGCTCGTCTTTAATCACGCATTCCGGCCGCGGTGGTCCGCGCGATGTCTTGGAGATGGGCTCCATCCCGGAAGTAGAAACCCTTTCGAACGAAAACTCAATTCTGAATTTCCTGGCATAAGGATATGGCATTGAAATCAGCGGAAACCAAGCTAGCGGCGCTCCTCAAGCGGCAATCTGACATTAAGGCAGCTCTTAGCGCCGAGCGAGAAAAACGAAAAATGCAGGCCGCCAAGGATCAGGGCCGCCTGACGGTCATCGTAGGCCGGTCCGCGCTCGCGAATGCGGCGCAGTCACCCGACTTCAAACAGCTTCTTGTTGCGGCGTTGCGCACGACGGTGACGGACCCGAGCGAAGAAAAGTTTCTGAAGGCACAGGGCTGGTTATGAAAATCGTTGCCACGATCGCGCTCGGAATTCTCGCGCACTCCTGGGCGGCCGCGGCGTGTTCCAGCGTGACGCCTATTACCGAGGCCGCGCCGCCGCTGATTCAGAACGCAACTCGTGGGCCGCGCGCGGATGAGTTTGGCGTTCGTGACCGCGCCGAAGAACGGGCTATGCACCTCAATAAAAAACTGCTCCGGCGTTTTTTCCCCGACGCCGAAATCTGCGGCCGCTTGCGCGGCGGCTACCTGATCAAAACCCGCAACGGCGGGCGTCTTGTGGTAACCGCAGACAAATTCGAGGACTGGAAAGGCGGGGCGGACATCTACGAACCCGCCATGCATCTTTGGCGTGCTCTTCATGGTGACAGGCCGATGGTGGCGGCCGGATCGCTGTTACACATCATGAATTCGGTGATCTTCGGCCAGGCCGCAGGCGTGAAGGTCGAGGCGGGAGGAACGAAGCGCTGGTTCGGACTGATCCATGACCCTCCGCCAGCGATACCGAAGCCCAGCGGCGCGCACGGGACAGCCGAGATCTGTAGCGACGCCACCCTTCGCCAGGCCGGTCTGACCGGCGGGAAATGCGGCGAAGGCCTGCGCATCGGCGAGGACAGCGCGGGCAACATCGTCCGCTATACCGGCGACAACAGCAGCGTGTTCGTCATAGGCCCGCCGGGCTCAGGTAAACAGGTTTCCCTGCTCACGACGCTGGAAACAGAGGCCGACAAAACCTCGTTTTTGCTCCTGGACTGGAAATCCGAGCATCTCGCGATCAGTTACCGAAGACGAAAGGAACTGGGGCCGACACATGTTATATGCCCGTACAAGGAAGGGCTCCCCGACGCCTGCGCCCGGTTCGCCGATACGACCGACAGCTACAATCCGGTTCCGGTGCTGCTCGATCCGACCAGCGAAAGTTATGTGGCGAATACGGACGCTTTGGCGGCGATCCTGATCGCACAGGACGGCAGCGGGGAAATCAAGGAAACGGGCTTCTTCACCGGGAATGGGCAAATGGCGGTGAGCGGCGTCCTCATGCAACTCGTCGAAAACTACCCCGACGAAGCCACGCTTCCGCATATGGCGAGCATCGTCTGCACCAACCGGATTTTCGAGTTCGCGGCGACGGCAATGAAAACCGGCAGCCCTTACGTCCGCGACCGTCTCGCGACCTTCGCGACACCCGATGCGCCACTGCTGAAGGGCGGCATCGCCGACATCCTCCGCACCATGCGCGAGCAATTGAAGTGGCTCTCGGACCCGGCCATGGCACGTGTCCTGAGCACGCCGAAAACGCCCTGGCGTTTCGATGATCTCAAGCGGGGCCCACGTCCCTCGACCGTATTCGTGTGCGTGCCCCCCAAATTCGCAGGCACCGCGCGGCGGTTCTTCCGCCTCCTGCTCGGCTGCGCCTTCATGGAGCTGCAAGCCACGCCGCAGGGAACCTGGCCCGTCACCTGCGTGGCGGATGAATTTCCGCTGCTGGGAAAGGCCGAGATCTTTCCCATCGTTTTCGCCGAAGGACGTGGCCATGGGATTCGCGTCATCGGGGTCTGCCAGAGTGCGGGCCAGATGATCGCCGCCTATGGCGAACAGGGGTTCCGCAATTTCCTCGCATGCTCGGGACTGCAACTCTGGTTTCCGCCCAGGGATTACCAGACCGCCGCGGAAATCTCGCGGTTGGCCGGACGCAAGACCATCATCACCATGAACCATTCGCAATCGCCGGGACGAGGCGGCGCCGCGTGGGGCGGCATCAGCGTCGCGGAAACCGGGATGGACGTCTTGACCCCGCACCAGGTGATGGCTCTGGACAGCACCAAATTGATCGCGTTCGCCCCGGGCTTGGTTCCTGGCGTGATGATCCTCAACCGAAAAAATTATTGGGAGTACCCGGATATCAAGCGCCACACGGATGCCAATCCCTACGCGCCGGGTTATAAGCCGCCGCGGCCCATCGTGGTTCCCAAACCTCAGCCGCCGCGGCCGCAAGAAACGCTGGACGCCAAAATCGCGCGTTGGAACGAAGCGCACAAGCGAGAGGACCGGGGAAAAAAGTCATGACGAACGAAATCGATACAGCCGCGCTCTTGAGCAAAGCGCTCGATGAGAACGAGCAACTGCGAGAAGCCATTCGCCAGCTGCAAAGCCAAGGGGCCGGACAAGGGCCAGTGGAAATCGACAATAACCCGCTCTGCAAAGGCTGCTATCGCTGGCGGCTCGCGGCTGCCGCGTCAACCGGTATCGCGTCCGCCCTGTTCATGTCCAGCACGGTGCAGGATTTCTGGGGGCTTCTGCAGCGCGCCGCGTTCAGCATGACGGGATACGAGTTCGCTCCCGGGGTTGTGCAAGGCCTATTTCTGGTTATCACGGCACTCGCCCCAGTGAGTGCGGTCATCGCCGAATGGAAATGGCTGCTCTACAAGCGAGGCTATCCGGGCGCGCTGCGAGCCATCGCCGAAATCGCGCGCGCCTTGAAAGGGGGCTGGACAGGCAACTGATGAAGTTACTCAAATGGCAACAGGAAAGTCTGGAAGCCAAAATCGAGCTTTGGAAAGGGCAGTCGGCGCTCCCGCCGCGGCCGCCGACCAGGCCGGCGGCAACGCGGGCCCGGCTCGAATGGGCGCCACCTCAAAGCGCGCCGCCCGTCACGAACGATCTCCTCTTGGACCTGCCGAGGATTTGTGCCGTGACCCGAAAGCTGTGGTGTGCACGGTACCTGCGCCAGCCGGGCGAACAATCTTTCCGCTACATCCGGAGCACAGTCCCCGAAAGCCGGCTGTGCATCGTGGAGTACATCCCCGAGCGCCGGCGAGCCCTTCCTCCGGAATTCGTCGCGGGAATCGAGGATTGCCCGCATTGCGGGGGCTACACGATGGATGGATACACGGGCGCGGTCTTCGATCCGGCCTGTCAACTTTGGTGCTGCTTTGGGCTGACATCGCGTGACGGCTGGTTCATTTGCCAGTGCGGAAACGAGGGTCGGCTCGACGATTTTACCGGAAAACGCTACGGCATGAGGTAGGCAAGATGGAATGGAAAAAACTTTCGACCGTACTTGTGATGTTTGTATTCATGGCGGGCTGCGCCGCCCGAAAAAACCAGCTGCGATTTGCCTCGATGGTGCACCGCGCGCCCGAAGCGCCGACGTCGCAAACGCCCGCGCCGGTCGAGGCCGGAATCGCAACAACGCCGCCACCCACGCAGGAATCACCGGCGGCGAACATCGAGGCGGCACCCCCTGCCCCGACGCCGGCGCCGGTGGCCACGCCCAGACCCAACGTTGAAACCGAGGCCGGCGGGGAAATCCCCCGCGCGATGCCAGAGGGTGTGTCGCATCCACCGACCGCGAGCGCGGCGCCGCAGTCTGAAGTTAAGAGCCAGGCAGCGGACCAGGTTGAAAGTCCGGCCCCTGACGAGAACCAGGGCTCGAAAGGCGGCGCCGACTCCGTCATCTGGCTCGCGCTCATACCGCTCGGCGCCGCGGTGCTCTGGATCATTTGCAGATTCGCGATACTGCCAGCGGAAAAGTAAGTGAAAGGTCGTGGTGATGGCCCGGTGGAATCGGCTGCTTTGGCGGCATAATCAGCCCCTGCACGGCGCGCCGTACATACGAGCGTGTGAGGTGGATTATCGCGACGGTTGGGAAGCACACCGCAATTGCCCGGGCACGAAGGAAGGTCTAGCGTTGTGGCACTTGATGCCGGGAAAAGGTTGGCGGCAGGAGGAGGACTGAAATGGACTGGGAAGCTGAGCGGATAAAGACGGAGCTTGATCTCCGCATCTATGCGACCAGCAAGGGTTACGAACTGGATCTCAAGGAATCGTGGGCTGGCTCCGCGGTGATGCGCCATCCGAGCGGCGACAAGATCATCATCAAGCGCGACAGCGATGGGCATTTCGTCTATTTCTCGGTGCGCGATGACGCCGACAATGGAACCGCATTCGACTTCACCCAGCGCCGCCTGAATTGCTCGTTCGGGGCGGCGCGCAAAGAACTCCGCGCCTTTATGAGTTTGCCGGCGCCGCTGTTCGTTCCCTATGCTCCTTTGGCGCCGGTCGCCAAGGACCGTATCGGGGTTGAGCGCGCCTACGCCCGGATGCAGGTCGCGACGCGCCATCCCTATCTTGAAAACGAGCGCGGCATCCCGCAGGCCATTTTGGAGAGCCGCCGCTTCGCCGGCCGAATCCGCATCGACCATCGCGGCAACGCGGTATTCCCCCATTACGACCGCGATGGGCTTTCCGGATTTGAGATCAAGAATCACGGCTATACGTCATTCGCGAAGGGCGGATCGAAGGGTCTTTGGACCAGCCATGTCGAGCATCTCGACAACCGGCTGGTGATCGCCGAGAGCGCCATTGATGCGCTGAGCCATGCGGCTCTCTTTCCCGACGCGCGCGCACGTTACGCCTCGATCAGCGGCCGGCCGACGCCCGCGCAACGGGAGCTTATCCGTGGTGAAGCGGCGGTCCTGCCAGAGTCGAGCACGGTCGTCGCCGCGATGGACGCCGACGCGGCCGGCCGAGAGCTGGCTGAGCTGGTCCTTGAAGCGGCGCGCAAGGCGGACAGGCCGGATGTCCGGTTCGAGACGCATGTTCCGGCGAGCTTCAAGGATTGGAATGAGCAGCTATGTGCCGCCAAGCGCGCCTCTGCTCGGCTCCATTCCCCGGAGGCGCGCCCTGCGTAGTCGCGATGTGTTTTGAGAACACGTTCGAACGTCATTACCGGATCAGCGAACTGGCGCAGCTCTGGGGGCCGGGACGCGAGATCCGAAAGCTCGGCAAGGACGATCCGGGCGTGATGAAGGCCCGAATGGGGCGGAAGAAGGCTCACACGACCTATTCCAAGAGACCGTCTCTTGATGCTCTTGAGAGGCTTGCCCGGGGCGGTGCTTCGCGCGATTTCACGCGCGATGTCATTGAGTTTGTCCGCGCTGCTGTAGGCCGTTTCCACCCATACCCTGCCCTGCCTTCTTTCTCACTGGCGCCCGACTGTTCCCTTCTCGGCCGCGGCTCGATAAATCGGCGGTCGATTTTCTCTTTTTCAATAGCAGCTTTAGCCGAGGCTCGGAAGCTGAGTGACCACGTGCGGTTCTGAATTAGGAATGAGCCAGGATACGAGTTTCGATTTGCTCACGGTGGTTTACGCCGGGGAGGCTGGAAGGACAGATTATGAAATTCAACTCATGTGAGGGAGACATTTATGGATAACACCCAATCGGAAGGGAAAGACTTTGAAAAGGCTCCGCGCGCTTACGAAGGGCGCTGGTCGAGGTTTCGCAGATTGTTCAGAGACGGGGTAAATGCTATGTCGGTTGTGACAGAGGTGTTCTACCTGATCTTGACCCGAGGCGCGACCATCCATATTAGCGTGAAGGGTCCGAGGTCCGACCAGGAATGGGGAATCGATCCGTTTTGTAATCCCGGAGTTATCAAGGTGACGGTGGAGGAACATTTCTATGGTGATCAAGAGCCGATGCGGTGCGTTAAGTATTGGCATTGAGCAGGACCGGACATCGGCGTATGTGCGTGAATGGCCGGGGAAGGCGGGGAGGAGAACGTGAATATCAAGGGACGAAAAATCTATCTCGATCCGAAAGCCGATGGCATCGAATATGAGCCTTCGGAATGGCGGTTGTGCGAAGCTCCGGCGCATTGCGTAACTCATCTTCCGACGTGGACGATATTCCAGATACGCCTGAATGAGGAAGCAAGGGCCAAAGGAAAGGCGACACTGGACGACTTCTTCGCAGTAGTCGTTCACGTTTGCCGGGGACAATACCGGCCGACGGATGATGTCTTGGAATTTCTGGGGCGCGGAGCGATAGCCGTCTATCTTCAGGCTATCGGGGCGTGGAAGCCGGAGGTGACGAGAACGCCGGATACCGCGAGACACAAGACGATCAAAAGCAGCTATCCGAGGCCGAATTGAGAGAATGGCCAGCGATACCAGTTTCGACCTGCTCACGGTGAAGGAAGTCGCCGACCTGCTGCATTGTAGCAAGGCGCACGTGTGCAACCTTGCCGCCGGTCGGGTGCGCGGATGCGGGGCACTCCCAGCCGTTCACATGGGGCGTCGGATGCTAGTCCGGCGCAGGGCGTTAGAAGAGTGGATAGAGCGCAACGAAACCGCTAGTGTGCATCAGCTTGAGAGGTAGGCATGCCTGGTGGCGTAAGAAAGCAAGGAAATCGCTGGATCGGCCTATGGCGCGAAGGTGGCGTCAAAAAAAGCAAGGTGGTCGGGCTTTGTAAAGAGATGACGAAGACTGCGGCACGCGAGGCCGTGGCGGAAATCGTGCGGCGCGTGAAGAATGATGCGAACATAGCTCTCTTCGGGGCGTTCGTCGATGGTCCGTTTTTTAGTTTCTATAGCCGTAAGTGGAAGGAATCCACGCGCAACAGGAATGAGCAGCGTATTCGGTATTATTTGGTTCGTGAATTTCGGGACTGTGAGCTTTCGTCGTTCCGGCGAGATGAGCTGCAAGATTTCCTTGATGCGAAAGCGAAGACACTCTCATTCTCGACAGTGAATCATCTTCGATGGGATCTGAAACAGATTTTCAATATGGCGCAGGCTGAGGGGTTGGTTCAACGCAATCCTGCGGGGCTGCTGTTCACGCCTAGGGAGGCGCGTACTGCTCCGCGCCGCGTCATGTCCCCGGATCAGATCAAGAATGTCTTCGGCATACTAGATATTCGGGAAAGGCTGATAACAAAGCTGGCGGTTCTCGCTGGGATGCGCCCCGGAGAAATCTTTGGGTTGAAGTGGGGAGATGTTGACGAAAACTCGCTGGAGATTAAGCGGCGCGTGTATGAAGGGGTTCTGGACAGCCCGAAGTCGGGAAGGGGTGTCCGGACGGTTGGGTTGGGGCCCGACCTTGCGAGAGAGATGCAGAAATATCGCACCGGGACAGGCGGAAAAGCGGAATCCTTTGTCTTCCCCTCGGAGCGCGGAACCCCACTGAGGCAAAGCAACATTTGGCGGCGCTCCGTGCAACCGAAGCTTCTTAAGAAGGGCCTTGGTTGGGTAAACTTTCAGGTAATGAGGCGGACGTTCATCACGCTTGGGAAGGAGTCCGGCGGAGATCCGAAGGCACTCGCCGACCAGGCCGGCCACGATATAGGCGTATCGGTCAGCGTTTACACCCAGACGCCGATTGAGAGTAAACTGAAGATTGTGAATGCCCTTGAGAAGATGATTTTTGGATAGTGGTGTTTACGTGGTGTTCAGGTCGTTCGACGGCGTTTGCAAGTACTTCAAAACAGGACATTTGCGGGAGTAACTCAATGGTAGAGTCACAGCCTTCCAAGCTGTTGGTTGCGGGTTCGATTCCCGTCTCCCGCTCCATCCTTTTCAAGAACCGACGAAACACTGCAACTTTCGTTGCTCTGTTTACTCCGCTAAGCTGATTTTTTGGGCCTTTCGAGCCCGGCTGATCATCGCCTCCATGTCTCGGTTAATCGGTTCGAGGGCTCCAGCAAAATAACGACCCAACCCCGCATCGGTTGCAAGTATGCGATTTGAGTGAGGCGGTCTCAAAGGGTCCGCGTTTGAGCAACAAGATACGCCTCAACCTTCTTTTTCACGGTTCGCCGATCCAGGTTTAGGCGGCGCGCGGCTTCCTCGAAGCTCCCGGTCAGTCGATAAATATGGGCTGCGTAGTGTGAAAGCACTTCGTCGGCCGTGACTTTACCGGCGCGGTATCGGTTGAAGAAATCATCGCCGGTTGCTGGCTCAGAGCTGGGGATCGGCTGATACGAACGGCGGATGATCACGTTACGAACGCACTGCTCCAGTTCGCGATAGTTTCCGGGCCAGGCGTAATCGGCAGGCAGGTGGGTGCGAATCCAGGCTTCGACGTCGGGAAGACACTGTTCGGCTTCATCGCCGACCGTACGCAGAGTCATATAGTAAATCAACTCGTGGAGCACGCTGGGGGAGTCGCGAATCTGGTCGGCCAGCGGCGGCGTGCGGATCAGGTCGGCGCAGAGGCGATAGTAAAGATCTTCGCGAAAGCGGCCTGCCCGAATCTCG
>Ga0335074_10000671_pt1 | contig 47596 bp, 39 predicted proteins | sample Lox_Sample_23_FD_206715 | JGI IMG/M metagenome (GOLD analysis project Ga0335074, IMG submission 206715) | Soil microbial communities from Loxahatchee National Wildlife Refuge, Florida, United States - Lox_Sample_2.3 | ecosystem: Environmental > Terrestrial > Soil > Wetlands | place: USA...
AGCGCGCCCGTCAGGCCCTGCATTTGTTGGGATTCACAGAAAACGCCACCTCCGATATCGTGCCCATCGTTTCGCCCATTTCGGGTGTGGTGCTCGATGTGAATACCGGACCGGGTGAGCTGCAGCGCTCGCTCGATAATGCGAATGCGATCGCGACGATAGCCGATATCAACCCTATATGGGTCGTCGGAGATCTATATCCGCGTGACGTGGGAGCAGTGAAGACCGGACAGCCGGTGGACATTACTGTAGCGGGTTATCCAAATCAAGTATTCCACGGCGTCATCGACAATATCTCCGACGCGGTTGATCCTACATCGTTGACCCTCAAAGTCCGCGTGGTACTGCCGAATCCACAATACAAACTAAAGCCACAGATGTTCGCCACCATCATGGTTACAAACCAACGGGGAACGGCGATCGTTGTACCCTCAACTGCGGTGATTCAGAACGGCAAGGATACCTTTGTGTTTGTCGAAATCTCGCCGGGGAAGTATGCGCGCCGCAATGTAATGCTGGGCGCAACGCACAACAAGACGGACGAAATTACGCAGGGACTAGAGGACGGGGAGAAGGTTGTTTCCTCGGGGGCCGAACTGCTGCGCGAAGCAGAGGATTAATCCATGCAAGGAATGATTGGTATTCTCCTTCGCTTCCGCAACGTCGTTCTGATAATTTTCATCGCGTCGCTGGCGGTGGGCGCCTTCGCATTTCTACAGCTGGATATTGAGGCCTATCCGGATCCGTCACCGCCGATGGTTGAGTTCATTACGCAGAACCCATCGTGGTCCGCCGAGGAGATGGAACAGCAGGTGACGGTCCCGCTGGAAGCAGGGCTGAACGGTACGCCGAAGCTTGAGCAGATTCGTTCGATCAGCATTTTCGGGCTGAGCGATGTGAAGATGTATTTCTCCTTCGACAGCGACTACTTTGTCGACAGGCAAGAGGCACTCAACCGGCTCGCACAGGTGAACCTGCCGAACAATCTGCAACCGCAGCTGTCGCCGGAATCTCCGATCGGCGAGATCTACCGCTATCAACTCACGGGGCCCGGCTATTCGCTGAACGAACTCAAGGCTACTCAGGACTGGTTCGTCGTGCGGGAGATGAAGCAGGTGCCCGGCATCATTGACGTAGCCACTTTCGGCGGGACCACGCGGCAGTACCAGGCGGAAATCGATCCTCGCAAGCTGCTGGGCATGGGCGTAACGATGACGCAGGTGGTCAGCGCCGTGCAGAATAGCAACGCGAACGCTGGAGGTAACTACCTCACGCTCGGCAGCCAGAGCGTGAACGTGCGCGGCATTGGGTTACTGCATTCGCTTACGGACATGAGCAACATCGTCGTGGCCGAGCGCAACGGCACGCCGGTTCTGCTGAGCGACGTCGCTACGGTGCGAGAGGGACATCAGCCTCGCCTGGGGAAGGTGGGACGAGATGAAAATCCGGATATCGTCGAGGGCATCGTGCTACTGCAGAAGGGCGGTAATTCCCTTCCCGCGCTGGCCGGCATCCGCAAGAAGATTCACGATCTGAATACGGGGAATCTGCTGCCGCCCGGGATGCAGATCAAGACCATCTACGACCGCACTAAGCTGATCAACACTACTACAACGACGGTGCGACACATCATCATCACCGGGCTGATCCTGGTGACGCTGGTGCTGCTCGTGATGTTGGGGGATCTGCGCCTCACCTTCATCGCAGCAATCACAATTCCTTTCGCGGTACTGTTTGCCTTCGCAATGATGGTGCTCACGAACCATTCGGCCAATCTTATTTCGATTGGCGCGATCGACTTCGGCATTCTCGTGGATGCTTCGATCGTGGTGCTGGAAAGCGTATATCGAAAGATTTCACGCCGAGTTGAAGGTGAGGACGTCGGTGAACTCATTATGGAAGGCGTCAGCGACGCGGCCAAACCTGTCCTGTTCGCGACACTGATCATCCTGGTGGCGTTCATTCCGCTGTTCACCATGCAAGGTGTACCCGGCAAGATCTTCGCTCCGATGTCGGTGACCTACGGGTTTGCGTTGACCGGCGCCCTGATCTTTGCGCTGGTCTTCGCTCCGGTGCTGGGATCTTTCGCCGTTCCCAAGCGAATCAAGCATGAAGCAACCGAGACATGGTTGAGCGCGTTCCTGCGGCGTCGCTATGACAGTGCCTTGAAGTGGGCGCTCCGGTTCAGGAAGCTCACCTGGGTGATCGCCCTTGCATCGCTGGTGGCCGCAGTGTTGTTGTTCCGTATGGTGGGCGGTGAGTTTATGCCGGCCCTCGAAGAGGGCAACCTCTGGATCCGTGCCACCATGCAGCAGGACATTTCCTTCGAGCAGTCGGAGAAGCTGACCGATGACATACGGGCAATTCTGCGGCAGTATCCGGAGATTACGCAGGTGGTCTCGCAGCTGGGCCGACCGGATGACGGCACGGATGTAAGCACCTTCAACAATGCCGAGTTTCTCGCCGATCTGAAGCCTTCAGGACAGTGGCGGCCGCGGTTCCACGGGAATAAGGATGAACTGATCGCAGCGATTCAGAATGACTTCAAGCGTTTTCCGGGTATCGACTTCAACTTCTCGCAGAATATTCAGGACAACGTCGAAGAGGCGATGTCGGGCGTGAAGGGTGAGAACTCCCTGAAACTTTTCGGCGACGATTTCGAGGAGCTCACGCGAATTGCGAATCAGATTGAGGGCATCATGCATGGGGTGCCGGGTATCACGGACGTCGGCGTCTTCGACGTGACCGGTCAGCCCAGCCTGCTGGTGTCGATCGACCGGACCAAGGCCGCCCGGTATGGATTGCAGCCGCAGGACGTGAACAACATCGTGCAGGCGGCGGTAGGCGGGGCACCGGTTACGACCATCATCGATGGGGACCGAAGGTTCGACTTCGCCGTGCGCTATGCACCGGAGTTCCGCGATACGCCGGAAGCGATCGGCAAGATCCTGGTGCCTACGCCGGATGGGACGCAGGTGCCGTTGAGCTCCGTCGCCGACGTGACGCTGCGCAATGGGGCATTCATGATCTACCACGAGGGTGGGCGTCGGTACATCCCCATCAAGTTCAGTGTGCGCGGGCGCGACCTGGCCAGCGCGATCCAGGACCTGCAAGGGCAGCTCACCAACAAGGTGAAGCTGCCTTCGGGATACAACTACACGTGGGCGGGCGAGTTCGACAGCCTGCGCAAGGAGCAGCAGCGGCTGGCGTTGATTATCCCGGTGAGCGTGCTGATCATTCTTCTCCTCCTCTATATACAGTTCCGGACGTGGAAGGATGCGTTCATCATTGTGGGCATGCTGCCGTTTGCCTGGATCGGCGGCATAGTCACGTTGTTCCTTACACACACTTCGTTCAGCATCTCGGCGGCGGTCGGCTTCACATCGCTGACAGGCGTGGCGACGCTGGGCGCGGTCGTTTTTCTGTCGGGCATCCGGCGGGCGCAGCGCGAGGATGGCCCCCAGCGGGGGCTGATCAAGGGCTGTCTCGACGAGATGCGGCCGGTGGTGATGGCGTGCATGGCGGCCGGGTTCGGGCTTCTGCCGGCGTCCATCGCTACGGAGATCGGGTCGCAGACGCAGAAGCCGCTGGCGCGTGTAGTCGTCGGCGGGATGGTGACGACTCTACTGGCGATCCTCTTTGTCATTCCGCTGATGGCGCGACAGAAGAGCAGAGACGGCGACGACAATGACAGTGAACCGGGGCCCAGTGAAGTTGGGCCGAATGAAGTGGGGGCGGACTGATACACCCCCTCCCCCTCCCCCTCTTTTTGGCTATCTCCGTAATCGTTTCATTCTAAACAGGATAGCGGGAGTGTTTTTGTAACCGTTTCATTCCAGACGAGTAAGCCGAGACCCATTCATTCCAAAGGGCTTATGCCGGCGAATTCAGAACCATCCCGTAACCGTTTCATTCTAAAGCACTAGACTGAGACCCTTTCATTCCAAACGACTTAGGCTCGTAATGCCACAAAATGCAAAAGCCCCGCATTGCGCACTGGCAATCGGGGCTTTTGCTACCTATTTATATTCTAGCCGCTGGCGGGAATATGTCCGCCAATTAATATCGCGATCAGGCTGCCTGGAACTGGGCACGGATCGACTCGACGTGGGGCTGGAGGAAGGTTTCGCGGTCGATCTTGCCATAGTTGAGAGCGGCTGCTCCGCCGGCGGAGATGAATTTCACATCGGTGACTCCGAGGAAGCCGAAGACCGTGCGCAGGTAAGGCTCGACGAAGTTAAACGAGGCCATGGCGGTGGCAGGATCGTAGACGCCTCCGGAGGCGACGAGGAATGTGGCTTTCTTTCCCTTGAGCAGGCCTTCGGGAGTGCCGTTGGCATAAGAAAACGTCTTGCCGGCGCGGGCGATCAGGTCGATCCAGAGCTTGAGGACCGAGGGGATGCCGAAGTTGTGCATGGGAACGCCGAAGACGTATTCGTCGGCGGCTTCGAGTTCGGCGATGAGGGAGTCGGAGACAGCAAGGAGGTTGCGCTGCTCGGGGGTGCGGGCATCTTCAGGGGTGTAAGCGGCGCCGACCAGTTGGCCGGTAACCGGCTGAAGGTTGCTGGTGGAAAGGTCGCGAGTGATCACTTTGCCATCCGGGTTGGCCTTCTTCCAGTTGCGGACAAATTCGCTGGAAAGGTGGCGCGAGATGGAAGCTTCACCGAGGGGGCTGGAATCGACTTGGAGCAGATTAGGCATGACGTTTAAGTCTCCTTCACAGCAGTTGATGTTTAACCAACTAGTGTCGATTCAAAGAAAGCGACGAATGTCGTTTTGCGGTTCTCTGAATCTAATAAGCTGAAAGAGGGACCCTTATGTTTGAAACCACTGAAGCCCCGGTCGACCCGCGTATCCGGCGGACGCGGCACCTGCTGCAGCAGGCTCTGGAGAAGCTGCTGGAAAGCAAGGATTTCGGGGATATCTCGGTGCAGGACATCGCCGAGGAGGCGACGGTAAACCGGGCGACTTTCTACGACCACTACACGGACAAGTTCGCGCTGCTGGAGTGCATGGTGGCGAGGCAGTTCCTCGGGATGCTGGGTGAGCGGGGCGTGACGTTCGACGGCACATGCCCGACGGCGATCCGGGGCATTGTGCTGGGCGTGTGCGACTATGTTGCGGGCATGTCGTCGTGCAGCGAGCGACAGCTACAGATGGAGCCACATCTCGAGGCAGCGGTGGTCTCCGTGGTGCGGCACATGATTCTGGATGGATTGAAACAGAATCCTCCGCAGCGGGAGGGGAGCCTGGAGATGATTGCGGGGACGGCCAGCTGGGCGATCTACGGGTCGGCGAAGGAGTGGGCCAAGACCCCGAAGCGGGTTCCGTCAGAGGAGATTGCGGACACGATCATGACGCTGGTGCTGCCGATTTTCGGGGTGGAGTATTCGGAGATTTTGAAGCGGCACCATGAAGACAGCAAGCGATGAACACATCGATGTTGCGCCGACGAGCTAGTAGCAGACAACAGTAGTAGCAGACTAGAATCCCGCGCCAGATAGGGCTCTGGAGGCAAGAATGAGAGCATCTATTTTTTATCGAATCGCTGCTGTCCTTCTTTTAGGTATCGGGAGCGGCGAGGTGAAGTCGCTTTAGACGGCGAGCGAAGGTAAAGTCTGCGCATGGCCTGTTCTCGCAGACGGTGCCCAAGTCCCTGGGCTCGGTCAGCATCACCCTCTGGAACCCCTTGCGGAGCGGCCCTTCCCCTTCGCTGCATATGATTCTAGCCTGTGAATCGAAAAATGACCTACTACGGAAGTGGACTGTGGATTTTGGAACGGAGGCACTACCGGAAATCCCGAGTCCGGTTGAAACCTCCTATTTAGTTGTGGTATAATACTAAAGGCCCATTGATTCAAATTCCCTTCTGTCTGAGGAGTCTTTGGTGGAAACCACAACACGCGTTATCGAGGATTTTCTTCGCGCATTCGAACACACCGACAGCCGCCGGGAGGTCGATGCTTTGGTCTCGCAATTCGCTGACACGTTTCTCGTTGCCGGTCCGGATGGATCGCGAACGGTGAAGGCAAGCGACTTCGCGCTGGCGCTGCCTAAACGGCAGGAGATGTTCGACAGGATGGGTTGCCGGTCAACAAAGCTCGCAACTGTTGCTGTTACGAAACTGGACGACCGTTACGCGATGGCGGAGGCGAAGTGGCTGATGACGTTCGCGCACGGCGATGGGCAAGCGAGCGAAGTGGCGGTTGGGTCGACATACATCGTTGACACGAGAGGTGGCAATTCCGGGGGCGAGTTGAAGATTCTGTTTTACCTGACGCATCAGGACATCACTACGGTATTGCGGGAGCGGGGGATTTTGCGCGGCTAGGCGGAATTCCTTTTTGTCATGTCTCGACGTGGGCGGCGACCCCAGCAGATGGAATCCAACCGGCGTGGCACCGTATTTGCGACCCGTCCAGCGGGTCGGAGGAGGCAGAGCGTGGGATGATTATGGGCATGTGCGTCGCGCGCGGGTTGACCGTCTCCGCTTCAGTCCTTGCACTGGCAGCCGTCGTCATGGGTGCGGCGGCACAAAACTCAGAATCCGCGCAGCCCCGTCCTGCTACTCCGCAGAGCACCGCGGAACTGGCCGGAGTTGCCTCGGAACTGACCCAATTGCAAAAGCTCTCGGCGAGCGCGATACCGGTAGACCGATGGCAGGTTTTATGGCTGCATCAGCGCATCACCGAAGGGGTGATGAGTGCATCGCTGGAGGTAGACGCGACGCTCGCCAAGATCGACAATGAGGTTGCGCGTGCCAACGAACTCCGCGGCTATCTCACCGACCGCCGGGACCGCACTGTCAACCGTGACAACCTGCTTGGCGTGATTGTGGGAGGCGGCCTGGGGGCAACCGGCACCGCTATGCAATTTTCATCCAATCTTGAAAAGGCCGGCAACGCTGTCGACATCGGCGGCGGCGTATTCTCCGTCGGCTTTGGCCTCCTCGGGATCCGTGCGCAGACAGGAAAGACCAGCCGTTTCGACTTCGGCTCCAACATGCTTGCCGAGTTTTTCGACCGCCCGGTTCTGCCGGACAGCCGCTATCCCCGGGCGATCTGGACCTTTTTGAATCAAGAAGCCCCGAGTGTCCCCGGTCTCACCCGCAAGCAGGAATTGCTGCGGAGCTGGGTCCAGGTCAAACGCATCGACTCTCTGGACAGCATGAATAAGATCGACCGGGTGACCAGCGAGCCATCCGAGCTACTCAAACTCAGCATTGATGATCTCGAGGACCGGGCTGCCATGCTCGAGGATGTTCGCGCCCGCATCTCGTTTCTGAAACGCGATCTTGCCGAGCTTCTCGCTTCACTGCCCGACCCGCCGGCGGCGCTGGCAGATCCTGTGCTGAAGGATGCACGGTAGCGAGAGAGGGAGATCGAAGTTCACACGGTGAAGGGCAGGTCATGAGCCAATCGCGGTACCGAGTACCTGAACTCCCGTCATTCGAGTGGTTTGAAACCGGTCAGCAGGCGAGATTCCGAACGGAATACATGATAGTTGGAAAAAAGCATGTCGTTCATGTGCGTGGTGTACGGGCCGAAGCTCATGAAGTCCTGATCCCATTCTTTTAACGAGATCACGGATCGCGCTCTCCCGACCGATACGCTCCTCACCGGGCAAACATAGGTCTTTCCGCCGATATCGACCGGGCCGTAATCAATCACGATCTCATCCAGGTCCATCGGGACATAATTGCGCACATCGAACTGCATTTGCAGACGAAGAATCCTGCCGTTCTCCGGATCGATCGCAATCTCTCCGTGATACCCGGCCTGGATTCGATACCGGTCTTGTCCCTCGTCATCGGGGAGACAACAGCCACCTTCGAAGTATCTGGATTCTGCTGCCGGAATTACGAACGCAAAAACGGCACGACTCCCTTCTGGACCGCTCTCCCAACGAACCCACTTCATCTTTCCCGAAATTTCTATTGCACGCCGCACCCCTGCCAGCAGAGGACCGAACGTGCCATGAGTGATCATGTATCTGTCGCTTGAATCGAGCGGATCGAAGCCCTGTGACTCCACAACTTCGCTTCCGGCGCGGTAAAAAACCTTCGCCTTCGACAACTCGGCAACGCGCAGGGGCGGGTAATCGACCCGGCTCTTGTCGCCGTCGAATTGCGACCTGTCTTCATAGCGAAGTGTTGTCCTCGTCGCAACGAAGTCCGGCAACTTCGGAATCGACTTTTTGAGATAATCCTCCGCCAGAACCAGCATGCGTTGCTGTGCAGCGTCGTCCGGGGCAGCCTGGTTCGGGATTTCCGCCGGCGGCGGCTCGAGGAACTCTGATGCGTCAGCCACTGCAATCAAGGCCTGCCGTACATTCCTGTTGCGAAGTTTCGCGGTCCAGCTGGAGAGCTTCGCAAAACTGAGGCGTTCCGTCAGTTCGAGCTTCGATAACTCTTCTGCCAGTTTGTCATTCTCCCGTCCGCGGGCTTCGCTCAGGAGCTGGTTCAACTGCTCCACCGTGACTCGTCGAATATTGGGATTCGGCTGGTAGGAATAGAACGGCTCGTCGTAGTAGCCGGTATTCGTTCGCGCGACCAATCCCGGTCTGTCCGCTCGCACTTGCAGACTGTGGTACTCGTGGCTTTGAACAGCGACAGGCGGATCGAAAGAGAGCGTATAGAAATTCGCGGCTCTCTGCACGCATCGATTCATTTCAGCGACCAGATCGCGGCTTTCGTCGGTGACACTTCCGCCGCTTTCAATGGCGAGAACCTTCTGGTAGAGAAATCGTTCATTTGCATCTCGCACCGTTCGTACCCCGCTCAGATACTGCAGATATTCAGGCATGCACGGGCGCTTCTGGTCCACCGAAACCTCGTCGATTGACAAGCGAGCCTCGCGGAACAGCGTGGCGAACCAGTAAATCGGATTGAATGTTTTCTGTCCCAAAGTGCGGTTCGCCGGAAATACGCCGGTTCCCGTGCCGCAACCCGGACCTGTCCAAAGCAGGACCTTACGTCCGCGTTTTCGCCTTTGCCCAGCAGCAATAAAGGCGAGTGCACGCAGAGCATCAGGCTGACGGCTCAAAACGACTCTGCTGCGATAGCTCAAATCGGACGCAAGAGTATATCCATCGGTCGAATCGTGGTGGGCTATCGTCCAAAAACCATCGTCTGAAAGCCCAAAGATCGAAGCTGGCTGAGCCAGGTGACCGCCGTTCTGTCTCAGGAATTGCTCGATCCCAAGTTGTAAGCGCGATGCCTGTACACTCGACATCTTGAACGTATCGACGAACAAGATGAGCTGTGTCGGCGGATCGGGCCGGGCGGACTGTCCGCTGAAGGCGTGAAACGACAAGATATTCTGGGGACGCCCTTCGTCCAGCAACTCAAAATCTTTGCGACTCAGACCAGATACCGGCTGTCCATCTCCGTTCGTTACCGACACGTCGAGGTGAATGAGCCCCTTTCCCTCGTCGAGCATGGGAGCGGTTGGCGGTGGGGTCGCCTGAGGTAGAGGGAGAAGTGCATGAGGTGAAGTTTGGGAGGCACAGTTGGTTCGTTGAGTGTAAAGCAGAAGACACAGGAGAATTCCGCTTCCCAGATAGGACCGACGCGATGAATGCATCGACTTCCCGCCTTTTATTTAGGGCCGATTGCTTATCAGGGCCATGTCTTCGGCAACTCGATACGATTGTATTCGCACCGGGATTTCCCCGATCGCCAAGCCGACGTATGTCTGTGGAAGCGAGGAATGAGATGAAAATTCTGCTTTACCTGAATCAGGTCAGACGAATGTAAAACCGCAAAGTGGCGGAGCCGGTCCAGGCGCGGCTGGCTTCGAATTCGCTTCTGTATAATTTCGGCGACTCCATAAGAAAGTTGCGGCTTTGACTTTGAAGGGTGGCGGACGGTCGAGACACGTAATCCGGCGCTACGGACACGAGCGCTTCGGCTTATCGCCGAAAGATTTCCGTGCTCTGCGCGCACTCAAGACGCCAGCGCAAATCCAGAAGTTCATTGACGCCCTGCCGTATCAGTATGGGGACACGGCGTGGTCTCCGCAGCGCGTGCTAAGGGAGCGCAAAGGACACTGCCTGGAGGGGGCACTGCTGGCGGCTGCTGCCCTGCGAGCCAACGGCCATCCGCCGCTGCTGATGGATCTGGAGGCCGTGTACGACGACGATCACGTGGTGGCCATCTACCGCGAGGGCGGTCTGTGGGGAAGCATTGCCAAGTCAAATTTTGCAGGGCTGCGTTTCCGCGCGCCAATCTATCGCACCCTGCGCGAGCTGGCGCTCAGCTACTTTGAGCACTATTACAACCTGCGCGGCGAACGGACGTTGCGTGCCTATTCGGGGCCTGTGAACCTGGAGCGCCTGGACAGCCGTGACTGGATGACCTCCGAGGAAGATGTCTGGTGCGTCACCGAGCATCTCATCGCAGCGAGGCATTACCCGCTCTTTCCCGACAAGGTGGGGCGCGCGCTCCCCCGGCTCGACCGGCGCAGCTTCGACGCCGGAATGCACGGCTGGGTGAAACACTGAAGAGATTCGTCCGCGAGACAACGCTGGTCTGTTGAGAAAAGAACACTCGCTCAGCGGCTAAAGCCGCATTGGCTTCAGACTCTCTAAGGCACGGCTAGAGCTATTTCTTCTTGATGACGATGGCGGTGAGGTCGTCATCCTGCGAGGTACCGCCGGAGAATGCGATGACGGCCTTGTAGAGGTCAGAGATGATTTCTGCAGGCGGCTTGTCTCTTGAGGCACGGATGGTAGCTTCCATGCGCTCTTCGCCGAACTGCTCGTCCTGCGCGTTGGCCCATTCGAAGAAGCCGTCGGTGGTGATTACGAGCAGGTCCCCGGAATTAAATTCAAGGACCTTTGGCGGATCGGAGCCAAGATCGGGCATCAGGCCCAGCGGCAAGCCCTGGGCGGGCATGGCATCGAAGCGATCTTCGTGCATCCAGTAGAAAAACAGTGGCCCGTGTCCGGCGGAGAGCAATTCGACGCGCGGGCTGCCGGGAGTAAAGATTGTCGCAACGAAGGTTACGAATCGTCTTGGGCCCACATCCTCATTGAGTGCGGCGTTGACGCGCTGCATGGCGGTCAACATGCCGAGCTCGGGCGTGAATGTTGCGCGGACGTAGGCGCGGCACACGGAAGAGAGCAACGCGGGGCCGATTCCGTGGCCGGTTGCATCTCCGAGGACGACCAGCAACTGGCCGTTGGGCAGAAAGTGCCAATCGTAGTAGTCGCCGCCGGTCTGATCTGCGGGCAGGTTCCAGCCGGCGATTTCAAAGCCCTCGATCTGAGGCGCGGCGGCGGGCAGCAGGGACTGCTGGATCGACCGGGCAATCTCCAGGTCATGCCGGAGGCGTTCCACCTGACGCTGTGTTTCCGCCTCTCGGAGCGCTGCCTCTACCTGCTTTCGTATCTCGGCGGCGACGGCTCCGGCGATGAATCCGGCGACGACTGCGGTGATGGCAAAGCCACCCACGGCGCGTTCAGGAGTAAGCAGCGATGTGCCGCCAAACAGCCTAGGCACCCAGCCGAGATATGAGGCGGCGAGCAGGTAGGTCACGGCGGCCACGATTCCTGACATTCGGGACACGTTGGGATCGAGGCGCAGCGTGGAGAGGATGATGAAGATGAAGTAGAAGAGGACTGCCGGATTTGCGAGTGGTTTGTATGCCGCCTCGATGGTTCCTTCAGAAAAGAACACGAGCGCCAGGGCGGGCAGGCACATTTCAACAAGGATGTTTGTGACCCAGGCGGCACGGGGCAGATCGCCGCTGGTTTGTATCGACCGGTTTACCGCCCGCAGCATCAGCAGTTCGTAGATCGCGAAAAGGGCCAGGAAAACGCTGGTAAGCGCGAATGAGGACCAGCTCTCGTGGCTGAAGACGAGTGCAGTCCTGAGGATTCGTATCGCGAAGACTGCAACGATTGCGGCAATGATGATGCGGAGGCGGAGTCGTTCACTCTCAAGCAGCGCCTTGCGGAATGCCGGTGAAGACTTGCTGATTTCCTGGACGGAATTATTCATCGGCGACGGGCGTTGCGGGGCACGCAGCTTCGCCGAGAAGGAGGCGAAGAATGCGGGGACCGGAACGTCCCCTCCTTACAGAAAGTTACTGATGGTTGCCGTTGGGGACGGCGGTTGTCAACTGTCTAATATGTCATTCATGGCGCGGGCTGAAGCAAGTAGCCGGGGGTGGAACGGGCGATGGCCAACTCTTCCTCGTTCATGTCGACGGCGATGTCGGCGAAGAGCGGAGTACTTAGATAGCGCTCGCCGGTGTCGGGCAACATGCAGAGGATGGTGGAACCTTTGGGGGCTTCGGCGGCAACCTGCAGCGCGGCGGTGAAGGTCGCGCCGGAGGTGATGCCCACGAAGATGCCTTCCTTGCGGGCGAGTTCTCTGCTCCAGCGCATGGCGTCAGCGTTCTTGATGCGCAGGACCTGGCTGATGACCTTTGTGTCGACGGCGTCGCCGGCGAGTTTGGGAATGAAGTCGGGGCTCCAGCCCTGCTGTGGATGAGGATGCCATGCGGGATGGCTGGCGGCGCCCGATCCATCGGGGTTGCGCTCCTGGGGGACGCCGCTGGAGAGCATGGCAGCGTCGTCGGGCTCGCCGACGACGATCTTCGTTTCGGGGCGCTCCTTGGCGAGCACGCGGGATACGCCCTTCAGCGTGCCGCCGGTGCCGAATCCCGTGACCCAGTAGTCGAGGCGCTCACCCTTGAAGTCGTCGAGGATCTCAACAGCGGTGGTTTTTGAGTGAAAGTCGGCGTTGGCTTCGTTCTCGAACTGGCGGGTGAGGAACCAGCCGTGCGCTTCGGCGAGCTCGATAGCTTTTGCGACCATGCCTATGCCGCGGCCGGCGGCGGGGGTGATGACCACCTTCGCGCCGAGGAAGCGCATCAGCCTGCGGCGCTCGACGCTGAAGGTCTCCGCCATGGTGACGACGAGCGGATAGCCTTTCTGCGCGCAGACCATGGCGAGGCCGATTCCGGTGTTGCCGCTGGTGGCCTCGATTACGGTCTGGCCAGGCTTGAGCTTACCGGTGCGCTCGGCATCTTCGATCACACCGAGGGCGAGGCGGTCTTTGACGGAGCCGAGAGGGTTGAAGGCCTCGATCTTGACGTAGAGATTTATGCCGGGCGGCGCGAGCTTGTTGATGCGGACGACGGGAGTGTGGCCGACGGTCTCAAGGATGTTGGCGTATCTGTGTCCCATTCAGTGCTCCTTCAGAAGTGAGTGATCGCGGGATTACTTCGCGCTGGCTGGCGGCACGATGCCGTTCATGCGCAGGTAGACGACCATCTGTCCATAGTGGTCCCAGCAGTGGGAGATGCCGAAGCTGGCGAGGGTGGCGCGGGTCTGGAAGCCGGGCTCGGGCGACTTGATTACCTCAAAAGCGTTGGCAGCGGTAAGGGTTGCGATGGCCTTGTGAGCAAAGGCGAACGAGCCGGCGAGGGCAGCGACGACGTCTTCCTTGTTTGTAAGGTTTTCGATGCCCTTTACATCGACGTCAGGCTTGAGGCCGCTGACGATGTTGTAGAAGAAGTAGTTGGCCTCGGCCACGTGGGTAGCCTGCTGGGCGAAGGTGCGGACCTTGTCGAATTCGATCTTCTGGCCGGGGACAAAGATGGATGCGCTGGGAGCGAATGCATACCTGTCGGCGGGCATGGCTCTCACCGCGCCCATCATTTCCTCTTCGATGAGGCTCAACTGCGAATCGAAGGCTTTGGCGGGCGTGGCGGTGGTTCCGGGCGCGGGGGCGTTGGCGCTGGCTGCCATCTGTGCGGCTGCCATGAGAGAACACAGGATCAGGACACACAACGCCGATAACTGCCGTACACGCATCGGAATCTCCCTCGTTCAGAAACGCATACAGGCTAACAGATCAGGTGGTAAGCGAGGATCGAGGTCGGTGACTGCGAGCAGTACAGTGTGGCCTTTTGTCGGACGGGGCACACGGCGCATCTACCAGCCCATCTGGCGCATTCGCCCGAGGATGATGCCGGCGTAGCGGTTCATGCGATCCGGTCGGCGTTTTAAGGGACCGGGCAGGATCGCGGCGAGGCGTGCGGCCTGATCTCTGTCGATGGAGGCTGCGCTGGTGCGGTACCAGGCACGAGAGGCCGCCTCCGCGCCGTAAATACCGGGGCCCCATTCGACGACGTTCAGGTAGAGCTCGAGAATACGCCGCTTGCCGAGGACGAATTCGGCCACGGGCACGAGGCTCGCCTCGGCACCTTTGCGCAGGATGGAGCGACCCGTCCCGAAGAAGAGATTTTTCACGAGCTGCTGCGTGATCGTGGAGCCTCCACGCATGCGGCCACCCTCCATGTCCTGCTGAGCGGCGAGTTGAATGGCGTGCCAGTCGAAGCCGTGATGCTGATAGAAGCGCGCGTCCTCTGCGGCGACGACGGCGTGCTGGAGACTGGGCGAGATCTGTTCAAGCGGGATGAAATCGTAGCGTTCGTGGTACGGCGTGCCGCTGAACAAAGCCTGCAGGCGGCGCTCCACGTGCACGACGGTCGTTGGCGGGTCAATCCAGCGGAGAGCGACAAGGGTCAGCGCGGCAAGCAGCCAGAGTGCTGCCACGCCGATGCCGATCCAGCGAAGCACGAGGAGGAGAAATCTCCGGGAGAGGAGATGTTTCCTGGTGAATTGAGGCCAGCGACGCGCGGCTGGCGGCGTGGCGGAGATTTCGGGCACGTCTCAGAATAATCGGGATGGCAAGCGATCCAGGAAAAAGAGCGGCTCGCTACTTTTCCGTTGAGATTTTGAAGAGCCTTAGCGTTTCGGCCGTGATGCGTTGTTTTGTGTCGAGCAGATCTTTCCAAGGGTCGCGGCGGAGGCGGGGTTTCCAGTCGTCGTAATCGGTTACGTGGAAGGCGGGGCGTTCGGTTTCTTTGAGGGCGGTCCAGGGAATGGGCATGGAGACCGGAGTTCCGGCGCGGGCACGGGGCGAGTAGGGGGCCACGGCAGTGGCTTCACGCTGGTTGCGGAGATAGTCGAGGAAGATGCGTCCGGTGCGGCCGGCCTTGGTCATCTTGGTGAGATAGAGGTGGGGGTCGCGCTTCTCCATCTCGAGGACAAAGGCGTGGGTGAAGTCCTTAATGACGGGCCACTCGTGCTGCGGCTCGATGGGGACGACAACGTGCAGGCCCTTGCCTCCCGTGGTCTTGAGAAAGCTTTCGAGGCCAAGGCTCTTGAGCTGCTTGCGGACGTCGGCGGCGCTGGCGGCCAGCGTCTCCCATTCAATGGCGGCGTCGGGGTCGAGATCGATGATGATGCGATCTGGATGTTCGAGCGAGTTGTTGCAGGAGCCCCAGGGATGGACTTCGAGGACTCCGAGCTGGGCAAGGCCAGCGAGGGCCTTGGGCGTGGAGAGCGTGATGTAGGGTTCGACTTTGCCGGTCTTGCGGTCGCGCACGGGAACCGACTCGGTGTCCGGCGGCAGCGTGTTGTTGACGTGCTTCTGAAAGAAGCAGGGATGGCCGCTGCCATCAGGGCAGCGGACCAGAGAGAGCGGCCGTCCGGCGATGTGTGGCAGCATGTGAGGCGCAATGGCCCAGTAGTAGTCGGCGAGCTGCTGCTTGGTCAGGCCGGATTCGGCGTCAAGGACTTTGTCGGGATGGGTGAGGCGGACGGGGGCGTGTTCGGGAGGGTCGGCCGGTGATGCTTTCGCGGATTTTTTCGCGGTTGAGGTTTTCGGTGCTGCGATCGGTACGGGGTGCGCGGCGTGTTTCGCGGGGTGCTTGGTCTTCCCCGCCGACGGGGGCGTGGTTGGTTCTTCGCGGCGGACCTCACTGGCGGGCTTGTCTTCGCGCAGGCCTTGGAATGCCGCCTGGCGGACGAGGTTGTCGGCGGTCCAGGTGGAGAAGTTGACCTGAGCGACGAGCTCGGGCTTGACCCAGATCGCTCCTTTGCGAGCATCCGGTGGGACGGCTTCGAACGGCATGGACTCGCGGCGCAGCTTGTCGAGCTTTGCGCGCAGCATGGCGTGGGTTTTCTGGGTGAAGCCGGTGCCGGTGCGTCCGGAGTAAATGAGTTTGCCGCTCTGGTAGTAGCCGAGGAGCAGGGCGCCGACGCCGTAGATTTCATTCGACGGGAGGGTAAAGCCGCCGATGACGAATTCCTGCTCGTGAACGCATTTGAGCTTGCGCCAGTCACTGGCGCGGTTGGAGACGTACTTGCAGTCGGCGCGCTTGGAGATGATGCCTTCCGCATGCAGTTCGCAGGCCTTCTTGAAGACGAGGTCGCCGGGGGCGTCGACGTGTTCGCTGTAGCGGAGCGCTCCATCGGAGTCTTGAATGAGAAGCGAGAGGAGAGCCTTGCGGTCGACGAGAGGAAGGTCGCGGGTGTTGTGTCCGTTGAGGTGAAGGAGGTCGAAAGCGAAATAGGTGAGAGGCTTGTTGGCTCCCTCCTGAAAGGCGGCCTGAAGGTCGGCGAAGCTGGTGGTGCCACTCGGAGAAAGGACGACAACTTCTCCGTCGATGAGGGCGGTGTCGACGGGCAGCTCGGCGATTTCAGCGGCGAGAGGCTTCATGCGGTGCGTCCAGTCGAGGCCGGTGCGGGTGAGAAGCTGGACCTTGGTTCCGTCTTTGCGAGCCTGAATGCGATAGCCGTCGAGCTTAAGCTCGTGAACCCAGCCGGGAGTGCGCGGGGCTTCCGTTGCCTGAGCAGCGAGTTGCGGGTGGATGAAGGAGGGAAGATGTTCTTCGGGGGTGCCGTCGAGGGCTGATCCGAACGAGATTTTTCGCGGAGGTGAGCGCTTGCGGGCGGCCTTTGCCGGTGCCGAGTCGCCGGCCTTGTCGCTGCGATGCCAGGCTTTGCCGGTGGCGGTGTCCTTCGAGTTCCAGACGTGGGTTTCGGCGCGGGCGATCTCGTCGATGCTGCGTCCCGTGACGGCGGAATTCGGGGCTTCCTCGGTGATGGCGGGATCGGATTCGGAGCGCTCGTACTCGTCGTGCTCCTTGATGAGCAGCCAGTTGTTCTTCTTGTCGCCGGGACGGGGCTTCATGCGGATGAGCGCCCATTTTCCGTGGAGCTTGGTGCCGTGGAGGATGAACTTCAGCGAGCCGTCGCGCAGGCCGGCGTCAACGTCGGTGTGGCCGGGCTGCGGCTCCCATGAGCCCTGATCCCAGACCATGACGGTGCCGCCTCCGTACTGGCCTTTGGGTATGATGCCTTCGAAGCCGCCGTACTCCATGGGGTGGTCTTCGACCTCGACGGCGAGGCGTTTGTCTCCTACATAGAAGCTGGGACCCTTGGTGACCGCCCAGCTCTTGAGGACGCCGTTCCAGCCGAGGCGGAAGTCGTAATGGAGGCGCGTGGCGGCGTGCTTCTGAATGACGAAGGGCTGCTGGCCGGCGGGGATGTCGAATTTGGATTTGCCGCGAGATTTTCCCGAAGGTTCGGCAGTAACGGAAAAGTCGCGCATTGAGCGGTAGCGCCCGAGCTGCTCATCTACAAGGTCGGCGGGACGATCAGCGCGCGCGCCTGCCGAATTCGTGCTGCCCGCTTTGCGACGGGGTGCCATTACTATGTGTTAAGGCATTTCTCCTTCAAAGGTTGCCTTCAAGAACGAAGTGCAAGGTTGCGATTTCTCGGGGAAATCGCAACTTGAGGGTACGGTTTCGGGACGCATATGAAGGCGAAATGCTTCATGCCGATTTGCGGCGCTTCGATGCCTTGGGCGGCTTAACGAGTTCAATTCCCGGCTCTTCAGCGGACGTGGATTGAGACGGCTTTTTGACGGCAGGCTTCTGCCCCTCGGCGATGCTCTTGCGGAGCGCGTCCATGAGATTGATGACCTTGGCCGTCTTCGGCGCGGGTTCTTCCTGCGGGATCGGCACGTTGCGAACCTTGGCGTCGACCAGTTCGCGGAGAGCGGCTTCGTACTGATCCTTGAACATAGACGGGTCGAATTTGGCGCTCTTGCGCTTGATGAGCATCTCGGCAAGCGAGAGCTGGTCTTCGTCGACGTTGGTTTTCTTGATGTTTCCGAAGAAGTCGGCGGGCTTGCGCAGCTCGTCGGAATAGCGAAGCAGGTAAGCCATCATGCCCGGCAGGTCGTCATCGGGATAGGGTGCAAGGGCGACGATGTGCTCACGGCCGCTGAAGGAGATCTTGCCAAGCGCCACTTTGCCGGTGTCCTGCAGTGCTTTGCGGACTACGGCGAAGGCCTCGGACTGGATGTCATCGGAGGGTGCGACGAAATAAGGCTTCTCGAAGAACTCAGGGTTGATGTCTTTGGCGTCGACGAACTGGGCAACTTCAATAGCCTTGCGGGTCGGCAGGCGGAGATGCTCGATCTCTTCCGGCTCGATGGTGACGTACTGGCCCTTGGCGTATTCGTAGCCTTTGACGATGTCGGAGTTTTCAACCGGACCCTCTTCGGAGGAGACCTTCTGGTGGCGGATGCGCTCGCCGGTCTTGCGGCTGATCTGATGGAAGCGGATATCGCTCTTCGAGTCGGTCGCCGTGAAGAGGCTGACGCCGAAGGAGACAAGCGAGATCTGAATTTGTCCGGACCAGTAAGGGCGCATCGGTTTGCAGTCCTCCGAGAAACGCAATCACGAACGATTCGAAAAGGCATTTCTGCCAAGGGCATCCATTCTCAAGGATTTGAGGATGGGATTGCAAGCATTACATTTATGGGATGGCTCGGGTTAGTTACGGGGTTGGCGCGGCTGCGGCACGGTGCGTGGCGGCCGGCTGAGGCTTCTCAAGGACGACGTGGGAGAAGATGGCGACGTCGGATTTGTCCTTGAGGTTGGAACAGAATCCGATGCCTACATAAAAGGGCCCGTTCATGTGCAGGATGAAGGGCTCGCCGAAGGGATGCATGGGCTCTCCCTGCATGCTGACGTACAGGATGAAGACGTCTCCATACTTGGAGAGGCCGATGCGTTGCGGCATGAGTACACTGCTGACGCGCGCGGGCGGATTCCCGGAGCCTTCCCTGCTCCAGACGCGATACTCCATGTCCAGACGGCGAGCGCCTTTCCCGGGGCGCTGACCGAGCCGGAAGGATCCATTACCGTAGAGCGCCACGACTGCTTCTTGCGAGTCATCATCGAGGCTCTGGCGGATGACAAGCACGGCCTTGCGTCCTTCGTACCCATCAGCGTCGGGGAATGCGATGTCTGCGGCGAGCGAGACGTCCCCGGACATTTTGCTCCACAGATAGTGGAACTCGTCGCGAATGAAGACTGTGTTGTATCCGGCGGAACTGACGGTGTACTCCTTCGTCGTCCCGTCATAGAGGGCACCGCCGGGAAGGTGAGTGTTCCCTATATCCGATTGTCCCTGAAAGAGGCCGATGGGAACATCGGAGCTGCGAATGGGCTGGTTTCCGTAGGTAGCGGACGGTTGAATCTGAGCCGGAGGGGTGTATGCCGAAGGTGCAGGGGCGACCTGAGCGGACACGTTAAGGGACGGCACGAGGACCAAGCCGGAGAACAAGAGAGCGGGCAGCGAAGACGTGCAGGGGAGCTTCATTTGAGGGCCAGTTTCTACCCACGCCCATAGTACGTGCTTCAGTGACATGGCAGGTAACACGAATGGGCAATCTGGCTTGGGAGGATCGGGTGAGATATGACCACAGCGAATACTTAAGTATTCGCTTGACTATCGCTGCGTCATGGCGCAATAGTTAAGTCATTGCTTAACCGACTCGGAGAGCAATGCCGCGAGTTGGCGGCACTGAAAAAGGAGAAGGACGATGCGGAAACTGATTGTCTTCAACCACGTTTCACTGGATGGATATTTCGTAGATGCAAACGACAGCATGAGCTGGGCAAAGACGCGCAAGGACGACGCGGAATGGAACGCGTTTGTCGCGCAGAATGCGAACGGGGAGGGTCCGCTGCTGTTCGGGCGGAAGACCTACGAGTTGATGATCAAGTACTGGCCGACGCCCATGGCCAAGCAGCACGATGCGCAGGTCGCGGATCGGATGAACAAGCTGCCCAAGGTCGTGTTTTCGAGAACGCTGGAAGAAGTCTCCTGGAGCAATACGACGCTGGTGAAGGGCGGCTTGGTGGAAGAGGTGCGGCGGATGAAGACGGAGACCGGCGACGGCATCACGATTCTGGGCAGCGGGACACTGGTTGCGCAGTTGGCGGATGCGGGCCTGATCGACGAGTACCATATCGTGATCAATCCTGTGGCATTGGGCAACGGGCGGACGATGTTCGAGGGGATCCATGAGAAGGAAAACGGCGACAAGCTCGAGGTGAAGCCAATGAAAAGCCGGACTTTTGGCAATGGCTGCGTCTATCTCGTATACGAGCCGGGAGTGAAGGTCGCGTCGCGCGCGGCCTGACAAGGAGAACGATGAAGGAAAGATCGGTAAATCACGCCACGTTTGAGATTGAACGCAGCTATCCCGTGCCCCCCGCGCGGGTGTTCGCAGCCTTTGCCGATCCGGCGAAGAAGCGGCGCTGGTTCAGGGAGGAAGAGGCCTCGGAGACTCTGGAATTCGAGATGGATTTTCGCGTCGGAGGCCGGGAGCGTTCGCGCTTTCGGATCAAGGGCGGTCCGGTCGACGGGATGGTCTGCACGAACGACACCACGTATCTGGACATCGTGGCAGATTCGCGGATTGTGCTGGCCTACTCCATGGCGATTGGCGAGAATCCCTTCTCGGCGTCACTGGCTACGTTTGAAATGCTGCCGTCGGAGGCGGGCACGCGATTCATCTTTACCGAACAAGGGGCGTATTTCGAAGGCGCGGATAGTCCCGAGGGGCGCAAAGAGGGATGGCGGTTGCTGCTCGAGCGGCTGGCGGCTGAGCTGAAAGGGTGAGGAAAGGCAGTAATCGATGCATAGTCAGAGAGTGAACGTCGACGGCGTATTTCATGCGCTGGGAGATCCGACGCGAAGAGCGATTCTGGAACGGGTGAGCGAAGGGCCGATTTCTCTGTCGAGCCTGGCGACACCACTGCGCATCACGCTTGCCGCGACTGTGCAGCACGTCCAGGTGCTGGAGAAGAGCGGGCTCGTGCGCACGACGAAGGTCGGGCGGGTGCGGACGTGCCGGATGGAGCCGAAGGGCCTGTCGCTGGTCGAGCAGTGGATCAACGCGCGGCGATCGTTGTGGGAGAAGCGGTTCGACCGGCTGGGTGATCTGCTGGCGGAGGAGTAAGGCTGCCGGCTGAGGTGGTGGCCGGTGAATCGTGCATCCGGGATTCAGAATCGAATAAGGCATGCACACGGTTCATCAGTCGCAGCTGCCTTTCGTGGGGATGTCGTACGAGTTTGTGGGAGCGGCCCAGAGCGGCGTTGCCGTCTCGTTCTTTCTGGTGAATGGCGAGCCTGGCCGAGGAACGCGCCTGCACAAGCATGACTACGATGAAGTGGTCTACGTCATTGAAGGACAGTCGAAGTGGACGGTAAATGGTCAGGAACGGGAGGCTCACGCCGGGGATGTTCTGGTAGTGCACGCGGGCGAGCCGCATAAGTTCGTCAACAGCGGCGACGGCGTCCTGCGGCAGATTGATATCCACCTGAATTCTGAATTTAAAACGACGTGGCTGGAAGGATAGCGGGAGTGAATCGCGGAAGCGATTTAGAGGATGGCGGTTTGCGGCTCGGGCTGGGGTTCCGGTTTGGGAGAGTTGGCGGCGGCGACCGCGCGAACGTGCATCCGCATGATAGCGAAGGCTGTGCGGCAGATGCCGTAGGCCAGGAGAACTCCGAAGGCCAGCGCGGCGAGGCTGGCACAAGCTAACATCAGTAAATTGATCGCGTCCTGCATGGGATTCTACTTCTGATCCTGTTCTGGCCTTAAAGGGTTGTGCTGCTCCGTTGTTCGCGTCGTTCTCTGCCGGGCGTGCTCATTGAAGATCGCCCATATTTTGTACGATGCCATTGTTACAGAAACAGAGCAGCATTGAGCAATGGTTTGACCCCTGTTTCTATTGACGAATAAGATACTGATGATGAGGATGGTGCGAGCGTAATGGCGATTCAGGCGGCGCCTGGATTGCTTTGGCCCCCTGGTCTATTACGCGATCGCAAGCGGAATACCACCGGTCGCGCATTCTTCACAGAAAAGTCTAATGTCGATTACTCACATCTCGGTGCGGGGTGCGCGGCAGCACAATTTGCGCGACATCAACGTGCAGATTCCGCGGAACACGCTTACCGTCGTCACCGGCCTTTCGGGTTCGGGTAAGTCGTCGCTGGCCTTCGACACGATCTATGCCGAAGGCCAGCGACGTTATGTGGAGACTTTATCGGCATACGCGCGGCAATTCTTAGATCAAATTGAACGGCCGGATGTGGATTCGATCGAGGGGTTGAGTCCGGCGATTTCGATTGAGCAGAAGACGACGAGCCGGAGTCCGCGGTCGACGGTGGGCACGATTACGGAGATCTACGATTATCTGCGGCTGCTGTATGCGTCGGTGGGCGTGCCGCATTGTCCCAATTGCGGACGGCAGATCTCGCGCCAGAGCGCAGAGCAGATCGTGGAGCGAATCCTGGCGCTGGGACAGGGCGAGCGCGTGACGATTTATGCGCCTGTTGTGCGCGGGCGCAAGGGCGAATTCAAGGATCTGCTCGACAAACTCGACCAGCAGGGGTTTCGTGCACGCGTCGACGGCGAGTTGCGGGACCTGGCGGAGCCCATAGAACTCGAGAAGCGGAAGAACCATACCATCGAGGCGGTGGTGTATCGGGCGCTGCTGAAGCCGGGGATCGAGAAGGCTCTGGAGTCGTCGGTGCAGAAGGCGCTGCAGATGGCGAACGGGCTTGTGCTGGTCGCCACGCAGAACGATGAGCAGCTTTATTCGTCGTCGATGTCTTGTCCCGATTGCGGGCTGGATGTGCCGAAGCTGGAGCCGCGGAGTTTTTCGTTCAACAGCACTTACGGGGCGTGTCCCGAGTGCCATGGGCTGGGGAGCATTTACGATTTCGATCCGGCGAAGATCATCAACGACTGGTCGAAGCCGCTGCTGGATGGTGGCCTGGGGCCGGGATCGGCGTCGCAGTATCTGCTGAAGCTGATCAAGCTGGCGGCAGACCGGTACAAGATCGACCTGAAGAAGCCTTTCGAGAAGCTGCCGCAGAAACAGCAGGAGCTGCTGCTGTATGGGCCTCCGAAGGGCGAGGCGCCGCGGACGGGGTTTCACGGCATTCTGGCGTATCTGCGCGACGCGCTGGAGGAGTCGAAGTCGGAGGCGTATCGCGACTGGATGATGAACTACATGTCGGCGTCGGTTTGTCCGGCATGCAAGGGCAAACGGTTGCGGCCGGAGTCGCTGGCGGTGAAGGTTGGCGGGCGGTCGATTGCCGACTTCACGGCGCTACCTCTGGGACGCGCTCTGGATGCGGCGCGGACGATTCCCTTCTCGGCACGCGATGCGCTGATTGCGGAGCGGCTGCGGCGCGAGGTGGTGGAGCGGCTGGAGTTTCTGACGGCTGTGGGGTTGGGATATCTGTCGCTGGACCGGAATGCGGCGACGCTCTCGGGCGGCGAAGGACAGCGGATCCGGCTGGCGACGCAGATCGGATCGCGGCTGCGCGGTGTGTTGTATGTGCTGGATGAGCCATCGATCGGGCTGCATCAGCGCGATAATCAGCGTCTGCTAACGGCGCTCGAGTCGCTGCGCAACCTGGGAAATACTGTGCTGGTAGTGGAGCATGACGAGGAGACGATTCGTCATGCGGACTACGTGCTGGACCTGGGGCCGGGCGCGGGCAAGCTGGGCGGGCATGTAGTCGCGGAGGGGACGCCGGCGGAGATCATGCAGGCTCCAGGGTCGCTGACGGGTCGGTATTTGTCGGGCGAGCAAGGGATCATGCACCGGCTGGCTCCGCGGCCGCTGACGGGCAAATGGATCACGGTGGAAGGCGCGAAGAGTCACAACCTGCGCGATGTGACGGTGCGGTTTCCGCTGGGTGTGATGACGGTGGTAACGGGCGTGTCGGGCTCGGGCAAGAGCACGCTGGTGAACGACATCCTGTATCGAGCTCTGGCGAAAGAGCTGTACGGATCGCGCGAGGAACCCGGCGAGTATTCGAAGATTCGCGGCTTTGAAAATATCGACAAGGCGATCCGCATTGATCAGTCACCGATCGGCAGGACGCCGCGGTCGAATCCCGCGACGTATACAGGTGTGTTCACGGCGATACGGGATCTATTCGCGATGCTGCCGGAGTCGCGCGAGCGAGGATACAAGGCGGGGCGGTTCTCGTTCAACGTGGCGGGCGGACGCTGCGAGGCATGCCAGGGCGACGGCCAACGGCGCATCGAGATGAATTTTCTGCCCGACGTCTACGTGCAGTGCGAAGTGTGTAACGGCCGTCGTTACAATCAGGAAACCCTGGCGGTGAAGTTCAACGGATATTCGATTGCGGACGTGCTGGATCTGGCGATCGAGGACGCGCTGCCGGTGCTGGCCGATATTCCGATGGTCAGACAGCGGCTGGAGACGCTGGTGGATGTGGGTCTCGGCTATATTCACCTGGGACAGGCGGCGACCACGCTCTCCGGCGGCGAAGCGCAGCGCATGAAGCTGGCGCGCGAGCTGAGCAAGCGGCAGACGGGACGGACGCTGTATCTGCTGGATGAGCCGACGACGGGGCTGCACTTCGACGATGTCCGCAAACTGCTGGAAGTGCTGCACCGGCTGACGGATCTTGGGAATACGGTGATCATTATCGAGCACAATCTGGATGTGGTGCGGAATGCGGACTGGATTATCGATCTGGGTCCGGAGGGCGGCGAGGACGGAGGCAGGATTGTGGCTGAGGGTACTCCGGAGCAGATTGCGGGCGTGAAGGGGTCGCATACGGGTGAGTTTTTGAGGCGGTTCTACGAGACCGCGCAGGGGCAGGCGAGTATTGCGTCGGTCGAGGCTTTCGCCCTGACGGGGAATGGAAGCGGAACAGACCGGAGAACGGGGCGCCGCAAGAGCGCAAGGAAAGATTGGGTGCAATGAGGCCAGAGCCGCCTGAAGGCGAGGAATTTGATCCGGTGGAGTTTGCGGCGGAGCTGGAGCGTGCCCGGGAAGGCGCTTCCACACACGAAGATGATGCGGGGAAGGACGCCTTTCCGGGAGAGGCGCAGGCTGAAGGCTTCGAAGACCCCACCGCTGAGGACTGGACTCCGCAGGACCTTTACTGCGTGTATGAGCCAGCGTTTCCGCAGCTGGTTCCACGGCTGATTCCGCACCTAGGACATGTGATTTTGTTTTTCGTGCTGGCGCTGGTGGCGCTGGCGGTCGGGCAGGTGCTGGGCGTCTACGGCCTGGAGCGCCTGCATGTGCTTGGTCATAAATCGTTCAACGCGCTGGCACAGCTTGCAGACGGGGACGCGCGGCTGAGCATTCCGATCCAGGCGCTCTCTTATGGATTGATTGCCGTGGTGGTGATCCCGGTGTTTTCGCTGCTGTGGAACGAACCTTTCGGGAAGGGCGTGCACTGGAGCGGCGGCACGGCGAAGCGGCGATTTCTGTTACTGGCGCTACTGGGGCTGGCCACGGGGTTCGGCATTAGCCTGTTTGGAAACTTTCTACCGATGCCGAAGGATCCGCCGATTATGCAGGCAATGCTGAAGTCGCCGCTGGGGGCGTGGATGTTGCTGATCTTCGGGGTGACGGCGGCTCCAATGATAGAGGAGCTGGCGTTCCGGGGATTCTTGCTGCCGGGGCTGATCAACTGCTTCCGCTGGCTGGCGCGGAAGGGCGCGATCTCGGAGCATACGGTCCGCTGGGTCGGCGTGCCGGTGTCGATACTGCTGACCAGCTTCGGATTTGCGCTGATGCACTCGGCGCAGGTGTCGCATGCCTGGGGGCCTCTTGTCCTGATCGGCACGGTGAGCGTGGTGCTGTGCATTGTCCGGCTGACGATGAACTCAGTGGCAGCGGGTGTGATCGTACACGCGGCGTATAACTTGACGCTGTTTGCCGCGGTGGTGGTGGAGACAGGCGGGTTCCGGCACCTGGAAAAGCTGACGGTGTAGGGGCGGAGGGTTCAGCAATCAGCGTGCCGGGTTTCGAGGTCCCTCCCGCAGGGCTAAGCGGCTACAATTTTGATTGATGGCTACGGACAATCGAACCTCCCTGCTGCATCTGCTTTCGCGCATCAGCTTTAAGCTGGGCGATTTCACATTGTCTTCCGGAGCGAAGAGCGACTACTACATCGATTGCCGCACCACCACCCTCCATGCCGAGGGAGGTCGGCGGACGGGGGTGGCGATCCTTGACCTGTTGCGTGAGCACAAGCTGAAGCCGGCGGCGGTTGGCGGCCTGACGATGGGGGCCGATCCCATCGTGTCCAACGTGGCGACGGCCAGCGCGTGGTATGCGAAGAGGCATCCTGAAGCATCGCTGATTCATGGGTTTCTGGTGCGCAAGGCGGAGAAGACGCACGGCACCGGGCGGCGGATTGAGGGATTTCTTGAAAAGGGCGCGCCGGTGATTATCGTCGATGATGTGTGCACGACGGGTGGTTCGACGATCACGGCGATTGAAGCCGCGAAGGAAGCCGGAATGAAGGTGATCGCGGCGATCTGCCTGGTGGAGCGCGAAGAGGCAAAAGGGCGCCCGGCAGTGGAAGCGGCCTGCGAAGGAGCGCCGTTTCTGCGGCTGTTTACGGCTCACGATGTGCGGGAAGCGCATGTGGCGCAAATGGCGATGTGAGGGCAGGCCATAGAGTGTGAGGTTAAAAAAGAGAGGGCAGATGTGGAGTGTCTGCCCTCTCTAGCCTTTCTGGTGCCCTCTTTGTCCTTGGTGTGCCTCAGGCAGTTACTGGTGGCTTGCCGGAGCAGAGAGTTCGCTGGTCTGCGGACCGGTGGGCTGCTGTCCGGTCACGTTGGAGAGCAGCTGGATTTCGACGCGGCGGTTCTGGGCGCGTCCGGCAGCGGTCGAGTTGGACGCGACTTCCTGGTCCTTGCCGATTCCGATGAGATAGAACTTGTGTGCCGGGACGTTGTGCTGTGAGGCAAGGTACTGGACGACGGTGCGCGCGCGGCGCTGGCTGAGGTCGTAGTTGTATGCGGCCGAGCCTGCGGAATCGGTTCCGCCGGTGACCTCAAGGATGTAGCTCTTGGTTTCGGCGAGCTGCGTGGCGAAGAGATCAAGCTTGGCGCGATCGGCCTTGGTAAGCACGGCCTTGTCGAAGGCGAAGTTTACAGAGACTTCGGTGACCTGCTTGTAGTTGTCGAGATTGGAGACAACACTGGCGAGCGAGTCGGCCTGATGGACCGCGTCCTGCGCGGAGGCCTCGGCCTGGTTGGCAGCCTGATTGGCAGTCTGCGCCTGCTGGTTCGCGCTGTTGGCGGAGTTTTGAGCCTGCTGGATGCCAGCCTGAGCGCGCTGATCGACATCATGGATATTGCGGTTGTTACGGGCGGTCGCGTCATCGAGCTCATTGGTGTGCTGAATGACGGGTTGGGTCTGGCTGCGGACGTAATTCTTGGTAGTGCAGCCGGTCGCGAGGAGCAGGGGTAGAACTCCCAGGGCGGAGATCGCATACAGCGGAATCGGGGATTTGCTATGAGTCATAGTGGTCGAAACTCCCTGTTTGAACTTCGATGCGTGGGCAGCCTGACCGAACTCGGCCGGGGGTTCCCACTCAGAGAAAGAGCAAAAAGCCTGCCAAAGACGGCTGCGCTTTAGTAACAGGCTTGAATTGATTAATTTACACCGAATTCTTCATCCTGATTGCAAGGTGTGATAGCTGCTGAATCGAGTAGCTTTTACGCACTTCGGGGTAATTCGGGATGGCTGACTGCGCCCCCGGATCGAAGCGGCTAGACTGAAAGAGCTGAGATGGATTTACAGGAGAAGATTCGGGCCTTGCCGACGCGGCCTGGCGTGTATCTATATAAGAACGCCGACGACGAGGTGATTTACGTTGGCAAGGCGAAGAATCTGCGGTCGCGGGTGCGCTCGTATCTGCTGGAGGCGGCGCAGGCTAACGCCAAAACGGGATCGCTGATGCGCGATGCCGTGGATGTGGATTACATCCTGGTCGATAACGAGCATGAGGCGCTGGCGCTCGAAAACAACCTGATCAAGCAGCGGAAGCCGCGCTTCAACATTCTGCTGCGGGATGACAAGACCTATCCGTATGTAAAGCTGACTTTGGGGGATCGCTACCCCAAGGTGTTTGTGACGCGCCGCTTGCGCAAGGACGGCAGCGCTTATTATGGGCCGTATTTTCCGGGGAATCTTGCGTATCGGATCGCGGAGCTCATCCACCGGAGTTTTCTGCTGCCAAGCTGCAAGCTGGATTTATCGCGGTATCATCCGCGGCCGTGCCTGCAGTACTACATCAAGCGCTGCCTGGGGCCGTGCGTAGAAGGATTGACGACTCCGGAGATTTACCGCGAGGCGGTGCGGGACGCGCAGATGTTTCTCGATGGTCGCGGCGCGGACCTGGCGAAGTCGATCGAGGAGCGGATGGAGAACGCGGCGGCGGCCGAGCAGTTTGAGCTGGCGGCGAAATATCGCGACCTGCTGGTGACAATCAGCCAGTTGCACGAGAAACAGAGGATCGCGTCGGCAGACAGCGACGATGCGGATGTGTTCGGGTATCACTACGAAAACGGGATGCTCGCGGTGAACCTCTTCCACATGCGCGGCGGGAAGATTGTCGACCGCCGGGAGCTGTTCTGGGAAGACGTGGATTCGGTGTTGCTGGAGGAAGCCGGCGCGGATGAGGAGAGTGCCGAGCAAGCCGGACCGGAGCCTGAGCGACGGCAGTTCGAGGCTGGGGCGTTCTTTTCGGCGCTGCTGAAGCAGCTGTATATCGATCAGCAATATGTTCCGCGGGCGATGTATCTGCCGGTGGACTTTGCAGATCGCGCGGTGCTGGCAGCGCTGCTGGCGGAGCGGAGCGGACATCGGGTGGAGATTGCTGTTCCGGTGCGGGGCGAGAAGCGGTCGCTGGTGGATCTGGCCGGGCAGAATGCGAAGCAAAGCTACGATCAGCGCTTCCGAGTGATGCAGCCGTCGCAGAAGGCGATCCGGGAGGCGTTGCAGGACGTGCTGATGTTGCCCGAGCTCCCACGACGGATCGAGTGCTTTGACATTTCTCACATTCAGGGCGCGGAGACGGTGGCGTCGATGGTGGTGTGGGAAGACGGCGCGATGAAGAAGTCGGACTACCGGAAGTTTCAGATCAAGACGGTGGAAGGCGTGGACGATTTCGCGTCGATGCGCGAGGTCATCGGACGGCGCTACCGGCGGATCGTCGAGGAGAAGCGCACCATGCCGAGTTTGATCTTAGTGGATGGCGGACTGGGGCAACTGCACGCGGCGGCCGAGGCTCTTGAGGAGCTGGGACTGACGACGCAGCCGCTGGCTTCAATTGCGAAGCGGGAAGAGATTATCTACCTGTACGGGCAGGAGAATGAGCCGGTGGTGCTGGAGCGGCGGTCTCCAGTGCTGCATCTGATCCAGCGGGTGCGAGACGAATCGCATCGGTTCGCGATTGCGTATCACCGCAAGCGGCGGGAGATGCGCGACCGCGACTCCGAACTCCTGACGATTCCGGGAGTGGGCGCCCGAACGCGGACACGGCTGCTGGAGCATTTCGGCAGCCTGCGCAGTGTGCAGCAGGCCGGGCTGGAGGCGCTGACGGCCGTGGTTCCGCGAAAGACGGCGGAGACGATTTATGCGCATTTCCACGTGGAAGAGGTTGAGAATCCCTTGCCTGTGCTGAACAATGAGGCGTAGGCGTTGGGCCGCAGTGGGCTTTCGGAGCGGAACTTATTCGGAACGGGTACGTATCTTCCTACGACGCTGACAATTGCTTATGAGCTCGACAACCATCTCTGCTCTACCTACGACCGCGAGGCGCGCCGAACTCCGCCTGGTCGTCTGGGTGGCCCTGATCTTTGCCGCGATCAAGGTGGCGCTGCACATCATCACGAACATCATTGCGCAACATGCGGGCTACGGCATCTTTCGCGATGAGATGTACTACCTGATCTGCGGGCAGCGGCTGGCGTTTGGGTATGTGGATCAGCCACCCATGGTCGCGCTGGTAGCGCGGGTTACGGAGACACTCTTCGGGCACGACCACATGTGGTCGCTGCGGCTGTTTCCTGCGCTGGCCGGCGGAGCGATGGTGTTTCTGACGGGCATGATGGTGTGGGCGCTGGGCGGCGGACGACGCGCAGCGGCACTGGCGATGTTGGGTGTGCTGGTGGCGGGCGAGTATCTGGGCATCGACAGCTTTCTTTCGATGAACTGCTTCGATCCGGTCTTCTGGATGACGTGCGCACTGGCACTGATCATGATCGTGCAGGCAGAACGGCCGGAGTCGATACGGAACTGGTGGATTGTGCTCGGGGTGAGCGCGGGGCTGGGGCTGGAGAACAAGGTCTCGGAAATTTTCTTCCTGGTCTCTGTGCTGGCCGCACTACTGCTGACGCCGCAGAGACGGATTCTCAGGAGCAAATGGTTTGCGGTGGCCGTGCTGTTGATGGTGGTGCTGGCGCTGCCGAACCTGCTGTGGCAGATTCACTACCACTTCCCTACTCTCGAGTGGCTACGCGATGTGCAGCACAGCGACAAGGATGTGAAGCTGGGGCCGCTGAAGTTCCTGGTTGCACAAGTGGTGATGCTGAACCCCCTCACGGTATTGCTATGGCTGCTCGGAGTGGTGTGGCTGCTTGTAAGCAAAGCGGCGCGGCCATTTCGCTTCCTGGGCGTGATGTACCTGCTGTTTGTCCCGCTGATGATGGCGCTGCACGCGAAGGATTATTACCTGGCGCCTGTGTATCCGGTATTCTTCGCGGCCGGTGGAGTGGCGCGGTTCTCATGGGCACGAGACAGCGTGTGGAAGAATGCGCTGATGGGAGTGTTCGCGTTGCTCCTTGTGGTCAGTGCCTGCCTCTTCCTTCCCTATTCGATTCCGGTCTTGCCGCCGAAGGACTTTCTAGCCTATGAGAAGAAGATCGGATTCACGCCACAGGATACGGAGAATCACGACGCGACCATCCTGCCGCAGTTCTACGCGGACCGGTTTGGATGGAGCGATCTTGTAGCGCAGGTGAACGCGATCTATCACGCGTTGCCTCCGAGTGAACAGGCGGTGACGGGGATCTTTGCGGGCAATTATGGGCAGGCGAGCGCTATCAATCTTTTCGGGCCGAAGTATGGATTACCGCAGGCGATCAGCGGGCACCAGAACTACTGGATATGGGGACCGCGGGGATATACAGGGCAGGAGATGATCATCATCAGCGGAGCATCGCTCGACGAGGTTACACCGTACTACGCGTCGTGCAAGATTGTGGGCGTGCGCAACAACCCGCTGGCGATGCCGTGGGAGCATGGGAACATCTATCTTTGCTATGGCAGAAAGAAGACTTATGCGGCAGACTGGAATGACCTCAAGCATTATTACTAGACATTTCGCCTGAGGGCTTTCTTCAAGGGAGCCGGGCCGCATTGCAACCTGCCCTGACTGAACAGCAGCAACATACACACGAACTGCCGCGAGTTCTGCGCACATCGCATGCCACAGCGATCGTGGTGGGAACGCTGATTGGCAGCGGAATCTTTCTTGTTCCTCACGAGATGATGCGGGCCACGGGCTCGTCGGGGTTGGTGTACCTGGCGTGGATCGTGGGCGGGCTGCTGTCGCTCTTCGGGGCGATGACCTACGCAGAGCTGAGTACGATGCTGCCCTATACGGGCGGCGAGTATGTGTATTTGCGCCGCGCCTACGGCAACCTGACGGCGTTTCTCTATATGTGGACGTGGTTCGCGGTGGCGAAGCCCGCGTCGATTGCGAGCGTGACAACTGGGTTGGCGCGTACACTGGCGATCTTTCCTGCGCTGCGATGGCTGGATGGGACTGCGTTTCACATGGGCCTGGCGGTGACGTGGGCGCAGATCTTCGCCATCGGCATGACCTGGCTGATGACTGGACTGAACTATCTCGGCATCAAGAAGGCCGGAGACTTCCAACTGGTGTTCACGTGGCTCAAGGGCCTGCTGATCCTGGTGATCGCCGGCTTCTGCTTTGCCGCAAGCGTGGGACACTGGAGCAACTTTGGCACGGTGTTCACCGGAGCGACGGGCGGCTTCGGCGGATTCATGGTTGCGTTAATCGCGGCGCTGTGGGCCTACGACGGATGGAACGACCTGACGATGGTGTCGGGAGAAGTGCAGAATCCGCAGCGCAGCCTGCCGATTGCGCTGATCGCGGGGCTGGGCATTGTCGGCGTGCTATACATGGCGACGAATGCGGCCATCCAATACATTCTGCCGGCGGCAACGATTGCTGCGGAGCCAAGGCCGGCAGTCGCGGCGCTACAGGTAGTGACTGGGCCGTGGGGCGCTGCGCTGGTTTCGGCGGTAATGGCGCTAAGCATATTTGTAACTCTCAACGGCACAATCATGTCGGGCGCGCGGGTGCCGTTTGCAGCGGCGCAGGATGGGCTGTTCTTCCGGCGCATGGCGGACATTCATCCGAAGTTCCAGAGCCCGTCGACTTCGCTGATTGTGCAGGCTCTGCTCACGACGGCGCTGTTGCTGGCCGTGGGGCGCTTTCAGCAGCTCTTCGAGCTGGCGATTTTTGCCGAGTGGCTTTTCTACATGATCACAGCGACGACAATCTTCTATTACCGGCGGCGGATGCCGAAGGCGACGACGTATCGGGTGTGGGGATATCCAGTCGTACCGGCGCTATTCGTGGTCGCGGCGTCCGTGCTGCTCTATTACTCCTATGCGGAGAACCTAAAAAACTCACTGCTGGGAACTGCGGTCATTCTGCTGGGGATTCCGCTGCACTTCTTTTGGAGACCGCGTCAGCGCGATACCGCCTCATAGACGATGCGGGCGGCGGCGAGATCTTCGGTGGCGATGCCCAGTCCCTTGTAGACGACCCGGCGGTTGGATGGTGGCGGCGGCATCATTCCCGCGAGAATTTCTCCCAGCTCGGCGTAGATCGGCGTGCCCGTGTCGATGATGTCGCCGGATTCGCGTAGCGCGGCTTCGCGGGATTCGACGATGATGCTGGCGTTCATGGCCTCGTCGTCGACCTCGCGCTTGCCGGCTCCTATGGTAGCGATTGCGGCGACGAAAGCCGTGGGGGAGACATCGTTGCCGTGGATGAGCGGCGCGGATACGTTGGAGACGCCGACGACGAGGTCGGCTCCGCGGACGGCGTATTCCAAAGGCAGAGGTGCGGCGCCGGTTTCATAGGCGAAGGCCTCGGCATGCGCCGGATTGCGGCTCCAGACGCGGACTTCGCGGATCTCGCGCACAAAATGGAGCGCCTTGAGGTGTGCGCGGGCCTGCACTCCTGATCCGAGGATGGCGATGGTCAGGGGCTTGTCGGGAGTGAAGAGGCGGACGGCGATGGCGGTGACGGCGGCGGTGCGCATTTCGGTGATGAGGCGGCCGTCGATAGTGGCGAGCGGCTCTCCGGTCTTTGCGCTGAAGAGCTGGATGACGGCCTGGTGCGTTGGCAGCGCCGTGTTGTTTTCGAAGACGGTGACGAGCTTGACGGCCATGAGGTCCGCACCGACGGCGGGCATGATTCCGAAGAGGCCGTGGTGCCAGGGCGCGGGAAGCACGCTGCGGACGGGTTGAGCGATTTCTCCCGTTGAGAAGCGGATGAGAGCGCTCTCCAGGGCGGGAATGAGCGCTTCGTAAGTGAGATGGCGGCGGACCTGGGCTTCATCGAGAATGAGCATGCGGGATCAATCATAGATGGCGATCGTTGATCCCGGGATTCTGCTATTCGTTGCGCAGCACCTGGATGGGATCGATACGCGCAGCGCGGCGTGCAGGCAGAACGGCGGCCAGAGTTGCGGCGCCGACGAGCAGCGCGAGGCTGCCGGCAATCGCGATGGGATCGACAGGCTGCGTCTGGTAGAGGAGATTGCGCACCCAACGTGCCGCGATGAAGGCGAGAACCAGTCTGCGGCAGCTCCGGTGAGGACAGGCCAGGCTGCCTGCCGGAGAACGAGCGCGGTCAGACGCGATTTGTCTGAACCGAGCGCGATGCGGATTCCGAATTCCTGCTGGCGGAGGGAGACGGAATAGGCGAGCACTCCGTAAACGCCGAGCAGTGCGAGCAGCAGAGCGGCCGCACCGAAGCTCGACAGCAGCATCGTCTGTAAGCGGTCGGCGGAGAGCGAGTCGGATATCTGGTCGTCGAGAGACTTCATCGTTGGGATTGCGACCTGCGGATCGATGTTCCACACGACGCGGCGGATCTCCGGCATGATGGCACTGCTTGCCTGAGAGCTGCGCACTAGGAAGGAAACTCCCCACGGCGGGTTGTCCCAGTAGGGGAGGTAAACCATGGCGGCGACATCTTTCAGGCCATTCATGCGTGCATCGGCAACCACTCCGACGATGGTTTTGAGGGTGTCGTCACCCCCGAAGCCTCGGATCTTGTGGCCGATTGGATTCTCGCCGGGAAATGCGACCCGGGCTGTCTGCTCGGAGATGAGCACCTGATTGGGGCTGGAGCGGTCAGCGACGGAGATGTTTCGTCCATCGAGGAGCGCAATGCGCATCGTCGGCAGGTATCCGGGACTGACCCAGCGCACATTGATCTTGGGCTGCTGGCCGGGCGGCAGAGGATGATCGACACGGTCCAGACCGTCGATCCATGTCTGGCCGGTGAGCGGCAGGGCGCTGGTCATAGCGACGGACTCGACGCCGGGTAGTTGTCCAAGGGCTGCGAGCGCGCGATCGATGAAGGCGGTTTTAGCCACTTTGGAGTTAGGCTGCGAATCTCCATATTGCGGCGAGTAGAGGTCGACCTGAGCGACCGTTACGTGGCTGGAATCGAAACCGCGGTTCTGGCGGAGCACCTGGGAGAAGCTGCGCAGCACGAGTCCGGTGACGATGAGCAGCACGACTGTGCAGGCGACCTCGACAGCGACGAGAAGGCTGCGCGTCGTACTTCCCTGCCGGGTGTTGGCGACGCGGGAGGGATTCGACTGTAGCGCCGCCTGCGGATTGACGCGGAGGGAACGCAGCGCGGGCAGCACGCCGAAGAGCACCGCAGTGAAGATAGACAGTGCCACGGCAAAGAGCAGCACCGGAAGGTTCACGCTTACGTCGCCGAGGCGCGGGATGTTCGCCGGGGCAGCGGCGACCAGCAAGCGCACACCCAGAAATGCGAGCGCGATGCCGGCGACGCCTCCGATCGCAGCGAGGACGAAGCTTTCGGTGAGGCGGGTGATGACGAGTTGCGAACGGCTGGCGCCGAGGGCGGCGCGGACGGCGGTCTCGCGTTCGGTAGCAACGGCGCGGGCAAGCTGGAGGTTGGCGAGATTGACACAGGCGATCAGCAGGACGGCTCCAACGGCTGCGAAGAGAAGCCATAGCGCCTTGCTGATGGAGGAGGTCACGTCTTCAAGAAACGGCTGAAGGTAGATACCGATGTGGATCGGCATGTGGGTCGCGAGAGCGTGGGCTTTCTGCAGGCCGTCGAGTTCAGCGCGTGCCTGGTTCATCGTGACACCGGGACGAAGGCGGCCGATTACGGAGAAGTTGTAATCGAAGATGTCGCTGGTGAGCGCGCCGGGATAAGGGATTAGCGGATAGAAAATGGTATTGGCTCTCACGGCCTGTCCGCTGCTTACGCTTGACGGCATGTTGGGAGCCGGGGCGACGTCAGGAAAGCCGAAGCCGCGGGGGAGGATACCGATCACGGTGTTCGCTTCGCCGCCCATGCGGAGTGTTTTGCCGATTACGTTGGGGTTTCCATTGAACAACTCCTGCCAGCCATTCCAGGAGAGCACGATGACATTGTTGCGACCCTTGGTCGCTTCGTCCGGGGTGAAGTCACGACCAAGGATGGGTTGAACACCCAGGACGTGAAAGAAATTCGGCGAGACCGCAACCGCTCCGATAATGTTCGGGTGATCTCCGTTGGTCGACACGCTGACGCCGTGGTTTTCGAAGACAGTGGCGTCCGCGAGGGTCTTCGAGTCTTTTTTCAGGCGCAGGTAGTGCAGGTAATTGAAGGGGAGGGCGGGATACTGATCGCGCATCTCATCGACGACTTCGCGCATAACCACGAGCCTGCCGGGATCGCGATAGGCAAAGGGCTTTAGGAGGACGGTGTTCACTACGCTGAAGACAGAGGCGACCGCACCGATGCCGAGGGCGAGGGTGAGGATGGCGGTCAGCGCGAAGCCAGGTGATTTGCGCAACTGGCGGATGCTGAAACGGATGTCGTGAAAACGCGGGACCAAGCGCGGAACGTACGCGGCCATGGGCAGACCTCGCCATGGAGGGAGCATGCGGAAGTCCAATTCGCCTGTCTGATCATCTGACGAGAAGCAAAAGAGATAGTGGCGATGGTAGGATTTCGCCAAGGGGGCAGGTGTCCGGAGATGGTGTGACCCGTTCGCTGGCGGACAGGCGATGGATCGCGGTTGGTCGGTGCCGGTACCGTCCATCCGTTGCCCTAGATGTAGCATCTCACTAGGCGCAAGCCAGGGAGTTAGGCCAAATGCAACGTGCCTTGTCAACCGGTTTTGTTGTGCTGGTGGTCGCGTGGCTGACCGCTTCGTGGGTGCCCATTTCTGCCGCTTCCGGCGCGGCAAGACTGCCGGTCGTTGCGGTTCCGGGCACGGGATTATCGCCGGGACAGCAAAACAACGATCCACTCAACCAGGCGGAGTCGGATCAGATCGCAGAGCTGCGCGATCAGCCGGTCCCGCGCATCAAGCTGTACCAGAAATTTATTGAGCAGCGGATTTCTGCGATCAAGGATCTGGGCCCCAATCCCAAGGCTGCGGATCGCAAGGCTGAGTTGCGTGCGCGCTTCGAGGAGTTCACCCGGCTGTCAGACGAGTTGCAGGACAATCTCGATACCTTCGACGCGGCCCACGCGGACATTCGCAAGGCCCTGAAGGACCTGGTGCCCGCCAGCGCCAAGTGGCCCGAGATTCTGAAACAGGCGGCGCCTGATCCCGAGTATGACTTCTCCCGGAAGACCGCACTCGACGCCGCCCAGAGCACGAGCGAGCAGGCGAAGGAGTTACTCGAGAGCCAGACGAAATACTTCGCCGAGCATAAGGACGAAGCGGGCAAGAACGGGACGGGACCGAGCTAAGCTGAGGGTTCAGGGTTCAAAGAAAAATACATCCGGTGTTCCGCCCTCCTCACCAGCCCTTTTGTCCAAGATGATCCTGCTGCCCTGAGGCTACATCGCCGGCGGTTCGGGCTGTAATCTAAGGCAGTGAATCCCGAGATCGTTCGATGGTTCGAGGAGGAGTACCGGGCGTTGCGTCCGCGGGCTCCGATGCCTCTTTTTGAAGTGCGGTTCTACCATTTCACCAGCCTGAACACGACGATCCGGCTGCGCGAAGGACGGATCAGGGTGCACCTGTCGGACCTGCTCGAAGGCGCGCCGGAGGCGGTGCTGCGGGCGATCGCGCATATTCTGATCGCCAAACTTTATCGGAAGCCGGTGAGCGCGGCCGAATCGCTCCGCTATCGGCGGTTCACTTCAAGCAAGGCGGTTGTGCGGCAGAGCGAGCGCATCCGGCAGACGCGGGGGCGGAAGCGCATTTCAACATCGAAGGGCGAACATTACGATCTCGATGAGGTCTTCGAGGCGCTGAACACGCGGTTCTTCTATGGGCTGATGGGGCGTCCGCAGCTTACGTGGAGCGGGCACACGGCAAGGCGGCTGCTGGGGCATTACGACGCCGCGCACAACACGATCATGGTGAGTCGCGTCTTCGACCGGCGGAACACGCCGCGGTATGCCATCGAGTACCTGATGTATCACGAGATGTTACATCTGAAGCATCCGGTCAAAGCAAAGAACGGGCGGCGCTGCGTGCACTCGCGCGAGTTTCAGGCCGAGGAGAGGCTGTTTCCGGAGTTGGAACAGGCGAAGGCGTATTTGAAGACGCTTTGACGGAAGCCCAGGTTCCATAATCGAAACCCGGGGCAGCCAGGATCGCGACTCTATCGCGAATCAGCTGAGACTGGCGCGGGAGCGCGTGCTCCGAGCGCCTGGAAGACGGAGCGACGCCGCGCCCAGGCGATCAATGCGATTCCTGCAACAATCGACCCGAGGCTGGCTACCTGGGCGTTGCTCATGCCCCAGTAGATCTTCGGGTTGATACGGATGAACTCGACGAGAAAGCGCGCGAGCCCGCTAAGTGCGAGGTATTCGCCCGTCAGCTGGCCGATAGGGCGGGGACGCTCGGGAGAGCCGCGCCGCCAGAGAATCCACGCGATCAGCAGGGCGACGAAGAGCTCGTAGATGGGCGTGGGATGCACGCGCACTCCGGGCGGGGTGGGAACGAGGCCGTGGGGAAAGCCCACGCCCCAGGGGAGTTTTGTCGGGATGCCGTAGTCGCCATCGCCGGAGGTGAAACAGCCGAGGCGGCCTACCCCGTAGCCAACCGCCGCTGCAGCGGTCGAGAGATCGAGCATAGCGAGGCGTCCAATGCCATAGCCACGTCCCTGCCAGACAAGGGCGAGGATGCCGGCGACAAGGCCGCCGAACCAGGCAAATCCGGCGCGATCGAAGAGCGATGCGAAGGGATGCTGCATCAGCGCCTGCGGGTCTTCAAGCACATGCCAGAGTTTGGCGCCGATGACGCCGGCCACGGTGGATATTGCAACGATTCCGATGGCATCGGCGTCTATCCGCCAGCGGCGAAAATTCTGATGAAGGACCCATCCGGCGCAGACAGCGGCCAGCCAGAGCATAATGCCGAAGGTGCCGATGTCGCCACCGACGGGAATGGCCCGTCCGAAGAGATGGAGGGTGAACAAGACAGGGATATGAATGTACGGATACATGCGGAAGCTACTGCTTCAAGTATAGCTTCCACAAAGGGTTTTGGAGATATCCTAGAGCCTGTGAATCACGCCGACATTCATAAGGACTTTCCGGTTCTGTTCAGCGACCAGCAGATCGCCGAACGTACCGCCGAGATTGGCCGCCAGATCGATCAGGACTACGCAGGCAAGAGCGTGGTTCTGGTTGGAGTGCTGAAGGGTGCGGCGATATTTCTCGCCGATCTGTCTCGCTGCATCACCATCGACTGCACGTTCGACTTCGTAGCGGTATCGAGCTACGGCAAAGGGCAACGGACCAGCGGCGCGGTAAAGATGATCAAGGATCTCGATCAGCCGATCGAGAACAAGCACATCATCATCGTCGAAGACATTCTCGATACCGGGCTGACGCTGTGCTTCCTGCGCAGCCTGTTCGAGCAGCACAAGCCGGCATCGATGCGCATAGCGGCTCTGCTCGACAAGCCGTCGCGACGCCTGGAGAAGATCGAAGCGGACTATGTGGGTTTCAAAATCCCCAACCATTTTGTGATCGGGTACGGCATGGACTATGCTGAGCGCTTCCGCAATGTCCCGGATATCCGGCTGATGCCGCCCGACTATCCCGAACTGCATTGACGCTCGGCGAAAGGAGTACCAGCAATGACTCTCACCGCACTTGAAGAGATCGACGAAAACGTAAGCACATTTGACGCTGCCGCATTTGCAAGGCAGGCCCTGGCCGGCCCCCAGGCCCTGGCAGCCGTTATCGACCACACGCTGCTGAAGCCGGAGGCTACGCGCGAACAGGTACTGAAGCTGTGCGCCGAGGCGGCCGAACATCGCTTCGCCTGCGCCATGGTGAATCCGGTATGGGTGCCGACGGCGTACGCGGCGCTGGCGGGCACGGGTGTGCCGGTGGGCGTGGTGGTGGGATTCCCGCTGGGCGCCAATCTTAGCTCGACCAAGCGCGAAGAGGCTGCGGCTCTGGTGCGGCTGGGCGCACGCGAGCTGGACATGGTGCTGAACATCGGCATGCTGAAGTCAGGCGAGAATGGGCTGGTGCAGAATGACATTCGCGGGGTGGCGCAGATCGTACACGAGGCGGGAGCAATCTTGAAAGTAATACTTGAAACATCGTTGCTAAGTCTCGAAGAAAAGCTGCGTGCATCTGAGCTCGCATGCCTGGCCGGAACGGATTTCCTGAAGACCAGCACCGGCTTTTCGACGGGCGGCGCCACGGCGGCGGATGTGGCCCTGCTGCGCGGTGTTGCCGGCGGACGCTGCGGTGTGAAGGCTTCCGGAGGTATCCGCACCCTGGAGGACGCGCGCGCCATGCTGGAGGCGGGGGCCAACCGCATCGGGGCAAGCGCCAGCGTAGCCATCGTTCAGGCCCTGGACGCTGCCTGACCCTGACAAATCCGATTCCTCGGGTACACGCGGGGTACACTGGACGCGCTATCATGGCTCGTTATCAGGGGCTCGTCCGCGCACTTCCCTGCCCGCCCTGTGCCGGAATCGATAGAAAACGCAAGCGCGGCAGACCATAAGCCGGGAGAGTTAGCCGGGAGAGTTGTGAGCGAAGAAAAGACGCAAAGCACTGCCGCCCCCGAGGGCTTTGAAGGCGACTATCGCCCCAGCACGGCTGCGCCTGCGGAGACCCAGATCCGCATCGAGCCGCTGTCGACCGAGTTCCTCATCCGACTGGCTGACGCGCTCAATACGACGCTCGATCTGCAGACATTGCTGAAGCGCACTGCGGACCTGGTCAGGGTGGTGATCGACTATCGCATTTTTGCCATCCTGCTGGTTAACGACCGCACCCGCGACCTGAGAATGCGCTTCCAGATCGGGCATAGCCCCGAGGCCGAGCGAATGCGCATCAAGATGGGACACGGCATCGTGGGCCAGGTGGCGCAGGAGCGTCACGCGATTATGGTCAACGACGTCACCCGGGCGGAGAATTACATCAACGTCAATCCAGGCGTGCGGTCGGAACTGGCGGTTCCGCTGATTGTGAAGAACCGTGTGATTGGCGTGATCGATATCCAGTCGGAGCAGCCCGACTACTTCTCGCCGGAGCACATGCGGCTGCTGCAACTGACCGCGTCGCGCATCGGGCAGGCAATTGAAAATGCGCGGCTGTATTCGCGCGTGGCGCGGCAGGCGCAGACCCTCGAGGTGCTGAACGAGATCAGCCGCGAGCTAACGTCGATTCTGGATGTGGACGCCCTGCTGGAGCGGGTGGGACAACTGCTGCGCAGAATCATCGACTTCCAGATGTTCTCGGTCTGGCTTTTGAATGAAAATGAGGAGGTACTGGAGAATAGATACGCTGTCCGATTTGGCCAGCGCTTCTATCCGGGCGAGAATATTCCCTTACATCGCGGCCTGGTGGGTGTGGCGATGGACGAACGCCGACTGGTGCATGTGCCCGATGTACGCAAGGATCCGCGGTACTACATGTTTAATCCCGAAGCTCGGTCGGAGATGGCCGTCCCGCTGATCTACAAGGGCAAAGTCATCGGGGTGCTCGACGTAGAGCACACGCGCACCAACTATTTCAACGAAGACCACGAGCGCGCAATGACGACGCTGTCAGCGCAGATTGCTATTTCCATCGAAAACGCGCAGCTTTACCAGCGCGTGGCGCACCAGGAGCAGCGGCTGGAGCGGGACCTGGCTATGGCGCGCGAGGTGCAACTGCGCCTTCTGCCCCCGGTGAAGCCGCAGCACAAGCACGCGGAGTTCTCCACGCGCTTCATTCCGGCGCGCACCATCGGCGGTGACATCTACGACTTCGTGCGGTATGACGCGAACCGCAGTTCCGTGGTGCTGGGCGATGTGAGCGGGAAGGCTACCGCCGCGGCCCTGTACGCAGCGCTGGTGAGCGGCATCATGCGATCGGCGGCGAGCCGGCTGCTGTCGCCGTCGGAGCTGTTGGAATCGCTGAATGATTCTCTGCAGGAGCGCAAGGTCGACTCGCAATATGTGGTGATGCTTTATTCGCTTTGGAACGATGAGAATCGCACACTGCAGATCGCCAACGCCGGGGCCACGCAGCCGCTTTTCTGCCGCAATGGCGAGGTGGATACGGTGCACGCCGAGGGATTTCCGCTGGGTATGTTCCCCAATGTGAAGTATGAGGAGTTCAGCATCTCGACACAGCCGGGCGACTCGCTGATTTTCTTCAGCGACGGCATCACCGACGCCCAGAACGCGGCCGACGAGATGTTCGGAGACGAGCGGCTGAAGGCAATTGTCAAAAAGAACGCCCAGAAGTCAGCGTCGAAGATCGCCGATGCGATTCTGTCAGAGGTAGCGCGGTTTCAGGGAGAACGCGAGCGCTTCGACGACGAGACGGTCGTGGTGCTGAAGGTGCTTTAAGGCGTTTTGGTAAATCACGTGGCGTTGCTTAAGATTGTGCAGGACCGTCGTTCCCTGCTGGTCGCGTCGGCTTGATGGCAACGCCTCCGACTATACCGTTTCCCAAAACACTTTACGATAGAAGCACTAACCTCTCGGAGTCTGTCTTGACCGAAGTCGCAACCGAACGCATTATCGAGCCGGCCCGCAATATTGCCGGCAGCCTGCGCCTGCCCGGCGACAAAAGCATCTCGCACCGCTACGCCCTGTTGGGCGGACTGGCGCATGGAACGACGCGGCTGACAAATTTTTCGTCCGGCGCGGACTGCGCCAGCAGCGTGGCCTGCGTTGCGGCCATGGGCGCGGGCGTGAAACGCGCGGCGGACGGCGCGATTGAGATTACCGGCACAGATGGACATTTTCATCACAGTGATGCGCCGCTCGACTGCGGCAATTCCGGCTCAACGATGCGCATGCTGGCAGGGCTGCTGGCGCCACAGAGGTTGGCTTACACGCTGGTCGGCGATGCATCCCTCAGCCGCCGGCCCATGGAGCGGGTGCGCAAACCGCTCGCGCAGATGGGCGCTGATATCCACCTCACCGATGGCCACGCGCCGGTGACGATTCGCGGCAGCAAGCTGCATGCCATCGACTACACCACTCCGGTGCCGAGCGCGCAGGTGAAGAGCGCGGTGCTGTTCGCGGGACTGCAGGCTTCTGGAACCACAACGGTGCGCGAAGCGGTGCGGACGCGGGACCACAGCGAATTGGCGCTGCGCGCCTTCGGAGCGAATGTTGAGCGGACGCTCGATTCGGTTTCAATTGCGGGTGGTCAGAAGTTGCAGGGCATCGAAGCAGTGGTTCCGGGCGATATGTCGTCGGCAGCGTTTTTTCTATGCGCCGCGGCGCTGTTTCCGGGGTCGAACCTGATCTTCGACGACCTTGGGTTGAATCCCACGCGGGCTACGCTGCTTGATGTTCTTACAGCATTGGGAGCTCACATCGGCGTGTTGAACCTCGAAGAGAAACACGGTGAGCTGGTGGGGACGGTGCAGGTGAATGCGCCGCAAGACGGCATGGGCGGGACGACTGTCTCAGGTGCACTGGCGGCGCAGCTCATCGACGAATTGCCGGTGCTGGCGGCGATTGCGCCGTATACGAAGCACGGCATCCGCATCCGCGATGCAAAGGAGCTGCGGGTGAAGGAGTCCGACCGCATCGCGCTGGTGGCGCGTAATCTGCGGGCGATGGGCGCTGAGGTGGAAGAGTTCGACGATGGCCTCGACGTGCCGGGAGGACAAACCCTGCACGCGGCGGAGATCGACTCGGGCGGCGATCACCGTATCGCGATGGCCTTCTCGGTGGCAGCGCTCAGGGCGCGTGGTCACACAGTGATTCGCGGCGCAGAGTCGGCGGCGATTTCGTTTCCGGAGTTTTTCGATCTGCTGGATCGGGTGGCGGAGCGGTAGAGGCAGCGCTAAGTGTCCCTAGTGAACCACGCCCAGATCGTCGGCCGGCCAGTAAACGAAGGCCGCTTTACCATAGATCAGATTTCGATCGACCGGGCCGAAGTCGCGGCTGTCGCTGGAGATGGAGCGGTGGTCGCCCATGACGAAATATTCATTCCGGGGAATGACGATCTCGGGCATCGAGCGACTGTCGCGATAGGCCTTCGGTACGTAGTCCTCGTCGACGCGCTCGCCGTTCACGTAGACACGGCCGTTCTCAATACGGAGCGAGTCCCCGGGCAGCGCGATCACGCGCTTGATGTAGCTCTTTTCAGGGTCGCGCGGGTAGTGGAAGACGACGATGTCTCCCCGGGAGATTTTTTCGAAGCGGTAGACAAATTTGTTGATGAAGAGGCGGTCCTGATCGCGCAGCTGCGGCAGCATCGACGTGCCTTCGACACGCACCGGCTGATAGAGAAAGGTGATAATCATGAACGAGGCTGCGACCGAGATGAGTACGTCGCGTACCCACAAGCGCAGATGAAAGTTTGGCTCAGCCGGTTTAACGTTTTCTGGCTGGGTGGATGCTTGTGGCGTAGATTCGTTCATGCTTTACGCTGATTCACTTCTCTTTTCTATTTTACTGGCATCCCAGCGTTCCCGGCGGACAAAGAATGCGCTGATTCCTTCCCGGTTTCGCCATCGGCTGCTGTTGCTGGCCGGTGGGGACATATCCTGCGACCTCGGGACCGGTCAGATTCGACTCCTGCAGCATGAGCGGCCGCTGAAAGATCATCTCGATGGTGTCGCCTTCGGGCAGCACGACATCGTTTCCGCGAGTGAACAGTGTATATAGGATACCGCCGAGCGCGCCCGCGGCCGCTCCATAGCCAACAGCCGCACCGCCGTGGTCGGAGTCGATTCCGGCCAGACCGCCGATGCCCGCGCCCGCGACGGTTGTTTTGGCGATAGTGGCGGCATCTTTGCCTTTGCTGCCCGGCTGCTCGATGGTGCCTTCACTATCCTTCTTCACCGTCGGCCCATTGGAGCCAGGCAGGCTGTCGACCGCGCCGGGAATGCTGACCACCGAGCCGTTGGGGAAGATCAGCGTGGTGAAGTGCATGGTCACCTGCGCCCGCCCCTTCACGCGCCCGGGACGCACCACGCGGTCGATGACTCCCTGAACATAAACGCCGGAGGGTATGACGACGTGGCCGCCCGAAACCACCGGGAAGGTCGAGGAGAGATAGACTCCATCGCCGGGTTGCGCGGTCTTCGTGTTCACCCCACTGCGCAGGGTGAGGAGAACCTTGGTTCCGGCAGGAACCTCGACTGTTTTAGCAGGAGCAGCGGCAGAAGGTGAAGTTGCCGGGGTAGCAGCGGATGAAGTTGCGGGAGTCGCCGACGGTGAGATCGCGGGAGCAGGAGTTGCAGCAGGATCGGCTCCAGCCTGGGGTGCCGGGACGGGAGCAGTCTCCACCTGTGGTGCGGAGGCGGATGTTGCGGCTGCCGGAGCCGTCGTGGGCGTTGGAGCGGACTGGGCAACGGCGATCGAAGCAAGTGAAAGGGCCCAGGCCATGATGAGTGATGTCGTCTTCATGATGTCGCTCCGCTTTCCCTTATTGTCTACCGGCCCGGTCCCCTTGGCACTCAAATTTATAGACGGAAGGCTATCGGAGCCAGTTAGCGGGGTGCCCAGGTGTCAACAATTTCTTGCGCCAGCCTGGCCATGACCACTTCGCCCTCATTGTCCGGTGTCCAGCTCTGGTCTTTATTGTCCCAAGTGAACTCGGAGATGATGATCGGCCCATGTTTCGTGAAGACTACCCCAACATCGTTACGAACGGCATCGAGGGCACCCGTCTTGTTGGCGATATTTGATTCGCCTTCGGTCGTGTCCTGCGTCTCGAGATAGCGGGGAATGCTGTTGCGATAGAACTGGTTCTTCAGCATGTGCATCGCGGCGTCGCAGAGTGCGTGATCTGCCGGAGTCGCGGGCGTGTTGTTCCCCGGCGGATTCAGATTACAGGTGACATATCGCTTCATCACGCTGGCCATTTCACGGGCCGTGGTCTTGCCCAGGCCGAAGATCTTCTGGTCGGCGGGCATGGGTCCCACGGGAGGCTTGTAGACCTTCTTGTAGAGCCAGGTGTTTTTGAGGCCGAGTGAGACGATGCGGTCGTCGATGTTCTTGAGGCCGAGGTGGTCGATGGCCAGGTTCGTCGCCGTATTGTCGCTGAGGACGATCATCAGCGTGAGCACGTCTTTGAACGTGAGCGGCTGTGGCGTGTCGAACAGCGGCAGGATGCCCGAGCCGGAGACCTGGTCGTCGTGGGTCAGGGTAATCTTGTCGTCGAAATGGGCTTTGCCGGCCCGGATCTGCTGGAGAGCCTCGTAGAGAACGGTCAACTTGATGACGGAGGCTGTCTGTACGGGTGTGTCAGCGTCGATGGCCACGATTTTGCCGCTGGTGAGGTCCTCGGCGTAAACGGCAACCTTGCCCTGGTGGGCGGCGATGATGGGGCGGAGTTTCGCTTCAAGGGCGGAGTCTTCCTGCGCTCGCGCTATCGAAGCCCACAAAGGAAGCAGGAGCAGAACCGCGGAGAGCGAGCTAATAAGCCGTTTGGGAGTGCAAGTCATTTCAGCTACTATAAGCAAACTCCTATGCCTCCGCCGCCGGTTTCTATCCCCGGGACTGCGTCAGACGGCCGTCAGCGTTTTCGCGCGGCGCGAGAGGTGCTGGAGCGGGCGGTAGCGGATCGGGTTTTCCCCGGCGCGGCCTGGGGTGTAGTTCTTGACGGAGAGGTTGTCGCGCTCGATGCGGTGGGGCGCTTCACTTATGACGCCGACTCCCCGGAAGTGACGCCGGGAACTGTCTTCGATGTGGCCAGCCTGACCAAGGTGATGGCCACGACATCCATGGCAATGCTTCTTCACGACAAGGGCCGCGGGCACAAGAATCGGGCACCGGAGGAACAGCGCGGCGTGCTGGATCTTGAGGCGCGGCTGGGGGATATTCTTCCTGGCTTCGTTGTTGGCATGGAGCATGGTTCACACAAGGAGCGGGTAACCCTGCGTATGCTGCTTGCGCACTCGTCGGGACTGCCCGGCTATGGGCGGCTGTTTGAACAACATCACGCGCCGGAAGGGATATTGCGCACTGCTCTGCAGGTCCCGCTCGAGGCGGAGCCCGGGACCCGAACGGAGTATTCGGATATCGGATTCATCCTGCTGGGGAAGGCGCTGGAAGTGCTTTCCGGTGACCTGGCGGCCCGCTACTTTGCACGCGAGATCGCCGCACCGCTGGGGCTTGAGACGGCGCGATACTGCCCTCCCGCCGATTGGCGGCCGCATATTCCTCCGACCGAGGACGACAGGATTTACCGCGGGCGGATAATTCAGGGCGAAGTGCAGGACGAGAACTGCTATGCACTGGGTGGAGTGGCGGGGCACGCGGGACTTTTTTCGAATGCTCTCGATGTGCTGCGCTTCGCGGCGTGCATCCTCGCCGAGGGACGCGCGCCCCATGGGCGGCATCTGTTGCAGCCGGAGACGGTGAGGCTCTTTACGACGCGGCAGTCGCAACCGGCGGGAACCAGCCGCGCGCTAGGGTGGGATACGCCCAGCGAGCCGTCGTCAGCAGGCAAGCATTTTTCGCAGAGATCGATTGGGCATCTCGGCTACGCGGGGACTTCGCTTTGGATCGATCCTGAACACAAGCTGGCAGCTGTTCTTTTGACGAATCGTACCTGGCCAGACCGCTCAAATAAGGCTATCCAGGAGGTGCGCCCGGCGTTTCACGATGCTATTGCCGAAGGAATGACCCACTGACACGAAAGTGGGCCTCCGAATTAAAGAGCCAGAGGCGTAACTTGACGCTATAATGAGGCAGCACACGTTCGGGAAACATTACAACTATGGCCACGATGACCCACCCGCAGGCTGAGATCAAAAGTCCAAATCACAAGCCTACCAATCACATCTCCAATCTCCATGAACTGATGACAGAAAGCCCCAACGATGCATCGCAGGGGTTTGATACAAAATCGGCTCTGGAGA
>Ga0335074_10000672_pt1 | contig 47518 bp, 40 predicted proteins | sample Lox_Sample_23_FD_206715 | JGI IMG/M metagenome (GOLD analysis project Ga0335074, IMG submission 206715) | Soil microbial communities from Loxahatchee National Wildlife Refuge, Florida, United States - Lox_Sample_2.3 | ecosystem: Environmental > Terrestrial > Soil > Wetlands | place: USA...
CACGGGACCGGCACCGGCACTGGCGGTAACGGCGGCAGCGGCACCGGGACCGGCGGGCACGGGACCGGCACCGGCACCGGCGGTAACGGCGGCAGCGGCACCGGGACCGGCGGGCACGGGACCGGCACCGGCACCGGCGGTAACGGCACCGGCGGGACCGGGACCGGCAGCGGTTCTGGGACCGGCAGCGGTTCTGGGACCGGTTCGGGCAGCGGCAGCGGTTCGGGCGGCAACGGGACCAGCGGGTCCGGGACCGGCAGCGGTTCCGGCGGCAGCGGGACCGGCACGGGCACGGGCACGGGCAGCGGTTCTGGCGGGTCCGGGACCGGCGGCAACGGCTCGCTGATCAACGTCAACGCCGACGGCTCCGGGTCTTCCGGCGGCAACGGCTCGCTGATCAACGTCAACGCCGGGGGCACCGCCAGCACCGGCACCGGCGGCAACGGGTCGCTGGTCAACGTCAACGTCAACGCCAACGGCTCGGCCACCGGCACCGGCAACGGGTCGCTGGTCGACGTCAACGCGGGCGGCTCGGCCACCGGCTCCGCCGGCAGCACCGGCGGGAACGGGTCGCTGGTCACGGTGAACGCGGGCGGCCTGCCGTCATCCGGGTCGCTGGTCTCGGCCGGCACCGGCACCGTCTCCACCGGCACCGGCGGGAACGGGTCGCTGGTCGCGGTCAACGCGACCGGGCTGCCCTCGGCCAGCCCGGCCGGGTCGGCGGTCACCGTCAACGGCACCGGGACCAGCACCAGCACCGGATCGCTGGCCACGATCAACGTGGGCAGCGCCCCGCAGCCCGGCTCACCCAACGCGGGCTCCGGCGTGAGCGGCACCACCGGGGGGCTGACCAGCACCCTGGGCAGCACCACCGGCCTGACCACCGGCAGCAGCCTGACCGGCACGGCCGGCGGCATCACCAGCAGCCTGGGGCTGTGACAGTACCGGGCGCCAGCCCACACCAGGTGAGGTAACACCACAGGGCGTGCCCCGGCCGGGCTGACGGGAGCCAGGCCGGGGGCACGCCCCGACACCACCACCAGCAGAAAGGTGAGGCCATAGGCTCACTGCGCAGGCCGCGCAGCGGCAGAGACGGTGCGTCTTCTTCGCGTACCTGACGACAACCGCGCGTTTCCGCGGAAACGTCTGGCGCAATTGCCTGGCCGGATGACGTCGAGACAGTGAGGCCGGGAACGACCGTAGGCACGGCCGCGATCAGCCGAGGTCGCCGTAGCCCGGATCGATGACTTCCGGGTCGACCCCGAGTATCTCGGCGAACTCTTCGACCACCACGTCGAAGACGAGTTCGCTCAGCTCGTCCTCGTCCTCGGCCCGTGCGAGCAATGGGCGGCGGAACAGCACGATCCGGGGCCCGGTGGCCGGGTTCCCCGGATCGGTGGTGTCCGGCGAGCCGCGGACGATGCGGGCGAGCGGAATGCCGTCCTCGCCGATGGTGTCGAAGTCGGGAACTTCCTGGACCGCGAACTCCACGTCGGAAAGCTCGGTCTCCCAGCGCGGCTCGAGCCGCGCGACAGCCTCAAGCACGAGGTCGTCGAACTGCTGAGCCCGGCTGCGGTAGAGCGGAACTCCAGGCGGGACCAGCCTGCCGCGCAGCCCGCGCCCATGGCGGTCGCGCCGCCGAGGCCGGGCGTTCGACGCCGGCCGGGGACCGTCCTCGCTGGTTTGCACGCTTACCGAGCGTATCGGATTGTGCCGCTGGCCGGCGCACCCGTGCCGGCACGGAGCAACACGCGCAAAGCACGACACGAAAATGGTGCCGGCGTCCGGGTGATGGCGTTACCGCCCCCGGGCGGATAGCGTCACCGTTGTATCCGATGCCGTCCCAAGGTCCGGGGGCACGGTCTCTAGCGCGACGTGAGCGAGGTGGACCTGGTGGGTTCTCGTTGCTGCTCGCGCACCGCGTGCAAGCATCCCCCCGTCTACACGCTGACGTATGTGTACCGCGATTCCACCGCGGTGCTCGGCCCGCTGGCCGCCTACACCGAGCCGCACTGCTATGACCTGTGCGAGAAGCACGCCGCCCGGCTGACCGCGCCGCGCGGATGGGACGTGGTGCGGCTGCCGCTGGAACCGGCCGACGCCCGCGCCGATGACCTGGAGGCGCTCGCGAACGCGGTGATGGAAGCGCCGTCGCGGGTCCGGTCCGACAAGGAGCCCGTGGGCCAGGGTGTCGAGATCAGCCGGCGCGGCCACCTGCGCGTGCTGCGCTCCGGCCCTCCGCAGGACCGATAGGCTCGGCAGAGCCGCCCCAGCCGTCCGGCCGGGCCCAGCCGGTACGGGAAGCAGGTCCTGCAGTGGGTGATCTCGCCAGCATCGTCAAGGCGTATGACATCAGGGGCGTCGTCCCCGACCAGCTTGACGAGGGCGTAGCGGAAGCGGTCGGCGCGGCTTTCGCCAGGCTGACCGGCGCCAAGACGATGGTCACCGTGCACGACATGCGCACCTCCTCGGGCCCGCTCGCGGACGCGTTCGGCCGCGGCGCGGCGTCGCAGGGCGCCGACGTGCTGGCCGCCGGGCTGGGCTCGACCGACATGCTGTACTACGCCAGCGGTGAGCTAGGCATCCCGGGCGCGATGGTCACGGCCAGCCATAACCCGCCGCAGTACAACGGGATCAAGCTGTGCCGCGCCGGCGCCAAGCCCGTGGGCATCGAAACTGGCCTGAAAGACGTTCAATCTTTGGCCGAACGACCAATGGTCCCCGTCCGGGTCCCCGGCACCGTGACCAGTCGTGACCTGCTCCCGGGTTACGCGGAGCACCTGAGGAAGCTGGTCGACATCTCCGCGATCAGGCCGCTGACCGTGGCCGTGGACGCCGGCAACGGGATGGCGGGGTACACGGTCCCCGCGGTCTTCGAGGGCCTGCCGATCACCCTGATCCCGCTCTTCTTCGAGCTCGACGGGACGTTCCCGAACCACGAGGCCAACCCCATCGAGCCGGAGAACCTGCGCGACCTGCAGCGGGCGGTGGTCGAGCACCACGCCGACATCGGGCTCGCCTTCGACGGCGACGCCGACCGATGCTTCGTGGTCGACGAGCGGGGCGAGGTGGTCTCGCCGTCGGTGCTCACCGCGCTGATCGCGACCCGCGAGCTGGCCCGCGAGCCGGGCGCGACGATCATCCACAACCTGATCGTCTCCCGTGCGGTCCCGGAGATCATCCGGGAGCACGGCGGCGTCCCGGTGCGGACCAGGGTCGGCCACTCGTTCATCAAGGCGGAGATGGCGCGTACCGGCGCGGTGTTCGGTGGTGAGCACTCCGGGCACTTCTACTTCAGGGATTTCTGGTTCGCGGACTCCGGCATGCTCGCCGCGCTGCACGTGCTCGCCGCGCTCGGCGAGCAGGAGACGCCGCTGTCCCGGCTGCTCGCCCCATACTCCAGGCACCGCGCCAGCGGCGAGCTCAACTCCCTGGTCGCCGATCAGGCCGCGATGACCGCCCTGGTCAAGCAGGCTTTCAGCGGACGCCCCGGCGTCAAGACCGATGAACTGGACGGCCTTACCGTCAGCGCGCCCACCTGGTGGTTCAACCTGCGGCCCTCTAACACCGAGCCGCTGCTACGGCTTAATGTCGAGGCAGACACCGAGGAGACGATGACCGCCGTGCGCGATGAAGTGCTCGGCATGGTCAGGGACACCCCGTAAGGAGAACCTCATGCTCATCGACGCCTGGCTCCTTGACATCCTGGCCTGCCCGCAGTGCCACGCGCCGCTGCGGGCCGATGAGGAGGCCAGCGAGCTGGTGTGTACCAGCAAGGAATGCGGGCTGGCCTATCCCGTCCGCGACGATATCCCCGTGCTGCTTGTGGAAGAGGCCCGGCGGCCTGGCGAACAGGCGTGAGCGAGGGCCTCGACGACTGGGGCGGGACCGAGTTCATCCTGGCCGCCGACCGGCTCGACACTCCCGACGTCATCGCGGCCGCGGATCCCGGCGACATGCTGCGGCAGGTCGCGTCGGCGGCGGCCCAGGTCCGCACCGCGCTGCGGTCGTGCCTGGAGACCGACATGTCGGCCTTCACGCCGGACGCCCGGCCCCGCGCGATCGTCGCGGTCGGCCTGGGCACCTCGGGCACCGCGGCTGACTTGCTGCGCGCCCTTGTCGGGCCGGGCAGCCCGGTCCAGGTGGTGACGGCGCGGGGCGGCCGGCTGCCGGGCTGGGTGGGGGCCGCCGACGTGGTGATCGCGGCGTCCAGCTCGGGCAACACCGCCGAGACGCTGGCCATCGCGGCCGAGGCCGCCCGGCGCGGTTGCCGCCTGGCCGGCGTCGGAGCCGGGGGTTCCGCGCTGCACCGCATCGCCGAGCAGGCCCGCGCCCCGTTCATCCCGGTCATCCCGGCCGGCCTGCCGCGATCGATGCTGTGGAGCCTGGCCGTCCCGCTGCTGGTGATCGCGGAGCGGCTGGGCGTGGCCCGGATCGGGCCGGAAGTCTACGAACTGGCCGCCACCCGGCTCGAGGAAGTCGCCCACCAATGCCGGCCGACCAGTGAGTCGTTCGTCAACCCGGGCAAGTCGCTGGCCCTGGACCTGGCGGGCGCGCTGCCCGTGGTGTGGGGGACGAGCGAGCTGAGCGGCGTCGCCGCGCAGCGGTTCGCCAGCCAGCTCAGCGAGAACGCCAAGTACCCGGCGATCGTCGGCGTGCTGCCCGAGGCCGCCTATGACCAGCTCGCCGCGTTCGACGGGCCGTTCGCGCCGGCCTCGCGCCCGCCCGCAGCCGATGCGGGGCGGGAGCGCTCGCCCGACGGCGTACCCGACCTGGAAGACCTGGCGTGGGACCTGGACCATGACGACACCGAGTCCCCGGCCAGCGGGTTCACCCCGCTGCGGCTGGTGCTGATCACCGACCCCGGGCAGGACCCGCGGGTCTCGGCCCAGCGGGCGGCGGTCACCGACATCGCGGACCAGCGCGGGATCGGGCTGTCCGAGCTGGCCATGGACGGCGAACATCCGCTCGTGCGGCTGGCGGGCGTCCTGCAGCTGACCGACTACGCCAGCGTGTACCTCGGCATCGCGTCCGGTGTCGACCCCGGCCAGGCCGCGGCGATCACCGACCTGTCGGCGCGCATCGAGTAGCCGTGCGCGAGGGCGTGGCGTGAGATGAGGGCGGTAGTCGCCGCGCTCGCCGCCAATATCGCCATCGCGGTGGCGAAGTTCGCCGCGTTCGCACTCACGGGATCCGCGTCGCTGCTCGCCGAGGCGGTCCACTCGGTCGCCGATACCGGCAACGAGGTGCTCCTGCTCATCGGGCGCGAGCGGTCCAACCGGCCCCGGTCGGAGGAGCACCCGTTCGGTTTCGGGCGAGAGCGGTACTTCTACAGCTTCGTGGTCTCGGTCATGCTGTTCACCGTCGGGGCGACGTTCTCGGTCTACGACGGGGTGCACAAGATCCTGAACCCCGAGCCGGTGCACTCGGCCGTGGTGGACTTCATCGTCCTGGCCCTGTGCGCCGTGCTCGAGGGGTTCTCGCTGCGCACCGGGATCGGCGAGGCGAACCAGTCGCGCGGCAACCGCAGCTGGCTCACCTTCATCCGGCGGACCAAGGCCCCCGAACTGCCCGTGGTCCTGCTCGAGGACCTGGCCGCCCTGATCGGCCTGGCCTTCGCGTTCGCGGGCGTGGCGCTGTCCGTGGTCACCGGCGACGGCGTATGGGACGGAGCCGGCTCGCTGGCGATCGGCGTGCTGCTGGCCACGGCGGCGGCGATCCTGGCGGTGGAAACCAAGAGCCTGCTGATCGGCGAGTCGGCGAGCGCGGAGATGCAGGCGAAGATCATCGCCGCGCTCGAGGACGGGCCCGAACTGGTCCGGGTCATCCACCTGCGGACGGTCCACATCGGCCCGGATTCCGTCCTGGTCGCCGCGAAGGTCGCGGTCCGTGAGACCGACACCGCGGCGCACGTCGCGGCGGGCATCGACGTGGCGGAAGGGCGCGTGCGGGCCGCCGTCCCGATCGCCAAGACGATCTACCTCGAGCCGGACATCTACCGCCCGTCTGCGGTCGACCAGACCGACCCGTCGATCCAAGCCGTCGCGCGCGGTCGCCCGCCGCGACTGCCGCGGCCGGCCAGGAAAGCCTCGCCAGCTCCCCAGGAAGGGACGACCACATGAAGGTTCCGGGTGTCTTCGCGCACGCCAAGACCATCAGGGACGTGCCGGCCGGCACGGTGATCTTCGAGGAAGGAGCCATGGGGACGGAGATGTTCGGCGTCGTGGCCGGAGAGGTGGAGGTGCGACGGGCCACCGGCGCGGTGCGCAGGCTCGGCCCCGATGACACCTTCGGTGAGATGGCGATCATCGACCGGTCCCCGCGCAGCGGGACCGTGGTCGCGGTGGCCGACACCAAGCTGGCGGTGATCGACCGGCCCACGTTCCTTCTCCTGGTCCAGCAGACGCCGGCCTTCGCGCTCCAGGTGATGGCGAGCATGGCCGAGCGCCTGCGCGACTAAAGACCAGGTAACGGCGAGGACCGCCGTTTCGCGGCGATGCGGGCGGCGGCCACCGCCAGCCACAGCAGTTCCAGTCCGAGGAAGATCCGCCGCAGGGCGGCGGAGACCACGACGGTGCCGATCGCCGCGCAGATGAACGCGATGAAGCCGCGAGAATGGGCAACCTAGTTGCATATCGATCAGTATGCCGGGGCCGTGCGCACGCGGTCAACGGGAAAGCAGCCGCAGGGCGCGTTCCTTCTCGAAGTCCAGCGCCCGCCCGGCGGGCTCAGGCACGCGGCCCACCCGGCGGCCGAGGTCCGCGACGGCGGCGCGGACCTGGGGCTCGGCGAGAACGCGCAACCCGAACGAGAGCGACGCGGGGCTGACGTCGTAGCGCCGTTCGAGTTCGAGCGCGGCGGCGACGGCCGCCAGGTCCGCCTCGCTGAACCGCCGGTGCGCGGGTGCGGCGGGGTCGTCGCGGACCGGGGGGAGCAGCCCGAGATCCTCGCGGTAGCGGAGCATGCGGGCCGAAGTTCCGAGCCGCCGGGCGGCCTCCGAGATGCGCATGGCGTAATCTTAACAATTTTGTGTCAAGAACAGCCGCCACCGCGTGCGCCGGCCGCCACTGGTCACGTAGCGTGTGACCGGTGCGAGGCACCACCGCCCGTTCGGCTAAAGAAACAGGAGAACCCATGTCCGCGGATCAGCTTCCGTACCGCGTCGCCGACCTATCGCTCGCCGCGTTCGGGCGCAAGGAGATCCAGCTAGCCGAGCACGAGATGCCGGGGCTGATGGCGGTGCGGGCCGAGTACGCGCCCAGCCAGCCGCTGCGCGGGGCGAAGATCACCGGGTCGCTGCACATGACCGTGCAGACGGCGGTGCTGATCGAGACCCTGGTCGCGCTCGGCGCCCAGGTCCGCTGGGCGAGCTGCAACATCTTCTCCACCCAGGACCACGCGGCCGCGGCCGTCGCGGTCGGGCCGGACGGCACGCCCGACGACCCGCGCGGCATCCCGGTCTTCGCCTGGAAGGGCGAGACGCTGCAGGAGTACTGGCAGTGCACCGAGCAGGCGCTGACCTGGCCGGACGGTGACGGCCCCAACATGATCGTCGACGACGGCGGGGACGCCACCCTGCTGGTGCACAAGGGCGCCGAGTACGAGCAGGCCGGCGGGGTCCCGTCGCCCGCCGCCGACGACCCCGAGGAGTGGCTGATCATCCTGGACCGCCTGCGCAACTCGCTGGCCGACCACCCGGGCAAGTGGACGCGCGTGGCCGGGCTCATCCAGGGCGTGACCGAGGAGACCACCACCGGCGTGCACCGGCTGTACGAGATGGCCAGGGCGGGCACGCTGCTGTTCCCGGCGATCAACGTCAACGACTCGGTGACCAAGTCCAAGTTCGACAACAAGTACGGCTGCCGGCACTCCCTCATCGACGGCATCAAGCGCGGCACGGACGTCCTGATCGGCGGGAAGGTCACCGTGGTCTGCGGGTACGGCGACGTCGGCAAGGGCTGCGCGGAGTCGCTGCGCGGGCAGGGCGCGCGGGTGATCGTCACCGAGGTCGACCCGATCTGCGCGCTCCAGGCGGCGATGGACGGCTACCAGGTCGCGACGCTGGAGGACGTGCTGTCCACGGCCGACATCTTCGTCACCGCCACCGGCAACCGCGACGTGATCACCGCCGACCAGATGAGCCGGATGAAGCACCAGGCGATCGTCGGCAACATCGGCCACTTCGACAACGAGATCGACATGGCGGGCCTGGCCGGCTGGCCCGGCGTCCGCCGGATCAACGTCAAGCCGCAGGTGGACGAGTGGGCCTTCCCGGACGGGCACGCGATCATCGTGCTGTCCGAGGGCCGCCTGCTGAACCTCGGCAACGCCACCGGGCACCCGAGCTTCGTGATGTCCAACAGCTTCACCAACCAGGTGATCGCGCAGGTCGAGCTGTTCACCAGGACCGGCGAGTACCCGGTGGGCGTGTACGTGCTGCCGAAGCACCTGGACGAGAAGGTGGCGCGGCTGCACCTGGACGCGCTCGGCGTCCGGCTCACCCAGCTGACCAAGGAGCAGGCGGACTACATCGGGGTCAGCGTCGACGGCCCGTATAAGCCGGAGACCTACCGTTACTGACGCCACGCCGGACGGGGACGTCGCCGACTCCGGGCTGGCCGGCGACGGCGACGTCCGCATCCGCTACGCGCAGCGGGCCATGCCGCTGATGGCCGGGCTCATGCCGCGGTTCGCCGGCCAGCGTCCGTTCGATGGGCTGACCGTCGCGGCGTGCCTGCACGTCACGGCCGAGACGGCGATGTTCGTGCGGCTGCTCCGCGCGGGTGGCGCGGCCGTGCGGCTGGCCGCGTCCAACCCGCTGTCCACCCAGGACGACGTCGCCGCGGCGCTGGCCGTCAGGTACGGGATCGCGGTCTTCGCCCGGGCCGGGGTGGACCGGCGCGGCTACTACCGTCACATCGAGCTGGCGCTCGCCGCCGGCCCCGGCGGCCCCGGCGGCCCCCGCGGCCCTCGCGGCCCCGGCGGCCCCGGCGGCCCCCGCGGCCCCGACCTGATCATCGACGACGGCGGTGACCTGGTGAACACGCTGCACACGACCGCCGCGCAGGCGCTGCCCGCCGTCCGCGGCGGCTGCGAGTCCACCGCGACCGGCGTGATCAGGCTGCGCCGGATGGCCGCCGAGGGCGCGCTCGCGTTCCCGGTCATCGCGGTCAACGACACCCCGGCCAGGCGCCTGGTCGAGGGGACCTGCGGGACCGGGCAGTCGGTGATCGACGGCATCCTGCGCGCGACCAACACGCTGCTGGCGGGCAAGACCGTCGTCGTGGCCGGGTTCGGGGCGAGCGGCCGGGGCGTGGCCGAGCGGGCCCGCGGGTCAGGCGCCCAGGTCATCGTCACCGAGGTCGATCCGGTCCGCGCGCTTGACGCGTCGCTGGCGGGGTTCCGGGTGCTGCCGATGGCGCAGGCCGCGCCGCTCGGCGAGGTGTTCGTCACCGCGACGGGGTCGTGCGACGTGATCAGCGCGGCGCACGTCGCGGCGATGCGGGACGGCGCGATCCTGGCCAACGCCGGGCACTTCGACACCGAGATCGACGTACGCGCGCTGACCGCGCTGGCCGTCGCGGTGCGCCGCGGCGTCCGGCCGCACGTCGACGCCTACGACCTCGGTGACGGCCGGACGGTCCTGCTGCTCGCCGAGGGGCGCGTGGTGAACCTCGTCGCCGCCGAGGGCCATCCTCCGGAGGTGATGGACCTGGCGTTCGGCATCGAGGCGCTCGCGCTGGCCTGGCTGGCGGAGAACACGGGTAAGCTCCCGGCCGGCGTGCACGACGTGCCCGCGGACATCGACGCCGAGGCGGCCCGCCTCGTGCTGGCCACGATGGGCGTCTCGGTCGACGCGCTCACCGCCGCCCAGCGCGCCTACCGGGAGTCCTGGCGCATCGGCTCCTGAGCGCCGGCGCTAGATCGCGCTGGCGGTCAGGCTCTGCTCCTCAGCGGCCTGGGCCGGAATCTCGAGGGCCGCGCTTGAGTCGGCGTCGGGCGGCCGGGTCAGGATCAGCCACGAGACCAAGCCGATCGGGTACACGAAGTATCCCCACCTCGTGGCGGGGGCCAGCGTGAACATGACCGCCAGCGCCACGGCCAGGCGCCACGCCGCGGCGCGCGCGTCGGCAGGCGGGCGGATGATGAGCGAGGCCGCGAAGCCCAGCCCGGCCGCCAATAGCATGCCAACCGCGGCCCAGTGCCCGGCCGTACTGGTCACGGCGAGCAGGTGCCCGGGCAACGGGCTGGCCGCCGGCGTCTTGTACTTGGTGAGGCCGAGCGGGAACAGCACGGTGTTCTGCACGAACGCCGACGGGTTGGCCAGCGCCGCCGGGGCCAGCGCGGCCGAGAGGACCGCGCCCGTGACGATCGTCACCCCGATGAACCGCCAGGCGGTGCGCGCCGAGTCCCGCGTGGACAGCATCACGCCGAGGACGGGGACCGCCGGCCAGGCGGTCGCCTTCATCGCGCACGCGACCCCCAGGGCGACGGCGGCGCGGACCACCCCCGACGGGCGGGCGATCAGCGCCAGGGTCAGGAACATCAGCGCGATCACCGGCGGATCGGTGATGCCGACCGCGAGCGGGAAGGCGATCATCGGGCAGGCGGCGATGAACACGGTGGACACCCAGACGTTGTGCCGGCACGCCTCGCAGTGCTTGTGCGGCGCCGCGAGGGTGAACGCCGCCCAGATCAAGGCGATGGACACGATGGCGAGCCAGACCCGGGGATCGGCGATCAGCCCGGTCGCGCCGAGCGCCTTAGGCAGCCCGAACACCGCCATCACCGGCAGGTACGGGTTGTACGACAGGTAGCTGGTGAAGGCCGCCTGCGACAGGTAGGGGGTGCCGTGCTGGAGCAGCAGGACCGCGGAGCGCGAGATCACCTGGACCTCGGCGGTGGGGTACACCCGGGTAGCCAGCCAGACCACCGGTGCGGCCATGGCCGCGGCCAGCGATACGAGCAACGGCACGAGCACCGGCAGGTTCGTGCGCCGGGTGAGCCAGAAGATGAGCGTTGTCACCCCGTAGCCGGCGGCCGCCCAGATCGCCCAGGTCCGGTCGGCGTGCCCGGTGGTCACGGCCAGGACGATCGCGTAGACCGTGAACGCGCCGTTCGCGACCAGGAGCCTGCCCCGGGTCAGCCAGTGCTGGTGGAGGGGGACAGGGGGATCGTCTGCTGCATCCATTCGGTCCACTGTGCCCGGCACCCGCCCGTTCACGCGTCGTTCCCCGTAGCCTGTTGAGCTGTTGCACAATCGATCACCGGTAGAACTGCCCCCGAAAGCAGGTAAATCAGCCTATCACCAGGCGTTACCAAGCGGCCTTCCGGGTGGCGGGCAGATCTCACGTTAGGGCAACTTCCAGTCGACGGGGGCGCCGCCCGCCAATTCAAGCAGCCGGTTGGCCCGGCTGAACGGGCGAGACCCGAAGAACCCGCCGGCGGCCGAGTACGGGCTCGGGTGAGCCGACTCGACGCGCCCGATGCCCTCGAGCAGCGGCGCCGCCGTCCGCGCGTCGCGGCCCCACAAGATCGCGACCAGCGGAACCGCCGGGCGCGCGGCCAGCGCCCTGATGGCCTGCTCGGTCACCTCCTCCCAGCCCTTGCCGCGGTGCGAACCCGGCTTGCCCGGCTGCACGGTCAGCACCCGGTTCAGCAGCAGCACGCCCCGCTCGCTCCACGGGGTGAGGTCCCCGGTGACCGGTGTCGGGTACCCCAGGTCGTCGGAGTACTCCCGGAAGATGTTGACCAGGCTCGGCGGCAGCGGCCGCACGTCGGGCCCGACGGAGAAGGCCAGCCCGACGGCGTGCCCGGGCGTCGGATAGGGGTCCTGGCCGACGATCAGCACGCGCACCGCGGCGAACGGCTGCTTGAACGCCCGCAGCACGTTCTCGCCCGCGGGCAGGTACCGGCGCCCGGCGGCGATCTCGGCGCGCAGGAAGTCGCCCATCGCGGCGATCCGGCCCGCCACCGGCTCTAGCGCCTCGGCCCAGCCCGGGTCGATGATGGCGCGCAACGGCTCCGCCATGGGCAGCTACTGTAGCCCGGCCCGGGCGCTGAGGCAGGTCATGATGCGGAACGACCAGTGGCTTCCGTTCTGGTTACGTGCCACGTTGCCCGGCGTTCGGCCACGCTCGGGCGGTGGCGCGGCCGGCGGGTCTGGTTCTGCTCACGTGCCACCACGCCCAGCGGCAGGCCAGGCCCGTGCGGTGGCGCGGCCGTGCCGGGCCACCGCCGCCGCGAACTCGGCCGCGTCGCGGGGAGCCGCGCCGCCCTGGTCGTTGTTGAAGTACGCGTAGACGTCGTGATCGGCAGGCCAGGCGGCCGCGATCCGCCCGGCCCATTCCTCCAGCGCGGCGCCGCTGTACCGGGGCCACGGGCCGGCGTCGCCCTCGTGCAGCCGAAGGTAGCCCCAGTCCGCCGTCCGCCATAGCGGGGACAGCGCCGACCCGCGCCGATCCGCCCAGGCGAGGGCCGCGTTCGCGGCGCCGAGCACCTCCCGTACCTCGTCGGTCCACCACGAGGGATGCCGGGGCTCGACCGCGACCCGCACCGCGGCCGGGAAGGCGCGCAGGCACGTCTGCAGCAGCCCGGGACTGGCCTGCAGGTCCGGCGGGAGTTGCAGCAGCACGGGCCCGAGCCTGTCGCCGAGCCCGGCCGCCGCGTCGAGCAGCCGTTTCACCGGCTCGGCCGGGTCACGGAGCCGCCGCACGTGGGTGAGGTACCGGCTGGCCTTCACGCCCATCACGAAGTCAGCGGGGACCCGGTCGCGCCAGCGCGCGAAGGTGTCCCGGGAAGCGAGCCGGTAGAACGTGCCGTTGTTCTCGACCGTGGCGAACTGCGCGGCGTAGTACTCAAGCCACCGCCGCTGCGGTACGTCCGGCGGGTAGAAGGCGCCGCGCCAGTCCCGGTATTGCCAGCCCGACGTCCCGGCGATAACGGCCACATCATTTCCCCTCCGCCGTCGCCGGCGCGGGCGCGGGCGCGTTTGATCCAGCCGCCCGTCGGAAAAGCTATCCCTGAACAGGTGTCGCGTAGCAGGAAAATGAGGGTAACCTGCGTCCACGCAGAGTCAATCACACGGAACGATGGGGCCCATGAAAGGACGCGTGCTGGTCGTCGACGACGACGCCGCCCTCGCAGAGATGCTGGGCATCGTGCTTCGCGGCGAGGGATTCGAGCCGACCTTCGTGGCCGATGGCGACAAGGCCGTAGAGGTATTCAGGGATTCAAGACCCGATTTGGTACTTCTGGACCTCATGCTTCCCGGCTCCGACGGAATTGACGTATGCCGTCAGATCCGCGCCGAGTCCGGGGTGCCGATCGTCATGCTGACGGCCAAGACCGACACCGTGGACGTGGTCCTAGGCCTGGAGTCCGGCGCCGACGACTACATCATCAAGCCGTTCAAGTCCAAGGAACTCGTCGCCCGGGTCAGGGCGAGGCTGCGCCGGACCGACGAGCCCGCACCGGAGATGCTCCAGATCGGCGACATCGTCATCGACGTGGCCGGTCATTCGGTGAAGCGTGACGGGGAGACCCTCAACCTCACCCCGCTGGAGTTCGACCTGCTCGTCGCGCTGGCCCGCAAGCCGAGGCAGGTCTTCACCAGGGAAGTGCTGCTCGAGCAGGTCTGGGGTTACCGGCACGCCGCGGACACCCGGCTGGTCAACGTGCACGTGCAGCGGCTGCGCGCGAAGATCGAGAAGGACCCCGAGCACCCCGAGATCGTCGTGACGGTCCGTGGCGTGGGCTACAAGGCGGGGCCTGGCTGAGTACGGATCCGTGGAAGTGGCAGCGGCAGGCAGGAATCGGCAGGAGACCTGGGTAACCGCGTCCCGCTGGTCGCCGTACAAGCGCGCGATCATCCGCCGGCTGCCGAAGCGGGTCGCGCGCTGGGTGCTGGCCGGGCGCCGGTGGCAGCGGCAGACCGCCGCGGAGCTGAACAGCCGCTGGCACCGCTCGCTCCAGCTCCGCGTGGTGGCCACGACCCTGGTCCTGTCCGCGCTCGTGATCGCCGTGCTCGGGTTCTTCCTGATGCAACTGATCGCCAACGGGCTGCTTACCAACGCGGAGAACACCGATCCCAGCCAGGTGGTAGCCGGGCGGAACAACGTAGACGGGCAGAAAAGCCTGAACGTGCTGGCCCCCGCGTCGCAAGAACTGAACGTCGTGGCGCAGAACGCCGCGAAGACGCTTCAGGCGGCGAGCGGCACCTCTCCCAGCTACCTCGTCTTCGTAGCCGTGGCGAACACCAACCTGGCTCTCCCGCCCACCGCCTGGGCGGGGGAGCTTACCGTGAACGTCGCTTCGACCATCCCGCAGACCCTGATCGACAAGGTGTCGACCGAGCAGGGCAACGACAGCTACGACAACGAGAGCACCGCGTCGGCGCTGGTCCAGCCCACCACGCTGGTCTACGCCAGCGGCCAGGGCACCGACGTCCCGGCCCTGGCGGTCGGCATCCCGCTCGGCACGTACTACCAGCTGTACTACGTGTTCCCGTTCACCCAGCAGCAGCAGGACCTGCTGCTCGTGCAGCGGATCCTGACCGGTGTGGGGCTGGCGCTTGTCCTGCTGCTGGCCGCCATCGCGTCGCTGGTCACGAGGTGGGTCGTGGTGCCGGTCAGGCACGCCGCGCACGTGGCCAGGCTGGTGACGGCCGGGCACCTCGAGGAGCGGATGCGGGTGCTCGGCAAGGACGACCTCGCGGCGCTCGCCACCGCGTTCAACGAGATGGCGGCCAGCCTGCAGGACAAGCTGCGCGAGCTGGAGGACCTGTCCAAGGTGCAGCGCGTGTTCGTCTCGGACGTGTCGCACGAACTGCGGACGCCGCTGGCCACCATCAAGATGGCCGCCGACCTGCTGTACGAGAGCCGGGGCGCTCTCGACCCGGTCGGTAGCCGGTCCGTTGAGCTGCTGCAGAGCCAGCTGGAACGGTTCGAGACCCTGCTGGTCGACCTGCTGGAGATCTCCCGGTTCGACGCGGGCGCCGCCACCCTGGACGCCGAACCCGTCGACGTATGCGATCTGGTGCGGCACTCGGCCGACGACGCGCAACAGCTCGCCGAGCGGCGCGGCAGCCGGATCGAGTTCAGGCTGCCCGCGGAGGGGTGCCCCGCGGAGGTGGACCGGCGCCGGGTCGAGCGCATCCTGCGCAATATCCTGGTCAACGCGGTCGAGCACGGCGAGGGCAGGGACGTCGTCGTCACCGCCGCCATGGACAGCGACGCGGTCGCCGTCTCGGTCCGGGACTACGGCGTGGGCCTGGCGCAGGGCGAGGAGCAGCTTGTCTTCGAGCGATTCTGGCGGGCCGACCCGGCGCGGGCGCGCAGCACCGGCGGCACCGGGCTCGGCCTGGCGATCTCGCTGGAGGACGCCCGGCTGCACGGCGGCTGGCTGCAAGCCTGGGGGGAGCGCGGCAAGGGCTCGGTCTTCCGGCTCACCCTGCCGCGGGTCGCGGGGGAGAAGTTCGCGGGTTCTCCGCTGCCGCTGGAGCCGGACGAAACCGAGATCGTCACCCCCCTGACGGACCAGTACCCGCTTCCCGAGGTCTCCGAGGCGGTCACGCGTGGCTAGGCCCGGTCTGCGTGCGGCCCGGACGGCCTGGGTCCGGCACGCCTGCCTGCTCGCCGCCGTGGCCGTATCCGTGACGGGCTGCATCGGCATGGCGCAGACCGGCCAGGTGGTCACGTTCGGCAACAAGCAGGCGGATACGACCCAGAACCAGGGCTCCGACGTGGGCCTGTTCCCCTCGGGACCCGTGCCGGGCTCGTCCCCTGAGTACCTCGTGCAGCAGTTCCTGGACGCCAGCGCCAGCTATCCCACCGACGTCCCGATCATCCAGGAGTACCTGACCGGCTCGGCCAGGGACTGGAACCCGGGCTCGTCGGTCACGGTGCTCAGCTCCACCTCCTTCACCTCCTCCTTGGACGACCTCGGAGTCGTGCAGGCCGGCCGGAGCGGCCGCGAACAAGCCCTAGTGGAAGTGTCCGGGCCGGTGCAGGCGGCGTCGAACAGCTCGGGCCAGTACGTCGCGCCCTCGGTCCTGGGCGGGAAGATGGTGCAATACCAGTTCAAGCTGGTCAAGGTGAACAGCCAGTGGCGGATCTCGAATCCGCCGCCCGCCTACCGGCTGATCACCGGGGTTGACTTCACCCCGCAGGACTATCAGGCGCAGGATCTGTACTTCTTCCCCGGCGCCGACGCCGGCGCCGGCGCCCAGGCTCAGGCTCAGGCTCAGGCTCAGGCCCAGCCCCAGCCGCAAGCCCCGGGCGAGATGCTCGTCCCCGATGCGGTGTTCGTGCCCAAGGGGACCCCGCTGACGTCGTTGCTCCGAAACCTGGTGTCGGCCCTCGCGCAGGGCCCGGGCACGACGTTGCTGCAGGGCGCCGCGAGCAGCGGGTTCCCCGCCGGGACCAAGATCCTCGACGTCGTACAGTACGGGGCCACCGTCACGGTGAATCTCGGCGGTGCGGCGGTGTCGGCCAAGCCGAGCACGCTGGAAGACATCTCGGCCCAGCTGCTCTGGACGCTGGCGGGCCCGTCGGCCAGCGTCCCCACCGTTCAGTCGGTCGAGCTCGAGCTCAACGGCAAGCCGTGGCTGCCGCCGTCCGCACCCTGCCGGACCGGCCAGGCGCCAACCGCGTTCCAGGAGCTAGCCAGCTACGAATGCTACGACCCCTACCCGTCGGCGCCCGCGAGCTTCTCCTACGTCGGGGCCGGGCAGCCCTGGTCGCGCTGCGGCTCGGAGTCGGTGGCCCAGAATGACGCCATCGGAGCGGTCGTGTCGGTCTTCGGCCGCAAGGGTTCGGCCAGCAGCAGTCAGTGCGGCGGCTACGTCGATTGGCAGTCCCCCGCGCAGTATCCGCGGGTGATGCCCACGGCCGCCCTATCCCAGGTGGCGGTCTCGCCCGACGGGGAGTACGTGGCCGGCGTGTCATCCAGCCGGGACACCCTGTACGTCGGGCCTGCGTCCGGCGCCGCTGCGTCGTTCTCGGCCTCGGAGCGGCTGAAAGGTGACCCGGGCATCACGGCGATCAGCTGGGATCACGACCACGACCTCTGGGCCGCGCAGGGTGGCACCATCTGGGTCGTGCCGGGCAACGGCACCAGCGGGTACCGGGCCGCGGACTCGTTTGCCGGCGAGGTCACCGGGCTGGCCGTCGCGCCGGACAGCGTCCGGATCGCCGCGATCGTGCAGGGCGGCGCGGGCGCCTCACTTGAACTCGCGTCCATCTACCGGGCCGGGCAAGAGGGCGTCCAGCGGGGATCGCTCGCGCCGCAGTTCACGATCGGGCCAGGGATCCAGCTCGGGCCCAACCTCACCGATCCGACGTCGCTGACCTGGTACAACGCCGATACGCTTATCGTCTTGTCCGGTGACACGCTGTGGTCAGTGCCGATAGACGGAGAGCCGGCCACCGCGCTCCAGGTGAGCCCGACCGGGGCGACCTCGATCACCGCCGATGGCGCCGGCAACATCCTGGTCGCGGGGCTGTCAGGTAACCGGCTCGCGTTCGCGGAGAGTACCGCGGGCCCGTGGGAATACATCGTCACCGGCGGCCTGAGCCCGGCCTACCCCTAAGGTCCGGCCGCGCCCGCGGCGCCTGCCACGTCCGCGATTACGCATCCGCTTATCGGGGATGAAAGGGCACATAGCCTCCGCCGCGCCCACGTTATGTATCCGCTATGTGACCATTTGTGACTGATCGCCTACATGTCCCACCTGACATTCGCGCTCTGGCGAGTTAGCGTTCATGACATGGCACTCGCCCGGGCCCGTGGTTGCGCCGGGCGTGGTTCTCCTCCCGGGAGCCACGCCAGGCAAGCCGATGCCAGCCGCAGGCGAAACGGCCCACGTAAGGCGACTTCTCGTCGACTGATCACGGTGCGGCTTAGGAGTAAGTCCTGCCCCGCCGGAAGATACCGAGTCTTCCGGGCCGGGAGAAGGGCACCAGTGGCCCTAGGTAGGCTGCGAAACCCTCAGCAGGCGAATGTGGGGTCGAAGACCAGGTCGGCCGGGCGAGTGCCGCCCCGCTCAATCACGTCGGGCTCAATCACGTCGGGCTCAATCATGTCGGGTTCAATCGCGCTGTTCTCGATCAGGCTGGAAGGTGATCGCGATGGAAATCATCGTCAGGGGACGCTCAATTACTGTCCCGCCACGTTTCCGTGAGCACGCTGCGGCCAAACTCGCCAGGCTCGCCAAACTCGACCAGCGGGCGATGAGGATCGACGTGGAGGTCTCCGAGGAACGCAACCCGAGGCAGTCTGACCGGCGCGAGCGAGTCGAGCTGACGATCCGGTCGCGCGGCCCCGCGATCAGGGCCGAGGCGGCGGCGGACGACAGGTACACGGCGCTCGACCTGGCCCTGGCGAAGCTCGAGGCCAGGCTCCGCCGGGCCTCCGACCGGCGCAAGGCCAGGTCCGGCGACCTCGGCACGGTGCGGTCACCCGCCCTGCTCGGCACCCTGACCGAGGCCGCCTCCGCGGCCAGCAGCCCGGCGGTCGTGTCGGCGCCGCCGCGGGTCAACGGGGCCGCCCCGGTCCTGGACGATCACGCCGACGGTCCGGCGCAGGAAAGCCACCTGGTTCCCATCCAGATGGAAGGTGACGGCCCGCTTATCGTGCGGGAGAAAGTGCACGCGGCGACGCCGATGACGATCGACCGGGCCCTGCTGGAGATGGAGCTCGTAGGGCACGATTTCTACCTGTTTCACGACAGCGAGTGCGACCGCTTTAGCGTGGTTTACCGCCGTCGCGGCTACGACTACGGGGTCATCCGGCTCGTCGAGGAGTAGCAGGCCCCGCCCATGTCCGGGGCCGGAATTTCCCGGCGCAAAATTCGCGATGCAATTTGGCACCGGCCCGCCCGGCCTTGCATCATGGCTCCGGGTCAGCAAGAGTTCTGATGACGTGACGTTCGTGCCGATCGAGCGTCCCGAGGGAGGCGACGATTGAGCGCCGTGGGCGACAAAGCGCTGGCTGCTCCCGGGGTGCGGGACGGCTCCGGGCGCCCGGAGCCGATCCGCGTGCTGATCGCCGACGATCATGCGCTGTTCCGGCGCGGCCTGGAGATGGTCCTCGACTCCGAAGACGACATCGACCTGGTCGGGCAGGCCAGCGACGGGACCGAGGCCGTGGCCGCGGCCGGCGAGTCGCTGCCCGACGTCGTGCTCATGGACATCCGGATGCCGAAGACCAGCGGCATCGAGGCCTGCCGGGCGACCAAAGAGGTCGCACCCAGCGCGAAGATCGTCATGCTGACGATCAGCGACGAGGAGGAGGACCTGTTCGAGGCGATCAGGGCCGGGGCCAGCGGCTACCTGCTGAAGGACATCCCGCTGGATGAGGTCGCCGAGGCGGTGCGCGCCGTACACGGCGGCCAGTCGCTGATCAACCCGTCGATGGCGGGCAAGCTGCTCACCGAGTTCGCGACGCTGGCCAAGCGGGATTCCGCAGAGGACCGGGCCGTGCCCGTGGCGGCACCCAAGCTCACCGAACGGGAAATGGAGGTCCTCAAGCTCGTCGCGCGCGGCATGAACAACCGTGACATCGCCAAGGAACTGTTCATCTCCGAGAACACCGTGAAGAACCACGTCAGGAACATCCTGGAGAAGCTCCAGATCCACTCGCGCATGGAAGCGGTGATGATCGCCGTCCGCCAGAAGCTGATCGAATTCAGCTGAGCCGGGCGTCAGGCCCGTTGAGCCGGCCGTCAGGCTTTCGTGAGCGCGGCGGCCAGCCGCGGGGCGTACTGGGCCGGCTCGACCTGCTCCAGGCGGACGTCGTCGCAGCCCACCCAGCGCGCCGCCTCCCGCAGGGCCCTGGCCATCGGCTCGGCGGCGGACGCCCGCTCCAGCGATAGCTTCCTGGCGACGAGCGTCGTGCCCTCCCGGGCGGGATCAACCCGCCCGGCCAGGCGCCCGCCCGCGAGCAGGGGCATCGTGTAGTAGCCGTGGACCCGCTTGTGCTTCGGCACGTACGCCTCGAGGCTGTGCTGGAAGCCGAACACCCGAAGCGTCCGCTTGCGGTCCCAGACCAGCGAGTCGAACGGCGACAGGAGCGTGACGCGGTGCCGCCCGCCAGCCGAGGCTCCGGCCAGCGCGGCCGGATCGGCCCAGGCGGCGACCGGTTTCCCCGCCCCGGCCCGGGTCGGCCCGGCCCCGGTAGGTACCGTCCCGGTCGGCACGGTCCCGGTCGGTACCGTCCCGGCGATGGTGACCGGGGTCAGCCCCGCGGCCAGCGCCGCGTCGGCGAGCAGCCGCTTATGCTGGCCCTTTTCGCTGGTGAGGTAGTTGGCGTTCAGCCGTTGGTAGTCAAGTAGGTCGGCGTCGGTGGCGACGCCGAGCGCCCGGGCGGTGACCCCGGCCAGGTAGGTGACGCACTCCAGGTCGGACGGCTCGGCGTCAAGTAGCCCGGCGGGCAGGACCCGCTCGGGCAGGTCGTAGACCCGCCGCCAGCCCGTCCGCCGCACGCATATGGCCTCGCCGGTATCCAGCAGCCACTCGACCGCGATCTTGACGTCAGACCAGTCCCACCACGGGCCGCCGGCTTTGGCCCCGCCGAGCTGGGTCGCGGTCAGCGGGCCCTCGGCCCGGAGCCTAGCGAGCACCTTCTCGCAGGTCTCCTGGTGGCTCTGGTGCCACCGCACCCCCCGGGCCCGCAGGGCGCGCCGGCGGAACGCGAAGTACGGCCACTGCTCGATCGGCAGCACGCAGGCCGCGTGCGCCCAGTACTCGAACGCGGTCGGAACGCGATCGCTCCAGTACGCCTGCTCGATCTGGGCGCGCGGGACGGGGCCTAGCCGCGCGTACGCGACGAGCTCGTGCGAACGCGCCAGCACGCTGATCGTGTCGAGCTGCACGCCGCCGACCCGGCGCAGCATAGCGCCGACTCCCGCCCGCGTCGGGCGCCAGGAATTGGCGCCGAGGAACCCCTGGGCGCGCAGCGTGAGCGTGCGGGCCTCATCGGGCGTGATCGTCAGCTCGGCTGCGGGACCGTCCACGCCCCCAGCCTAGCCAGGGGCCACGACATTTCCGGGCCCAGATAGCCCGGCCGAGCTTCTCAGTACCAGTCGTCGAAGACGCGGACCGCGGCAGCGAAGATGGATCCGATCACCACGATCCCGGCTCCGGCCCAGAACAGCCACCAGGTCGGGCCGGTGACCATCGCGATCCCGCCGATGATGAAGCCGACGACGATGATCGTGACCGCCACCCAGGAGACGGGCCGACCGTGGTTCTCCTCGTGGATGTGCGACAGCCCGCTCTGCACGTCCAGCGCGTGGCTGCCGGTAGTGCCCGCGGTCTGCGCCATGGTCCCCGATTGGTCGGCCACTGGATACTCCTCTCCCGTAGTACGGGTCCTATTATTCACCGGGGAATGCGAGACTGATCACCAGCCCGCCCGTAACCCGCAGGTCCTCCGTCGACTCGGCTTGGTGCCCCATCTCGCCTACGATGACATGCGAGGCGGTGAACCGGAGCTACGGTCCGGTCGAAGGCCGCGGTGAGGCCAGACCATCCGCGAGGAGCGCGACGAGAAGTGCCACCCATCATCGATAGTGTCCTTAAAGCGGGCGAAGGCAGGATCCTGCGCAAGCTCAAGCGGATCAGCGAGCAGATCAACTCGATCGAAGAAGACTTCGTCGCCATGAGCGACGGTGAGCTGCGCGGCTTGACCGATGAATTCCGCCAGCGCCTGGCGGACGGCGAATCTCTCGACGACCTGCTCCCCGAGGCCTTCGCCGCCGTACGCGAGGCCGCCAAGCGCACCCTCGGGCAGCGTCACTTCGACGTCCAGCTGATGGGCGGCGCGGCGCTGCACCTGGGCAATATCGCCGAGATGAAGACCGGCGAGGGCAAGACGCTGACCGGGGTCCTGCCCGCCTACCTCAACGCCCTGACCGGCCAGGGGGTGCACGTCGTCACGGTCAACGATTACCTGGCCAAGCGCGACTCGGAGTGGATGGGGCGGGTGCATCGCTTCCTCGGGCTCGAGGTCGGCGTGATCCTCGCGCAGATGACCCCGGCCGAGCGCAAGGTCCAGTACGCGGCCGACGTCACCTACGGCACCAACAACGAGTTCGGGTTCGACTACCTGCGTGACAACATGGCCTGGTCGCTCGAGGAATGCGTGCAGCGGGGTCACCACTACGCGATCGTCGACGAGGTGGACTCGATCCTCATCGACGAGGCCAGGACGCCGCTGATCATCAGCGGTCCTGCCGAGCAGAGCGCTCGCTGGTACACCGAATTCGCGAAGATCGCGCCCCGGCTGCGCCGCGGTGAGGACGGCGAGGGCGATTACGAGGTCGACGAGAAGAAGCGGACCGTCGGCATCATGGAGTCCGGGGTCGAGAAGGTCGAGGACTGGCTTGGCATCGACAACCTCTACGATCCGGTGAACACGCCGCTGGTCAGCTTCCTCAACAACGCGATCAAGGCCAAGGAGCTGTACAAGCGGGACAAGGACTACGTCGTGATGAACGGCGAGGTCCTGATCGTGGATGAGTTCACCGGCCGCATCCTGCACGGCCGGCGCTACAACGAGGGCATGCACCAGGCCATCGAGGCCAAGGAGAGCGTGCCGATCAAGGACGAGAACCAGACGCTGGCCACGATCACCCTGCAGAACTACTTCCGCCTGTACGACAAGCTGGCCGGCATGACTGGCACGGCGGTGACCGAGGCCAACGAGTTCTACCAGATCTACAAGCTCGGCGTGGTCCCGATCCCGACCAACATGCCGATGATCCGCACGGACCAGGCCGACGTTATCTACCAGACCGCCCAGGCCAAGTTCGAGGCGTGCGTGGAGGACATCGCCCAGCGGCACCAGGCGGGCCAGCCGGTGCTGGTCGGCACCACCAGCGTGGAGAAGTCCGAGATCGTGGCGAAGCTGCTCAAGCGGCGCGGCGTCCCGCACGAGGTGCTGAACGCCAAGTACCACGAGCGCGAGGCCATGGTCATCGCGCAGGCCGGGCGGCGAGGCGCGGTCACCGTGGCCACCAACATGGCCGGCCGGGGCACCGACATCATGCTCGGCGGCAACCCGGAGTTCATCGCGGATCAAGAGCTGCACCAGCGCGGCCTGTCCCCGGTCGAGACGCCGGAAGACTACGAGGCGGCGTGGCCGGAGGCGGTGGCGAAGGCCAAGCGCGCCGTGGCTGAGGAACACGAGGAGGTCGTCGAGCTGGGCGGCCTGTACGTGCTCGCCACGGAGCGGCACGAGTCCCGCCGCATCGACAACCAGTTGCGCGGCCGCTCCGGCCGGCAGGGCGACCCGGGGGAGAGCCGGTTCTACCTCTCCCTCGAAGACGACCTGATGCGGCTGTTCAACTCCGGTCGGGTCGCGGCGATCATGGAGCGGCTGAGCATCCCGCCGGAGGTGCCGGTGGAGTCCAAGGTCGTCACCCGCGCCATCAGGTCCGCGCAGACCCAGGTCGAGCAGCAGAACTTCGAGCTCCGCAAGGACGTGCTCAAGTACGACGACGTCATGAACCGGCAGCGCCAGGTGATCTACGGTGAGCGCCGCGAGGTCCTCGAGGGCGCCGACCTGCACGAGCAGATCAGCCGGATGATCGACGAGGTCGTGGCCGAGTACGCGCAGGAAGCCACGGCCGACGGCTATCCCGAGGAATGGGATCTGGACAAGCTGTGGCGCGCGTTCCGGCAGCTGTACCCGGTCAGCGTGTCCGCCGATGAGGTCATCGAGGAGGCGGGCGGCGACCGGGCCGGGCTTACCACCGATTTCATCACCGAGATGATGCGGCGGGACGCGCAGGACGCCTACGAGCGGCGGGAAGCGGAATTCGGCTCGGAGGTCATGCGCGAGCTCGAGCGCCGGGTGATCCTGTCGGTCCTGGACCGGAAGTGGCGGGAGCACCTCTACGAGATGGACTACCTGCGCGAGGGCATCGGCCTGCGCGGGTACGGGCAGCGGGACCCGCTGGTGGAGTACCAGCGCGAGGGCTACGACATGTTCAAGACCATGATGGACGGGATCAAGGAAGAGTCGGTCGGCAGCCTGTTCAACCTTCAGGTTCAGGTCCAGGAGAACCCGATCGTCGAGGAGACCGACGTCGTCGACGCCGTCATGGCGCCGGGCGATCCTGCCACCGCGGGCCCGGCCGCCCCCGAAGGAGCCGGGGCAGGGCCCGCGCCAGGTACCCCTGCGCTGACGACCGACGGCGCCGCGCCGGGCGGCGGTCCCACCCGCGGTGCTACCGCTCGCGGCACCCACGCCCGCGGCAGTGCCCGGACCGAGCCGTCCCGCGCAGGCGGGCCCCGGGCCCAGGCGAGCCCGGGGACTCAAGCAGGCCAGCGGGGCCAAGCAGGCCAGCGGGGCCAAGGTGGCCAGGGTGGCCAGGGTGGCCAGGGTGGGCAAAGGGTCGCACCGGGTGGCACCGGCCCGACGCAGGCCGCGGGCCAGTCCCCGGCCCTGCCCGCCGGACTCGCGCCGCGCCGGGCCCAGCGGCTGAGCTACTCGGCGCCCTCCGTGGACGGCGGCACGCACGTGGAGACCAGCCGGGGCCCGGCCGGGGGTGACAAGTTCGCCCGCGCGGGCCGGAACGACCCGTGCCCGTGCGGATCTGGCCGCAAGTTCAAGCGCTGCCACGGCGACCCGCGGATGCGCCCGGACGACTAGCGGCGACGCCTGGTCAGGCCGCCTCGAGTTCGGTGCACAGCCAGCGGGCCGGACGCGCAGGCCGGCCCGGCACGGCCTGCCGCGCGCCCACGTGCTCCAACCGCATGGCCAGCGCCCGTGACCGCGGCCCGGAGCTGACGACGACCGTCATCTCCACGACGCGGGCGGTGGGCCGCGACGTCACGATGCGCTTGATCACGGGCCGCCGGTCCGCGGCGAGGACCGGGCCAAGGTGGCGAATCTGCGCCCGGACGCGGTCGGTCGTCCACGGGAACACCTGCCTGGCGGGCCGCACGCCAGCCAGGATCTCCACGATCACCTGCGCGAACTGCCGTGGCCACACGGCGGCTGGGCCCGTCCCGGCCGCCGAGACCCCGAAGACCGCCGCCCCGCCCGGGCCCGTCGGCGGTTCCGTAGCCCCGGCCGCCAGGCCGGCATCCCCGGGCCGCAGGTCGGCCGTCCCGGCCCGCACGGTGCCCGCACCGGCCCGCAGGTCGGCCACTCTGGCCTGGTCGCCAGTCGCGGGGCACCCGGCACCGTGGGTCTCGCAGTCGTAGGGCGGCGCGGCGTCGGGGATCGCGACCAGCCGCACCGAGGACAATGGGGTGGGCGGCATGCTTCCCGCCTTCCAGAACCGGGTGTACGCGAAACGGCCGAGCACGCCCGTCGCGGCCGTGTTCGCCCCAGGGTCCGGCTGACCCTCGTTGTATCGCGGGCCACCGACATTCCGGCGCCGACTGACGGCTTTCATCATCGTGAACCGCTTACGAGGCCTTATAACACCCAACCTCGCCGTACCGGAGCCCTCACGATCACCGCCGGTGTGACGCGTGGGACGCCGGGCGGGCCCCGCCGCCTCCGCTGGTGAGGTTTCATGATCACGAAGCATCTGGTACGGGTAGCGGTACAAAATCCTTCGTGATCACCGGAGCTGTGACGGGTGGGGCGCCGGGGGCGAGTTCGCTGGCGGATTTCAATGATCGCAAAAGGTAAAAAGGGTTGTTTGTCTGCGGAGGCTAAAACGGCTCCGTGGTCATGGCAGACGTGATCACGGCCCGCGAATCGGCCCCGCGATCTGGGACGGGCGGGACCGATGGGTGAGACGGGTGGTGCGAAAGGTGCCAGCGGGACAAACGTTGGCAAAGATCGGTCGCAGGATCGCGGCTGGTCACGAATCCTTCACGGGATAGCCGGGCACGGTTCTCCAGCTGGCCAAACGAGCGTTTAAGATCACCATTGTGGGGATTAGTACCGAATTTCATGGCGTGATCACGGACTGGGGTGGCGTGCTCACCAGCCCCATCCGGATGACGGTGCGGGCCTGGATCGCAGCCGACGGCATCGACTGGGACTCCTACCGGACCGTCATGCAGCGGTGGGTCGCCCAGGCGTACGACATCGAAGGCGGCACGAACCCCGTGCACGCCCTGGAGCGCGGCGAATGCCCGTCCGACGAGTTCGAGCGCATCCTCGCCGCCCGGCTGTTCCGCACCGACGGCGGCGCGGTGGCCGCGCAGGGCCTGCTCCAGCGTATGTTCGCGGCCAGCGAGCGGGTCCCCGCCATGGAGGAAGCCATCCGCGCGCTGCGCCAGACGGGCCTGCGCACCGCCCTGCTGTCCAACTCCTGGGGATCCGACGACTACCCGCGCGAGGACTTCCCCTCGCTGTTCGACGCGGTGGTCATCTCCGGTGAGGTCGGTATGCGCAAGCCGGAAGAAGGAATCTTCCTGCGCGCGGCGCAGGCGCTGGGCCTGGCCCCGTCGAGCTGCGTCTTCATCGATGACATGGAGGCGAACGTGACGGCCGCCGCCCGGTGCGGCATGACGGGCGTGCTCCACACCGAGCCGGCGGCGACCGTGGCGGCGCTGCAGGATCTGTTCGGCGTGCCCCTTGGCGGGACCGAACGGGACCTGGCGACCCGCTGACATCAAGGCGCGGCGGCCCGCGCCGGACTAGCCTTGACCGTCGTGGCGGACTATCCGCATCCGTCCAGCGAGGGCCGGTCGGCCAACATGCGGGCCAACCGGCGGACGGACACCAAGCCCGAGCTCGCGCTGCGCCGCGCCCTGCACCGGCGCGGCTATCGCTATCGCAAGGATTACCGGCTGGACCTGGACGGCGGCAGGAGGGTCCGGCCCGACATCGCGTTCACCGCGCGAAAGGTGGCCATCTTCGTGGACGGCTGCTTCTGGCATGCCTGCCCGGAGCATGGGTCCAAGCCACGGGCGAACGAGTGGTACTGGGGCCCGAAGCTGCTCCGCAACGTCGAGCGCGACCGGGTGAACGACGCGGCGCTGACCACGGCCGGCTGGACCGTCGTGCGCCTCTGGGAGCACCTGCCGCTCGACGAGGCCGTGGCGACGGTGGTGACCGCCCTCGCGGCGGGCCGCCCAGCGGGACTGCCGCCACCCGATCATGACACGGTGAGCTGATCTCGCCGCTGGCACCGGATGTGGCAGACTCTGGGGCACCATGCGCGTCTTCCTGCCCTCGACCCTGCCGGGGTTGGCGCGCGCCCTGCAGGCCGGGCAGCTCGGGCCGGGCCCGGTGCCAGGGTTCGCGGTCACGCCCGCGTTGCGTGAGGCCTACGCCAGCGGGGACGAAGAGGAGCTCGAGTACGCGGCGCTGAGCGAGGCGGCGCGCGAGTCCCTGCGGATGCTCGCGGGCGATCCGGCCGCGCCGCCCCGGCGCGTGGTGCTGGCGGCCGACGTCCCGGCCGAGCAGGTCAGCTGGGACGCCCAGGACCGCGAGCCGGGCCGCGTGGTGATCGGCGAGCCCGTACCGCTGACCAGGCTGGCCGCGGGGCACGTGGACGACCCGGCGGCCGGGGCCGACGTGCGCAGCGCCGCCGAGGCGCTGGCCGCCGCCGACGCGGGCGATGAGGATGCCCGGTTCACCGTGGACGGGGCCGAAGGCCACGAGCTGGGCTGGTACGCCACGCAGGAACTGCCCTACCTGGCTGACTGACCGTGAAATGACCGTCAACCCGAGCCGGTCGCGGCTCGTGCGACGATAAGGGCATCGACCGTATACGCCCGCGATGCCAGGAGCGATCGTGATGGACGCCGTCTCCAGGACCCCCGTGCCGGTCAACGAACCGGTCAGGCAGTACCAGCCGGGCAGCCACGAGCGTGCCGTGCTGGAAAGCAAGATCAAGGAACTGGCCGGGCAGCGGGCCGAGCTGACCATGACGATCGGCGGCAGCCAGCAGATGGCGGCGGGCGAGCCGATCGAGGTGGTAGAGCCGCACAATCACCGCCACGTGCTCGGCCAGATGGGGAACGCGACCAGCGTGGACGTGGCCGCCGCGATCTACGCGGCCAAGCAGGCGGCGCCAGCCTGGCGCGCCCTTGACTTCGATGACCGGGCCGCGATCTTCCTCAAGGCGGCGGACCTGCTCGCCGGCCCCTGGCGGGCTACCCTGAACGCCGCGACGATGCTCGGCCAGTCCAAGTCGCCGTTCCAGGCCGAGATCGACGCGGCCTGCGAGCTGATCGACTTCTTGCGGTACAACGTGTACTTTGCCCGCCGGCTGCTGTCCGAGCAGCCGGAGTCGGCGCCCGGCACGTGGAACCGGATGGAGTACCGCCCGCTCGAGGGGTTCGTCCTGGCCATCACGCCGTTCAACTTCACCTCGATCGCGGGCAACCTGCCGACCTCTCCGGCACTGCTCGGCAACGTGGTGATCTGGAAGCCGTCACCGACCCAGCAGCTGGCCGCGCACTACATCATGCGCCTGCTCGAGGCCGCCGGGCTGCCGCCCGGGGTGATCAACCTGGTGACGGGAGACGGGCAGGCGGTCTCGCAGGTGGCGCTCACCCATCCCGACCTGGCGGGCATCCACTTCACCGGCTCGACGCCGACGTTCCAGCACCTGTGGCGGACCGTCGGGGAGAACATCGCGCGCTACCGGAACTACCCGCGGCTGGTCGGCGAGACCGGCGGCAAGGACTTCGTGATCGTCCACCGTTCGGCCGATCTTGGCACCCTGGCGCCCATCCTCATCCGGGGCGCGTTCGAGTACCAGGGGCAGAAGTGCTCCGCGGCGTCGCGTGCGTACCTCCCCGAGTCGGTCTGGGCGCGCTTCGCCGACGACTTCATCGCTCAGGTCGGGTCGCTGACGATGGGCGACGTGACGTCCGACCTGTCGCTGTTCATGGGCGCTGTCATCGACGCCCGGGCCTTCGCCAAGCACGCCGGCGCGATCGAGCGGGCCAGGAGCCGGGCCTCGGTGCGGATCCTGGCCGGCGGCCGGTACGACGACACGGACGGATTCTTCGTCTGGCCGACGGTGCTCGAGTGCTCCGACCCGGCCGACGAGGTCTTCACCACCGAGTACTTCGGCCCGATCCTCGCCGTGTACGTCTATCCGGACGGCGAGTACGAGCAGATGCTCGCCCGGGCGGCGGACGCCGCGCCGTACGCGCTGACCGGTTCCGTCGTCGCGACCGACCGCGCCGCCATCGCGCAGGCCAGCCAGGTGCTGCGGTACTCGGCGGGGAACTTCTACATCAACGACAAGCCCACCGGCGCGGTGGTCGGCCAGCAGCCGTTCGGCGGCGCCCGCGCGAGCGGCACCGACGACAAGGCCGGCTCGGTCTTCAACCTGATCCGGTGGGTGTCCGCCCGCGCCATCAAGGAACTCTTCGTTCCCCCGTCCGACTACCGATACCCTCACATGGGCTAACACACCTCACCCGGAGGACGCCATTCACCGGCTGGTTCTATGGAACGTCGACCTGACCCTGGTCGATGCCGCGCGGGTGATGCGGGCGGCCTACGCCGAGGCGTTCGGTGTGGTGGCGGGCCGCCCGCTGATCCAGCTGCCGCAGATGGCGGGGCGGTCGGAGTCCGAGATCTTCTTCGACGCGCTGGCGTTGAACGGCGTCGACGTGCGTGCCGACGGCGCGACCGAGCGCCTGCTCGAGCCGTTCAGCGCGGAGCTCGCCGCGGCGACGGCCGCGCGCCGCGACGACCTGGTCGGCCAGGGCCGGCTGATGCCCGGCGCGGCCGAGGCGGTGGCCGCCGTGGCTAAGCTCGACGGTGTGGTCCAGTCCGTGCTCACCGGCAACAGCAAGCCGAACGCGATGCTGAAGCTGCGTGCATTCGGCCTCGACGGCTACCTCGACGCCGACATCGGCGGTTACGGCTCCGAGGCCTACCCCAGGGGCACCCTGTTGCGGGTGGCCAGGCAGCGGGCGGCGGACAAGCACGGCGTGCCGTTCGGCGAGCAGGCCACGGTGTACGTCGCGGACTCGCCGCGGGACGTGGACGCGGCCAGGATCGGCGGGGCCAGGTCGCTGGCCGTCGCCGGCGGGCGTGCCAGCGCCGCGGAGCTCCGCGAGGCGGGCGCCGACGCGGTGCTGCCCGACCTCACGGACACCTCCGGCCTCGTCACCCTCATCGCGCGCCTGACCGAGGCCCCCTGACTTGGGTCATTGCCAGGCATGCGGGGATGGCACGATGCTGTGATCATGGACACCGGTGGCGCTGGAGCTGATCTGGCGGATCGCGGCTACGGCGCGGTGCTCTGGGAGCCGGACGAGCGGACCGTGCACGACGCCCGGATCACGCGCTTCATGGGCTGGCTGGCCACCGAGCGTGGCCGGACGTTCGGTGGCTACGAGGACCTGTGGCAGTGGTCCGTCACCGAGCCGGGCGCGTTCTGGGGCGCGCTCTGGGATTACTTCGAGGTGCTCGGCGACCGGGGCGACGCGGGCGCCGAGGTCCTTACCGGTACGGTCATGCCGGACGTGCGCTGGTTCGAGGGTGCCACGCTCAACTACGCCCGTAACGCGCTGAGGACCGCGTGGACCGATCCGGACCGCGCCGCGATCATCTATCAGGCCGAACGACGTCGTGGTGGCACCCTTAGCTACGCTGAACTCGCCAAACAGGTTGCGCGCGTCGCGCGAGGCCTGCGCGCGCTCGGCGTGCGCCGCGGGGACCGGGTGGCGGCCCTGCTGCCGAACGTGCCCGAGGCGGTCATCGGACTGCTCGCCACGGCGAGCCTGGGCGCCATCTGGTCGTCATGCTCGCCGGACTTCGGCGCGCGGAGCGTGATCGACAGGTTCGCGCAGATCGAGCCGAAGGTCCTCATCGCCTGCGACGGCTACGCGTACGGCGGGAAGGACTTCTCCCGCGCGAGCATGGTGCACGACGTGGCGGCGGCGCTGCCTGCCCTGTCGGCCGTGGTGCTGGTGAATTTGCTGGCCGGGCCGGATTCGCCGGACCTCGACCACGTAATTTCCTGGGCCGACCTGGGCGCCGGAACGGGTCCGAGCGAGCCGGAGTTCGAGGAGGTGCCGTTCGACCATCCGCTGTGGGTGGTGTATTCCTCGGGCACCACCGGCCTGCCGAAGCCCATCATGCACGGCCACGGCGGGATCGTCCTCGAGCACCTCAAGGCCCTCAGCTTCCACCAGGACCTCAAGCCCGGGGACGTGTTCACCTGGTACACCACGACCGGCTGGATGATGTGGAACTACCTGGCCGGAGGGCTGCTGGCGGGCCTGTCCATCGTGCTGTACGACGGCAGCGCCACCTACCCGGCCACGGACCGGCTGTGGCGGCTGGCCGCCGAGCACGGGATCACCTACCTGGGGGTCGGCGCGCCCTACCTGGTCGCCTGCATGAAGGCGGGACTTGAGCCGGGCCGGGACCACGGCCTGCCGGCGTTGCGCGCCATCGGGTCGACCGGATCGCCGTTGCCGCCCGAGGCGTTCGGCTGGGTGTACTCCCACGTCAAGCAGGACCTGCTGCTTGGCTCCTTTTCCGGCGGCACCGACCTGTGCACGGGCTTCGTCGGGCCGTCCCCGCTGCTGCCGGTCCGGGCGGGCATCATCTCCGGTCGCTGCCTGGGCGCGAAGGTGGAGGCCTACGACGAGGACGGCATGCCGGTCGTCGGGCAGGTCGGCGAGCTGGTGATCACGCAGCCCATGCCGTCGATGCCCGTCGGGTTCTGGAACGATCCCGGCGGCGTGCGGTACCGCGAGAGCTATTTCGAGACCTACCCGGGAGTCTGGCGGCACGGCGACTGGATCGAGTTCCTGCCCGACGGCGGCTGCGTCATCTACGGCCGCTCGGACGCCACCCTCAACCGCGGCGGCGTCCGGATGGGAACCAGCGAGTTCTACCGCGTGGTCGAGGCGTTCGGCGAGGTGGCCGACAGCCTGGTCGTGGACACCGGCCGGCTCGGGGCGGAGGGCCGGCTGATCCTGTACGTGGTGCCCGCCGGGGGCGGCCAGCTCGACGAAGAACTGGCCGGCCGGATCCGGGCCGCGCTGCGGGCGCAACTGTCACCGCGTCACGTGCCCGACGAGATCCGCCAGGTACCAGGCATCCCGCGGACCTTGTCCGGGAAGAAGCTGGAAGTACCGGTACGCAAGATCTTGCTCGGCGCCGATCCCGAGCGGGCCGCGGACCCGAACGCCCTGGCCAACCCGGAGGTTCTCCGCTACTTCGGCGGCTAGCAGAACACCACAAAGGAGTGGACGCGATGGCGGACAGCAACGCCGATGAGGCTAGGGAAGCCCTGCTGACCAAGGCGAGTCAGGCGTGGCGGGACGATCCCGTCCTGGACGCCCAGATCCTGGGCGGGGACGACGGCGACAACGTCTCCGGCTTCCTGCGGGCCTACTACCATCGCGTCGCTACCGAGGATCTCGCCTCGCCCGCCCGGCTGGCGGCGGTCGCGGAAGCCCACGCCCGGCTGGGCGTGCGCCGGCCGCAGGGCCGGGCTCTCGTGCAGGTCCGTGAGTCCGCGGAGGCGCACCTGGGCCCGCTGGGCCCGTCGAGCCTCGTGGTGGATATCGTCACCGACGACATGCCCTACCTGGTCGACTCGGTCATCACCGAGCTGAACCGGCACGAGGCCGAGATCTCCCTGCTGGTGCACCCGCTGCTGCGCGTGTGCCGGGACGTGACCGGGATGATGCGCGGAGTCCTCGGCGTGCCAGGGGGGGACGCGGGGCCGGGCGGTCCCCCCGTGAGCGGGGTGGATCTTGGCGGGGTCGTCCCCCCCGAGGCAGCGGAGCTGACCGAGTCCTGGATCCACGTCGAGCTCGGGCCGCCCAGGGACCGGGTCACCGCCGATGAGCTGGCCGCCGACCTGCGGCACGTGCTCGACGACGTGCGCGTCGCGGTCGAGGATCAGGAGCGGATGGCCGCGGTGGCCGACCTCCTGGCCGATGACCTCGACGGAGAACCGGCCAGCGACGAGGCCGAGTACGGCGAGTTGCTGCGCTGGCTGGCCGACGGCAACTTCCTCTTCCTCGGTTACCGTGAGTACGACCTGGTGGCGACCGAGGGGGGCACCGCGCTGCGCGCGGTGCCGGGGACCGGGCTTGGCATCCTGCGCCATCACAGGAAGGGCCGGGCTTCGCTGAGCAAGCTGTCGCCCGAGGTCGCGGCCAGGGCGCAGGACCCGAGCGAGCACCTGGTGCTGGCCAAGGCGAACTCAAGGTCGACCGTCTACCGCGCCAACTACCTCGACTACGTCTCGGTCAAGAAGCGCGACCAGGCCGGGGCGGTCGTCGGGGAGTACCGGTTCCTCGGCCTGTACACGCATTCGGCGCACACCGAGCCCATCGTCGGCATCCCGGTCCTGCGGCGCAAGCTCGCGCAGGTCCTGGCCAGCGCCGGATTGTCGAAGGAAAGCCATGACGGCACCGACCTGGTGGAGATACTTGAGGACTTCCCGCGTGAGGAGCTCTTCGAGATCTCGGCCGACGAGCTCACCCCGATCGCGCTGGGCGTGCTGCGGCTGAGCGAGCGCAAGCAGACCAGGCTCTTCCTGCGCCGGGATCGCTACGGCCGTTACGTGTCCTGCCTGGTGTACCTGCCCAGGGACCGGTACACCACCCAGGTCAGGCTGCGCGCGCAGGCCATCCTGAAGGAGGCGCTGCACGGCACCTCGGTCGACTACAGCGCGCAGGTCGGCGACTCGGCCCTGGCTCGCCTGCAGGTGGTCGTCAGGGGAGAGCCGGGGCGGCCGGTGCCGCAGGTGGACGCGCCCGCCCTGGAGCGGAGCCTGGCCGCGGCGGTCAGGTCGTGGGATGAGGACCTGAGCGACGAGGCGACCCGCAGGCTCGGTGAGGAGCGGGCCGCCAAGATCCTCGACATGTGCTCATCCGTCATCCCCGAGACCTACAAGGCGGACGTGTCCGCGGACGACGCGGTCGACGACCTGTCCACCGTTCTCGACCTGCGCGAGTCAGGTACCGAGTTCGCGGTGCGGCTGGTGGAGGACCCCGAGCGCTGGACCCTGGTGATCTACCGCCTGGGGACGCCCATCACGCTGTCCGACGTGCTGCCGCAACTGCAGCACATGGGGCTGGAGGTCGTCGACGAGCACCCCTACAAGTTCGCCGGGATACCGAACAGCCGCTCGTTCTGGATCTACGAATTCGGCCTGCGGGCCCGGGCGGACCATGCCGCGGGCAGCGTGCGCGAGATCTTCGAGGACGCGCTGACCGCGTTGTGGCAGGGCCAGACGGACGACGACGGGTTCAACGCCCTGGTCCTGGCGGCGGGCCTGGGCTGGCGCGAGGTGACCCTGCTCCGCGCGGGCGCGAAGTACCTGCGGCAGGCCGGGATGCGCTTCAGCGAGGACTACGTCCAGCGCGTGCTCCGGTCCAACCCGGCGATCACGCGCCTGCTGGTCCGGCTGTTCGAGTCCAGGTTCGACCCGGCGAGGCAGGACGGTGCCTCCGAGCGGTGCGAGGCGATCACCGAGGAGATCCGCGGTCAGCTCGACGAGGTGGTCAGCCTGGACCACGACCGGATCCTGCGGCAGTACCTGGCGCTGGTCGACGCGACCCTGCGGACCAACTACTACCGCCAGGACAGCCCCGGCCGCCAGGAAGGGCCGCGTCCCCTCGTACTCAAGCTCGACCCGCGGGCCATACCGGGGCTGGCCGAACCGCGGCCGAAGTTCGAGATCTTCGTCTACTCACCACGGCTCGAGGCGGTGCACCTGCGCTTCGGCCGGGTCGCGCGCGGCGGGCTGCGCTGGTCGGACCGGCTGGAGGACTTCCGCACCGAGGTCCTCGGGCTGGTAAAGGCGCAGGAGGTGAAGAACGCGGTCATCGTCCCCTCGGGCGCCAAGGGCGGCTTCGTCTGCAAGCAGCTGCCCGATCCCGCCGGTCGCGAGGCGTACCAGGCCGAGGTGCTGGCCTGCTACAAGACGTTCATCGCGGCGATGCTCGACGTAACCGACAACATCGAGGCCGACCAGGTGGTGCCGCCGCCCGAGGTGGTCCGGCGGGACGACGACGACCCGTACCTGGTGGTGGCCGCGGACAAGGGCACCGCGACCTTCTCCGATACCGCCAACGAGGTCGCCGCGCTCTACGGCTTCTGGCTGGGCGACGCGTTCGCGTCCGGCGGTTCTGAGGGCTACGACCACAAGAAGATGGGCATCACCGCCCGCGGCGCCTGGGAGTCGGTGAAGGTTCACTTCGCGTCGCTCGGCATGAACCCGGCCCGCTACGACTTCACCACGGTCGGCATCGGCGACATGTCCGGCGACGTGTTCGGCAACGGCGTGCTGCTCTCGGACCACATGAAGCTGGTCGCGGCGTTCGACCACCGGCACATCTTCATCGACCCGGCCCCCGACCCGGCGGCCAGCTTCGCCGAGCGGGCCCGGATGTTCGAGTTGCCCCGGTCCTCGTGGCTGGACTACAACCAGGGGCTGATCTCGCCCGGCGGCGGGGTCTGGCCGCGCAGCGCGAAGTCGGTTCCGGTGTCGCCGCAGGCGCGCGCGGCCCTGGGCCTCGACGCAGGGATCACCGCCCTGCCGCCGGATGAGCTGATCTCGGCCATCCTGGCCGCCCCCGTCGACCTGCTGTGGAACGGCGGGATCGGCACCTACGTGAAGGCCAGCTACGAGTCCAACGCCGACGTGGGAGACCGGTCTAACGACGCGGTACGGATCGACGGGGCGCAGGTGCGCGCGCGGGTCGTCGGCGAGGGCGGCAACCTGGGCCTGACCCAGGCGGGCCGGATCGAGTACTCATTGGCCGGCGGGCTGGTGAACACGGACTTCATCGACAACTCGGCCGGGGTCGACACCTCCGACCACGAGGTCAACATCAAGATCCTGCTGGCCGACGCGATCCGGGCGGGCGTCATCGCCGCCGCCGCCCGGCACGAGCTGCTCGAGGACATGACCGACGACGTGGCCGCGCTCGTCCTGCGGCACAACTACCGGCAGACCATGGCCCTGGCGGCGTCCAGGTCACAGGCGTCCTCCCTGCTGCACGTGCACGCGCGGTACCTCCGCAAGCTGGTCAGGGACAAGCGGCTCGACCCGGAGCAGGACGTGCTGCCGGGGGAGCGGGAGATCGCCGAGCGGCGGTCGGCCGGCGGCGGCCTGACCAACCCCGAGTTCGCCCTGCTGCTCGCGCACACCAAGATCTCGGCGAGTGAGGAGGTGCTCGCCTCCAGGCTGCCGGACGACCCGTACCTGCACCGGGCGCTCACCGCGTACTTCCCCGCCCCGCTGCGCGTCTTGATGCCGGACCTGATGGAATCACACCGGCTGCGCCGCGAGATCATCACCACCTCGGTGGTCAACGAGATGATCGACACGTCCGGCACGACGTTCTTGTTCCGGCTGATCGAGGAGACCGGCGCGTCGGTACCCAACCTCACCCGGGCCTGGCTGGTGGCGCGCGAGGTGTTCGACATGCCGGCCTTCTGGCAGCAGGTCGAGGAACTCGAGGGCCAGGTCAGCCTCGCGGCCCAGATCACGCTGCTGCTCGAGGGGCGCAAGCTCACCGAACGCACGGCCAGGTGGCTGCTGCACAACCGCCGTCCGCCGTTCGATATCCAGGCCACCGTGGGCTTCTTCGCCGACGGGGTCCGGACCGTCCGGGCCGGCCTGCCCAAGCTGCTCACCGGCCGGGACCTGTCGGGGTTCGAGGAGCGAAGGGATTCCTACCTGTCCCTCGGCGTACCCCTTGAGCTCGCCGAGCGGGTCGCGGCCATGGTGCCTGAGTATTCCGCCTTCGACGTCGTGCAGGTCGCCGCGGTCACCGGACGGCCCATCGAGGAGGCTGCCGACGTCTACTTCGACCTGGCCGACCGGCTGCAGATCACCCGGCTGCGGGACCGCATCACCGCGCTGCCCCGCGAGGACCGGTGGTCGACGATGGCCCGCGCCGCCCTGCGCGACGACCTGTACGCGGCGCACGCGTCGCTGACCCAGGACGTGCTCGGGGTCAGCGGCTCGGGGACCGCCATGACGCCGGAAGAGCGGCTGGCCGCCTGGACCTCGCGCAACGAGGCGGCGGTCGCGATGGCCGCCCAGATGATCAGCGAGATCTGGGAGAGCGAGCGCTACACGTTCACCACCTTGTCGGTGGCGCTGCGCGCGATCCGGACCCTGGTCGCCGCCAGCTCGCTGCCGCAGGACTAGTAGGCGTGGCCGTAGGTCGGGCCGCCTCCCGAGGCGATGACCTGCAGCTTCGCGCCGTGCGCGGCAGGCGGCGGGTCGACGGCGGCGAACTCGTAGGTCCAGTTGGCGTACACCGCGTGATAGCCGACCTGCGTGGGACCGGTGAGCGGGGTGAACTCGGCAGGCACCGGGATCGGTGCCCCGGCGGCGAGACCGCGGTGTTCGGCCGTGGTGTTCAGGTACATCCCGTACATCACCAGGGCCCCGCCGTCGGCCGTCTTCAGGCTGAACAGCGCGAAGTCTGAGCCCTCGAGCAGCCACTGGTACTGCGTGTCCTGCGCGGCGTCCGAGCGCGCCTGCGCGGCTTGCGCCTGGTACCACCCCGTGGTGAGCGGGCCGTCGGCGACTACCGTGGCGGACGCGGCCGCCGGGCCCTGGTCGACTACGGCCGCCTGCGTCGCCCCGACGACGTCAGGCGGGAGCAGCAGATCCGAGTCGGCGGTGCTCAGCGCGATGGCGTACCCGTCCTTGTCGCGTGCGACGGCCGGCAGCGGTTGATTAAGCACCACCGACCCGTCGACCGTCCAGGGCAGATCGGGCCCGCGCTTCTCGAAGAGCAGGACCGTGCTGGCCGTGGTGCCCGCCTGGGCGCCGGTTTCCGCCGTCCTCGGGACGGCCACCATGAACCACTGCGACCAGGTGGTCAGCGCCGGCACGTAGAAGGTCGGCCGGCCATACCGGTAGGTCGGGACCGGCGTGCGCGCCGAAGCCAGCGCCGTGAACTGTTCGTTGACGATCGACCACTGGGCGTCCCCCACGATCGACAGGCTCTGCGCCTTGTCCCCCTGTGCCGCAGCCGTGTTGCTGACGCTCACGTAGGACCGGTAGGCGCTCTGCGCCTCGGCGATGGTGAGGCCGTGGTAGGTGCCTGAGCCCGGGTCCGCGGGGGCCGACGTCGCGGAACACCCGCTCGCGGCCAGCGCGATCAGGGCGGCCAGGGCCCCCCACCCGGTGGCGATCCTCGTCGCCGTCGTGCGCCTTCGCGGTGTCACGGTAAGGCAGGATACCGGGTTCGCCCGCCAGGTTTGGCGTCCGCGGCGGCTGCGGGTTCTGCCTGCGCCGTTCGCGTAGGCTTGCCGGCATGGCAGGTACCGATCCCGCGGACGAGATCGCGGGGCTGACGTCCAAGCTCGCCAGTATCGAGGCGGTGCTCGATCCTGGCGCCATGCGGACGGAGGTGGAAAGCCTGCAGGAGCAAGCGGCCGACCCGGGGCTGTGGGCCGATCAGGATCGCGCGCAGAAGGTGCACCGCAGGCTGTCCTACCTGGAGGCTGAGCTGGCCAGGCTGGCCGACCTGAGCCAGCGGCTGGGCGACACCCAGCTGCTGTTCGAGCTGGCCGAGAGCGAGAACGACGAGCCCACGAAGGTCGAGGCGGAGCGTGAGCTGGCCGCGCTGCGGTCCGAGATCGACCAGCTCGAGGTGCGCACGCTGCTGTCCGGTCAGTACGACGCCAGGGAGGCGCTGATCTCGATCAACGCGCAGGCCGGCGGCGCGGACGCGCGCGACTTCGCGGAGAACCTGATGCGGATGTACCTGCGCTGGGCCGAGCGGCACAAGTTTCCGACCGAGGTGTACGACGTCTCCTACGCCGAGGAGGCCGGGATCAACTCGACCACGTTCGGGGTCAACGCTCCGTACGCCTACGGGACGCTGCGCGGCGAGCAGGGCACCCACCGTATGGTCCGGATCTCCAAGTACGACAACCAGGGGCGCAGGCAGACCTCCTTTGCCGGGGTCGACGTCCTGCCCGTGGTGGAGCAGACCGACCACATCGACATCGACGAGGACGAAATCAGGGTGGACGTGTTCCGCTCCAGCGGTCCGGGCGGCCAGGGGGTCAACACGACGGACTCCGCGGTCCGCATCACCCACCTGCCCACCGGGATCGTGGTGTCCTGCCAGAACGAGCGCAGCCAGATCCAGAACCGCGCGAGTGCCATGGCCGTGCTCCAGGCCAAGCTCCTCGAGCGGCGCAGGCAGGAAGAGGCGGAGGAGATGGCCGCGCTGCGCGGCGACGGCGGCCGCGCCTGGGGAACCCAGATCCGCAACTACGTCCTCTACCCGTACCAGACGGTGAAGGACGTGCGGACGGGAATGGAGACCGGCAACGCCGTCTCGGTCCTCGACGGGGAGATCGACGACTTCATCGACGCCGAGATCCGCTGGCTCCGCCAGAACGGCCGGTAGTTACCGCGCGAGGTGGGTGGCCAGGAGCAGCAGGACCGTCAGGGCAAGGATGGCGGCGATAGCGAGCTGCGGGCTTACGGTGAAATGCTGGTGGATGTGCTGGCGGGTGGCACGGCACGCCGGGCACCGTCCCTCGACGACCGGCCCTGCGCACTGCCCGCAGATCAGGTGTTCACAGCTCACCGGAACCCCTTCCCGCTGGCCCGCGGCCCGACACTTGTGCTGATGTAGGGCCTTCGCCGGCCGTTTCGCTCTAGACTGTTCCCTGGTTCAACCAGGTTACCCGCATACCGCGGCCTTGTGTTATCTGGCCCTACCCACCTCGCTGTGATGGTCCCGTGATCAATTTCGATAACGTCACCAAGGTTTACCCGAATCAAAGCCGGCCCGCGCTTGAGAACGTGAGCATCTCGGTCGCCAAGGGCGAGTTCGTTTTCCTCGTCGGCCCGTCCGGGTCGGGGAAGTCGACCTTGCTCCGGCTGATCCTGAAGGAAGAGCGGCCGACCGACGGCAGGATCCACGTGGCGGGCCGGGATCTCGCGCGGCTGACCAACTGGAAGGTGCCGTACCTGCGACGGCGCATCGGATGCGTGTTCCAGGACTTCCGGCTGCTGCCGAACAAGAACGTCTACCAGAACGTCGCGTTCGCCCTGGAGGTCATCGGCAAGCAGCGGCGCCTCATCAGGAAAGTCGTGCCGGAGGTGATCGACCTGGTCGGCCTCGAGGGCAAGCACGACCGCATGCCCGACGAACTGTCCGGCGGCGAGCAGCAGCGAGTCGCGATGGCGCGGGCCTTCGTCAACCGGCCGATGATCCTGCTCGCCGACGAGCCGACCGGGAACATCGACCCGGCGACGTCGATCGGCATCATGAAGGTCCTCGACCGGATCAACCGGACAGGGACGACGGTCGTGATGGCCACGCACGACGCCGCCATCGTCGACTCCATGCGCAAGCGGGTCATCGAACTGGAATACGGCAAGGTTGTCCGAGACCAGTCACGCGGGGTGTACGGCCAGGCCTACTGACCCCGCATAATCGCGCCTGCGCGTACCGCGCCGTGCCGCCCCCGACCACCTAGGAACGGACCAGCCAGAATGCGTTCACAGTTCGTCTTCCAGGAGATCTGGATCGGGCTGCGCCGGAATCTCACCATGACGATGGCGCTCATCGTGGTCGTGGCCATCAGCCTCTCCCTGCTCGGCACGGGCCTGCTGTTCGTCAAGCAGGTGGACAGGACGCGAACCTACTGGCAGGGGAAGGTCGAGCTGTCGATCTACCTGTGCATCAAGACCAGCCCGGAGCCGCAGTGCCAGCAGAACGGGCCCTCGACCGCAGCGGAGCGGAACCAGTTGTATCAGCAGCTGGTTTCCATGCCACAGGTGGAACACGTCTACTACGTGTCGCAGCAGCAGGCCTACTCCGAGTTCAGGCAGTACTTCTCCAACGAGCCCGCCCTGGTCCAGGACACCCAGGAGGGCGACATCCCCGACTCGTTCGAGGTGAAACTGAAGAACCCCGAGGCGGACTACAACATCGTCGCCAGCGCGGTGACCGGCGCCGCCGGGGTGGAGACGGTCGTCGACGAGGAAACCATCCTGGACAAGTTCTACCGGCTGCTGGACGGCGCGAGGAACGCGGTCGTCGTCATCGCGCTGATCCTGATCGTGGCGGCCATCCTGCTCGTGGCCAACACGATCAGGCTGTCGGCGTTCAACCGGCGCAGGGAGACCGCCATCATGCGCCTGGTGGGCGCGTCCAACTTCTACATCCAGCTGCCGTTCCTGCTCGAGGGGACGATTGCCGGGCTGATCGGCTGGGCGATCGCCGCCGGGCTCTTGGTGGCGGTCAAGTCGCTGATGCTGGATAGCCTGGAGCAGTACTTCTCCTTCAACGTAGGCTTGTCCGTCGGTGACCTGATCGAGGTCATCGTGTTCTCGATGGCCGTCGGGGTGCTGCTGTGCGGCGTGACGTCCTTCCTGACGCTCCGCCGCTACCTGCGGATCTGAGCGGCGGACGTGGTGATCGGAGGGCCGTGGCGCGCGAGCAGGGCGAGAAGGTCATCGCCCGTAACCGGCGTGCCCGCCATGACTACAACATCGAGGACACCTACGAGGCGGGCCTGGTCCTGACCGGCACCGAGGTGAAGTCGCTGCGCGCCGGGCGCGCGTCCCTCGCGGACGGGTTCGCGCAGATCTCCGACGGCGAGGTGTGGCTCCACAACGTGCACATCCCCGAGTACGTCCAGGGCACCTGGACCAATCACACCCCGCGCCGGATCAGGAAGCTGCTGCTGCACCGCAAGGAGATCGACCGCCTGGCAAGTAAAATCGCTGAGCAAGGTCTGACGTTGGTCCCGCTATCGCTCTACTTCAAGGATGGGAACGTCAAGGTGGAGCTGGGTCTCGCGCGCGGCAAGCGAACCTACGATAAGCGCCAGGACCTAGCGCGGCGTGACGCGGCCAGGGAAATGGATCGTGCGCTGAAACGGCGAAGGTGACGGGCAGGCGGATCGTGTCCTCTGCTAGGAGCGAGCGCGGCGGCCACATCAGGCCGCGGGTACGCGCCGCGCCCCCCCCGCCCACCCCGCTGGCGCCCCGCCCGCCGCGGGCTGCCCCTCCTAGCGAGCTGCCGCCCGGGCCTTCCCGGCGACCCTCGCCCGCCACCAGGCAGCCGAGGCGGTCGCGCATCGTGGCGCTGGGCATCGTGGCGACCGGCCTGCTGGTCACCGGCCTGGCCACGGGTTTCGGCTCCGAACCGTCCGCCGAGCCCGCCGCTCAGGCGTTTCTCCTCGACTGGGAGACCCAGCATTACGATGCGGCCGGGGCACTGGCCGCGGCCCCGCCCGGCACCGTCGCGGTGACGCTAGCGCACGCCTTCGAGCAGGTGGACGCCACTCAGCTGCTGCTGACCATGGACTCGGTCACCCAGCACGGCGGCACCGCGGAAGCCACGTTCACGGCCTCGGTCGACCTGGCCGAAACCGGACGGGTATGGACCTATCAGGGCCGGTTCGCGCTGAGCCGGGCCGGCGGTGACTGGAAGGTCGACTGGGCCCCCAGCGTGGTGAACCCCCAGCTGAGCGCGGGCGAGCGGCTGGCCGTCGTGACGCGGCTCGCGAGCCGGGCGCCGGTACTCGACGCCGAGGGAGAGCCGCTCGAGGTCCCGTCCCAGGTCGACGTTCTCGGCGTGTGGCCGGACCGCCTGGCCGACGCGACCGCCACCGCCCAGGCGTTCGCCAGCGTGACCGGGCTCGACGCCACCCAGGTCCTCGGCCGGATCACCGCCGCCCCACCGCGCGGATTCCTCACGCTCGCGTCCCTGGACCCCACCACCTACGCGCACCTGCGTTCCCGGTTGCGCCGGGTGCCCGGCCTGGTGGTCAGGCCGGGATCGGAGCGGCTGTTCCAGACCGAGGCCACCGGCCTGGTCGGGCACGTCGGCAGCGAGGTCGATCAGGTCTTGCGCGACGACGGCGCGTACTACCTTCCGGGGACCACGGTCGGGCTGTCCGGGCTTGAGCAGTCCTACCAGAGTGAGCTGCTCGGCACGCCGACGACCGAGGTGGTGACCGTCAACGGGACCGGGGTCGTGACCGGCGTGCTGGCGCGCTGGCCGGGCGTTCCCGGCACGCCGGTGCGGACCACCATCAGCTCGGCGGTGCAGGGCGCCGCGCTGACCGCGCTGGATGGCGTCCCGCATTCGGGCGAGATCGTCGCGGTCCGGGCGTCGACGGGCCAGGTGCTCGCGGTGGCCCAGCGCCAGGGCGCCGGCCAGCTGCCCGCAGGCGGCGCGTTCGACGCGCAGCTGACGCCGGGGACCGCGTTCACGATCGTGTCGGCCGCCGCCCTGCTCGGCGCCCGGGTGACGGTGTCCACCACCCCGATCTCCTGCGAGAACTCGTTCACGGTCGGCGGGCAGACGTTCACCAGCGACGGGACCGGTGAGCAGCAGCCGTTCAGCGCCGACTTCGCGCAGGACTGCGGCACGGCCTTCGCGGGACTGTCCGAGCGGCTCTCGGCCGGCCAGTTCGCCCAGGCCGTGAAGGAATTCGGGATCGGGTCCGATTGGTCGGCGCTGCCGGTGCCCGCCTTCTCCGGGTCGGTGCCACCGGCCCCGGACGGCGCGGTTCTCGCCGCGGACACGATCGGGCAGGGGAACGTGCGGGTGAGCCTGCTGTCGATGGCCATGGTCGCCGCGGCGGTCGACTCGGGCAGCCGGCGCGTGCCGCAGGTGCTCGCCGATCCCGGCTATGCCGCTAACCACGCCGGCCGCGCGCTGGACCCTGGCGAACTGTCCGCGCTGCGCGCCCTGATGCGCGGTGCGGTCCGCTCGGGGGCCGCGCGGGCCGCCGGCCTGCCGGGGTCGCAGGTCTACGGGCAGGTCGGCCTGGTCCGCACCAAGTCGGGCTGGATGAGCTGGTTCGTCGGGTTCCGGGGTGACATCGCGGTCGCCGTCATCGAGTCCGGGCGCACGGCACAGCTTTCCGCGGCGGCGCTCGCCGGCGCTTTCCTCTCGGCGGTCCGCTGAGACGGCACGGAGAGCGACCCTCGTTACTCTGCGTTACTAATACGTGACGAAATAAAGTTCACGCTGAGCAACCGTTGGCTACTGTGCGGCGTCTCTACTGATGACTGGGGATCGCTTGGGGGTTGCGACCCAGTCGGCCTCAAGGTCCGGGCCTCATCTCGGGGGAGGCCCGGCCACTGGACCGGCTCCGACCCTGCCGGTCGGCCCCTGCGGGCGCGTTTCGGCCACCGCCAGCGCCCGCAGGGGCCTTTTGACGTTCCGCCCCGTCCGGGGAATCCCAGTTGGCGTACGCGGGTTGTACGTGTACGGTTCGGGTACGGCGGAGTGCCGCGCGCACCCGGCCGCACAATTCAATAGGGGGTGAACGGTTTCGACTTCGGTGGTTGAACCAGGGGAAGCGGGCCGAGGGTTGCGGTTGTGACCTCGAAAATCCTGCGATCGCAAACCAATAAGTGCCAACTCAACGCGCACTGACCTCGCTCTCGCCGCCTAAGGCGAGTTAAAGAGGTCTGTCAGCCCGGGGACGCCTTCGACCCGGTGCCTGGCATCAGCCAGGAGGATCACCGTCTGACCCGGTCGCGGGGCCAGGCGGGACATCGAACAGCGGCTGAGCCTGTCGGCGTCTAGCTTGCGTGATCGCCGGGGCTGAGAAAAGCAGAGCAAGCTGCGCCCGGAGAAGCCCTGGTGAGGTACTGAAGGACCCGGGTTCGATTCCCGGCACCTCCACGAGTCCCCTCCGCAAGCGCTCAGGGGACCTGTTGGGCGCGGTTAGAGGTCTCCGGCGCCAACTGCGCCTGCTGGCGGCGGAAGCCTGGCAGCAGGCGCGCCAGGACGATGGCGCCTGCGATGCAGGCCAGGCCCCCCGAGACCACCGACACGGTGTCGCCGAAGGCCGCCGCGACCGCTCCCGCCTCCAGGTCTCCCAGCTTGGGGCCGCCGCTTACTACCGCGATCTGCAGGCACCCGCGCCGGGGGCGGCGTACGGGAAGCCGAGGACCTGCGCCCCGCCGCCGAAACGCGTCGCGGCCAGCGCCGGGAACAGCGCACGCGGCAGGCCGAACACCATCGCGTTGATGTCGAGCAGGTAGGCACCCTGGACGGCCTGGCGGCCGCGCAGGAAGCGCAGGCCCTCGACGATCGACCGCAGGCCGGGGCGGTGATCCCCCGATCCGGTCGGCCGTTGCGGCGCGATCAGGAACGCCATTAGCAGGGATGCCCCGAAGGTGGCCACGTCCATCCAGTACACGAACCGGACTCCAGCCCCGGCAGGACGAACAGCGGCCACAGCGAGGTGCCGAGGTCCGTGTTCACCGCCAGGCCTGCGCTGCAGGCGGCCATCAGCACCTGCGCCGCCATCAGCAGGCGGTGCCGGTCCATCGCGTCCACCACCGAACCGCCCAGCAGGGAACCGGCGATCAGCGGGACCAGCTGGGCCAGGGATACCAGCCCGACGTCGAGGGACGAGCGGGTCAGATGATAGACCTGATACGGCACGGCAACCGTGGTGAGCTGGGTGCCGAGCACGGAGATGAGCTCGCCGAGCACCAGGCGGCGCAGGTCGCGTGACCGCCGCAGCGGCGTCAGGTCGATGAGCACGCGCCGCGTGCTACGCCTTCGGTGCCCGGCGCGCTCGCCCGCTCCCGCTCCTCCCGTGCCTGCGCGGCGTGCCGATGACGTGCGCGAGGAGCAGCCCCGTGGCGGCAGCGACCATGACCGATCATTACCATTCTGCTTCCGAACACGGGATAATAGGGCGACGGATAGAAACGTCTGTGGCTGGCCGGTTTCGCCTCCGTGGGCCAAGTACGCGGAGTCCGCAGGAAGGGGATGGGAAATGGCGGCGATGAAGCCGCGGACAGGTGACGGTCCGCTGGAGGTCACCAAGGAAGGTCGCGGCATTGTCATGCGCGTCCCGCTCGAAGGCGGAGGCCGGCTTGTTGTTGAGCTGACGGCGGACGAGGCGGCTAAGCTTGGCGACGCCTTGAAGTCCGTGGTGGGATGACCCCGGCCCTAGTCGTCTACCTTGACCGCAGCGAGCAGACCGTCGCCCACGGGCAGCAACACCGGTACGAGCCGATCATCGTCCCGCACCTGCTGGGCCACGCCGGGCGCCGACGCGTCGGCCGGGCTCTCGGCCGCCAGGGCGTTGTTGAACGCGACCACCCCACCGGGCCGAAGCAGCCGCAGCGCGGCCGCCAGGTAATCCGGGTAGTCCCGGGCATCGGCATCGCAGAAGACCATGTCGTAGGCGCCGTCGGACAGCCGTGGCAGCACGTCGAGCGCGCGGCCCACGATGAGCCGGCACTGGTTCGGCGCGAAGCCGGCCTGGGCGAGGGCCTTGCGTGCCATCCTGTGGTACTCCGGCTCGGTGTCGACGCTGGTGAGCGTGGCGCCGGGGCGCATTCCGCGCAGCAGCCAGATGCTCGAGGTGCCGCAGCCGGTGCCGATCTCGACGACGGTCCTGGCCCCCACCGAGCACGCCAGGAAGCGCAGCGCGGCACCGACCACCGGGCGGACCGGCTCGGCGCCGCCCAGGTCGGCCGCGTTCGCGCGGGCGGCCAGGAGCGGCTCGTCTTCGCCGAGGTAGGAGTCGGCGTAGGTAGGTAGCCCCACCCGAAGCAGCCTAACGCCAGATCCGCAGGTCCGGGAACCAAGCCGCGATCCGGGCCGTTGTCTAGGCGATACAGGCCGCTCGATTGGCGTAACAGAAGAATCCAGGGCACGATGGGAAGAGCCGTGGCACTGCGCTACCCGGAGGGCGGATGGGTGGATGAGGCCCGCGAGGGCCAGTCCCTGCAGACACCCGAGTGGAACCTCCCGACGTGGGAGGATATCGTCCGCGCGCATTCGGCCCGGGTGTACCGCCTCGCCTACCGCCTGACCGGTAATCGGCACGACGCGGAAGACCTGACCCAGGAGGTCTTCGTCCGGGTATTCAGGTCGTTGTCCAGCTACACCCCGGGCACGTTCGAAGGCTGGCTGCACCGCATCACCACGAACCTGTTCCTCGATTCGGCGCGCCGCAAGCAGCGGATCCGCTTCGAGGGGCTGGCCGACGACATGGCCCACCGGCTGCCCGGCTCGGAGCCGACTCCGGCCCAGGCCTTCGACGACGCTCACCTGGACGGCGACGTCCAGGCCGCGCTGAAGGCGCTCCCGCCGGAATACCGGGCCGCGGTCGTCCTGTGCGACATCGAGGGCTTTTCCTACGAGGAAATCGCCGCCACCCTGGGGGTCAAGCTGGGCACGGTGCGCAGCCGGATACACCGCGGCCGCGCCCAGCTCCGCGCGGCGCTCGAGCACCGCAGGCGGCCGCTGGCCGAGGCCACCGAGGCCCGGGCCCGCTCGTGGGGCAAGCCGCCGCGGTACCGGGGGCTGGCCGGGCTGAAACGGCCGGGTGAGTCATGAGCCATCTCGGTGACCGCATGTCCGCCCTGGTCGACGGCGAACTCAGCGGAGCGGAACGCGATCGCGTATCCGCTCACCTGGCCGGCTGCGCGCAGTGCCGGACCGAGGCCGCGGAACTGCGCGCGCTGAAGCAGAAACTGCGCTCGCTCGGCCAGGGGGCGCCCGCCGAGGCGGCCATGACACGCCGGCTGGTCATGCTGACCGGGCCCGGCGGGCCGCTTGCGCCGCGGCGCCTGCTGCGCATCGTCCCCGCCCCGGACGGCGGGCGTCGG
>Ga0335074_10000673_pt1 | contig 47502 bp, 50 predicted proteins | sample Lox_Sample_23_FD_206715 | JGI IMG/M metagenome (GOLD analysis project Ga0335074, IMG submission 206715) | Soil microbial communities from Loxahatchee National Wildlife Refuge, Florida, United States - Lox_Sample_2.3 | ecosystem: Environmental > Terrestrial > Soil > Wetlands | place: USA...
GCCGGCACTCGACCCCGAGCCATGAAGCGAGACGACACTGCGACTCAGGTACAGGGATGTGCCCGGCCGCCGCAGGTGGCCGAGTCTCGGGCAAAAACCACGCTTTTTGCCCGAGACGGCGCTGGGCCGGGCAGGAGCCCGGATCCAGCGCTTCATACTAGTGTGACCGCTCCGGATGGTCGCCTCTAAAGTTGCCCCATGCCCAGTTGCACGAGCAGGCTGCTGGCCGCTACAACCACCCACACGCCCAAGCCGAGCAGGATCGGCCGCAGTCCCGTACTGGCCATCCGCCGCAGGTTGGCCGCAAGGCCGATGGCGGTCAATGCCACGATGATCATGAACTCCGCCACGATGTGAAGCGCTGGCAGGGTATCGCCGGGAATCAGCCCCGCGGTGCGTACGGCCGAAGCGACCAGGAACCACAGGATGAACCACGGGAAGATGCGCGCCAGGCTGAAGTCGCCGACGTGCTTCCGCTGTTTGTGCCTTCGCTTCTCGCGGGTGGCGACATAAAAGGCGAGTACCAAGGAGACGGGGATTATCAAAGTGGAACGGGTCAGCTTCACGATGGTGGCGTAATTGCCGGCCGCATGACTGTAGCTGTACCCCGCGGCCACCACGGAGGAGGTGTCGTTGATGGCAGTGCCCGCCCATAGGCCGAAGCCATGGTCACTGAGGTGCATGAGGTGGCCGAGCAGCGGAAAGACCAGCACGGCGACCAGGTTGAAGAGAAAGATGGTGGAGATCGCGAACGCAGTATCGTGATCGTCCGGCCGGATGATCGGTGTGACCGCGGCAATTGCGGAGCCACCGCAGATCGCGGTGCCCACACCGATCAGGACAGCCAACTTGTGGTGAACGCCGAGCCCTCGTCCGAGCAGCCAGGCGGCAAGGAAGGCCATGCTCATCGTTACAGCAGTCACCCATAACGACTCGAGGCCGGTTCTCGCGACTTGGCTGAGGCTCAGTCCAAAACCCAGCATGACGATTGACCACTGTAAGACCTGCTGGCCACCAAACCGGATACCCGGATCGAAACGCTCACCCGGTGAAAACAGGTTGCGTGCCAGCGCGCCCAACACGATGCCGAATACCGGCCCACCGATCAACGGCTCCCGGTCCCCCAACAGGAGGGCCAGCAGACCGATTGCCATCGCGAGCAGCAGGCCGGGAAATACGCTGTGCGGACGGGGAGGGGCGACGGCAAGTATGGGCGCTGTGTTCATGGAATTGGAACATTCGAGAAGGCCAGGTCTCACTGCGGACATTGTCAGCGATGGCCACTCATGCATCCAATATAATTAAGTCGGCATTGACATACCATTTATGCATGGTATGTCGATGCGCGCCGGCTCACGTCTCCGGCACGGCGATGGCGATCTTGAACTTGCGCGGAGCCAGCTCCCGCCGGAAAATCCTCGATCAGGATTAGCGCGTTCTCGTGCTCGACTGCCACAGCCGATTCCGCCGTCATGCGGAACTTCATCGAGCTGCAATTATCTCAACCAATGGAGCCTCGGAATCCCAGGAGACCTGCCATGCAAGCCCGGCCGGCACGCTTCATGGGCATCGGCCTGCTCGCTGCAGCTGCTTTGGCCCTTCCTGGCTGCGCCGCGACGCAGCCCGCGGGCCACGCCGCGAACGGGGTCGCGGCCGGCCAGAGGACCGCCGCGCTGCCGGGCAAGCCGGGCTGCTTCTGGCTGAAGGACTTCCAGGGCTCGTGGACGGTGCTCAACGATAGCGAGCTGATCGTATACGTCCCGCTCTATTCGCAGCCGTATCTGATCAAGTTGTTCGAGCCGGTACCGAATCTCAAGTTCGATCAACGCCTGGGCTTCGCCGACGTCGAGCGCACGGGAATGATCTGCGACAGCTCGATGGACGACCTGATGGTGCCGCACTGGCAACCGCACCGCATCCCGATCGTGGCCGTGCGCGAGCTGACCGCACCGGAGGCGAGGCATCTGCTGGCCATCAACCACATCAAGCTGCCGCCGGCTACCAAGCCGGCCCGGGGAAACCAGGTCGGCAGCGGCAAGCAATGAGGGCCTGTCCGGTCGGCCCCCACGGCCGACTCCTCAGAGGCGCGTGCCGGGCAGGGAAGGATGACCGAGAAAATACTGGCCTATTTCGCATAGATCGTAAAATGGTCCGCACCAATTTACGATATGCCGTAAAAGGGTCCATGGCACCTCGGCCCAGGCTATACGATCACATCCTTGAGGGCCATCTGGCGCAGCATCGCCAGATGGCTTGCGTGAGCGGCCCGCGCCAAGTAGGTAAAACGACCACCTGCCGCGGCCTGAGTACCGCTTATCTGAACTGGGACAGCGTCGACGACCGTCGAATCATTCTCCGCGGACCCGAAGCCGTAGCGCGACACATCGGACTCGCGGAACTGCGGGAGCGGCTACCGGTGGTGGTCTTCGATGAGCTTCACAAGGACAGGAAATGGAAGAATTTCCTCAAAGGATTTTTCGACATCCACGCCGATCGCGCGCGGATCATCGTTACCGGAAGCTCACGATTGGACATCACGCGTCGTGATAGCGACAGCCTGATGGGTCGGTACTTCCTGTTCCGCATGCACCCGTGGAGCGCCGGGGAGTGCGCGCGGCAAGCAGTACCTGAGTCTGTCGTGCAGTCGCCTACGCCGATCTCTGATGCAGATTGGGAGGCGCTCATCGAGCACGGGGGATTCCCGGAACCATTTCTCAAGCGCGATCAAAGGTTCACGCGCCGCTGGAGGACGCTACGCCAGGATCAGCTGACCAAACAGGATTTGCGCGAGGTGTCGAGACTGCAGGACCTCGCTGCGATGGAACCTTGTCACTGATTCTGACGGAACAGTCTGCTCAACAGTTGGTCTATTCGAACCTGAGCCGCGAGATCGGCACTGCTGTCGATACGGTTAGAAGATGGATCGATTTACTCGTCTGGCTCCACTACGGGTTCCTGGTGCGCCCATGGTTCAAAAACGTCGCCAAGTCGCTCCGTAAGGAGCCGAAGTGGTATCTGCGTGACTGGTCGGGCATCGATGATGTAGGAGCGCGCGCGGAAACTCTTATCGCGTGCCATTGCTAAAGGCCATCGAGGGGTGGACCGATCTGGGACTCGGGAATTTCGAGCTTCGCTACCTACGTGACAAGCTGAAGCGAGAAGTCGATTTCGTAGTCGTGCGCGATCGCAAGCCGTGGTTTCTGGTGGAGGCCAAGAACGGCGATGACAGGCTCTCCGATTCGCTCCGATATTTTCAGACTCAGACGCAGGCCGGCCACGCGTTTCAGGTCGTACTGGACCGTCCATTTGCGGCTGTGGACTGCTTCACGAGGACTGACCCGGTGATTGTCCCCGCGCGAACGTTCTTGAGCCAGTTGCTTTGAGGCGCAAGGCAGCTTCACCAGGGAAGACTTGCGGGACAGCCCCCGGGCTTCGACAACCGCCCTGACAGTTTGCACCGAGGGGCGCCGATCTCGGTGTGCGGGGACCGTCCTCGGTGCCGCACCGTCGTGGACGGGTCCGTCGGCCACTTCCCGACGTTCGTCGTTCGAGGCAGAATTACGGAAACGACCGCCCCATGGATTTTTGTCTGACGATACCTCGGCGCGCAGAGGTTTTGATGTGATGAGTAAGCCAGAACGCGGAGCAGCGGCCGGTGACCTGGCGGATCAGGCAATGGAGAGAACGACGGCACCTGCGGCGCATTCGAAAGGCCATCGCGACGCGAAGCATGCCGCTCATGATGATCATGATCATGAACATGATCACGACCATGACGGCGAGTACGATCACGAGCACGAGTTCGAATGGCCCGAGGCGGCTCGCATCCTCGTAGTCGCCCTTGCCGCCGCTGCCGTGTGGTTTCGAGTCTGGGAACCTCTGCGCTCGGTGAGCGTAATCGGCGTTGCCGGCCTCGCCATCGGCGGCTGGCCTATCTTCAAAGAGGCGTTCGAGAACCTGCTCGCCAGAAGAATGACGATGGAGCTCTCGATGTCCATCGCCATTGTGGCTGCCGCAGCCATATCGCAGTTCTTCACCGCGCTCATCATCACGCTGTTCGTGCTCGTCGCCGAGGTCCTCGAGGGCATGACCGTCTCGCGAGGCCGGCGCGCGATCCGCGATTTGCTCGAGTTTCTGCCGCGCGCCATCGCAGTGCGCCGAGAAGGCGCTGTTTCCGAACTCGATGCCGATCAGCTCGCTTGCGGAGACGCCGTGCTCGTCAATCCCGGTGGTCGGATTCCTGTGGACGGTACAGTCATCGCCGGGCATTCGTTCGTCGATCAGTCGCGCATCACAGGGGAATCGCTTCCCGTCGAGAAGACCGCCGGCAGCAATGTGTTTGCGGGTTCGATCAATCAGTCGGGGGCGCTCGAGATCCGCGCGGAGCGCATCGGACGCGATACGAGCTACGGCAAGATCATCCAGGCAGTAGAGCAGGCCGAGCTCTCGCGAGCACCGGTGCAGCGCCTGGCCGATCGGCTGGCGGGATACCTCGTCTATTTCGCTCTCGGGGCCGCGGTCCTCACGTACCTCCTGACCCACAACATCCGCTCCACCATATCCGTGATCATCGTGGCAGGTGCCTGCGGGATCGCGGCCGGTACGCCGCTCGCGATTCTCGGGGCGATTGGTCGTGCGGCCCGCAGCGGCGCCATCGTGAAGGGCGGCCTCTACCTCGAGGAGCTCGGCCGGGTCGACACAGTCGTGCTGGACAAGACCGGTACGCTCACCTTCGGACGCCCCGAGATTCGATCCCTGCGGCCCATTCCAGGTATCGCTCCGATGACACTGCTCGACGCGGCAGCAGCCGCCGAAGTGCGTTCCGAGCATCCCCTGGGCAGGACCATCGTCGAATACGCGCAGGCACTCAAGCGCCCGATCGTGGAGCCTGAGCGCTTCGGGTATCGGCCCGGCCGCGGAATCGATGCGACGGTTTCCGGGGAGACTGTGCTTGTCGGGAATCTTGCGCTCATGCGCGACCACGGGATTTCGGTACCGGAAGACCTGGCGAATGACGCGCGAGGGTCTTCTGAAGTCTACGTTGCCCAGGCGGGTAGACTGCTCGGCGCTGTTGAAATCGCGGATCGCGTCCGCCCCGAGGCCGAGCGTGCCGTCGATGCCATCCATGCACTCGGCGTACAGACCGTATTATTGACGGGAGACGCCAAAGCGGTGGCCGGCTCCGTCGCCGCTCAGCTCGGTATCGCAGAGGTGGCTGCTGACCTGCTTCCCGAGGACAAGCGCGCTTACGTGCAGCGCCTCGTCGGTGCCCATCGCACCGTCGCGATGGTCGGCGATGGGATCAACGACGCGCCGGCATTGATAGAAGCCCAGGTCGGCGTTGCCATGGGCTCGGGGACTGACGTAGCGAGGGAGAGCGCCGATGTGGTGCTTCTCGGAAACGATCTCGAGAAGTTTGCGGAGACGCTCTCCATCGCGCGCCGCACCCGGCGCATCATATGGGCCAACTTTGTGGGAACCATCGGTGTCGATACGCTCGGGATCGTGTTGGCGGCCATGGGACTACTCGACCCACTCTTGGCAGCGTTCATTCACGTCGCATCAGAGTTGACTTTCATTCTGAATTCGGCCCGGCTTCTGCCCGGTCGTCTGAAGGACGCTGGTAGCACGCCGCAAGGGACGACAGCAGCGCGTTCGGCATAGTTGACCCCATGAAGTGCTACATGGCTATTGAACGCTCTCGCGCGACAAGACTACGAGTCAAGGAGCGAAGCGACGCCGCCGGGCTTTTCAAGCCCATGAAGCGGGTTGGCATCTTCGTCTGCGTTTTTGGTGCAGTTCTGCTTGCCGGGTGCAGCGGTTTCAGGACGGCCGTCCGCGGTCGCGGGCCTGCGGGTGTCCGAGTCTCGGAGACTCTGGTGCATTCCTTCGCGGGGTGGCCGGCGGATGGGTATGTTCCGGACACCACGTTGGTTATGGATGCGGCTGGGAACTTTTACGGCACGACTGCCAACGGTTGCGGAAACTGCGAAAAGCTCCCGCACGGGGGCGTCTACGCGGGGACTCGAGCGAGCCGCGGAGCAAATCCACCTTCACTTTCAATAGCTTAGTTCATCGTTCGATTCGGACCTGGCCTGACTGCCCGGTCTTGCAGCGTACTAACTAAGAAGATCAGCGGCGCTGCACCGATCATTACGCTAATCTGCCGGTCAGGGGACCACAAGAAGACTCCCGCCTAAGGTTGGGGTTCGTGCCCGAGCCGCTGAACACTGTGTTCCTGAGCTATGCGTCGGAGGATGCGCCGGCTGCCGGAAGGATTTGCAATGCCCTGCGCGACGCCGGCATTGAAGTTTGGTTTGACCAGAGCGAGCTGCGGGGCGGCGATGTCTGGGACCAGTCCATCCGCCAGCAGATCAAGAGCTGCGGGCTATTCATCCCGGTCATCTCTAAGAACGCGCACGACCGCGAGGAGGGGTATTTCCGGCTCGAATGGAAGCTCGCCGTCGATCGCTGCCATCTGATGTCGGCTGACCGGACTTTCCTGTTGCCGGTCGTGATTGACGACACTCGCAATGACGACAACCGGGTGCCGGAGCGCTTTCGCGAGGTACAGTGGACGCGCCTGCCGAAAGGACAAGCCCCGCCAGCGTTCGTCGATCGGGTCCGGCGACTCCTGATGCCGGCTACCCACCATGCGCGGGCACTCGGCAATGAAGCGATAGGTCAGCTGCCGCCTCCAAGACCGCCGAGCAGCGTGTCGTCCTCGGCCTCCTGGTTGAGGCGCGGCATGGTAGCAGCGTGCGCCGTGGCGCTCCTTGGAGCGCTGGCCTATCTCTCCGTCAGCGGACCGTGGAACTCGAAGTCTCCGCCTTACCCGGCTCCCTCGAGTCCGGCGCCGGCTGCCTTCGCCCCGCCTCCACACTCGATTGCCGTGCTGCCGTTCGTGAACCTGAGCGGCGACAAGGATCAGGAATACTTCTCCGAGGGTCTCACCGAAGAACTCCTCAATTCTCTGACCGAGATCGAGGGACTCCAGGTCGCCGGCCGCACGTCGGCTTTCTCATTCCAGGGTGCGGGCGACGACCTCGGTACGATCGCCCGCAAGCTTAACGTCGGGGCCATCCTCGAAGGGAGCGTGCGCCGCTCGGGCCACACCATCCGCGTTACGGCGCAGCTCATCAACGCAGTGACCGGATTCGAGGTGTGGTCGAAGAGCTATGACCGGGATCTAGGCGATGTGCTGAAGCTGCAGACCGACATTGCCACGGCTGTTGCCGATGCCCTCAAGGTCCCACTGCTGGGCGATGTTTCGGCGAAGATCGAGCTCGGCGGCACACACAATCCGGCCGCCTTCGATGCCTATCTGCGTGGGCTGAAGCAATATCAATACATGCGCGATCCGCATTCAGAGATCGCCGCCGCGTTAGCGGACTTCACAGAGGCAATCTTACGGGACCCGCACTACGCACTCGCGTTCGCCTCCCGATCGCTCGCTTTAATGGACTACGTTGGAGAAGGAGGGATCGGGGTAGCCGCGCGAACGAGCGCCTTCGAGGAAGCCGAAGCGGACGCACGGCGGGCGATCGCGCTCACCCCGGAGCTGGCTGCCGCGCATGTGGCGCTAGCGACTGTCTTCCAGGATGCGACCTTCGATTTTTCACGGGCGGAAGCTGAGTATGAGCGGGCCGTAGCGCTCGCGCCCGGTAAGGCAGGCGTGTTGGCCGACCGCGGGTGGTTTGCCGCCAACATGGGGCACTTTGATGCCGGAATTGCGGCACTGCGCCGGGCGGTCGTGCTGGACCCGCTCGATCAATTCAGCCGCTCCTACCTCAGCAGCGCGCTGTATGAGGCACGTAGATACCGGGAAGCGATAGCAGAATCGACAGAACTCATCAGGCTTTATCCCGACTTCAAGGAGGCCTACGGAACGCGCGGATTTCAGTTTCTCGGGCTCGGGGACCTCGAAAGGGCGCGCGCCTCCTGCGAGGTGAACAGGGATTACTGGAACACTCAGTGGTGTCTCGCCATCGTGTACGACAAGTTGGCCCGGCACGCCGACGCGGAAGCCGAAATCGCAAAACTGAAGGCAGCGCTCGGCGATGGCGCTGCCTACCAATATGCCACGATCTACGCGCAGTGGGGCGACCGGACCCGGGCGCTCGAATGGCTCGATACGGCGCTGCGCTTGCGCGACGCTGGCTTGATCGGCCTGAAGACGGATCCACTCATGGATCCGTTGCGCGCCGAGCCGCGCTTTCAGGCGGTCCTGCGGGAGCTAAAGTTTCCGATGAACTAAGCTGCCTATTGTTTTGCCGGGAACGACCTAGGATCGAGAACTGACTAGCGAACGAGGCGGTTGTGATGGCGCTCTGGGAACGTGCAACGGCGCCGGAGTCGAAGGGGTGTATTGCTGCTCGTCATGGATGTTTCGCGACGTGCCTGGAGCGGCTCGAGGCGAGCACGCGCGTTCTACGCCGAGCAACAGCGTCTCTGGGGTCAACTCTTGCTGAAGTTCATACCCGATCGATCGATCGTGGAGGAGGTGCTGCAACCTTTTCAGGGAGCGGTCCTCGGCTATCTGATCACGGGAAATCGCGAGCTCGGAAGGCGCGCCCTCAAGCGAGTACTCTCCATGCGCAAGACGAATCGGTGACAGGATTTGAACCTGCGACGCCCCACGTCCCGAAGGATTCCGTCAGGCGGCGGCCGCCATAGGCCGGGAGTTCATCGGCCGCCCGGCCCGCAATGTATCGAGGTAATCAGCCCACGCTGGCATGCAGCGGCGGGACAATCATTCGCATGGAGGCGGCCAACGAATATAACAAACAAGGCGGCACGCACGGAGTCGCCGAGGATGGGCACGGCAACGTGTTTAAGGTCAGCGTATACAACTGATCGCTCGCCGGACACCTTCCAAGGGCCGGTATTGGGCCGACATCGCTCGGATCATCCGGAAGACGTTCACCTGAGGTGCCGTTCATGACACTGGCCCAAATTGCCGGTCAAGCCAGCTGGGAGACGGGGGTCCACGTCGATCGCCCGCCAAATACTATTGGGGCGCTCTCGTAGGGGTCGCCGCCGGTGCGACGCTCACACCGGACCCGGTCGTTTCCGGCAGCGCCGAGGCCCGCCTCGACATCGGTAGAGTGGAAGGTGCTCCGCTTCGATCGAAAGCGGTGTGGGCTGCATTGAGTATTCAGGACGCGACGGCGATCGCGGCAATATGGTCGTACTCGCGCACGGCTCCGGTCCCGCACGAGGCGATCCGCGTCTATCGCGTCGAGATCGAGCCCTTTCACATCGGGCCCGTCGCGATCATCGCTGAACTGCGCGCTCAGCTCGAAACGGGAGGGGCGATGAGCTTGGACCTGCTCGTTCGCCAATACTGGGAGCCGACCGGCATTTGGCACGTTCAGGAAGTCCTCGCGCCATCGATGACCGTTCTGCAGCAGGTGCCGGCGGCCACGGAGCGCGATATCTACATTCGTCGGTGGGTGCAGTACAACCAGGATCGGGAGCGGGTGGCGGCACTTTAGCCGCAGTCACCTCGCTCGCGAGGAGCAGGCAAATGGCGCGCTCCGTCGGCGACACTTCGAGACGGGCGGCCTCCCAGTGTGCCGATCGGGCGACGGCGATTCATCTCCGCCGCCGCTATCGAAGCCTTCATAGTGGCCGCCACCACGACCGAGCCCCCCGAGGCGGCGCGGGGCCGTATTCCTCGCCGGCGAGTTGTCCAGATGCGGTTGGGACTTAAGGCCCCGATCGTTGCTCGGTCCCGGGGCCACCTTCCGGAGAGTTGACTGCTGGATGATGCAGCGTCCGGCAAGACGGCCGAGCGGGGATGAGAGAGCGCAGAGCACGGCCTGTGCGCCTGCAGTTCGCTCCTAAGGGCTTGATCGCCCCGCCAGCGTCTTGACATTAGTACGGAATTTCCGTATAGTACGCACAGAGATTTAAGGAATGGAAGACGGTGACCTGCAACGCCAAGCGACCGCCAACGAGCGTAGGACCTATGAGCAAAACTTCATTCAGTCGTAAGCGCGGCGCGCCGTTTCAATTCTCAGATTCGGAGCGCCAGAGACTCAAGAATGTGACCGCAGCCGACGCTGAGGCGCGAGCACTGTCTGATCCCGACAATCCCCCCGTCAGCGGACAGCAGCTGAATCGCATGTCGCTGGCACGCGAAGTCAGACTGGTTCGCGAAAAGACAGGCCTCAGCCAAGTGCAATTCGCGGCACGCTTTCGCATTGGAGTTGCCCGTCTGCGAGACTTTGAGCAAGGACGGTCTGAGCCGGACTTCGTCGTTCGCGTTTTCTTGCGGATGATCCTTGAGGCCCCCGCCACGGCAGACCGCTTGATCAAAAGCGTCGAGCGTGAGGCTATAAGTGTTTGATCGCACGATGACCCGGGCCAGGAGAAACCTGCTACCAGAGAATCCGGAACAGTCAATCTGTGGAGACTCAACCGATTTAGACTCTCGAATGCGGCCCCGGGATACCAATGAGACCGTCAGGACGGGCGTGGTAGCAGTGATAGATGCCCCCTGGTGCCGCCAGAAGCCGGAGGAGGACTTGGCGGTGATGCTTGATCTAGGACTGGAATCGTTGCGATTCCGCCGGTCATAAATTTCTCTCAGCTCGCTGATTTTCTGTCTAGATCGAGTTCGAGTAAGGCGGAGCCAGTTGGGGTAACTTCGAGGCCGCCTCCGCCAAATCCAGAGTGAATGTGGGCGAGACCAGCGTTGATCATTGCGTAGATGGATTCAGGATCGATGTCGGCGTCGTAGCGCATGTCGATCGCCAAGCCATCCGCACCCTAAGGTCCAGGTCAGGCCGCGGCGCGTTGGGCTTCGAGGAGTTGATCGTGCACGGTCTTGGCATTCGGTATCATCTCGAATGCAGGGGTTGTATACCGGCTCCCGCCGGGCCAGCGCATCCCCGAGCCCCAAGAGGAGTATGGCTGTGGACGTCCAAGTAAGATCGTCCCGCTGCGGTCTGAGCCCTCCTGCAGTGAGATATCCGTTAGTGTCCGCAAGGGCAGCGAATTTATTGTTCTGGAGAATAAGCCGGAAATGATGATGGCCCGGCGATTGGTCAATCCGTAGAAGGTCTTTGCGCGTATACCGGCGTCTACAAAGAACCGACCCACGATCAGATAGAGGCCAGCCAGCACGAAGGGAGTCCCCCAAATGGACATGAATGCGGTGTTTGGTCCATTCGTACGGAGGACACCAGCCTCCCAGAAGATTGCGAATCCACCCCACAGCAAACTGAACGGAATCATGTAGGCATCGCTGGAGCGCAACGCAAGCCCCCTGCGAGGAGCACCGGACCAGATAAGTGATTCCCCGGAGTCGAGAACCTGGGCGATCTCGCTCTGTGGAGCAAGTTCGAAATTTGTGGCCATCTTCGCTAACTAACGATTAATCGGCTAATCCCATTACAAAGGCGAGTGCGATATTCAGCCGGTCGATATCCTTCTCGTCAAGCGATCCGATCTTGCGTCCAATGCGCTCGCGACGGATTGTCACGGGTTTATCTGCCATGAGCTGTGAGCGCGTCCGCAAGCCATTCTTCTCGGTGGGTTCAATGGTGATACGAAAATCCGGTGCCTCCGCGATATCGGAGGTCATCTGGCAGACGATCACCGACGCGTGCTCGGCGGGCAGGGCGTCGGTTTGAACGATTACCGCCGGCCGCGGCTTCCCATAGTCGCCGGATGCCGCGACCGTCACGACGTCGCCCCGCTTCACGGAGAGTCAAATTCCGAGACTGCTTCTATCCAGCGCATTGCGTCTCGCTCTGCGGATCGATCCAAGGCAGCGACCTCCTTAGCGACGCGACGTAGAACGGCCTTTGACCGGGAATCGGGTACGACCAGGCGTAGCTCGCGTAGCCCTTGGGCACGGCGTCGCTGCCGCATTGCCCGCATTCTTTCTGCAGCATGCGCCATTTGAGTATGCTCCTCATCCGTAACGCGTTACAGTGTAACGCGTTACGGGCATGACTTCAAGTGAAGTTGTGCTCAACGTCTAATGGCGGCGCTTGAAGCGCTGGAGAATGACTAGAGGCGAAGAACGTCTTCGCGGTCCCGTTCAGCATTCCGCTCCAATTTGGAAAGGGCAAGGTTGGTGGCATCCAGTGCAAGGAGCTTCAGGTGACTCCATCGGGCTGATGGGAACATGGGGATGAGTCGACTCGCGTGGAGCTGTCTTCAGTGAGCATACGAGAGCTGATCGACCGTGAGGCCGGTAAGCAGGTTCCAGTGCCGTGCCAGCGGCGATCGATTCGCCTCAAGCCAATGGCGCTCCGCGTTCGGCATCGATTCGCGACAGAGGGTGTCCTGGCGCGCAAGCCGGGCCCGCTCCAGCTGCTGCTCAGCGGCACATAGCTGACTAGACGCTGACTGATACTCAGGCCTATTGGCGGTGAGACTCTTTGCCACGGCGACAAGGAACCCAAGCCGATTCTGCACATCCTGAAGTTTTGCATGCTGGGTCAGCCAAGACCAATCCAGGTCCGGGTACGTCAATAACACCCAGGGAAGAGCCTCCGCCAACCTGGTTTCAAGGTCCTTGCGCAGCAGTGCCGCCAGGACTACCGCAGCCGGATTAGTCTTCCGAGGGCGCAGGTGCGCGGAGCTCTATTGCAATTATTGCAATATTCAAGACCGAGCCCGTCGCGGCACGCCGTCGTAGGCGGCCGGGGACAACGGCGCCGCTACCACGCCGGAATTGCCGGGTGCGAAGGGCGGCTTGCTATCATCGGCGGAATGAGCGACGAAGAGCGTTCGCACGGGGCGCCAGAGGGTCCAGCGGGGCGGCGTATTGCGAAGAATAAGGCCTCGCACGGCAGGGGGAATACCGATCGCGGCCGGCTGAAGATCGGGGATGATTGGAACGCCATACGCATCATTGCGCTGTCGCAGAGCAATCCGCTGAAGGCCATCGCGGAATTCGTCGAGAACAGCATCGACGCGCACGCGAAGACGGTCACCATCACCCGAGGCCGAGAGCATGGAGAGCATTATCTCTCGGTCAGGGACGATGGGGACGGGGTGCCTCGGGACGAGGCGGGGAAGCCAAATTTCAAGTATGTCGCCACACATATCTGTGACTCCATCAAGAGGCGATTGAAGGCGGAAGGGGATGGAGCCGGCCTGCAGGGAGAGTTCGGCATCGGACTCCTGTCATTTTGGACGGTCGGCGACACGCTCACGATGATGTCCACGGGCGACGATCAGCGTTCATACCAGATGACCATGAGTAAGGGGGACTCGGGATACGCGGTAAGCCCGAGGCGGTGCTGTTCGCAGAGCGTGGCACCGAGCTGCGGATCAGCCCGCTGCTCGAAGGGATCCGGACGCTGTCGGGAGAAAAGATTCAGTGGTATCTCGCGTCGGAGCTGCGGGACAGGATCCGGCACTCACAGGTTCGAGTGATCGTTGTCGATAAGCTTGCCCGCAAACAGTACGAGGTTGAGCCGCGTGCGTATGGTGGGCGGCTGCTGCACCAGCTTCCGGCCGTGCGGACGGCATACGGCGATGCATACGCGGAGCTGTACCTCGCCGAGCCTGATGAGAGCTGTCGGGTCGCGCTCACTCGGGCCGGTACCCGAGTTATCGAGGACTTGTCGACTTTGCCGGGTCTCGAGCATGCGCCTTGGTCAACTCGGTACCTGCAGGGGCTCATTGACGCGCCGTTCCTGAACCTGACACCGGGTACCCGTAGCGGAATCATCCACGACGAGCGATACGCTGCGCTCCTCGAGGCACTGTTGCCACTCGAGAAGCACCTGAATGGCTTGATCGAGGCCCAGCAGAGGGCGGAGGAGGAGCAAGCAACGCAGCAATCGCTGCGAGCGATTCAGCGGGCATTCCGCGAGGCCTTGCTAGCGCTGCCCCCGGAAGAATACGACTGGTTCGACGTTCAGGCGAGATCCCGCGGGGACGGCGTGCCGACGCGGCCAGGAAGCGGGGAAGGCGAAACAGCCCCAGAGGACGGAGAGCCGATGGAGCTAGGGGTCGTCGAACCGTCGCAAGCTGCGGGGACGCAGCGGCAATTCTTCGACTACGCCGGACCGCTCTTCAGCGTGGTCATCTCTCCAGCCGCGAGCACCGTGCCGGTGAACGAGCGGCGGCGCTTTCGGGCACTGCCGCGAGACCGTTCTCGCCGACGAGTAGAGGAGGACCTGCAGTTTGCCTGGGAGATCGTGGAGGGCCCCGGGTCGCTCAGAAGCACTGCGGATCAGGAGGTGGAGTTCATCGCACCGGGCATGCCGGGGCTGACGCGGCTCAAAGTCACGGTCATTCAGCGCGACATCACCTGCGCGGGGGAGGCACTGGTGACCGTTACCGACAGCCTCGAGCGGGTCGTCAGCGCCGCTGTGGTCAACTCCCGAGGTCTCCCCGGATATACGTTCGAGCGGGCGGCCGGGGAGCTCTGGCGGTCTCGGTACGACATCGATCGCAACGTTATAGTGGTGAACAACGGGCATCGCGACTTCGTGTTCGCGACGCGCAATCGAGCGTTGCAGCTGCGGTATCTCGTCCGGCTTTACGTCAAGGAGCTGGTATTGAAAAACTTTTCCGGAATCTCGCCAGAGCAGTTGCTCGAGCGAATGATCGAGCTGTCGCTGTATGCGGAGGAGAAGTTGAAAACGGGATAGCTTTCTGGTGGTGTGCAACGGTTTTCCGAGCTATACCAGAATCGGTATTAAAACGAACCGATCCGGGTATGCCACCACTCGCCACTGTCGTTGGCGCGCCAATGACGGACTGGCCCAAATGCAAGCAGTAAAGTCTCAGGGATGCTCGCGAAGTCTTTGTTCTTAAATGGACGCAGGTACAGGAACGCGGCAGGTGAGAGCTACCGAGACGGTGCGAGCTGCGGAACCAATCGGACGCCGAGCACACGCATCGCTTTGATGATGGTATCGAAGCTCGGATTTCCATCTTTCGAGAGCGCTTTGTAAAGCCCGGCGCGCGTCATGCCGGTTGCCTTGGCGAGCTTCGTCATCCCGCCGTGTGCTCGCGCAGCGATGCCGATGACGTGGGCCATGTACGCGGCGTCGTCACCCCCATCCTCGAAGGCCGCCACGAGATACCCGGCCACATCCTCCGGAGTCTTGAGGTAGTCGGCGGAATCGTAGCGAGCGAACTTCTCAGCTTTCTTATTTCGAGTTGCCATGGGTCATTTCCCCTTTCTCGGCTTTTGCCGCCGAGCGGCCGAGGCTTGTCGGGCTCTTACAGTATTCATTTCAACCGCACGTTTGATATCCGCATCCTGAGTGGCCTTTGTCCCGTCCCGACGGGCTTCACATCGCCTGGATTGCCCATTGCGAATCGATCGATCCGTGCGGCTATGCGCGCCCGGGCGTTCGAGTCGTTGAGATTCGTAAGCCACTAGTCGAACGCGGCCCAGCGGCGGATCTCATACACTGCATGACTGTATCCTATAGGATACACCAACATCAACTATGGTATACGGGGATGTTCTCGTTGAACGGCCGACTGTCGGCGCTCAGCGGGCAGTGGCTCGCGAATCTCACGGTTCGATGATGCGTGTGCGTCTCGATGCGATGCATGAGCACCGCGCGTCGACGGACCCGATAGATGAGCAGAAGGTCGGATCCCAGGTGGCACTCGGTGAAGCCGCTCCAATTATGGTCGCTGCGCAAGGCCCTCACGCCGAACGACTTTCGCTCTCTCGGCGAACTTCAACAGCGCCTGCTCGACTTCCAGGCTCACTACGAGAGTATCGCTCAACCTTTTCAGTGGCGATTCTCACGACGGGATTTGCGCCGCCTCATGCTCAAGCTCAACACCGCTCGCTCGGGGCTGGCCCGGGCCGCCTGATGGTCCGCCAAATACGTCACCGAACTTTCGGTCCAGAGTACTTAGTCATAGATCCTGCGGCCAGAAGGCTGGAAAATCCAGGGTGCTTCTTGCGCCCAACCGGCGGCCCGAAAACCTTAAGGGTTTATAGCTGAGGCGGTACATGAGATCAGCAGATATCGAGCCGGTTCCATGTTGTAAGACGCACCGGTAACCCGCTGTACCGCAGTGGTACTAAGCCCCACGCCGCAGCAGAGAAGGTAGAGTCGGATGCGCAGTGATAATTCCACATTGCGGAATATCGGAGCTGAATTCAAAGCATAGGCTAGCATCTACGGGCTCCTGCAGGCTTGGTCTGACCTCACTGGCGTCTTACAATACGGAAATCTCTAGACCATCGGGAGGGGCTGATGGGCGCCAATAAAGCGATCGGTCGCAGCGGCACGCAGAGTATCGAACGCGCCATGGTGCTGCTGCGCGAGATTTCCGCGCGGGGACAATTCGGCTGGCAACTGTCCGACCTGGCGGCACGATGCCACATAGAGAGAAGCACAGCGCATCGAATACTGGCGTGTCTGATCCGTGAGCGGTTGGTCAGGCAGCGGTCTAACGACCGGCACTACATGCCCGGGCCACTGCTGTTCGAGTTGGGGCTCTCGGTTCCGGAGTTCGGGGAGTTACAGCACGTGGCCAGAAGCCGGCTCGCTGCACTGGCGAGGCGCACGAGCGGTACCGCGTTCCTCTTTATGCGCAGTGGAGATGACTTTGTCTGCGCCGTGCGAGCCGGCGGCTCCGAGTTGAAGGCGGCGACCTGCATTCCGGGGACCCGCAGGCCGCTTGTGTTGTCATCGGGCGGGGTGGCAATATTGCTGGCATTGCCCGTACCTGAGGCGCGTGCGACGATCCGTCGCAACCTGGCGGCATTGAACGGGTACGATGAGGGGCGGATCCGTGCTATCCGCAACATGCTGTATCGCACGCACGCCACGGGGTTCGCTGTAAACGCAGGCGACACCGTCCACGGTGTAAATGGCTTTGGGCTTGCGCTCTGTGATAAGGCGGGAGCGCCGTTCGCTTCGATTGCAATTGCCGGGTCGGAGCACACATTTCCGCTCGAGCGGTTGCCCGAATTACGCCAGTGGTTGCAGGAGACGGCCACTGAGCTTCACGGTGCTTGCCACTGAGATGACCGCTCGAAGAGTGTCGGCGACGCCTGGCTAATCCGTGGGCAGCATCCCGCTGCGTGCGGGAGGGCGTCACTACGCACTCGGCCAGACCGTCAAAGGTCCTTGAGTCGTGCTGCGAATGACCCGCTTCAGCAGGTGCTTCAGCATTTGTGATTCCAAGAAGTCCAGCCCGAGCTCGGTTTCCGCCTCCACTGCCTTCGCCGCGGCCATCAGCTCGACAATGGTATGCCGCCCTGAATCGGTGAGCGACAAGATGGCAAATCCCTCACTGTCATTTGTTTCGACCAGTAGCTTCCTCCGCTTCAAATGAGTCAACTTGGCGTTGTGGAGTCGCTTGCCCGCGACACGCAATAGTCCGTCGACCTCGGTTGCCTTCCGGTGGTCTAAAATGATGAGCAGCGATAGGATCGAGTAGTCTTCTTCGTCGAAACCCCGCGCTTCCAGGGCGGGACGCAGACGCGATTTCAGCTGAAGATGCGCGACGCCGAGCAAATTGCCCAGGTAATCCTTGGTGAAATCGGCACCGAAGTCCCCGGTGTCAGGAGTTACGGACTTGCGCGCAATGGGCTTCTTGAACGCGAAAGCATAGTTTCCTCCTTGGAACACAAGGGGCGGGCGCTTGAAGTCATCAAAGGCGAGTACCTCGCCGACGATGATCTCGTGATCACCGCCTTCGTATGCGAAGGCGGTTCGACACTCGAAGCGCGCTGCGCATCCCGGTAGCAATGGGATGCTTCCGCGACCGCGCTGAACTTCGATACCCGCGAACTTGTCCGCGCCGCGGGTTGCAAAGAGCGTTGAGAGGAGCTCCTGGTCGGCGCCGAGGACGTGCACGGCAAAGTACTTGGCTTGCTTGAATGCGGGATGGCTCAGGGAGGTCTTCGCGAGACTCCATAAGACCATGGGCGGGTCCAACGATACTGAGTTGAAGCTGTTGGCTGTAAGTCCAATGTCGCGGCCGGCTTCATCCAGAGACGTGACGATCGTGACGCCAGTTGCAAAGGAACCAAGCGCCTGCCGCAGCGAGCGAGCGTCGAAATTTTGTGCGACCGCCATCTGGCCTCCGGGAACGATTGTGGATATTCCGGCTCTGGTTCTCCAAGAATAGTCGCGCGGCGGAGTGGAGTGACGTCACATTTCTCACAATGCGGAACGAGCCTCGTTTCCACGCGGCTGCTGTTGAAAGACATGGCAAGATACAATCTGCAGCAGCTTAGGTCACCCCGACGGCGACGAGGAAGGCACTATGCACGCTTTGGACTTTGATCTGATCCCGATTCCGATCCAGCGAAAAGTGCCTGCTGACAGTTGGCGGCCGCCGGCCGATATACGGATGATCTCGGCCGATGACCATAATTTGGAGATGGACCACCTGTACGAAGAGCGCCTGCCGGTGAAGTTCAAGGATCGCGCACCCAAGTTTTGGCGGGACAAGGAGACGAGCCATGTGCATATGGAATACAAAGGCCGCTCCTACGACCCTCCGGGAATTGGCACGATCGGCCAGGAATGCCCGGGATTTTGGAATCGAGAGGCAAGGTTAAACGCGATGGACGCAGAGGGGATCGAGGGCTCGGTCCTATATCACGGGCAGCTCCAGTCTCTAAACGCCATCATAGGCGAGGACCCCGAACTCTATATGGCCTGCATGGATGCCTACAACGAATGGCTCATCGAATACACTCGTCCGGCCGAGAATCGGCTGGTCGGTGTCGCCGTGCTGCCCAGCTTCCTGAAGCCTGAAACCGCGGGCGACCAGATGCAGAAGCTGAAACAGCTCGGTTACAGGGCGGTGCAGATGCCATCCTATCCGCGGGGCGTCCGTTACAACAGTCGGGAGATGGATCCCGTATGGCGCGCGGTCGCCGAGTCGGGAATTCCGCTCTCATTCCATGTCACCGCCTTCCAGGAGTTCCACGGCTACGGCTCGCTGGGTGCGAACCTCTCGCGAAACTTGTCGCCTTTTCGGCCGCTCCTTGGTCAGCTGGTGTTCTCGGGCGTATTCGAGCGGCATCCCGATCTCAAGGTCGTCTTCGCCGAAGGGGGAATCTCGTGGGTTGCCGACGCACTTTACTCCATGGATCGGATAAATCGAGCTTACTACACCATCCTCAAGCCTCAGCTGCCTCATTTGCCGAGCTACTACTGGAAGCGGCAATGCCTTGCGACGTTCATGGAGGACCCGATTGGGATCGAGCTGATCGATCGCATCGGCGCGGACAATGTAATGTGGTCGCTCGATTACCCGCATCCGGAGAGCGTGTACGGTTTTGCCGGCGCGGTCGCAAGGAGCATCTACGACGCGATCGGGCACGAGAAGGCGAAGAAAGTTCTGGGTGGAACCGCTGCAGCGCTCTACAAGCTCTAACTGAGAGTATGAGTTATTTTCAATATGTACCCGAGCCGGTCGTTCGCCTGCTTCGCTCTCAATCTGTTACGGAATACGCAAGCGTCAGTGCGGCGGGGGTTCCGATCGACACGCCTGTCCTTCTGTTTCCCAGCGAAGATCTTGCGAGTCTCGACGTCGCCACCGGGTTGGCGTACCCGACGAAGGCCGAACGGGCGCGCAAGAATCCGAAGGTCGGCCTGCTCGTGGAAGGTGGACCACACCACCCGGTGATTTCCATCTGCGGGATGGCTGCCGTGCGCGATGCCGATCTGCAGGCCAATCTCGATCGCTACCTCGCGGAAGGGATATTGATTCCCTTCATGGCTCCCAGCACGGTCGACTACGAGGCTATCACGCGCCAGGCCGTGTGGTACTTCACCCGGATCATTATCTCGATTACACCGGCGCACATTCGCTGGTGGGAAAATCCCGCGGCGATGGATGAGACGCCACAGGAGTGGCATGCGGCCGCCAACACGATTTACCCGAAATCGGATCCGGCCCCTTCCGGCAAGCCGAGCGAAGCGTCCCAGTGGCCGCAGACACCGTGGCAGGAATTGGCGGCGGCTGCTTTGGCCCGCAAGGCTCCCGGGCACCTGACGCTGCTCGACGCAGAAGGGTTTCCGCTGCCGCTCCGCGCCCGGGAGATCGAGGCTCGCGAGGAGGGGTTTCGGCTGATCGTGCCCAAGGGGGCGCCGTGGTCGAAGGGCAGGGCGACCCTATCCTTCGAGGGGCGGGAGATATTCGTCGGTGAGGCGACAACCACGGGCGACACCACACTGTTGCGCGTCGAGCGTGCATTGCCAGTTCTTCCGCTGACCGCGGACTACACCGAGGTGCTGCAGCCCACGCCCGAGACACGCGCCCGTTTGATGGCGCGGTTGGAATACGAGGCGAAGCGCCGGGGCCAGCCGATTCCGACTATGCCTGCGCACCCACCGCAGCCGACGGCGGGTGCCAGGGCGCGGGCGCAGTTCGGCGCGCCGGGAGCCGCTGGTCAAGAGGCAACGTGACGCCCACGCCACGCGCCGCCAGGGTTGCAGGCGCTCAGCTACTTGCGAGGGATCGATGCACCGCAGGCGAACCGCTGAGACATGCGCGTTCCAAAGGAGGCCCTCAATGCTCGATGCGGTAGAACCGGCGATGGGGAACATGCCTTCGCGCGTGGCGGACCCCGAACGTATTCCGCCGGAGCGTCATTACGACGAGGGATTCTTCAAGCTCGAATGCACGGCAACTTCGACGGGAAGATCGCGGAGCTTGACTTTTGACGCTATGCTGGCCATCCCCGTTGACCCACGCCTTCCAATCGTCTGCATAGGGGTTTCCCATGACGCTATCCCTGTACGAATTCTGCATCCCGCAGGCGATTCGGATGCTCGATAACATCTCGAACATCCTGGACCTGGCTATTGCACATTGTGCGGCGCGCAGAATTGACCCCGCCGGGATGATCAATTTCCGCCTGGCGCCGGATATGCATCCGTTCTCAAAGCAGATCCAGATCATGTGCGATCAAGCGGTGCGCTTGGCCGCCCGAGTCGCCGGCCTCGAGGTGCCGAGTTATCCGGATGTCGAGAGGACGTTCGAGGAGCTCAAGGCGCGGATCGCCCAGAGCAAGGCTTACGTACAGAGCGTCAGTCCGGAGCAGTTCGCGGGCAGTGAGGCCCGGCCCATCGTCATGAAGGTTGCCGCGACGGGCTATGAGCTCAAATTCGCGAATGGGCCGGAATACGCCATAACGGTGTTCCTGCCGAACTTCTATTTCCACGCGACGACCGCCTACGACATCCTTCGTCACCTCGGCCTGGACATCGGCAAGCGGCACTTTGTAGGCGCGTGAACGTCGCAGTGTGTGATGATGGATTACAAGAGCATCTACCTCGCACGGCGGAATCCTTCTTGCAGCGCCGAGGACTGGCCGCGTCACTGGCGATCCCATGCGGTGTTCTGCAGTCAGTTTCCGGCGATCGGCGCTCCCATCAGTAGCTTGCACTACTGCAGCCGCCAGCTGCGACCGACACTGAACGGGGTTCCGTTTGACCCGCCGGGTGTCGCGGACTACGACGGCGTGGCGATCGTCGCGAGCCAATCGGCGGACTCGGTCAGCGGGCGTAGCCTCCCACGCGATCTGCGCGACAAGGTCGATCAGGACGAGCGGCGCGTATTCAGGACCCTGACGCCCAACCTCACCTTCCTCAGCGAGGAAGTGCTGGTTCTCGGTGGCAAACCCGGCAAGGCAGCGGTGATTCGCTTCCTGTCACGCAACGCCGGCAGCTCGCGCGAGGAGTTTCTCGCCCGTCTGGGCGGCGTCCATGCCGACCTAGCTAAGACGGCCGTGGATGTGGCCGGAACCGTGACGCGCTACGTGCACAACCGGCTCAGAGAGGACCCGCCGAAGGGCCATCCGTTCGATTCGATCGTGGAGACGTGGTTCGCGAGCGCCGAGGACGCCGCGCAGTCACTTGTGGCCCACGCCTTTGCGCCGCTGATGAAGGATATCGCCGCGTTCTGCGATATGAAGCAAACGGTGACGATGCTCACCTACGTCACCCACGCATGGCCGCGCACCTAAGGGCCCGTGTTATTCATCGATGCGGTTTATCTCGGCGAAGCGACTCAGGCCGTCCAGTCAGGCCCGCGTCATTCACGGGCCTACGGCTTCGGGCAGCCCTTCGAGAAGTTCGGCGCACGCTTCTCTCGGAAAGCATTGAGGCCCTCGATGAAGTCCCCTGAGAGCAGCACTCCGTTGGCGACGGCGTTGTAGTGTTGATACTGCTCGGCTAGCATGACGTCCCGCCAGTAACGAAGGACCCTTTTTGTTCCAGCCAGGGCGGAGCGAGAGTGTACGCACATCAATTGGGCCTTGCGCTCCGCTTCCTCCAGCAGTTTCTCCCGCGGCATGAGTTTCTGCACGAGACCGAGACGGTAAGCTTCCGCGGCGCTCATTCGCTCGCCGGTGAGCATCATGTCTAAGGCGGCGCCGATCGGCAGCAGACGCGGCAGAAGGATGGCCGCAACCCCAGCAATGAATCCCCGGCTCGGTTCTGGAAGCTCGAACCAGGCGTCGTCCGCGGCGAGACGAATGTCGCAGCACAGAGCGATCTCGAGACCGCCGCCGACGGCCAGACCGTTAATAGCAGCGATCACGGGCTTTTCGCAAGCGGCGATGCCCGCTATGTCGGGCTCGGGAGTTACCGGAAGCTGGGGTGCCGCGCCGCCTTCGCCGCCCATGGCCTTGAGGTCTGCACCGGAACAGAAGGCCTTCTCGCCCGCACCCGTAATGATCAAGGCTTTCTGGCTCTCGTCTGCACTGAAATCGCCGACGGCCGTCTTCAATACCTCCGCCATCGCTCGCGACAGCGCATTGTGGCGCTCAGGGCGGTTCAGGATCATGATGGTGACCGCTCCACGCCGCTCTACTTTCAGCTCGTCTGCTTCTGCCATATCGCTGCTCGGTCCGGGCGGATCAGTAGTGACAGTGCCGTCAGTCTATCGTGTACAGGGTGCGATCGCCCGAATCTGCACGGGCAGAGTCGATGCCCGCGGTACGTTCCCGACCGCTGGTTCAGTTCAAGCTGCCGGCGCCGGCAATCGACGAGAGATGATGAGCGAGGTCGCCGAAGAGCAGTTCGATCATCGTCAGGCGCCGGAAGTAATGGCCGACTTGGCATTCCTCCGTCATGCCGATACCGCCGTGCAGCTGGATTGCCTGTTCGCCGACGAACTTGCCCGAGCGACCGATCTGCACTTTGGCCGCCGACACCGCACGTTTGCGCTCGAGCGCATCCGGCTCCGCGCTCATCATGGCGGCGTACATCGCCATGCTGCGCGCCTGCTCGATCATGATGAGCATGTCGACGGCGCGGTGCTGCAGGGCCTGAAACGATCCGATGGCCGTTCCGAACTGCTTCCGCACCTTGAGGTAGTCAACGGTGATTTCGTGGGCTCGCGCCATGGCGCCGAGCGCTTCGGCGCACAGCGCAGCGATCGCGCAGTCGACCACGAGCTCGATCAGCGGAAGCGCCGTTCCTGGCTCGCCGATCACCCCGTTGGCGCCGACACGAACCTCCTCGAACGCGATCTCCGCGGCGCGCTGCCGATCTTGGGTCACGTAGCCGCGGCGTGAGACGCCAGCCGCGCCGGCATCGACGATGAACAAGCCGATGCCCGCCTTGTCGCAGCGGTCGCCGTCGACGCGCGCCGTAACAATGATCTTGTCGGCACAGTCTCCGTGCAGCACGTGCCGCTTGCGCCCGTTGAGCAACCACTCATCGCCCGTGCGCCGCGCGGAGGTCGCAACATCGGCAAGCTCGTAGCGAGATTGCCGCTCCGCCTGCGCGAATGCGAGCAACAGGTTGCCCTGGCATATTTGCGGGATCAGACTGGCACGTTGCGTCGATGAGCCGCCGAGCCGCAGAAATCCGCCGCCGAGCACCACGGTCGCGAGATAGGGCTCGAGCGCCAGCGCACGCCCGAGGGCCTCCATGACGATCATGGTGTCGACGAGGCTCCCGCCCAAGCCGCCGTCCTTCGTGTCGAAGGGCAGGGCGAGAAGACCCATCTCCGCATAGCGGCCCCACTGCTCGCGGCTCCAGCCGTCGCTCTCGGCCCGGTACCTCTTGCGCTGCTCGAAGTCGTAGTGCTCGGCGAGCAGCCGTTCGATGCCTTCCCTCAGAAGACGCTGATCCTCGCTCAGATCGAAGTCCATGTTGCCGTCCCCTCTTCAGAGTCCGAGAACGGACTTGGCCAGAATGTTGCGCTGAATCTCGTTCGTGCCCGCGGAGATCGAGGTGTGCCGCAGCCAGTAATGATTGGGCGCTACGGTGAGCGCCCAATCATCGTATCCGGCAGGCGCGCGCGTACCACGCACGAAGTCGATGTCGAATTCCATCGCCTCGTAGCCGGCAACCTGCAGTAGCAGCTCGGTGGTTGCCTGCTGCAGCTCGGCGCCCCTGATCTTAAGAATGGGAGCCATAGGCTCCGGCTTGCCACTCGCCGCCCTCATGCTCGCCGCGATGACGCGCATCTGCAGGAGCTCGAGTGCTTTGAGCTCGACCTCAAGCATTGCAATATGTTCGCGGAAGCGCATGTCCTCGCTCAGAGGGCGGTCTCCGATGTGAATCCGTGCGGCGAGCTCTCGTGCGCGCAGCACCCGCATCTTGCACAACCCGACGCGTGCGACCCCGCTGCGTTCGTGGCTCAGCAGGTACTTCGCGTAGTCCCAGCCCTTGTTCTCCTCGCCGATGCGGTTCCCGACTGGAATGCGGACGTTGTCGAGGAATACCTCGTTGAACTCGTGATTCCCATCGATCGTGATGATCGGGCGCACCGTGATGCCGGGTGTGGCCATATCCATGAGCAGGTAGGTGATGCCTTGCTGTCTCTTTGCGGCAGCGTCGGTGCGGGCGAGCAGGAAACACCAGTTGGCGTGATGGCCAAGCGTGGTCCAGATCTTTTGGCCGTTAACGATGTAGTGATCACCCTCACGACGCGCCTTGGTACGCAGGGACGCGAGGTCGGAACCGGCGCCCGGCTCGGAAAAGCCTTGGCAGAACCAGTCATCGAGGCGCGCAATCCGCGGCAAGAAGTGCCTCTTCTGCTCTTCCGTGCCGAACGCGATCAACGTCGGGCCGATCATGTTGACATTAAAGGTAAACGGCTCGGGCGCCGGCGCCAGGTACAGCTCTTCCTTGAAGATGTATTGCCTGACCGCATCCCAGCCGGTGCCGCCCCATTCGATCGGCCAGGTCGGGGTCGCCCATCCCTTCTCGTAGAGGACGCGCTGCCAGCGAACGATGTTCTCGCGCGAAAGGCGCTGTCCGAGCATGCACCTGCGGCGGATGTCGGTCGGCACGGCAGTGCGCAAGAACTCCCGGACCTCCTCGCGGAATGCCTGTTCTCCGGCCGTAAAGCGCAGGTCCATGAATCTCCCACTCTCTCTATGGAGTATTGATCAGTCGATGGAGCCGCGTTACACGGCTCCTCTTATCTGCCGGTCATGCACCGAGCGAATGCAGGATCGCGCCCACATGCGCCGCAGCTTTGCGGACCGCTTCCACGCAGCCCAGCCCGGTTATCCTGGGGCCGATCAACTCCAGATCGAAGGCCCCCGTATATCCAGCGCCAAGCGCCCACTGCAGGATTGCGCGCAGCGGAATGGCTCCGTCTCCCGGAATGGCCCGGCAAGGCAGGGAGCGATCGCCATAGACGTAGTCGCTGAGCTGCATGAGCTTGCAGCGAGGCATCGCACGCTCGATCGAGGCGCGGAGGTCCGCTTCCAACCAGCAGCCGAAGACATCGATGCATATGCCGATGCCGGCCATTTCGGCCAGGCGGATAGTGTCACGCAACGAATGTGCGATGTGAACGTCAGCATAGAGGGGCATCGCATTCTCGACCAACAGCGCGATGCCGGCTTCGTTGGCCTTCGCCACGCAAGGCGCAACTGCCGCGGCGAAACATTCGGCCGCATCTTCCCAGACGAGCGAGCCATGACCACCGGTCAGCATGTAGATCGATTGGGCGCCGAGCGTCTTGGCCGCCTCGATGACCTCCATCAGTCTCGCCCGATCATCACGCCAGGAGTCGTCTTCCTGCGACACATGCCGGCCGGACCGAAACTGGTGGGTAACGGTCTCAACCTTGTATCGGCCGGTCTTGAGCGCCTCATGCGCCGGCGAAAGGTCCCCTATCAGTTGCGCGCTCACGAAGCTGACACGACGCGGCGCGAGATCGCGCCAGTACGCGGCCTGTTCGTGCAGTGGCGTGCCCGGGAAGCATAGGCTATTGACTGATATTCTCTCGTGCATGGAGCGGCTTTCGGCGCGTTACCGGTAGTTCATCACCGACTCAGGTCCGATGTAAGTTCATCCGAGTGGCCGGTTCCACAATCCGAAATTCATGAGGGGTCGGGGACAACTGCCCGCGTAGGTTGCGGCTGCTTTGCATGATACTAATATCCGGCACGAGGTGAGGAGCATGTGGGATGTGGGATGGCTATGAGGGGGCGCGCCGGGAAGACTGCGATCGTCACCGGTGCGGCCGGTGGCTTCGGCTCACCACTCATCGCGCGCCCGGATGCAGAGCGGGGACAGCTTGTGGCCGCGGTGGCTGTTGGAGACGGTGAGCTCGACTTTCAACCCCTGAGACAACATTTTGCCGCCGAGCTCTCGAGCTACAAGCTGCCTCGACGAATCCTTCGTTTGCGTCGAGCGGTGCTTCCGGTGCTGCCGAACGGTAAGGTCGATATGCCCAAGCTGAGGATGCTGCTGCTCGAGCGCACATAGTGTTCTTGAGGTCCGCCCCGGCGCCGGCATCATGAGACTCGAGTCCCACCACGTCCGGCGAGCGAGTGAGAAGTGCCGATGAGCGATCTCGATGCGGCCCCGCAGGGTCTGCCGAGCCATCGATTCGACGAGGGCGCGCTGGCGCAGTACCTGCGCGGAAAGTTGCCCGGTTTCGACGCGCAGATTGAGATCAGGCAGTACCAGGGGGGGCAGTCCAACCCCACGTACCGCATCATCACAACGGCAGGGGACTACGTGCTCCGCAAGAAGCCTGCGGGCAAGCTGCTGCCTTCAGCCCATGCGGTCGAGCGAGAATTCACCGTGATGCGAGCGCTCGCCGGCCGTATCCCAGTGCCGCAGATGCATGTACTTTGCAACGACGAGGCCGTGATCGGGCAGCCGTTCTATGTCATGCAGCACATCGAAGGACGCGTCATGCCCGATGCGCGGCTACTCGATGCGCCGAGCATCGAGCGCCGCGCTCTGTGTCTGGAGCTCGTTACCGTGCTCGCAAAGTTGCACAACGTCGACGTCCATGGCGTCGGGCTCGAGAAATTCGGCCGCGCGCAAGGCTACGTCGCCCGTCAGCTTGCGCGCTGGTCCAGGCAGTACGCCGCATCGCGGGTCGAAGATAATGCGGACATGGACCGGCTCATGCCGTGGCTTGAGACTCATCTGCCCTCCACGGACGAGTCCGCCATCGTTCATGGCGATTACCGCACCCACAACGTGATCTTCGCACCGCGCGAGCCGCGGGTTGCCGCAGTGCTTGACTGGGAGCTCGCGACGATCGGGCATCCCCTCGCGGACCTTGCGTACTGCTGCCTCCCGTATCACTTGCCGCAGGAGGATGCGCGAGGGTTCCAGGGCGAGCTGCCTGAGAAGCTTGGTATTCCGCCCGAGGATTTCCTTATTGCGGCCTACTGTCGCGCGGCGGGGCGCTCGGAGCTCCCGCACTGGGACTTCTTCCTGGTTTTTTCCCTGTTTCGCAGCGCGGCAATTCGGGCAGGGGTGTTCAGGCGCGCGCTCGACGGAACGGCCGCGAGCGCTCAGGCGCTTGCGGCCGGACAGGGCTACCGCGGGACCGCGACCTGCGCTTGGCAGATCGCGCAATCGCATGCGAAGCGATGAGATGTCGCTCTCCGACCTGACCGACAAGGTGGCCGTGATCATCCATTACTGTCGCGACACCGTGGAGCAACTCGGCCATTACTGCCAGCTGATTCGTCTCCAGGCCGCCGGACAGACCCGAGACAGCGAGTGAGATTCCTACCGCGATTTCATCTCGCAATGTGGAATCCTCTGGCCCACTTAGAAAGGTCAGGCGTAGTATCCGGTCGTCCGGCGCGACCCTGGTCTGCGGGCGTCACCTCGAGAGCAGGCGGCGGCGAGATTTCAGGATCGCGACCGGTGGCTGCGGGTCATTGGGGAGTCTGAACGTGGATTTTAGCGAAGATGAGGATGGTGAAGCGCTGCGTGACCTGCTGCGGCGCTTTCTCGACAAGGAAGTGCCGCCGGAGCTTGCGGCGCGTTGGGACCGGGAGGACCACATCCCGCGAGAGATGCTGACCCGGCTCGGAGAGCTCGGAGTGTGCGCACTCACCGTTCCCGAAGAGTACGGCGGCGTCGGTAGAGACGTGCTGGGGATGGTGACCACCATCCGGGAGTTGGCGCGCCGCAGCGTCGCGCTCGCCGGGCTTTACATCATGAATGCCTGCTACGGCAGTCTCAACATCGTCGAGTCGGGTACCGAGGAGCAAAAGCAGCGGCTGCTGCCGGGACTTTGCGCCGGCAAGGTCCTGTTCGCATATGGGCTGTCCGAACCCGACGTGGGCGCCGACTTGGCCAGCGTCAAGACACGGGCCGAACAGCGCGGCGACACCGTGATCATCAACGGCTGCAAGCGCTGGTGCTCGGGTGCCGCGATTGCGGACTACATCTACATGCTGGTGCGCTCCGGCGAGCCGAATGCGCGCCACAAGAATCTGTCCCTCGTACTGGTGCCGCCGGGCACGTCGGGCATCACGCTGCAAGCCGTAGGTACGATGGGAATGCACGGTCTCCCTACCAACGATGTCATCCTGGAAGACGTCGAGGTGCCGTTCGCGAACGTCATCGGCGGCGAAGCCGCCTGGAACGGCGCCTGGTCGATGCTTGCGGGGCCGACGCTCGAGGCGGAAAAGCTGGAAGTGCCGGCGCTGGCGGTGGGGATTGCTGAAGGTGCGGTCGGGGAAGCGTGGGAATACAGCCAACAGCGTAAGCAGTTCGGCGGCCGTATCTGCGGTATTCAGTCGATCCGCCACATGCTCGCGGACGCGCAGACCAGGCTCGCCGCCTGTCGCTTGATGCTGGCGCATGCAGCTTGGAGGGTGCACACGGGAAAGCCGAGTGGGGTTGAAACCTCAATGGCCAAGCTCTTCGTCTGCGATACCGCGCGCGACATCGTGCTGTCTTGCCAGCAGGTGCTGGGCGCCTACGGCTACGCGCATGGTTTTGCAATGGAGCGCTATGTGCGTGACGTCCTCGTCATGCCGATCTTTGGCGGCTCGTCGGCCATCCAGAAGAACAATATTGCGAACCTGATGCGCTTGCCGCGCGGATAGCGTGATGCGGGCGGCGCGAATCCATCCCGGCGTCCCTTCCCATAATGCGGAATGCAGTCACCGCCCTGGAACGACCGTTCATTGTGTTGACGCCTCTGGCACGGCTAATCTGGCCGCTTCCGCAGCGGCGTGGTTGTGGCCGGCCGGGGGCGTGATCGGCGGTTCTGGGTATTGGCCCGCTCTCAGAGGAATTCTTATGACCCAATACGATCACTACAAGACGATGCTATTCAGCCTACGGGAGCGGGTTCTTACGGTGACGCTCAACCGGCCGGAGAAACTGAATATCTTCACGGAAGAGATGGAGCAGGAGCTGACCCAGTTCCTCATTGACGGCGCTCTCGACAAGGATTTCGATATCGCCATTCTGACCGGTGCGGGACGGGCCTTCAGTGCCGGCGGCGACGTCGAGAACTGGATGGTCAAGAACGTGGAGGATCCGGGCCGCGTCAGCACCGACCTCTCCAAGCGAGTGGTCTTTTCGCTGCTCGATTTCCCAAAGCCGATCATTGCCAAGGTGAACGGTCACGCGGTCGGTCTCGGTGCGACGGTCGCCCTGTTCTGCGACGTCATCTTCGCCTCGAGTGAGGCCAAGATCGCCGATCCGCACGTGAAGATGGGCCTGAGCGCCGGCGATGGCGGGGCGATCATCTGGCCACAGCTGATCGGCTATGCGCGGGCGCGCGAATACCTCATGACCGGCGAGCTGGTTCCGGCCCCCAAGGCCGCCGAGATCGGCCTCATCAACTATTCACTGCCGCCGGGGGAGCTCGACGCCGCCGTCGACGCTTTTGTGCGGAAACTGTCGAAAGGCGCACTGCGGGCGATCTCAGCCACCAAGCAGACCGTCAATCTTGGCCTGAAGCACGTGGCGACCGCAGTGATGGACGCCAGCATCGCTAATGAGAAGCTGACCGTCTACACCAAGGATCATGCCGAAGCGGTGCATGCCTTTCTTGAGAAGCGTGAGCCGGTCTTCACCGGGAAATGACCGCGTGGGGCGCCTTCATCGCGAGATGCGCAGAGATTGACGGGAATGGGTTTCGAGTTTTCAGCGAAGGTGCGGGCTCTGCGCGAGCGCCTTCAGGCGTTCATGTCAAACCATGTCTATCCCAACGAGGAAGCGTTCTGGCAGCAGCTCGCAGCCGCTGAGGACCGCTGGGGCGGCCTGCCGATCATCGAGGAGCTCAAGATCGAGGCGAGGGCTCAGGACCTGTGGAACCTTTTCCTGCCTCACTCGGCGCATGGTCCGGGGCTTACCAACCTCGAGTACGCGCCGCTCGCTGAGGTCATGGGCCGCGTGCACTGGGCTTCGGAGGTCTTCAATTGCTCCGCGCCGGATACCGGCAACATGGAGACGCTCGAGCGCTACGGCACGCCCGAGCAGAAGAAACGATGGCTCGAGCCGCTGCTCGAGGGAAGGATCCGTTCGGCGTTCAGCATGACCGAGCCCGAGGTGGCGTCCTCCGACGCCACCAACATCCGCACCAGCATCCGCCGCGAGCGCGACGAGTATGTGATCAACGGGCGCAAGTGGTTCACCTCCGGTGCCGTCTCGAGCGACTGCAAGCTTTTGATCGTACTGGGCAAGACCGATCCGGACAATCCCGATCGCCACCGGCAGCAGTCAATGATCCTAGTGCCGAAAGACGCCCCCGGAGTGAGGATCGTTCGCAATCTTCCGGTGTTCGGCTGGGATGAGGCACCGCATGGCCATGCCGAGGTCGTGTACGAGAACGTGCGCGTGCCGGTTGAGAACATCCTGCTCGGTGAAGGCCGCGGCTTCGAGATCGCGCAGGGTCGACTCGGGCCGGGGCGGATTCATCATTGTATGCGTATCATCGGCCAGGCCGAGGTGGCGCTCGAGAAGATGTGCCGGAGGCTCGTCTCCCGCAAGACGTTTGGCCGGACGATCTCCGATCAAACCGTCTGGCAGGAGCGCATCGCCGAATCGCGCATCCTGATTGATCAGTGCCGTCTTCTGACGCTCCACGCGGCGGAGCGGATGGATCAGGGTGGCAATAAGGCCGCGCAGCGAGAGATCGCCATGATCAAGGTCGCAGCGCCGAAGATGCTTTGCCAGATCCTCGACTGGGCCATCCAGGCTCACGGCGCCGCCGGTATCACCGGCGACTTCGGCCTCTCCTACCAGTACGCGCGCGCGCGGGTGATGCGAATTGTTGATGGACCCGACGAGGTACACCGCAACCAGATCGCCAAGCTCGAGCTTGCCGGTTATCGGACGCCGCGTGCACGGCACACGAATGCCGGCAATGGGATTCCTTGACGAGTCGTCCGCCTGCGTGTCGGCGAAGCCCGCAAAATCCAACGAGGAGAGGGTAATGTCGAGAGTTCTCGTAACGGGTGGTAGCCACGGGATCGGTCGCTCCATCTGCCTGCGGATCGCGCGAGACGCGCTCGCCTCTGGCAGGACGCCGAAGATCGTCGTGACGGGAACCGGCACCTCGCCGGATCTTCGCAACGTGGTGGCTGAGCTTGAGGCACTGGGCGCGGCCGCGCTGGCCGTCCCCGGAGACCTCAACGACCCCAACGTGCCGACGCACGTGGTTGCGCGGGCAGTCGAGTTCTGCGGTGGTCTCGATGCCCTGGTCCACAATGCCGGCGGCGCGATCGCGGCAACCCTGCTGAACACTAAGCTGGCCGATTGGGACACCGTGTTCGCGGTCAACTGCCGTGCATTCTTCCTGCTCGGCATCGCCGCGCACCCGGCGCTGCGCGAATCCAGGGGCACTCTGTGCGCCATCGGCTCGGATGCAGCGGAGAGGGTGCAGCCGTTTCTGAGTGCCTACGCGCCGGCGAAAGCGGCCCTCAAGATGCTGGTGCAGCAGATGGCCTACGAATGGGGGCGCCACGGCATCCGTGTCAACTGCGTCTCTCCTGGCCTGACTCTGTCCCGATCGACCGAGGTGGCGCTGGCTGACTCAAAGGCGCAGGAACAGGCCGGGGCACACATTCCCCTGCGGCGGGTGGGTCAGGCGGAGGACGTTGCGGCCGCGGTCGCGTTTCTCATCGGCCCCGACGCCGCCTATATCACGGGTGAGAACCTCCACGTCGATGGCGGTATGCGCCATATCGGGGCCGAGATGGTGCTGGGCGCGGGCTCGGGCGAGTGGTCGGCAACGCGCCCGGCGGGGGGCATGCGGCCGCAAGGGCCTTAGCCGCGGAGCGAAGCCGGCTCACGGGATTGCTGCGACCACAAGGTGGCTGCCGGCCGCCCTACAGTGAAAATACGGCCTCAAGAGAGGAGTGCGAAGATGGCGGTGGTGGAATATGAAACTGACGGCGACATTGCGATCTTGACGATCGACTATCCGCCGGTGAACGTCCTGAGTCACGCGGTGCGCTCAGGGCTCCACGAGAGCGTGACGCGCACGCAGGCCGATCCCGATATCAAGGCGGTCGTCCTCATCTGTGCCGGCCGCACGTTCGTGGTCGGGGCCGATATCGCCGAGTTTAGCGCGCCGCTCAGGGAGCCCAGGCTCCGCCAGGTACAGCGAGCGATCGAAGGAGGAAGCAAACCGGTGATCGCGGCGATCCACGGCACCGCGCTCGGTGGCGGCCTGGAGCTCGCCATGGCGTGCCATTGGCGTATCGCGCGCCGGGACGCGAAGGTGGGTTTGCCCGAGGTGAACATCGGTGTGATTCCAGGCGCGGGCGGAACACAGCGCCTGGCGCGACTCGTCGGTCCAGAGATCGCGATGGAGATGAATACCTCGGGACGGCACTTCGATGCCGAATTCGGCCTGCGGCATGGGCTGCTCGACGAGCTCGTGGACGGCGACCTGCGTGCGGGCGCCCTCGCATACGCCCGCCGGGTAGTCACCGAGCGGCGGCCTCTGCGCGTCACGAGTCGCATGGACGAAAAGACTCGCGGCGTTGATCCGCAGGTTTTTGCCAGCTTCCGCAAGAAGATCGAGCGTCGCGCGCGCGGGCTGCTCGCGCCCTGGAAGTGCATCGAGGGCGTGGAGATTGCCTGCCGCGAGCCGTTCGAGGCAGGTGATCGTTTCGAGCAAGAGGCGTTTCAGGAGTGCTTGCGGAGCCCGCAGCGCGCTGCGCTGACGCACCTGTTCAATGCCGAGCGCACGGCCCGCAAGATTCCCGGCCTCGAAGACGTAGAGGCCATACGCCTGGGCAAAGCGGCGGTGATCGGCTCCGGGACGATGGGTGGTGGGATCGCGATGTGTTTCGCAAACGCAGGCATTCCCGTGGCGTTGATCGACGTGTCCGAGGAGGCGGTGCGCAAGGGCATGGGCCTCATCGAAAGGAATTACGCCACGTCGGTCGAACGCGGCAGCACCACCCAGGATCAGACGCGCGCTGCGCTAGCGCTCATCACGCCCACCTGCGACTATGGCGCTGTCAGCGATGCGGACATCGTGGTGGAGGCGGTCTTCGAGAAAATGGCGCTCAAGAAGGAGGTGTTCGCCACGCTCGACCGCCTAGCGGCTCCGCACGCGATCCTTGCCTCGAATACCTCCAGCTTGAACATCGACGAGATTGCGAGCGCGACGTCGAGGCCTGGCAAGGTCATCGGGACTCATTTCTTCAGCCCGGCGAACGTCATGAAGCTGCTCGAGAATGTCCGCGGCACGAATAGCTCGCCGCAGACGATCGCCACGGTGATGGCGCTCGGCAAGACCATAGACAAGGTAACTGTGCTGGCCGGCAACACCGATGGCTTCATCGGCAATCGCATGTTCCAGTTCTACAACAATGGCTGGGAGTACCTCCTCGAGGAAGGCGCAGCGCCGGAGCAAATCGATCGGATAGCGGAGGAATTCGGCTTCGCCATGGGGCCAGTGGCCGTGCGGGACCTGGCTGGCCTCGATGTAGCCGCGATGGTACGCAAGGCGCGCGCACCGAGCCTGCCCAAAGAAGAGCGAATCTCACCGCTCATCGAGCGTTTGGTGGCGGTCGGACGGTTCGGCCAAAAAAGCGGTGCCGGTTTCTATCGATACGAGGGGCGCAAGCGTAGCTCCGACCCGGAGGTCATCAAGCTCATCGAGCAGGTAGCCGCGGAGTTCCATGTCAAGCGCCGCTCCATTGCCGACGAGGAGATCATGCCGCGCATGCTGTTCCCGCTCGTGAATGAGGGGGCGAGGATCCTGGAGGAAGGGATCGCATTGCGGGCCGACGACATCGACGTCGTGTATTGCCACGGCTACGGGTTTCCGAAGCATCTCGGTGGACCGATGTTCTGGGCCGAGCGGCAAGGATTGGACGTCATCATAGCGACCATGAAGCGGCTCGCAGAGCGCTTCGGTCCGCGCTACCGGCCGGCGCCGCTGCTCGAGCGGTTGGTGGCTTCGGGCAAGAGCTGGTATGGGATGTAGTGAGGCGGTGGCGGCCTGCCCTTTGGGCCCGAAATTTCACCGGGGAAGATGTGTCATACTCGCCGGCAGTAGATCGATCATGAATCCATTGACAAGGTCGTCGATGAGCTCGCGCAGCGGCTGGCGCGCGGCGCGCCATTCAATGGACGAAGCTCTCGGTAAATATGGGACTGAAACAGTTCGCACACTCGATCCTTGAGACATCGCTTGCCTTCGAGGCACTGGCGAACCGGACGCAGGATCATCAGGAGGCTGTCAACGCCTTTCGCGAAAAGCGCGCGCCGCGTTTCACGGGCGAGTGATTGCGAGGGCCGGGGAACGAATCATGGCTAAGTACCTAAAATCCGCTGATTCCATTGTCTTCGAAGTCCGCCAGCGCATCGCGCGCATCACGCTCAACCGTCCGGAGAAGCGCAACGCCCTCAACCCGCAGATGATCACGGAGCTGCACGATGCGCTGATCGAAGCTGACGCGCTTATCGAGGTGAGCGTGGTCGTGCTCGCGGGAGCAGGCAAGGATTTCTGCGCGGGCTACGATCTCGCAAGCGCTTACTCCGGCCGCAATTCCGATGAAGTCCGGCACGCCGACCCGACCGAAGAGGCGAAGTACCGCAGCCTCCAGGGCACGCTTGATGACGACGCCTGGCAGATCGAGCAGCAGCAGCGCGAGCTGTCGGTGTTGTTCGAGCTACACAAGCCGGTGATTGCCAAAGTGCAAGGCAACTGCCTTGCGGCCGGAACGGACCTCGCGCTCATGTGCGACATGCTGCTGGTCGCGGAGGACGCCAAGTTCGGGTTTCCCGCCGCGCGCGCCAACGGCACGTCCCCGAGCAACATGTGGGTCTATCACATGGGCCCGCAATGGGCGAAGCGGCTACTCATGACGGGCGACTGTCTCTGGGGGCGCGATGCGGCACGCCTCGGTCTCGCGCTCGATGCGGTACCGGCGGACGAGCTCGACGCCGCGGTAGACGAGCTCGCCCGCCGCGTGAGCTGCGTCGACGCCGAGCTGCTCGCGGCGCACAAGCGAGTGGTGAATCTCGCGCTCGAGCTCGGCGGCGCGCGAACGCTGCAGCGGCTGGCGACCGAAATGGATGCACGCGCGCACTTGTCACAGGGACCCCGCCGCGAGCAGTTCAAGGGCGATATGGCGGCTCTCGGGCTCAAGCAGGCGCTCAAGAACCGTGATGAGCCGTTCGGGGACGGCATGGTCAAGATCCGCTGGGCGTCGAAATGAGCGGGTCCCTTACGACCATGTGCCCGAAGCGCTCCGTCAAGCGATCGCCCGCAACAGTCCGATCGTGTGGCGATCGAGCGCCGCGCCGCCGAAGCGCGCCGTGCACCGTGGGGTTGATCGTTTCCGGCTGACGGAGCGACGCAGTATCCGTGGCCAGGAACGCGCCGACCGGGTCGACTTTCCACGATGCGGAATCTGCGCTCCGGCTTCGGACGAACCCTGGTAGTCTTTGATGCCGCAGATTTCACTGCGAATGAAGGCCGAACGATGAGCCGGGTGTTCGTTGATATCTATCGGCGCATGACGCTGATCAAGCAGAACGACGAGCGCTTTCGCACGGTGATCAGGGCCGGGCAGATCGTCGGGCCGTACTACTCCCCCCGGGGGCAGGAAGCCATTCCTGCCGCGGTCTCTGTCAATCTGACGGACCGCGACTACATCTGCACGATCTACCGCGGCATTCACGACATGCTGGCGAAGGGCGTGCCGATGCCCGAGCTGTGGGCCGAGATCGCCGGCAAGGCGACCGGTACCTGCAAGGGTAAGGGGGGTCCGATGCACATCACGCATCCGCCGAGTGGAGTGATGGTGACGACCGGTATCGTCGGCAGCTCGATGCCCATCGCCAACGGGCTCGCGCTCGCGGCGCAGATTCGCGGCGAAGAGCGGGTCGCCGTGGCCTACTTCGGCGACGGCGCGTCAAACATCGGCGCCTTTCACGAGTCGCTTAACATGGCGGCCTTGTGGAAGCTGCCGGTACTGTTCGTTTGCCAGAACAACGGCTACGGCGAGCACACGCGCAACGAGCTCGCGACATCTGCCGGCAAAATCTCTGATCGCGCCTTCGGCTACCAGATGCCGGGTGTCACCATCGACGGTAACGATCCGCTGGCGGTGTACGAGGCAGCAAAGGCGGCCGTCGATCGTGCCCGATCGGGTGGAGGCCCGACGCTCATCGAGGCGCGCACCTTCCGCTTTTTCGGCCACATTTATGGCGATGCTGATGCGTATATGGAGAAAGGCGAGAAGGAGGCGGCCATGGCGCGCGATCCGGTGCCAGCGTTCCGCGCCTGGTTGATCAGCAACGGTCACGCGACCGAGGCGGATCTTGCTGCCATGGAGGCCGGCATCGAGCGCCAGATCGACGCGGCCGTGCAGTTCGCTCTCGAGAGCCCCAACCCCGACGTCGCGGAGCTCCGGCGAGACGTTTTTGCCCATGAGGTGTCGGCATGAACGCCGAGACGCACACCGCAGGCGCGCCGACGCTCAATACGGTTCAATCCGTGAACGCGGCGCTCCACGAGGCGATGGAGCTCGATCCAAACGTCATCGTGCTAGGTGAGGATGTAGGCGATGAGCAGGCGGGCGGCATTGCGGGTGTCACCAAGGGGCTGTCATCGAGGTACGGGAAAGGCCGCGTACGCTCGACGCCAATATCGGAACAGGCGATCGTAGGCGCGGCCATCGGCGCGGCCATCGTCGGTATGCGACCGGTCGCGGAAGTCATGCTGATGAACTTCACGACGGTCTGCATGGACATGATCGTGAACCATGCCGCGAAGCTTCGATTCATGTCAGGCGGCCAGACTCATGTGCCGCTCACCATCCGCACCATGACCGGCGCGGGCTTCATGACTGGTGGCCAGCATGCCGACTATCTCGAAGCGTGGTTCGCGCATACTGCTGGCCTCACCGTCGTCGCCCCCTCGTCACCAGCCGATGCCTACGGGCTCATGCTCTCGTGCATCTTCGACGATGACCCGTGTATCTTCATCGAGAACATGCCCACGTACTGGACGGCGGGTCCGGCGCCGGTGCGCGGCGCGCGCATTCCGCTTCGCCAAGCCCACATACTGCGGCCGGGGCGCGACGTCACGGTGATCGGCTACAGCCGCATCGTTAACGACTGCAATGCGGTCGCCGACAAGCTTGCCGGCGAGAATATCGGCGTCGAGATCGTGGACCTGCGTACGGTCGCGCCGCTCGACTTCGAGACGATACTTGACTCGGTGTCGAGGACGCGCCGCGCCGTGGTCGTGCACGAGGCCATCACTCCTTTCGGCGTCGGGGCGGAGATCGCCGCACGTCTTCACAAGGCGCTCTTTGGCCGCCTCGCTGCGCCAGTGGAGCGGGTCGGTGCCAATTACTCCCCCGTGCCATTCTCCAAGCCGCTCGAAACGGCGTATATTCCCGGTCAGGCGCAAATCGAAGCGGCCGTACGCGCCGCGCTCCGCTGACCCGTCGTTGAGTTCATCCTCCGCGCTGACCAAAGAGTGTTATGCCTACACAGGTTCTACTGCCCAAGCTCGGATTTTCGGTGAACGACGGTGTGGTTTCTCAGTGGCTCGTGAAAGACGGTGCGCGGGTCGAGGCCGGTCAACCGCTTTACGCGCTCGAAAGCGAGAAGTCGATTCAAGAGATCGAGGCGCCCGCGAGCGGGACTCTCAGGATCATTGCGCGGGTCGGCGAGAACTATCAGGTCGGTACGATACTCGCCGAAATTCTATGAGGGTGCCCGGTCCCTGGAGGTCGCCTGCCCGAGCAGTCTTCGCCAGGAGAGTCGCCAATGAGCGATAACACTGGGCTCCAGATGCTGCTCGATCGCGCGGCGATCGAGGACTGCTTGGTCCGGTACTGTCGCGCAGTCGACCGCTGCGATGCGGACCTGCTGCGCGGGGTATATTGGCCCGACGCCATCGACGATCACATCTTCTGGCGCGGGCGCGCAGAGGCGTTCGTCGAGTTTTGTATTCCAATCCTGAAGGCGCGCGACCAGACCTTGCACAGCGTGTGCAACTTCCTGATTCGCATCGACGGCAACGAGGCGCGCGTCGAGTGCCATTTCCACGCCTTTGAACGCGCACGTCGCAAGGACGGCACCTCGAACGACATCACCATGTGGGGGCGGTATCTCGACCGGATGGAAAAGCGCGGCGGGGAATGGCGTATCGCCGACCGCAAGGTAGTACTTGACTCGTGGCGCATTTGGGACGACTCGGCCGATTGGGAGCGTGGTTTGTTCGGCCAACGTCGGATCGAGGTCGGTCGGCGCGGCGACACGGATCCGTCAGCCGCTTTGTTCGGTGACAGATTGCGCAACGGTTGACACCGCGATCGTTGCGATCGCAGACTCGAGTCGCTGTCGGGATGAGGCGGCGCGGTGTGAGTGGCCGCGGAACTCGAGCAGAACGGGGCTCAGGTCTCGAACAGCGCAGCGGCACCCTGGCCACCACCGATGCACATCGTTACCACTACGTATTTCAAGCTGCGGCGCCGCCCCTCGATCAGGGCGTGCATGGTACAGCGCGTCCCGGTCATTCCGAAGGGATGCCCGATGGAGATCCCGCCGCCATTCACGTTCAGCCGATCGTCTGGAATACCGAGCCGGTCGCGGCAGTAGATGACTTGCACGGCGAACGCCTCATTGAGCTCCCACAGCCCGATATCGCCCACCTTGAGACCAAACCGATCGAGCAACTTCGGCACGGCGAACACGGGTCCGATACCCATTTCCTCCGGGTCGCAGCCGGAGACTGCAAGCCCTCGGTAGGTGCCGAGGGGCTGGAGATTGCGTTTCTCCGCGAGCTCGGCGTCCATCAACACACACGCGGCCGCGCCATCGGATAGCTGGCTGGCATTGCCCGCGGTGATGAACTTGTCTTCGCCGTCCACGGGCTTCAGCTTCGCCAAGCCTTCGATCGTCGTATCCGGGCGATTGCCCTCATCTCGCGTCAGCGTGACGGTCTCTTCGCCGACTACCGCGTCGGTCTCGCGCTTCAGGAGTTTGGTCGTTGTAAACGGCACGATCTCGGCGTCGAACCGACCGGCGGCTTGGGCCGCGGCTGTCCGTCTTTGGCTCTGCAGCGCGTACGCGTCCTGGGCAGCTCGCGTCACGCCATATCGCGCCGCGACGTTATCGGCCGTACGTATCATGGGCCAGTAAACGCCCGGGCGATTCTCTTTCAGCCAGTCGTCCTCGAACCGAAAGCGATTTCGGCTGTTCTGCACCAACGAGACGCATTCCAGGCCACCCGCCGCTGCGACGGCCATCTCGCCGCATTGGATCCGATTGGCGGCGAGGGCAACCGACATCAGGCCCGACGAGCAGGCGCGAACGACGGTCATCCCAGGCACGCTCACGGGCAAGCCCGCGCGCAGCGCTACTTGGCGGCCGATGTTGTTGCCGCTGGCCCCTTCCGGCCATGCGGAACCGATAAAGACGTCTTCGACCTCCGAAGGATCGAGCTTGGCACGCTCGATTGCCTTGGCCACCACATAACCCCCCATGGTCGCACCATGAGTGTTGTTGAGCGCGCCGCGGAAAGCCTTGCCAATCGCCGTGCGGGCTGCGGAGACGATCACCGCTTCACGCATTCAAACTCTCTCCAGTACATGCTGGTAACAGTCAGCGGACGGATGTCACCGCGAATCCGCTCCGTCATTATAGCTGCTGGACTAGGCCGGGCAAAACACGGCCCGGCTTCGTCTCACAACGTGGAAGGAACGGTGCGCATCGGCGGTTCGCCTGCAGCGGCTCTCTGGGCACTGATTCGCGCGGTCATCGCCTCCTTGATTTCGGTCGTCAAGTGACGCATCGGCTCGGTTTGGATGACACCCGGCGCCAGCACGAGACTGCCACCCGCTGCGGCGGCCTGTGTGGGGATTTCGCCCGTAGCCCGGCGCGCCTTGTCAAGATCGCGCGCCGCCCCGACCACTGCCCCGCCATGGGCCGCGAGCGCGCGGGCGGTCTGCACGCCGAGGCCGGCGGACACGCCGGTCACGAGAATGCGCTCGCCCCTGAGGTCGACGCCACGGAGCACATCGTCTGTGGTCGATTTGGCGCCGAACGATCGGGTCATGGGTCCCTCGAACGGATTTCTTGAGTCGTTTGAGACGCTGTTCGATGTGCGCGACCGTCTCGCAACTCAAGCGGTGGCTTGGTAAGACCCCTCACTACTGCGGGACGGGCCCCAATCTGGTCAAACCAGCGCTTCACCTGCGGCCATTGCGAGAGGTCGGGGAGATACAGAAGCTGCGCCACATGAACCCAGGCAAAGGTGGCGATGTCGGCAATCGTGTAGGTGGGGCCTGCCAGATACTCAAACTTGGCAAGCTGCGTATCCATCACGCGCAAGATGCGCTTGCTTTCGTTCGTGAAACGCTCGATTGCATAGGCAATCTTCTCTTCCTTACGGACGAAATGTCCCATCTGGCCGAAGTTCGGGCCCACGCTCGCCATCTGAAAGAACAGCCATTCCATCGTCTTTGTGAGCGCGCGCTCGTCGCTTGGTAAAAGCGGGCTTTTCGTCTTGCGCGCGAGGTAGATCATGATCGCCGCGGATTCAAAGACCGAGATCGGCTTGCCGTCCGGCCCTTGCGCATCGACGATGGCCGGGATCTTGTTATTGGGGCTGATCTCGAGAAATGCCGGCTTGAACTGCTCCTCCTTCATGATGTCGACGATGTGCACGTTATAGGGCAGTCCGAGCTCCTCCAGCGTGATGGAGACTTTCCAGCCATTCGGCGTCGTGAAAGTATATAGCTCGATCAAGGGAATCTATCTCCCACAGCTGGCGACTGCAACGAATATCTCCACCTCTCGCCGAGTGTGAGTCGAGGCCGCGGAAGCCGCATCTAGATCCCTCTGAAGCGCGGATCGCGCTTTTCGGTGAAGGCACTCATCGCTTCACGCGAATCCTGCGTCATGCGGCAGCGGATCATGTTGTGCGCCTCGATATCGCATGCGCGCTCGATGGTCTCATCGAGGGCGGCATGGACGTTTTCCTTGATATAGCGAAGCGCCACGGGCGGACCCTTGGTCAGGCGATGCGCGAACGCGTAAGTGTCGGACTCCAGCGCCTCCTCGGAAGTCAAGCGCGTGACCAATCCGAGACGCAGCGCTTCCTCGGCCGTTACCCGATCGCCCAGCATGTAAAGCTCCTTGGTCTTCGACGGACCGATGAGCTTGGTCATGAAGTAGCTGCCGCCATAGTCCCCCGACAGACCGATCTTCGCGAACGCAGTAACGAGGAAAGCATCGGCAGCCGCGAATCGAAAATCACAGGCGAGCGCGAGCGACAAACCGGCACCCGCCGCAGGACCGCGGATCATGGCGATCGTGGGCTTGCCCATGCGATGCAGCCAGAGAGGGGCCTCGGTGACACGGCGCAGCCGGTCGATCGTCGCTTCTGTCTCGGCCCAGGTCGGCTCCCGCGAGTACTCACCCGCGAGCGGATCGCGAGGATCGGGGCTGCCCATCGATTTCACGTCTCCGCCGGCGCAAAAGGCGTGCCCGGCGCCGGTCAGAACCACGACCTTTACCGGCGGGCTTCGCGATGCACTGCAGAGCAAGTCGGCCAACTGGCGCGGCGTCTCGGCATCGAGCGCGTTCCTCACCGCCGGACGATTCAGGGTCAGCGTCAGTACGCCATCGTCATCGAGCATTGATAATACGCTGCCGTCGCCCATCGAGTTCATCTCCTCGGCAACTCATCCGCCGTGAGCAGCACGTTCGCAATTATTTTCGCCGAGCGCTGTTCCATCCGCCAGGGCGTGTCGGTGACCTTATCGGGCGATGGCGGCATCGGTTCCACATTGCGGGATACGTGTCGAGCGCAGCGAGCGGACTCCCTCCCGCGAGTGCGCTAGCATCGCCCATGGCACACACGTGAAGTGTGTCCTCACTCGGACCGCCGGCACATGTTCAAAGCAATCTTGATCGATAAGCAGGATGGGCCGCAGACGGTACGAGTCCTGGGCATCGATGAAGCGACCCTTCCGGATGCGCCAGTCACCGTCCGCGTCGAGTACTCCACCATCAACTACAAGGATGGACTCGCGATCACGGGGAAATCACCTGTCGTCCGCAAGTTTCCGATGGTGCCGGGGATCGACCTGGCGGGAGTCGTGGAGGCCTCGGCCAACGAGGCATGGCGTCCCGGCGAGCGCGTGCTGCTGAACGGCTGGGGCGTCGGCGAGGCGCATTGGGGCGGACTGTCGCAGAAGGCTCGGCTGAAAGCTGAATGGTTGCAACGCGTGCCGAACGCCTTCACGGCGCGGCAGGCAATGGCGATTGGCACCGCCGGATACACGGGCGGGTTGTGGTCGACGTGAATCGCTGAAACTCCAGAAGCACCACCCGCCAGGCATCGCCGAGACGCCGAGCGCGGCCGAACTCCGTCACTCGGGGTGACCTACCTGCTCGCGTGATTTCAACTGGAGGACGGGCCCGGGAAACGCTGCCGGCGCATCCAGGATGGCGCAGACATGCCATCCAATCTCGACATCCGAGACCCATTCGGATTTGGCATCTTGGCGGGTGCTCTCGCCATTGACCATGGAGACCACTATCAGCTCCCGGATCTCCGCTCCTCCCCGGTGTTCGCGCGCCAGTCCTCGATACATCATCCGTTGCGCGGCCTGCGACATCGAGACGTGAGCCAACTTCGGGATGATGAAATCGGCTGTGCCGCCGCCGATCCCGACGAACAGGCCCCCTTGGGGCAGACGCGGCACGAAGATCCTCGCAGCGATGAAGTGCAGGAGAAGCTCCCCTATGAGCGATGCGCATAGATCCTCCGCGCACCAGTCCATCAAGGGTTGACGCTTGGTCGCTGTCCGGATCGAGACTACGACGGCATCGATCCCGCCAAACTTCTTCGCCGCCTCATCCCAAAGCGCCGCCGCGCCGGTTTCGGTGGCGATATCGCCGGCAACGCAGGCCATCGCCGCGCCGGGATGGAGCGCGGCGATGCGTTGCAGCTTTTCGTTGCCGCGGCCGCTAGCGATGACTCGCCGACCAGAAGCGAGTGCCGCCGCGACGATGCCTTGCCCGACGTCGCCCGCCGCGCCTATGACCAAAAGAGTTCCCTTGCGCATCATTCAAATTTTCCCAGAATCGACGGAGACTACCCCGCAGATTGCGGCAGCAATTCGCAAAATGAGCCCCGGGTTCCACAATGTGAGAGTCTCGCCCATGTTCCGGCCACAGGACGAGCACATGTAATCTAGCATCGGTATCCAGTCACGCCAGGGGCGCCGAGTGGACCCACAGCTGAGCCGCAAGCGGATTCTCGTCATCCGCAGGCTCATTCGGCGACCATTTGACTCTTGGGAGCTAGCCGATGGCCCTGGGTGATTGTCGCGATGATGCGGCCCTGCGTGCCGCCTGGACGCAGTTCTGCGAGCGCCTGCAGGAAGCTGGAGACTATGTCTTCAAGGATTACAACCCGCCAACGCCGTTACATCGGGCGGACGCCTTCCGCTTTCTGACGCAAAACCTCGGCCAGGCGTTTGATCTTGCGCATGAGACAAAGGACACGAAGTTTCCGGTTATCCACGCATTCTGCACTCCATTTTGCAAGCTGGGAGGTGACAACGCCGACTTCGTGTATCAGCAAGCCTGGATCGACGGTGAGTCGGTCTACAAGATCTCCGGGAACAGGGGCACGGTGCCGTTTCTGAACTTCACCGTTCAGGGTCCGCGGCCCGAGAAGCAGCCCGGTACCGACTGGCCGAGCCTGCACGAGCCATTCGGTGACATCCCTGAGGCGAACCTTTTCGGGCATCAACTGGAAACGGGATGGGACGGAAGCTTCGAGTTGTATATCGGTGGGCCAAAGCGTCCATCGAACTGGATGCCCAGCACGCCGGGCTCGCGCAAGCTCTTCATACGGCAGGGATTTGACAAGTGGACCGAGATTCCGGCGCGATTTCGCATTGAGCGCATCGGCATGACCGGACCGCGGCCAGTGCCGACCCCTGACGATATGATGGCGGCGATGGATTGGGCCGGGCGCTTTCTCAGTGCCATGATGAACGATTGGCCGGATCACCCGCTCAAGTACACCAGAGCGCGCTTCAATGATTGGTTGAATCAATTCCCACCGGTCCCCGCCGATGCTCCGGGATTGAGCGCGCGGCGCGGACGAGCGATCACGAACATGGCGTGGGCGGTGGGCGCTGATGAGGCGCTCATCATCGAGTTCGACAATCACCGCGGCTTGTGGATGCTGACCAACATGGGAGCGTTCATGACCAGCATGGACTATCTCTACCGGCCGGTGAGCTATACGCCCAGTCGCGCCAAGGTTGACAGCGACGGGAAGGTGCGCTTGATTCTTTGTCACGACGATCCCGGCTATCATAATTGGATGGACACCCAAGGCCTCGATCACGGCCATGTGACTTATCGCAGCCTGCTGAGCGACGAGGTGGCGGTTTTCCAAACCCGGCTGGTCAAGCGGTCCGAGCTCGCGGCCGTACTGCCGCCGGACACGGCCAAGGTGTCGCGGGAGGAGCGAGTCGCGCAGATGCTCGCTCGCTTCCACGGGGTTCAGTTACGTTATAGTCTGTGACCAGGCAATCTGGGAATGGGATCAGCCGCTACGCGAGCCGTCAGACGATCAACGTGGATGGCGGCCAGTTCATGTTTTGACCGCCTTGCACTGCGCGGCGAGGCGCGCAGGACCGTCTGTTCTCATGCAAAAGGCGAAGGCTCGGCGATGACACGGCGTGCCTGCGTCTGCATGCTGCCGCCAACTTGGTCGTACAGATGCGCGCGCTTCATGAACCAGTGCGCGTCGCACTCGGACTGGAAGCCCAGGCCCCCATGCAAATGCACCGCATCACGGCCATTCTCATGTGCGGCTTGTGCGGCCAGGAGTTTCGCGGCCGCCGTCTGCAGCACTGCGTCATGCGCGGACGTTTCCACCTTCAGGCAGGCCAGACCCGTCTGATACCAGCCGAGGCGCGCGCGAACCGCCATGTCCGCGCAGCGATGCTTCACCGCTTGGAATGTGCCGATGGGCCTGCCGAACTGTTGGCGCAGCTTCGCATAATTGACCGTGAGATCGCACGCATGCCACGCCAAACCGACCAGAGCTGCGGCGAGCAAAATCTGCCCTCGTAAGGCGAGCGGGGCTTGTTTCGCATCGACCCAATGCCGGGGCCGCTGCAAGGCCAATAGCCCCGCGTGCAGGGTCACGGAGTCGTCCAGACATTCATCCGCCTTCGCCTGCATGAGGCTCGCGGCATCGAACAGTCCCATACCCTGGTCGTTCCAAACCAGAAGTGGATCGTCTCCGTTCCAGTCGAACGCATAGGCTCGAGCGGTGTCGGCACTCGCATCAGGCTCGGTCAGGATTGTCAGCGCCGCCGAGGTCTTGCCGGCGATCAGGCTACTTGCCAGATCGGCGTTGCGGGCGTGGTGTGCCACGTGCGCAGCGAGTACCGTCGCGAGCACGGCGGGAGTAACGAGAAATCGCCCGCACTCCCGCTGCACCAACACCTCCTCGACCAAGCTCAGACCGGAGCCGCCAACCGCCTCGGGGAGGCCGACACCAAGCCAGCCGTGCTCGACCATATCAGCTCGTACTCGCGCAAGGTCGCAGGGAGCGGCTTTCGGCCGCAACCGCTCAATGGGCAGCTCCCGCGCCAGATAGGCGTTCACGGAGTCCGCGACTATCGTCTGGTCTTCATTCAGCAGTAGTTTCCACATCGTATGCTCTCTCCGTTGCGCCTAGTGGCGTGTAACAGCTGAACGAGTACCGAGGCGCTTATTGGGATCGGGAGCGCTTAGCGTGGCAGACCGAGCAGGCGCTCGCCGATGATGTTGCGCTGAATCTCGGAGGTGCCCCCCGCGATGGTGGCGGAGAAGGATTTGAAATAATGCAGGAGCCAGTCATTGGCGGCGGAGCGGCTCATGCTGTGCGGACCCATGATATCGAGGGCGAGCCGGTATATCGACTGATCAAGCTCTGTGTAAGGCAAGTGCATCAGCGAACCCTCTGCGCCCAATTCAATGTTGCGCTCCGCCGCTTCGACCATCATGTACATCAGTGCCCGAAGCGATTGCACTTGGGCCCGCGCGACGCCGAGGCGATGAGCAATCGTGCCGTCGTCGATCGCACGTCGAGTGCCGCCTGGACCCGGATGTGATCGCGCATGGCTGATGAGACCTTCGAGAGCGATCGCCATCTGGCAGAAGCTGCTGAACGCGGCGGCGCCGCGCTCGAATCCGAACGTCGTCATCACGACCGACCAGCCGTTATCGATCTCTCCGACGACACTGGATAGCGGGATGCGCACATTGTCGTAAAAGACCTCGCAATTGTGATAAATACCATCGAGCGCCTTGATCGGCCGGACCGTGATGCCCGGGAGACGCATATCGCAGATGATCCAGGTCAGGCCGCGGTGTCGGCCGTCCACGGGGCCAGTGCGCACGAGCAGCTCCTGATAGTCGGTAAGCTGCGCAAAGGTGGTCCAGGTCTTCTGGCCGTTCACCACGAGGTCGTGTCCGTCGATGACGCCGCGCGTCCGTACGGCTGCCAGATCGGAGCCCGCGTTGGGCTCCGAGAACCCCTGACACCAAGCGGATTCGCCCCGCAAGATACGCGGCAAATGGAACGACTTTTGCGATTCGGTGCCGCGCGCGATCAGCGTCGGACCGGCGTGATTGAGCCCGAGCCAGCAGGTATCATGAACCGGCGGGCAGTGTGCGGAGGCATACTCTTCGCTCCAAATGAGCTGCTGACTTGGCGACAAGCCGCGGCCGCCATATTCTTTCGGCCAAGCGAGACCGGCCCAGCCGCCGTCGAACTGCGCTCGCTGCCAGGCACGGTCATAGGCCATCTGCTCGGCGGGGC